>SXGT01210040.1_pt1 | contig 31222 bp, 30 predicted proteins | sample 3176221 | NCBI WGS metagenome assembly SXGT01 (sample SAMN11356862, study PRJNA531348) | freshwater metagenome | isolation source: freshwater sample F1-120 | place: China: Fuxian Lake, Yuxi | collected 2017-12-25
GACCTCGCCCGGTTCGTCGATTTCGCACCCGTCCGCGTGACGGCCCGCCCGCTCTCCAGCCCCGGGGGCGAGGGCGGCCTCGACGGGTTGCTCCAGAACCTGGAAGTCCTCGGCGACCCGCCGCCGGCCTCGAAGGGCCAGCACCAGCCCCCCGACCAGGGGGGGGTCGAGATCCGCCCCCCCGCGCGCGCCTCGCCCGAGGGCAACGGCGCGTCGTTGTACATCGCGGAAGCGCAGTACCGGGCGATGCAAGGGCTGCTCGACGAGATGGAGGGGGCGAGGCTCGGCGGCGGCTCGCTGCTAGACCAGAGGACTCGCGAGTTCTTCGCGTGGCGATCTGGCGGCGCCGAGGTTGATCTCCGGAGCACCCCCCCCCGGGAGCCTATCGGGATTCCTCGCGGCTCGATGGAGAAGGGGATGGTGAACGGCGCCGCGTGGGCGGCGCCCGATGGCGTGGCCTTCGCGGTCGCCGCCGCGCACGGGATCACCGGGCCGGGACACTGGTCCGAGGTGATGGAGCCGTACCAGGACTTTCGTTCGCAACACCTGCCCGTGGACTACTCCACAGGCCTCCAGGCGAGCGCGGCCGTCCCGGGGGAGGTGCTCGGGGGCATCGCCGCGGGGGCCGTGGCTGAGGCGGGGTTGAACGCCGCGGCATCGGTCGCGAGCAAGGTCTTCGTCGGGACCACGAGGGGTTTTATTGCAGGTGCCAATCGTGCCGGGCGGGCGTACCCGCAGGTGCTGCATCCGGGCACGGGAGCACCGATTCCCCACCCCGGCGGCGAGTTGTCGAAAGTCCCCCTGCCAGAGCGGGTGCCGTGGGGCGCATCCGAACGCGGTGCATACATTACGGAGTGGTACCAGCGCGGCCTGCCGACCCCCGAGGGCGGCTGGTCGAACTACGATATCCACCACATCAGGCCTCGGGAGTACGGAGGCACCAACGCCTTCGACAACCTGGTGCCGGTTGAGCGAGGTGTTCATCAAAGCGAGTTCACAGCATGGTGGAGGGACTACTGATGGCCGAACTTCACGAAGTCCTGGCGGGAGTCCGGAGCGGTGCGTTGCCGACGGCCGAGCGGGCTTCGAACCCGTTTCGCCTGGGCTCCGCCGTTTCCGACCCTGCGGAGGAGATGGAGGTACGCTTGGCGTGGCCTGCGGTAACCCTGCCCTACGACGTGGTGGCACTCTGGAAGGAGTGCCGTGCCGCCCGACTCTTCGAGGACCTGGATTACGGGCAATGGGGCCTCATCCTCCTCGACCCCGGCGCGAGTGCGCGCCGTACCGCCAAGGAACGGCACGACCGACCCTCCGAGTTCTTACCTGGTGACGTGGTGATCGGCGAGTTCCTCGGCGACCTAGACCTGCTCGTGGTCGCGCCGTCGGAGGCTGGAGTACACCGCGTCTTGGTCGCGTTGCCGCTTGACGGACGTTCAGACTGGTATGGGGTGGGCGCGGACCTCGCGACTTTCCTTGGGCGCTTCGTCACCGTTGGCGGCGAGAAGTTCTGGGAGCGGCGGCCCTGAGCGCGCTTGAACGCCGCCCAACTGAAGCCGTTCGCCCCGCATGGACGGACGCGACGATTCCTTGCACTTGGGTTGATCGACGGGTTCCCGGGCGGCAGGCGCGACTCTTCTCCATCCGGTCCCCGACATCGACGGCCACACCGCGAGCATGTTCCGGGACGACCTCGGCCGCGAGCTGGACCTGCCTCGACGATGGCCTCGTGGCCGTGCACGAGGTCGCCGGCGTCGCGACCGAGTTCGACCACGACGCGCTCGGCCGGGTGACCGGCGCCTGCACCGGCGCTGCGCTCGCCACCTGCGACTCGAGCGGGGGCCAGGAGCAGGCCTGGACCCACGACGACGCCGACCGGGTGACGGCGGCGTCGCTCCGGTGGAGCGCCTCCGGCCGGAGGGCCACCACGCTCGGCCGCGAAGACATCGGCCGCGTCATCTCCGCCACGCACCCGGATAGTTCCTCCGAGACCTGGGGATCCGACCTCGCCGGGAACCTCGCCCGCCACCTGGACGAGGCAGGCGTGGAACGCACCTGGAGCCACGACGGCTGGGGTCGCCTGTCCTCGGAGAGCGTGCCCGGCCTCGCGACGTCCATCGCCCACGCCTACGCCCGCGCTCGGCACGGCGACCACGCGCGAGTACGACGGCCCCGACCTCTTCCGGGTGGCGGTGGAAGGCCCGGCGGGCTCGGCCGCGAGCCGGCACGAATGCGCCACTATGTCGCGACAGTGACTGTCGCCACTAGCCGCCTCCATACCGCCCCGGCGTACTCATCATCGCGAACATGATCGCGTCGGCGATCGGCGCCCCACCGAAAACCTCGCCGGCCTGCCAGTGCAGCACCTCCCCGTCGTCTCGGGCGGCGCCGAACCACTCCACCGTGCGCGTGAGCGAGGCGACGGTCTCTAGGTCGCCGCAGGCGTGGGCCGCGCCGAGCGCGAAGCCGGTAGACGAGAGACCGAGCCCCATCACGATCGGCCCACTGTCGATGTCGGCGCGGCCATCGACGCCAGGCGCATACTCGCGCATGCCGGCGACCGGTCCCAAGCTGTCGCCAAGGGTGTCGCGACCGGTGGTGTAGAGATCGCAGGCCAACGACCGGTCACCGAAGCTCAGGAACCACGCGGCGAGGAAAGTGCCCGATCCGCGCTCGGCCACGCGCGGTCGACCGTCGGCACGGGTCATCTGGTAGAGCAGGTGGTTGTCGGCGGCGCGCTGCTGCACGTCGTAGGCCTTCCGCCAGTGGGAGATGGCGGCATGATGCTGCCGGCCGGTCACCCGGTCGTGCAACATCACGCTCGCGATGCCGGCCGCAGTGTCCACGGGAAAACGCTGGTCCGGGTAGGTCTCGAAGACCCCGCTCGGCTCGGCCAGCACGCGTTCGGCGATGGTGTCGCTGATCCGGTCGTTGAGCGCCGCGTACCGGCTTTCGGGCACGAGCGACCGGTGCAGCGAGAGCGCGAGGTTGGTGTACCCGAGCCAGGCCGCGTGACCACGAGTCCCCTCGAGCGGGTCGCTGTCCCAGAGCCCGGCGTGGAAGGCCCGCCCCTCGGGCGACAACATTGCCTCGATGGCCGTCTCCATGCGCGCGAGGTGCAACGCACGATTCGCCTCGTCCTGCGCTGCGAGTTGCCCGAAGCCGAGCGCCGCCATCTGGGCGGTGCCGTAGGCCCACTCGCGGTTGAAGAGGTCGGCCCCCGTCGAGAACTGCGACTTCTCCACGCCGCCGTCGAGCCACTCGGCCACGCCGTTGGCCTGGTGCTGCAACCGCTCCGGCACCGCCGGGGGACGATCCGACGCGGCGAAGGCCACGGTTCCGACGAGCGCGACGATGATCAGGAGCTTGAGCTTGCGCATGCCCACCAGCATTCGCCCAGCGTTTGCCGTCAGTGCGCAAGCGGGGTGCAAGGTCGGTGCAAGCGCGCGGGATAGGCCGCAGCGATGCACTTGCTCGTCGGCAACCCGACCGCCCAGTCCGGTCGCAACGCCCGCCGCATCGACGAGGCACGCGCCAAGATGCACGCGCTCGGCCTCGACCACGACTTCTTGCCCACCCGCCCCGCCGGCCAGACCGTGAACGACGTGGCCAAGGCGCTGGGTGGTGGGGCCTACCGGTGCGTGGTGGCGATGGGCGGCGACGGCACCTTCGCCGAGGTGGCCAAGGGACTTCTCGCCTCCAAGGCCGACATCCCCATGGGCACCCTGCCCACCGGCACGGCGAACGACCAGGGCAAGTCCTTCGGCCTGGAGAGCGACGAGGCGTCACTCGGTCGCAACGTGGAGGTGCTCGCGGAGGGGCATGTCGTCCCCCTCGACGCGGGGAAGATCATCGCCTACGGCTCGCTTGACGAGGAGCTTCGCGTCGATCACTTCTTCGACAGCGCCGGCTGGGGCTTCTCGGCGATTGCCCTGCGCATGCGCAACGAGGACCGGCGCCTGGTTGACGGCGTGCCGATCCTGCGCGAGCTCTACCGCGATCAGCTCGTGTACGCCGGCGCGATCGTGCGGGCGTTCGTGACGAGCACGCTGCACGAGCAGCCCTTCGAGGCCGAGGTCACCACCCCCGAGGGCACGAGCTTCCACCAGAACCTCACCGACCTCGTCGTCAAGAACACGAGGATCTACGCGGGGGCATGGGTGTTCGATCCCACCAGCAGCCCGGAAGACGGCGAGATGGAGCTGGTGCCGATCCGGGGCCGCCCCGAGTGGGTGGCCCGCGGCGTGGTGCATCACGAGATGGTGCCGATGCACGAGCCCGATCTCGCCGAGGTGGGCTGGACCTTGAGCCCGGTCGTGCGCGCGCCCTGGTTCGACATTCGCCTGCGCGACCGACCGCTCGCCCAGCCCGTGGAGGCCCAGATCGACGGGGAGGAGTGGCAACGCAGCGCGCGCTGCCGCATCGAGGTGCTGCGGCACGCGATCCGGTTGGTTGTCCCCCGGCGGATGGACGAGGCCTAGCCGCCCTTGCGCTGTTTCCTCGAGCTGCACGTCGACGACGTGCTCCTCTCGCGTGACCCCTTTCGCTGGCCCGAGGTCGCCCGACTCCTCGACCGGGTGGCCACCATCGCCGAGAACGAGGGCGCCGCGCTCTCCTTCCGGGTGCGCGCCTGGTTCGCGGAGGGCGACGTGTACGCATTCCTGAAGCACCTCGAGCGGCGCGGACACGAGGTTGGCGCCCATGCGCACGGGCGTGACTTACGACGCGGCGTGGCGGCGCTGCGGCGGGGCGGGATCGATCCGCAGGTGATGGCGCCGGGGCTGGTGCAGGTGGGCGACCGGGGACGGTTGAAGCTGCTGCGTGTGGCCCAGTCGCTGGGTGCGAGCGTGATCACCGACCGCCTGGAGTCGCGACACTTTAGCTACCAGGGCTGGCTCCCCTGGGAGCCCCTCCCCGGCCTGCGCATGCTCGACATCTCGGTGTCGCCCTTCGAGTGGGGGGTGCTCCAAGAGCGCGACGGGAAGGTGGTCCCGGCCTGGGGCAGGCTCGACTGGGCCGCCCTCGATCGTCACGCGGCGAAAGCCGAGAGTTGGCCCGAGCCCCCGGGACGAAGGGCCTTCTTTGGCGCCACCTTCCACGAGCACGATCTCTGCCCCGAGGGCACGCTCGCGCCCTTGGCCCTCGATGGGCTGTCGCGCTGGTGCGCCCGCTGGCGCCCTGCCCGGAGCGCGGAGTGCGGGTGAGCGCGCCCTTGCGACTTGGGCCTGATCGTCCCCGTGCGGCGATCATCGTCGTCCATGCCGGGGCGTCGGGGCTCGTCGAGCGCCTGCGTTTCCTCGGCCTGCCCGACGACGCCTTCCCTCGCGACGCGCTCTTCCTCTACGAGCGCGATCCGAGCACGTGGAAGGCGCCCGGCAACCCGGTGCACGTGGCCGACGCCCGGCGCGCCATCGAGCAGGGGCTCGCCGAGGGTGTGCCGACGGCGGTGGTGTCCTGGTCGGGCGGCTGCGTGGCGGCGGCGCGGGCGATCAACGAGATCGGCGCGGAGCGGGTGGCCCTTTTCGTGGACGTGGAGGGCCCCGTCGACCGCTTCTCGCTGGTGCCGCCCGGTCGCGACATGCCGGAGTGGCGAGGGCTGTCCCCCTTCGACGAGGCGCCCTGGGCAGGGCGAGAGCTGGTGCGCCTGCTGCCCGGATGTCCCTATCTCCGCGTCCAGGGACGCCCCGATCACGTGCACGGCGACTGCCTGGTGCACGCGGATCGCATCATGCAGGTGGCGACGACGCGCTGTGCCTGGTCACGACGTCTGGACCTGGCCGGGCGGGTTGAAAACGGAGGGCGAGAAGTGGTGGACGGCCTGGACCGCGCCTTGCGAGAACTCCCCTACCCGACCGGGAGTCGCTGACTTAGTAAGCCGAGTGCGATCCTGTTGACACGTCAAGAGGATCAAGGACTCTGACATGCTGAAACGTCTACGACAACGCTACGAGTCGACACTCTCCACGCTCGACGTCGGCGCCCGCCCGGCCGCCGCCCTCAGGGAAGCTCTGGCAGAGGGCTACGGCCTCGGCAAGCTGCGCGACGACGTGATGGCCGGCCTCGTGGTGGGCGTCGTGGCGCTCCCCCTCTCGATGGCGCTGGGCATCGCCAGCGGCGCGCCGCCTCAGCACGGGCTCTACACCGCCATCGTGGCCGGCATCATCAGCGCGGCGCTCGGCGGGAGCCGAACCCAGGTGAGCGGGCCCACCGCCGCCTTCGTGGTGATTCTGGCGCCGATCTGCGCGGAGCACGGCCTCGGCGGGCTCCTCGTGGCCTCGATGATGGCCGGTTTCATCCTGGTCTTGCTGGGCTTGGCGCGGATGGGTCAGCTCATCCAGTGGATCCCGCACCCGGTCACCACCGGATTCACCGCCGGTATCGGGATGGTGATCGCCACCCTGCAGCTGAAGGACTTCCTGGGACTCGAAACCGGCCCCATGCCCGAGCACTACATCGAGCGGGTGGGCGCCCTCGCGCAAGCCCTCCCCACCGTGTCGGCACCCGACCTCAGCATCGGCGCCGCCACGTTGTTCATCCTACTCTACTGGCCGCGCATCACGACGCGCATCCCGGCGCCGCTCGTCGCCCTGAGCGTCGCGGCGCTGGTGGCCGCACTCTCCGGCGTAGACGTGGCCACTATCGGCAGCCGCTTCAGCTACGAGGGCGGGCGCGGCATCCCGCAGGGCCTGCCGATGCCGGTCTGGCCGTGGAGCCTCGGCGGCCCGGGCGGCGCCCCGCTCACGATGGACTTCCACCTCGTGCGCGAGCTCTTCCCAGCCGCTTTCGCCATCGCCATGCTCGGCGCCAGCGAGTCGCTCCTCTCCGCCGGGGTGGCCGACGGCATGGTGGGCACGCGTCACGATCCGAACGCGGAGCTGCTCGCCCAGGGCGCGTCGAACATCGCGGCGCCCTTCCTCGGGGGTTTCGCGTCGACTGGCGCCATCGCGCGCACCGCCACCACCATCCGCGCCGGCGGGCGGTCCCCGGTGGCCGCGATCACGCACGGCGTCTTCGTGGCGGTGGCGATGCTGTCGCTGGCGCCCTTGTTGTCGTACCTGCCGATGGCGGCGCTGGCGGCGCTCTTGCTGCTGGTGGCGTGGAACATGAGCGACATCAAACACTTCCGCCATGTCTTGCGCGTGGCGCCGAAGTCCGACGTCACCGTCTTGCTCGCCTGCTTCGGCCTCACCGTGCTCTTCGACATGGTGATCGCCGTCACCACCGGCATCATGCTCGCGGCGCTCCTGTTCATGCGCCGGATGGCCGAGATCTCGGGCGCGAGAGTCGTGGAGGGCCATCACGCGGCGCTCCGCGAGCCCCTCCCCGAGGGTGTGATCCTCTACGAGATCGCCGGCCCCCTGTTCTTCGGCGCCGCGCAGAAAGCGATGGGCGCGCTGGGAACGGTGGCCGACCGGGCGAAGGTGGTGATCCTCGACATGGGCGGCGTGCCAGCGATGGACGCCACCGGGCTCGTGGGCCTCGAGTCGGCCCTCGATCAACTCGACGCCAGCGGCACCTTCGTCATCCTCTGCAACGTCCAGACACAACCGCGAAAGCTCCTCGACAAGTCGGGTCACGACGAGAACCCCGGCCTCGCCTACTGCACCAACCTCGAGACCGCGGTCGCGCGAGCCAAGGCGCGCGTCCGGGGACGATAAGAGGCCGCGTGCCTCCCCCCTCCTTCCGACTCGACACGCTCGCCGCCGCCCTCGTGAGTCGCCTCGAAGCCAGCCGCGGCGCGTGGCAAGGCAACGACGAGGCCGCCCGCGCCGAGATCGCGCGCATCGTCGAGGAAGGGGCCGGCGCCATGGCGCGGGAATGTCGCGACACCTATGGCGACCACCAGCAAGCCCATCGGCTCCAGGAAGAGGCCCTGCGCACCTTCCTCCCCCGCTACACCCGCCTCGCCCTGGAGCAGAACTTCCGGGAGTCGCGCCCCTTCCGCTTCATGGCCGGCCAGATCGCCCCGCGGCTGCTCGGTGTCTTGCTCGCGTTCGTGGTGCCCCTCGTCATCGAACGTCGATTCCCCATCGTGTGGCCGCTCCTGATCGTGATGCCGTTGGTGGCGCTGTTCTGGCCGGAGATTCACACCTTCTGGTCACGACGCGGCTACCGCGACGAGCTGCAATCGCTGGTCGATGACATGGGCCGCGTGCAAGACGCGGTAGAGCTACTCCCCGCCCCGGAGGATCCGCGATGAGCATCATTGACCGGTTCAAGCGCGACCCGAGCCGCCCCCGGGTAACGGTGTCGAGCTTCTCGGGCGGCCCGCTGAAATGGGCGCTCTTGCTGATTGGCGGCTTCGGCCTGGCCTCGTGCCTGCTTGGCAGCGTGACGACGAGCGTAGGGCCAACCGAGCTCGCGGTACGGCAGGTGGTCGTCGGCAGCGGCGCCGGCATCCACGACGAGATCTACGGCCCGGGCGTGCACCTCGTGATCCCCGGCTACGAGCGCCTGCACGTGTTCCCGCAGAACCTCCAGGTGTTGGAGTTCAACGACGACCAGCTCCAGGCCAGCGCCGAGGCGGCCTACGCGCCCTCGATCAACATCCAGACCAGCGAGGGCTACCGCGTGCGGGTGGACGTCACGGTCGCTTACCGCATCGTCGATCCCTACAAGGTCTTCGTGGCCGTGGGCCCGGGGAGCGCGTACGAGACACGCCTCGTGCGCACGCGCGCCGATGTGGCGCTGAGGCAGACCCTTGGGCGCCTCGACGCGGAGGAGTTCTACGACGGCGAGCTCCGACGGGCCGCCGCGCTGGAGACCGCGAAGCTGCTCGAGTCGGAGCTCGCCACCTCCGGCATCCAGGTGTGGAACGTGATGGTGCGGCACTACGCTTACGACGCCCGCTACCAGTCGGCCATCGAGGCCCGGAAAATTCAGGACCAGATGGTTTTCAAGAACCGCGCCGAGGCGGTGGCGGCCGCCGAGGAAGCGGAGAAAAACCGTGTGCTCGCCGAGGGGCAGGCGCAGGTGGAAGTGGAGAGCCAGCGCGGCTCAGCTGAGGTGCGCAAGATCGACGCCGAGGCCGATCTCTACGCCCGGAAGAAGAACGCCGAGGGCGACTTGCTCATCGCGCTCGCCGAGGCCGAGGCCACGCGGCTCGAGAACGAGGCGCTCTCCGCTGCGGGCGCGTCGAACATCGTGGGCCTGCAGATGGCCGAAGCCATCGAGAACACCCGCGTGATCATCGTGCCAACCGACGGGGCCAAGGGCGTCAATCCGCTCGACCTCGACGCGCTCATCGGGGGGTGGTGATGCTCGCGCTCCTAGCCCTCGTCACCGGCTGCGTGATGCACTCCACCGACTCCACCGAGGTGGGTGTCCGCGTGGCGCGCATCGCGGTGATCGGCTCGCCCGGCGTCGTGAAAGAGGTCTACGCGCCCGGGGCTACCTACTTCTTCGCCCCCTTCATCAACGACTGGTACGTGTTCGACGTGGGCGTCCAGAACCTCGCCATGACCGCCGACCCCAACGAGGGGGCGCGCGCGGGCGACGACTCCATCCAGTTCAAGACCCACGACGGCAACGACATCTCGGTCGACGTCACCGTCACCTGGCGGATCGTCACCGACAAGGCGCCCTACCTCCTGCAGTTCGTGGGGGAGGACACGCGCCACGTGGAGGAGCGCCTCGTCCGACCCGTCACGCGAAGCGTCATCCGCGACCTGCTCAACGAACTGCGCAGCGAGCAGTTCTACGACACGGCGCTCCGCTTCGCCCAGGCCGACGCCGCCCGCGAAGTGTGCAACCACTACCTCGAGCCCGAGGGGGTGATGGTGGAGCAGGTGCTCCTTGGCGAGCACCACTTCAACGAGGCCTATGAAGAGGTGATCAAGGAGAAGACGATCGCCGAGCAACAAGCGGCGAGGCTCCGGTCCGAGTCCGAGGCGGCCCGCGAGCAGCGTAAGCGCGAGCTCGAGGTGGCCAAGGGCGAGGTGAGCCAGTCGATCGAAACGGCGCGCGGCAACGCCACCAAGGCGCAACTGTCCGCCGACGCCGCCTACTTCGAGAAGGACCGCAAGGCCCAGGCCCGGCTGGCCGAGGCCCGGGCGCGCGCGGAGGGGCTCAAGGAGAAGGCCCGGGCGATGAGCGGCAGCGGCGGCCGCCAGATGGTGAAGATGAAGGTGGCCGAGGCGCTGAAGGGCAAGCCCATCCTCTTCATCCCCGCGTCCGGTGGCGACTTGCGCACCATGGACATGAACGCGCTCATCTCGCAATACGCCGCCGCGAAGGTGAGCGAGTAGATGCCCGACCGGCTGCGGCTCACGCAGTACAGCCATGGCGGTGGCTGAGGCTGCAAGCTGGGTCCGGCGGACCTGGAACGCATCCTGTCGAAGCTCCCCCGCCCGGTGGTGCCCCAGTTGCTCGTCGGCATCGAGACGAGCGACGACGCCGCCGTCTACCAGCTGCGCGACGACCTTGCGATCGTGCAGACGCTCGACTTCTTCATGCCCGTGGTTGACGACCCCTTCGACTACGGTCGCATCGCGGCGGCCAACTCGATCTCCGACGTGTACGCCATGGGTGCCGTGCCCATCCTGGCCTTGTCGATCGTGGGGCTCCCGCTCAAGAAGATCGCGCCCGAGGTGATGGCCGAGGTGATCGCCGGTGGCGCGAGCGTGTGCGCGGAGGCCGGCATCGCCATCGCGGGCGGGCACAGCATCGACGACGAGGAGATGAAGTTCGGCCTCTCGGTGACCGGCACGGTGCACCCGGCGAAGCTCCTCCGCAACGACCGGGGACGCTCGGGCGACCTCCTGGTGCTCACCAAGCCGCTCGGCAGCGGCACGCTGGCGAGCGCGGTGAAGAAAGGCGTCATCGAACCAGCCACGTACGCCGAGCTCGTGCGTGTCGCGACATTCCTGAACCGCGCGCCGTCGCTCGCCGCCGTGGAAACCGGCCTCGCCTGCGCCACCGACGTCACCGGGTTCAGCTTGCTGGGTCACGCGCACGAGATCGCGGCGGGAAGCGGCCTGTCGGTCGACCTGTGGATGAGCGAGCTGCCGGTTATCGCCGGGGCACGCGAGAGCATCGCGGCCGGGGTGGTGCCGGGGGCCACCGGGCGAAACCTCGCCTACTACGCGGCAAGCTGGGGCTCGGATGTGTCTGAGCTCGACCGGAAGCTCATCGCCGACCCGCAGACTTCCGGGGGCCTCTTGCTCGCCGTGGCGCCGGAGCGTCTCCCGGTGTTGCTCGATGCGCTGTCGCGACACGGCGCATTGTGCGCGGCGGTCGTGGGTCAGCTCGCGCCGATGGCGGAAGGCCCCCGGGTGCGAGTCCACGCCTCGCGATGAACCGCGGCCTCCAGGGGGCCATCGTGCTCCTCCTCCTCGCGATGCTCGGCGCCTACTACGCCAAGCTCGCCATGGACCTCGAGATCGGCTGGCGGCAGTGCTCGTCCGACCCCGCCCGGTGGGACGGGCAGGAGCTGGTCTTCCCGCTCTGGGTGGTGACCGGGGTTGACGGCCCCGATGGTTACCGGATCTCCAAGGTGGTGAAGGACGTGCCGGTGGCTGGCCCCAGCGAGGGCCTCGAAGAGGGCGACACCGTCAGCGTGATCGGCCACTTTCGTGCTGAGCGCATGGTGGTGGAGCAATCGGTGATCGAGGTGCACCACCTGCGCCCCTACAAGGAGGCCATCGGCGCCATCGGGCTGCTCGCCGCGATCTTCGGCCTGCCGTGGCTCTTCCGCTGGCGCAACCGGCGCCTCGAGGAACGATTCGGTGGCTGACCTCATCACCCACGGCTGCGTGGCGGTGTTGTTTCGCCTGGGGCAACGCTCGCCCACCGGCGTGGCCAGCTTCGTGCTCGGCACCTGTCTCCCCGACCTGTCGCGCGTGCCGGCGATGGTGTTCACGCGCCTGCGTTACGACGCGCCCTCCATCCCCGAGTGGCTCTGCTACGTGTGGGGGCCCTTGCACGTGCCGGTGGGCGTGCTGCTGCAGAGCTACGGCGTGTCGCTCCTGTTTCGCGACGAGACGCGCCGCACGGCGTTCCTCAACCTGGTGCTCGGTGGGTTCCTCCACCTCGCCGTCGACGTTTTCCAGTTCCACTTCGGGCAAGGCTACTTGTTGCTTTTTCCCTTCTCCACCTGGGACTGGGAGCTCGGCTGGATCGGCAGCGAGGCCACCGTCCCGCTGGTCCCCGTGCTGTTGCCGCTCACGACGTGGCTCGCGTGGCGGCGGTGGAGATAGCCCCTACTGGATGTACCCGAGCGCCCGCAACTGCTCGAGCATCTCCTCGTCGGTCTGCTTGGACTGCGTGGCCTGCCCCGAGCCGGCCTTGCCGTAGGTGCCGATGCCCTGCTTCGGGTGCGTGGACCGGAAAGCCGAGGTGTAAAGCTGCTCGTAGGCCTTGCCGTTGAAGTCCTGGGCCACCGGCAGGCCCATGCCGTAGAGCACGGTGGGCGTGATGTCGTGGATGCGGATGCCGCTGAGGTTGGCCTTGGGATCGATGTCGGGGCCGGCCGCGATGAAAACGCCCGGTGGAAGCCAGCCGTGGCCGCCGGAGTGTTCCACGACGTCTTGCACGAGGCCGGTGATGCTCGTCCCCCGGAAACGCAGCTCCTTGCTGGGCTCCGTGGGGAGAACGTCGACCACGAGGTCGGCACCCTTCTCCACCTCGAGCGGCTTTGCGTCGCGGAGCGAAAACACCGGCTTGCCGCTGGTGTACGTGACCTCCGCGAGCGCCTTGCTCACCTCGGCCTTCACCGCAGCCTTGGTTTCCGTCGTGACCGTGCCGCCATTCTCGCGACCCTTCATCGCGTAGCGCAGCTTCTTCTGCATCTGGAAGCCGGCTGAGCCGTAGTTGTAGACCTTGGTCTTGGAGAAGTCGATGTTCGAGCCCGACTTGGTCGCGAGCCCCACCTTCACCAGGAGCGCGTCGATGTCGAGCGACACCTTGACGAACTCCTCGGGCAAGGGGCCGAAGCCGTGGTCGGAGATGAGGATGAAGTTCGTGTTCTTCGGCATGGCCGCCACGACCTGGCCCACCACCGCATCCGTGGCCCGGTACTTGCCCGGGATCATGTCGGCGTAGGCCTTGGTCTTGGCGGGGTCGAGCGCGGGGAAACCCTCGGGGCGGTAGTACTTCCAGTACTTGTGGCTCACGAGGTCGGGGCCGTGGATGTAGCCGACGATGAGATCGTAGCCCTCGGCGGCGCCTTTTTTCATGAAATGCTGCACCATGCGGTCTTCGCCGCCGGCGTCGTCGTCGCGCGGGAACTCGGTGCGCGATGCGGTCTTCAAATCCGCGGCGAAGGTCGCGTCCCAGTCGCTCGGCGACACGCGGTCGGGCACGGACTTGGTGGCCCGGTCGGTGACGATCCGGCCGTTGACAGACTCGGCAGGCCACGAACCCCACCACCCGAGCACCAGCACCTTACGATTCGCGAGCGACACCATGTTCCAGATCGCGGCCACCTTGCGCAAGGTGGACGACACCGGGACGGTGCCGTCGTCGGTGGCCACCTCGAAGTTGGTGATGCCGTGCACTTCCTTGTTCATGCCAGTGGCGACGGTTGTCCACACCACGGGGCTCGCCGCGCCGTAGTCAGTGGCGAGCGTGGTGCTCACCCCGCGCGCCTTGAGCGCGGTGATGTTGGGCATCTGGCCCTTCGCCGCGAGGTCGGCGATGACCGAGACTTCCATGCCATCGACGCCGAGCACGATGAAGGGGTTGGTGGGCGCGGTCCCCGCACTCGCCCGCGTCGCGTACGCGAGCAAGCCGACGGGGAGGAGCGCGAGGAACCAGAGTGCACGCATGGGGTGGGCCCTATCTTGGTGTGCGGAGCGGGACACCGGAGGGGGATGCCCTCGTCCCGTACGCCCCAGCGCGGGGCCTCAGATCAGAAGTGCACCCGCGCGTGTCCCGTGAAGTTGACGAGATCGAGTCCCGGGCCGGGGAGGATGACGAAGCCAGGCCGGTACTCCACCGTGATGTCGATGGGTGCCGGCTGGAAGTTGAACTCGAGGCCCGCCACGCCGGAGACACCCAGCCAATCCGGGTTGGTGGCCCCGACGGTGGCGCCAGCGCCGAGATTCCAGGCGACGATCACCGGCTCGGCCCGGGTGAGCTCGGGCATTTCCCACAGGTAGTCGGCACCAAGGCCCACCCCGTAGCCGTAGCCCCAGTCGTCACGGCCCACGCCCCAGGCGCCCACGACCACCTGGATCGCATTGCCATCGTTCAACCAGAACTTACCCGAGAGCCCCGACACGCCGAGGCCGCCACCCACGCCGATGCCGACTTTGGCGCCACCTCGGGGCGGCGCGGCCTCCGCCGGGAGCGAGAGCATCGTGGCGAACAGGAGAATGGTCATGGCTGCTCCGGGAAAACTAGCGGCGTCCCGGGAAGCTAATCGCCGCGGGGTGGCGTCGCCTTGCCGACGCCTTTCCGTTCTGCGATGCCGATCCCCACGAGGAGGGCGATCACGCGCGCACCTAGAGGATCGAGGCGACGAGCGCCACGGAGAGGGTGTTGTCGATGGGCGAGCGGGTGCCCGTCACGCCCTCCGGGGGCGCGATGGGCTCGTTGCGGAACTCCACCGTGTCGGACACGTTCACGCTCAGCTTGGTCGACACCTTCGCCGCCAGCGTGGCCACGTTGCTCACCCGGAAATCGGTGAAATGCGGCGAGAACGCGGCGCCCTCGGGCTGCGTCAGGATCGGCTCGTACACCACGAGCGCGTCGGCGAAGGAGACGCCCTCGTTGAACACGTGGTCGAACTTGAGCGCCACCTGGGCGGCGACGAGGTTGGTCGACGCCGGGACGAGTCCCTCCACGTACTGCTCGTGCGCCACGTCGGCGCCGGCCTCCAGCGCCAGGTGCGTGTCGGCCTCGTTGACGAGCAGGCGGGCGTAGCCGAGCTGCACGTGACTGCGCAGCTCGAAGCCCACGAAGGGGTCGTGGAGAGCGCCACCGAGCAGGTAGAGACTGTCACGCGACGACAGGAACCGGTCGTAGCGCAGGTCGGCGCCGTAGCGCTCCGCCGTGGAGGCGCAGTCCTTGCCCTCCACGCGGATGCAGCGCTCGCTCTCGTCGAGGAAGCCGTCGGCGTTGACATCGACGGCGCCGAAGCCCACGTTGATCGCCGCGACAGCGCCCAGCCGGTTGCGCTTCCAGCGATGGCTGGTGTCGAGCCCGCCAGTGACGGTCACCGACTCGGCGTTGCCGGTGGTGAAGTTCCCACCCACCTGCGCCGAGAGCTTGGTCTCAGCGGCGGGCATGTCGTCCATTGGCGTGGCCTTGTCGAACGTGGGCTCCGCCGCGAGCGCAACCGGGGCAAGCCCGAGAACGAGCAACATGAAGGTACCTCCTGCGTCGAATGCTACTCGCCGCGAGCAGGGCAGAACGTAGGCGTGGCCACGCGCGGGCGAAGCATCGGCGCTGGACGGATACCCTCCCGCCGTGCGAGACCAGGGCACCGACGTCCTGCGCTTTGTCCTGCTCCGCGGCGTGGGGCTCGTGTACACGGTGGCCTTCCTCGTCGTCGTCCGGCAGGCACCGCTCCTGCTCGGGCGCGAGGGGCTCACGCCGCTGCACCTCTTCCTCGGCCGCGTGAAGGAGAACCTCGGCGCCGAGGCGCTGTCGCGACTGCCCACGCTGTTCTGGCTCGACGACAGCGACGCGGCCTTGTTCCTCGTCGGCTGGATGGGCCTGGCCCTGGCGGTCGCGACGCTGGCGGGCCTCACCAACGCCGCCGTGCTGGCGGGGCTCTGGGTGCTCCACGTCTCCGTGGTGAACGCGGGACAGGACTGGTACGGCTACGGCTGGGAGACCCTGCTCTGCGAGGTGGGCTTCCTCGCGATCTGGCTGGCGCCGCTCAGTTCGTTCTCGCCGCGGGGCCTCCCCTCGCCTCACCCCGTCCACGCCTGGCTCTGGCGGTGGCTGGTGTTCCGCATCATGCTCGGTGCCGGCCTCATCAAGATGCGAGGAGACGACTGCTGGAGCGAGCTCACCTGCCTCGCCTGGCACTACGAGACCCAGCCGAACCCGCACCCGCTCTCCCTCCTCTTCCACCGCGCGCCGATGTGGTTTCACCAGGCGGGCGCGCTGTTCAACCACCTCGTCGAGCTGGTGGTGCCCCTGTTCTTGTTCCTGCCTCGGCCAGCGCGGGCCGTTGCCGGCGTGCTGCTGGTGGCCTTCCAGCTCGTGCTCATCGCCTCGGGCAACCTCGCGTTTCTCAACTGGCTCACGCTGGTGGCCTGCCTCGCCGCCTTCGACGACGCTCACCTCTCGCGGATCTTCCCACGCCTCGGCGAGTGGCTCGCCCCGCGCCCGCGCCGTCGTAACCACTGGGCGTGGTTGCTCGTGGTGCTCGTGACCTGGCGCAGCGCGCCGGTGGTGCAGAACCTCTTCTTCCGCGAGCGGCAGGTGATGAACCGCTCCTTCGATCCGCTCCACCTGGTGAACACCTACGGGGCCTTCGGCAGCGTGGGACAAGAGCGCTTCGAGGCGGTGATCCAGGGCACTCGCGACGGCGTCACCTGGCTCGACTACGAGTTTCCCTGCAAGCCGGGCAAGGTCGCGAGGCGGCCCTGCCTCATCACCCCCTACCACCTACACCTAGACTGGCAGATGTGGTTTGTCCCCCTGCAGGGCGTGGGCGAGCACGTGTGGCTTGTCCACCTCGTCGGGAAGCTCCTGCGCGCCGAGCCGCTGGCCCTGTCGGCCTTTTCGTCCACCCCGTTTGGCGACGAGCGGCCCGCCGCCGTGCGCGTGGCCCGCTACCAGTACAGCTTCGCGCCGCCGGGCTCGCCCGACTGGTGGGTGCGGGAGGAGGCGGGCACCTTCGTCCGGCCGCTCAGCCTCGACGACCCGGTGCTGCTCGAGGTGATGGCCGACGAGGGGTGGTGAGCGCAGCTAGCGCCTCCCGGATCGCCTCCATGCGCCCGTGACCGCGAGCGCGATCGTGCTCGCCAGCCACCCGGCGCCGGCAGCACCGGCATCGCAAGCGCAGCCGTCCGAGTCCATGGCGGTGGCCTCCCCGGGCTCGCCGCCCCCGGGACCGCTGCCGCTCGCCTCGCCGCTGTCGGCGGGGCCCGCGTCCTCATCGCCGCCATCGCCGTTGGTGTCGGTGGCGTCGGTTTCGCCATCGTCACTGCCGGAGGAGGCCTCGACCGTCACGCGGAGGAGCGGCGCGTGGCTTCCGTCGCCGTCTTCCTTGGAGCTGAAGTGGGCGCTGTTGTCCCCGGTCGTCGCCAGCGCGAAGGCCACGCGTCCCCCGGCAGAGACGGCGGAGGTCACGTCGATCACGATGTCGTCACCGCTCTGCACCGCCGGGAAGCTGGCCACTGCTGCCCCGAAGGAGGGCCGGTTGTTCCACGTGAGGCTGTCCTCGGTCCAGCTGGTGTCGCTGACGGCGTACACCGTCCCGCCGTCGCCCGTGGCCTCGGACACGTCGCGCGCGTGGAGGGCCAGCACGGCGGAGGTCACCGTGCCCTCGAGCGCGGACAGGTCGTAGAGCAGGTAGCCGTGGGAGGCGTCGAGCTCCACGCAGAGGTCGTCGGGCACGCTGTAGGACTGCGATGGCTCCCAGCTCGCGGCCGTGACGTCTTGTGCCGGGCTGAAGGTGGTGGGGTCGCCGTCGTCGGGCACGCCGGTGTCGGCGCCGCCGCCCTCGTCGGTGGGCTCCCACCCGTCGAGGGCGAGGTCGGAGTAGAGCGCGCCGACGGGGGCGCTGTAGTCGCCGCCCCAGTCCTGGAGCGGGATCCAGAGGTAGCGAACGCGCAGGTCGATGCCCGTCACGTCCATGCGGATGAGCTCGGCGCCGTCGCGGTGGAGCACGAAGTCGGTCGCGTTCCAGGTGATGCGCCAGGTGTGCGGGAGGCCGTCCCAGTCGAGGCCGTAGTAGCGCCGCTCCGCCACGAGGTGCTCGCCGCCGGGGTTGGTGGTCCGGTCCCAGCCGAGGAGCTTGAGATCGCCCCACTCGCCGTAGGGGTCGCCGTCGCCGCCGCCGTAGAGGCGCAGGTTGATGGCCCGGTTGTCGGAGGAGTGACCACCGTCGCTGAACAGCTCGATGAGGTGGTTGTTGGCGCCCACGAGGTTGTCCCAGCTGATGTCGTCGATGGTGATCGACAGGTCGCCCTCGGCGAGCTGGGCGCCGAGGTCCCAGTAGAGCTTGGAGTTGCTGTCGTCGATCCGCCAGCCGGCGCCGGTGAAGGTGCCGCCCGACACGCTGTCGGCGGAGGTGGTGACGGCGAGGGACTCGTGGATCGACACGTCCTGAGCGAGGGCGAGGGGGAGAAGGAGAATGGCGACCTCGGCCGCCGACAAAGCACGGGCTGTGCCAACCGAATACTCGGCGTTCCACCGTGCCGCAGGACGAAAAACGCCCTTTGGATGTCTCAGGTTGGGGTCGGGGCGCCGGGGCGTGGGTGGGGCGGTGCTATGATCGTCGCGATGGCCCGCTTCCGGAGCCCGCAGCCGCCTCGATCGGCCCTCTCGACGCGGGTACTTCGCCGCGTGCTCGCAAGCGTCCTTCTCGTGTCACTCTCGGGCCCCGCGCGTGCCGACTCCACCTGCCCGGGCGCACCGGTGGCCGACCCCGGGGGCTTCGCAGGGCAGCTCATGGGCACGCCGCTCGCGGGCTGGCACGCCGAGCTTGACTGGATCGCCGCGGACTGGCGCGGCTCGCCTCGCACCTACGCGATCAGCTTCCGACGCGATCCGCACCTGAGCTGCGCCCTGGACGAGCCCTGGCCCCCGAGGGTGGTGTTCACCTTCGAGGCGGAGACCGGCGCCTTCACCGGCGAGCACGCGCTCGACCGCGTGGCCGTCTACGACGACGGTCACGTCGTCCCGGCGCTGGACCGGAAGCTGCGCGGCGCCGTGGCCTCGATCCAGCTCGACCCGGTCAGCCAGCGAGGCACCGCCTCCATCGTCGCCTGTGTGCCCGGGCGGAAAGGCGGCTACGTGGTTGGCGATGTCCCGCTCGCGCTCTGTGACTGAGCTCCCCGGCAACTCTCGGAGCCGCGCGTGACCGGCAGCGCAGCGCTCGCATCTGCGATGTCCGGGGGCATCGCGGCGCTGGCCGCCGCCGCCGTGCTGCTCGGCGTGCTCCGACGTGATCGTCCCCGGGCCTGGCTTGGTCTGGGCCTCTCGGCGCTCACGGCGATCGCGGGGCTCGCCGGATCGGTTTTCTCCCTTCGCGCCGCGTTCACCGATGTCGCGGCGGCCGACCCCGCCGAGAAGGCGAGTCGATTGGCCACTGGCATCGCCGAAGCCATCGTGCCGGCGGAGATCGGCTGGGGGGGCGCCTTCATCGTGCTCTCGCTCGCCCTGATCGGCCTGTGGGGGACGAGAGACGCCGACCGGTAGTCTTACAGCCTCCTTACACGCCGATTTTACCTCGCCGCCCGGTGCTACTGTGGGGGCTCCGTGCCATCCCCACCCCTCGCGATCGCGCTCCCCTGGACACTGGCTGGTTGCGGCGGCGGCGAGGCCGACATCGACTTCGTCGCGATCTCCGGCGACACCGTGCAACTCACCGTCGCCGAGGCGGGTCTCCAGTCCTTGGCCTTCGATGACTGCGAGGGCGACGCCGTGGTGGTGACGGTGGAGGAGCGTTTCGACCTTTTGCATCCCGCGCCCGTGGCAGTGCCGTGGGGATCCTGGTGTGGTCTCGCCGTGGAGTTCGAGGCCGACCCCTTCGAGGGTTCGCTCCGGCTCGAAGGCACCGCGCCGGCGGCCTTCACCGTCGCGCTGGACCCGGGCACCGCCGTGGTGGACACGAGCTTCGACGTGGACAGCGAGACCGTCCTGGTCCTCGACGCCGAGGCGCTCCTGCTGGCCAGCGTGGGGTCGGAGGCCATCGTCATCGGGCCGGACGAGGGCGCCGCGGAAGCCCTGGTGGACGTGGTGTCTGACGCGCTCTGGATCGGGACGGTGCAGGAGGCGCAGACGACGTGGGGCCCGCGCTGGTCGTTCATCGACCTCGACTTCGAGCTGAGTGCCACCGTCAACACCGGCGGTTGCGCCGGGCCCGGGGAGGGCGGCGGCGAGGGGGACGCCGACACCGATACCGATACCGATACCGATACCGATACCGACAGCGACAGCGACAGCGATGCCGACGCCTCCGCGGCCGGTGGGTGCGACGGTGCCGGCTCGGGCGGTGGGTGCGAGGGACAGAGCTCGTCCGGTGGCAGTTGCGACGACGGGAGTTCCGGCGGCGGCTCCTCGAGCAGTTGCGGCAGCGGCGGCGGCGGGTCGTGCGGCGGCAGCTGCGCGAGCGTGGTGCCGGTCGCGATCATCGCGTGGGGGCTCAGGCGGCGGCGGCGCTGAGCCGGAGGACCGCGACGCTTCGACCCAAATCCAGATTAGCGGCGCGCAATGATGCTGCTTCTGCACCTGGCCTGCGTTGCCCCGGGCGAAGATTCGGCCCGCGAGATCGCGGATCAGCCCGTCGACTCTGGCGGCGCCGACACCGGCGCACTCGACACCGGCGAGCCCGCCCCCGCCGAGCTCGTGGCTAGCGTCTGGCCCGTCGCGCCCTGCCCCGACTCCGAGTTCCGCGGTGCCGCGCAGGACGGCACCGAGGTCGCCTGCTCGTGGTCGAGCGGCGGGGTCGAGCTGGGTACCGACTGCCGCATGCTCGGCGAGGCCTCGGCGCTGCCGCCCGGCGCCACCGTCACCCTGCGCGTGACCGACGTGGCCGATGCCGGGCGGCAGGGGGAGACGAGCGTGACCGTGGGCCAGCCGCCCGACCTGGCGGTCACCGAGGCGACGAGCGGCCTGCTGAGCTTCCTCGACGGCGAGTCAGGGGCGCTGATGGAGCAGGTCGCGCTGGGGACGGGCTACCCCCTGCCGATCGCCGTGGCCGCCAGCGCCGACGGCACCACGGTGTGGGCCACCGCGCACCTCGCCGGCACCGTGTCCCGGGTGGAGGGGAGCCCACGGGCGGTCAGCGCCGTGGCCGAGCTCGACACCCAGCTCTAGTGGATCGCCGCCGACGAGGAGCGCGGGCGGCTGCTCGTCGCGGAGCAGGGAACGGGCTCAATCGCCGTGGTCGACGCGTCGACCTTGGCCTGGTCCGGGAGCCTCGCGCTGTCGCAAGCACCGGTGAGCGTGCGGCTCTCGGGTACCGACGCCTGGGTGGCGGCCCGCGCGCCGAAGAGCCCGGCGGGCAGCGTGGGCGTTTTCCCTCGCGACGACGGGCGGCGACTCTACGTGCCGGCGCTGCACGGCAACGCGATCGCGGTGATCGACACGGCGACCGAGGAAGCGCCTGCGGTCTGGAGCGCGGTGACCGGGCCACGGGCGGTGGCCTTCGTGCGGTAGTCGCGGCCGCGCGTAGGTGTCCCAGTGTACACTAATTGCGGAGTACAGCCGTGCCGACCAAGCTCATCGCCGTGCTCCTGGTGCTGCTCGCGGCCTGCGTCGCCGCCACCTCCTCCGCCGACAAGGACAGCCAGCTCGATGACACCGGCAGCATCGACTCTGGCGCGAGCGACACCAGCGAGATCGAGGGCGCGCTCGACGTTTCCACGGTGCGGATGACCGAGTGCGACGAAGACACCGGCGACCGCTACTGCAACGGCGAGCGCCGGGGTCTGAGGGCGGTCGACCTGGGCGGCGGCACGGTCGGCGTGTCGCACACGAACCTCTACATCTCATGTGGGAGCGTGACGGCCACGGCGAGGGCGACGGGCCAGACGATCGAGGTGAGCTACCGCGTGTCCGACGGAGCCGACTGCAGCTGCCAGCACCTGCTGGAGTACGAGATCTTCGGGGTCGAGGAAGGCCTGTGGACCATCGAGGCCTGGGACCAGGACACCGAGGTCGAGGTCGCGCCGGCGGAGTGAGGCCGCCCCTCGCGCCGCCTACCCCTCCGCCACCGCCCGGAAAGCCCTGATCGCGTCCTCCGAGCCCACCACCACCACGATGTCGCCCTGGGTGATGTTCGTCGCGCTGTGGGGCACCGTGACCAGCTCGCCGTCGGGGCGCCGCACCGCGATCACGCCGATGCCGTGCGTGTCGCGGAGCCGTAGCCCGGCAAGCGTGCCGTGCAGCTTGGGCCCGAGGCGCACGTCGTCGACCACCAGCGCCCGGTGCTCGCGATTGAAGAGCTGCTCCACGAACTCGGCGGCGTTGGGATGCAACAGCCGATGCGCCATGCGGGTGCCGGCGCTGGCGAAGGGGGAGACGATCGCGTTGGCACCGGCGCGAATGGCCTTGGGCCCCGCGTCGGCGTCTTCGACCCGCGTGATGATGTAGATGTGATCGTTGAGCTGTCGCACCGAGAGCGTGATGAACACGTTCACCGCACTCGACGGCGTGGCGATGGCCACGCCACGCGCGCGCTCGATGCCCGCCTCCCGCAAGACCGCGTCGGAGCTACCGTCGCCCACCAGGTGAAGTACGCCCGGGGGCAGGGCCTCGAGGTGCTGGGCGGTGCTGTCGATCACCACCACCCGGGCGCCCTCGTGGCGCAAGTCCTCGGCGATCTCGCGACCGAGGCGCCCGTAGCCGACGACGATGAAGTGATTGCTGAGCTGGGACATGCGCTGGCGACGACGGCGGTCGGAGAGATCCCGGACCAGTCCGCCGTCGACGACGTAGCCCGTGAGCGTGGCCACGGCGTAGCCGCCGGCGCCCACGGCGCCGAGGATGTAGGCCAGCGTGAAGTAGCGACCGGGCTCGGTGAGCGGCCGGATCTCGCCGTAGCCGATGGTGGTGATGGTGATGACGGCCATCCAAACGCTCTCGAGCCAGGTCCAGCCCTCGATCGTGCGGTAGCCCGCCACGCCTACGGTCACGACGCCCAGGAGGAGGGCCAGCGGCAGGCGCAGCTCGCGGAACATCGCGGCGCAGCCTAGCTCAGCGGGCCACGAGCACGCCCGCGCTCACGCGATCGGGGAGGTCTTTCCACGCGGCATAGAGCGCGGCGTGGGTGGGAAAGGCGCCGCCGAACCAATCGAGTTGCGAGAGGTTGGGCTGGAAGGCGCCGCCCGTGTCGGCGAGCACCGCGAGGCGCAGGACCGTCCCCTTGTTCGAGGGGTGCTGGATGGCGACCAGCCGACCGAGCCCGAGGTTGTACACGTCGCCGGCCACGGCCACCCCGGCCTCGAGCAGAACGTGGTCGCCACCGGCCACGCCATAGCCACGCGGGGCGGGCACCTCGGCGAAGTACCAGTAGCGATCCTGGTCGCGACCGCGCTTGCTACCCTCGTAGAGGATGCCGTTGCTCGCTTCGACATTGTAGAGTCGCGACAGGCCGCCGGGGAAGGTCACCTGGACGGAGCCCTGCATGATCGCGTCGTGCACGTGCTCCTCGCGGAGCCACGCGAGCGGCGTGGCCCCGCCCTGGTCGTAGGCCCCTTCCATCACCTCGCGACGGGTGTAGCGACTACGATCGGGCTCGCCCGGGTCGGCGTAGATCGCCTCGGTGTAGGTGGCGTCGGGCGCGGCGCGACCCTCGACCTGGACCACGAGGTAGCGCGTGAGGCGCAGCTCGCCGGGGGCGAGGCCGAGCTTCGCGGTGCGCCCGCCCGCCGGGGGTGTCCACCGGAAGTACTCGAAGTGGGTGGTGATCCACGCCGGGTCGAGCAGCTCGGCGTCGGTGGCGTTCGCGACCAGCTCGAGGGTGCGCAGGAGGCGCTCGGGGGCCACACCGATCTCGGCCAGCATCGTGGCCTGCGCCGGGTCGTCGGGATGGGCGCGGAGGTAGCGCAGCGTATCGGTCGCGACGCGGCGGAGCGCCGCCGAGTCGGTCGACACGCGCGCGCTCGCGAGCCCGGCCGACGAGAACACCGACACGGCCTCGATCTGCGAGCTGGTCGCGGTGCCTCCGGGGCCCCGGAGCTCCCACGCGAAGGCGGCGGCGACGAGCAACACGCCCACCCGGTAGCACAGCCGCGGTAGGCTCGCGGCGCCAAGCAAGGAGCGCCAATGTCAAACCCGGAGAACGAGAATCCTTACGCTGTGCTCCCGGCCCCGCCGTCGCACGCCGACCCTGATGGCATCCCAGGCTTGGACCTGCAGGGGCACCCCCGGGGGGCAGCTTCCCCCGAGTCCGGCCACGTCCCGCTGGCGAGCCCCTGGGCGCGGCTCGGAGCCAACATCCTCGACCGGATGCTCGTGCTGGGCGGTGGCGTGGCGATCGGCGTGGTGCTCGCCGTGCTCTCGGAGGCGCTCGGTCGTTCGGTCGAGGCCTTCGCCTTGGCCGGCGGTGGCGCAGCGATCCTCGGCCTCCTCGGTGTGCAGGTGCACCACCTCGTAACCCGAGGACAAACCATCGGAAAGCGCGCCCTCGGCCTTCGCATCGTCGACGCCGACGGCAACATCCCAGCGTGGGGCAAGCTGCTGATCGCGCGCGAGGGGAGTCGCTACGGCATGGGCTTCATCCCCTACCTTGGCGTCCTCCTCGGCCTCGCCGACGCGCTGATGATCTTCAGTGATCGCCACCAGACGCTGCACGACCGGGTGGCCGGCACGTACGTGGTCCTCGCCGACGGCACGGGCGCACCGGCGCGGGCTTCCGGCAGAGGGACCGGCGGTGCCTCCACCGTGGTCATCGCGCTCGTGGTGGGCTTCGGCGCGATCTTCATGATCGGCATCGTCGCCGCCATCGCCATCCCCAACTTCATCGCCATGCAGATGAAGGCGAAGCGCGCGGAGGTGCCCGCGAACCTCGACGAGATCCGAACCGCAGAGATCGCCTACGAGGCGGGCCACGGCACCTACGTGGCGGCCTCCAGCGAGGCGGAGGCCACTGCCCAGGGCGCGGGTAAACAACTTCGAGACTTCCCCTACGAGGGTGGCTGGACCGACCTGGGCTGGTTCCCCGACGGCCAGGTTCGCGGCGTGTACTGGGTGGAGCTCACCCCCGAGGGCTTCGCCGCCTATGGCGCCTGCGACGTCGACGGGAACGGCGACTACGCGGTGTACATGGCCACGGAGCACCAGGGCGCCCAGCTCACCACGCCGGGGGACGTGTACTGATAGGAGCCGGGCATGCGCGACGTCCTCGCCGAGCTCCTCGACCTCCTCCGCCTCGAACGTATCGAGGAGAACCTCTTCCGCGGCCAGTCGCAGGATCTCGGCTGGGGCGCCATTTTCGGGGGACAGGTGCTCGGGCAGGCGCTCTCCGCAGCGGCGCAGACGGTGCGTGCCGGGCGGGAGGTGCACTCGCTGCAGTCGTCCTTCTTGAGGCAGGGCGACGCGCGCCGTCCCGTGGTGTACCAGGTGGATCCGCTTCGCGATGGCACCAGCTTCTCCACGCGGCGGGTGCTCGCCATCCAGGGCGGCAAGCCCATCTTTGCGCTGACAGCTAGCTTCCAGCGCGACGAACCGGGCTTCGACCACGCCCACCCGATGCCAGGGGTGCCCGGTCCGGACGGGCTCGAGAGTGAGCTCGACCTCGCGCGTCGGAACGCGGCCAACATCCCCGAGCCCTTCCGCAAGATCGCCACCGCCGAGAGGCCCATCGAGATCCGTCCCTTGCAGCGTGTGAATCCGCTCGACCCGAAGCCGATGCCCCCCCGGCGACAGCTCTGGTACAAGGCGGCCGGTCCCCTCCCCGACGACCCCGGCGTACATCGCTACCTGCTCGCCTACGCATCGGACTTCAACTTCCTCACCACCGCGATGTTGCCCCACGCGGTGAGCTGGTTGACCCCGGGGATGCAGGTGGCGAGCCTCGACCCCGCGCTGTGGTTTCACCGGCCCTTCCGCTTCGACGAGTGGTTGCTCTTCGACGTCGAGAGCCCCTCGGCTTCCGGCGCGCGCGGCATGGTGACGGGGCGGTTTTTCAGTCGCGACGGGCAGCTCGTGGCCACGGTGGCGCAGGAGGGCCTGATGAGGAATCGAGCGGCGCCGGGTGCTAGGCTCGCCGAGTGAGTAGCCTGCCCTACGCCCTGGTCGTGGAGCCGAACACGCGGCGCGGCGACGTGTACGTGAGCGCCTGCCGCGAGGAGGGGCTCGACCCCACCATCGCGGTGAGCAACGAGGAGGCGCAGGCCACCGTGCGCGCGCGAGGTTTGCCGGAGCTCGTGCTTGTCGAGCTGACGATGGCCAACGTCAACGGCTACCAGCTGCTCTCGGGGCTGCGGCACCAGCACCCCGATCGCCGGGTGCCGGCGGTCGTCGTGTCCGCCTTCGGCGCGCTCCGCGACTCGGCGTGGACGATGCGCGAGGCCTTGTCGATCGAGGCGGTGCTCGACACGCAGGTGGCCGAGAGCGGCGTGCGTCTTGCCTTGCGACGAGCGCTGGGCCGCGCCTCGGTGCCGATGGCGGAGCCGGACAACCGGCCGGATCCGCACCGCGAGCGCGTGCGCCTCGCTCGGCTACGGGAGACCGGGCTCATCGACGCGACCGCAGCCTCGGAGGCGCTGGATCGACTCGTGCACACCGTCGCGAGCGCCTTCGACGTCGAGGCGGCCCTCTGCTCGATCCTGACGCAAGACCGCGAGGTTGTCCTCGCGCACACCGGCCTCACCGGGAGCCTCGCCCGCGAGCGGGGCACGGCGCGGGCCAGCAGCATCGGGCGACACGTCATCGAGGCGGTCGGTCGCGAGGCGCTGGTGATCGACGACGCGCGGCAACACCCCACGTTCGCGAGCAACCCACTCGTTCGCGAGGGAACAGTCCGCGGCTTCGCCGGGGTGCCCCTCATCGCCGCCGACGGCACCACGCTCGGCGCGCTCTGCCTGCTGGACAGCCGTGCGCTCTCGCTGTCGCTCGATGGGCTCGACGAGCTGCACCACCTCGCCCGCCGGGTGAGCGGCGAGTTGGAGGTCTTCGTCGCGCGGCGGCCACGCCTGCCCGGCGACGTCGACCAGGCCTACGCGCTGCACCATCTCCACGCCGTGCTCCAACACCTCGAGCAGCCCGTGGCCCTGTGGGGTCCCGAGGGCCGGGTGAGACTGGTGAACGCCGCGCTCTGCGCGATGCTCAGCGCGCCCCAGGACCGTCTTCTCGGGCTCGACCGCGGCACGTTTGCCCGTGTGCTCGCAAACCTCTCCGCCGATCCGACCCTGGCACAGGTGATGTCGCGACTTGGCGCCGATCCGGCGGTGGCCCACGAGGAGATGGTGCTCCTCGGCACGCCCGAGCGCGTGATGCGCTGGAGCACCAAGCCCGTTCCCCTTCCCGATGGCGACGGTCAGCTCGACGCCTGGCGCGACATCAGCGCCGAGCGCGAGCTCGAGCGCGTGGCCATCACCGACCCGTTGACGGGACTGGCCAATCGCCGTGGCGGGGAAGACGCGATGCGTCGCGAGGTGGCCCGGTGCAAGCGCCTCGGACAGCCGATGACGCTGCTCTTGCTCGACATCGACCACTTCAAGGCGGTGAACGACAAGCACGGGCACGCGATCGGTGACCGCGTGCTGCGCGCAGTCGCCAGAATCGTGTCGCGACAGCTACGTGCGAGCGATCTCGCGGTGCGGTGGGGCGGCGAGGAGTTCCTCGCGATCCTGCCGAGCACCGACCTCCCCACCGGACGGCAGGTGGCCGAGCGCATCCGCAAGGCGGTGGCCGACACGATGATCGACCCGGTGGGCAACGTGACGCTGTCGATCGGCAGCGCCCAGCTCGACAAGAGCTTCGATCCGCTCGGCGCCCTCGCCATGGCCGATGCCCGGCTCTACGAGGCGAAGGCGAACGGGCGCAACGCCACGCGCTGAGCCAAGTTGCCCGGCTGGGCAACTGCGGGGTTGGGGAGAGGGCCACGTCGGACGTGCGACCTGCGCGACCGACGCCGCAGGCCGGAAAGCGAAGCTTGGAGGCTGGAGGGCATGGCCCGGTAGGGGGAGGGGCCGGCGAGGCCACTTCCCCTGCAGCTTGATAACCCCGCGGGCTTGTCGGCCCCGGTCCTCGCCCCCGTCACCACCCGTACCATCGTGCGGCTCGCCCTCCCGGCGGCGGCGTCGGCTCTGCTCAACAACGCCTTCCGCGTGATCGACCAGCTCGCGGCAGGGGGCATCAGCACCCCGGCCCAGGCGGCCATCGGTAGCTGCACCTTTGTGCTCATCGCCTGCTACGCGGCGCACCTGGTGGTGGCGGGGGGCGTCGGGCCGCTGCTCGCTCGCGCGGTGGGCGCCGGTGACCGTGACCTCGCCCAGCGCACCATCGGCACCGGCCTTGCCGCGAGCCTGCTCTCCTACGTGGCGGTGGCCCTCGTCGTCGGCCTCGGCGCGACGCCCATCGCGGGCAGCATCGGGCTCACCGGCGAGACCGCCACCCACGCCGCCACCTTCATCCGTACCATCGCGCTCTTCGGCCTTCCCCTCGCCTTCGCGCCTACCATCGACGCGATCCTCGTGTCGCGCGGTCAGACCGGCCGGATGATGGCGCTCCAGGTGAGCGCGGCGGTGCTCAACTGGGCGCTCAACCCCATCCTCATCCACGACCTTGGTCTCGGCGTGGCCGGCGCGGCCTGGGCCACGGTCATCTCTCGGGTGCCTGCCACCGCGCTCGGGCTCTGGTTCGCCACCCGTCCCGACGGGGCGCGCATCGCGACCGACGACACGCTCCGCCGCATCACGCGCGTGGGCTTTCCGGTCGCCACCAACGTGCTCGCCTACGCGCTCGTCTACTTCCTGATGCTGCGCACCACGATCTCGCCGCTCGGTCCCACGGTCAACGCCGCGCTCGGGATCGGCTTCTCGGCGCTGGAGGGCATCACCTACCCGCTGTTCCTAGGGCTCTCGCTGGCCGTCACCTCGGTGGTGGGCCGGGAACTCGGCGCGGGGCGTCCCGAGGAGGCGCGTCGGGCGGCCCGCCTGGCGCTCCCGTTGACCACCGCGCTCGGCGTCGCCAGCGGATGCATCTTCTGGTTTCTCGCACCGGTCATCTGCGCGCCCTTCACCGACGATCCCGCCGTGCTCGCCGAAGCGGTGAAGTACGCCCGGGCCCTCGGCTGGTCGCAACCGAGCGTCGCCTGGGAGGCCCTCGCCGAGGGTGTGCTCCTCGGCGCCGGCGCGTCGCGCACCGTTTTCTGGCTGTCAGCACCGATCAACGCGCTGAGGATTCCGCTGGGCTACCTGCTCGCGATCAGCTTCGGCTGGGCAGCCGACGGCGCCTGGTGGGCGATCAACCTGACATCTTTTCTGAAGTCGGGGCTGAAGGGCCTGGCTGCGGCGCGCGGGGGGTGGGTCGGGACGAGGGTGTGAACGCGATAGCCCCGCCGCATGCCCGGCCTGTTGCGCGTGCGTGGCGCGTGCGAGCACAACCTGCGTCACGTCGACGTCGACATCCCCCACGGCAAGCTGGTGGTGATGTGCGGGGTGAGCGGGAGCGGCAAGTCGTCGCTTGCTTTCGACACGATCCACGCGGAGTCGCAACGACGATTCGTGGAGGCGATGTCGAGCTGGGTGCGCGCGCAGGTGGGCCAGGCGCCTCGTCCCCAGGTGGAGTGGATGGACGGGCTCTTGCCCAGCATCGGCGTCGCCCAGCGAGGGCCCGCCGCCCCCGGCCCGAGACAAACGGTCGCGACCGCATCGGAGACCTACGATCTGTTGCGCGTGCTCTATGCGCGCGCCGGCGAACAACACTGCCCCGTTTGTGACGCGCCCGTGCGCAGTCACCCGGTCGACGCCATCGTCCGTGAGCTGCTCGCGGTGCCCGAGGGCACGCCGCTGTCGATCCTGGCCCCCATCGCCCGCGGCCGGGCCGACATTCGACCCATCCTGGAAGAGCTGAGTCGGCAGGGCTTCCTCCGCGCCCGGGTGGACGGTCAGCCCGTGATGCTGGACGAACTCCCGAAGTTCGCACCCGCGCCGCACGATGTCGACCTCGTGGTGGACCGCTTCCGAGCAGGCCCCGACAAGCGCGACCGCTTACAGGAGTCTGTCGCGACCGCGCTCCGCGCTGGCAAGGGCGAGGTGGAGGTCGACGGCGTGGGGCGCTGGGCCACGCGCGCGCGCTGTCCCAAGGGGCATGGCGAGCTGCCAGTCCTGTCGCCGCGACTGTTCTCCTTCAACAGCCCCGCGGGGGCCTGTCCCGAGTGCAAGGGGCTCGGCGTGGTCACCGAGGTCGATGTCGACGCGCTGGTCGAGGGTTCGCGGTCACTCGCCGAGGGCGCGGTGCGCACCTGGACCGACCACAACCGGGCCACGATGCTCAAGTGGGCGGCGGCGCAGGGGATGGACACGACCCTGCCGTGGTCGCAGCTGCCCTGGAAAGACCGCGAGCGAGTACTCAATGGCGACGGCGCGACCGAGGGCGCCATCGCCACCGCGCGTCGTAAGCCCGACGAGGCGTGGACAGCGGAGAAGCCCTGCTCTGCCTGCCAGGGCGCGCGGCTGGGGCCGGCGTCGCGGGCGGTCCGAGTGGGCGGGCGATCGCTGGCGCAGGTGTTGTCCCTCGAGATTCGCGTGTCGCGACACGAGCTGGCGGACATCGAGCGCACACCGATCACCGCCCCCGTCCTCGACGAGCTCGGTCGCCGCCTCGCCTTCCTCGACCGGGTGGGTCTCGGCTACCTCTCGCTGGAGCGGGCAGCGGCCACGCTCTCCGGGGGCGAGTGGCAGCGCCTGCGACTCGCGGCGCAGGTGGGCAACGGCCTCGCTGGCGTGCTTTACGTGCTCGACGAGCCCACCGCGGGCCTGCACGCCGACGACACCGCGCGGCTGGTGGGGCTCCTGCGCGAGCTGGTCGATGCCGGGAACACCGTGCTCGCGGTGGAGCACGACCCGGCGGTGATCGCGGCGGCCGACTGGGTGATCGAGGTGGGCCCCGGCGCCGGCGCCGAGGGGGGACAGGTCCGCTACACCGGCGAACGCGAGGCTTTCTACGCCGGGGAAACGGTTACCGCACGCTGGGCGACGGGTCGTGAGGAGATGCCACCGGCGCCGCGCTGCACGCCCCGTGCCTGGCTTCACCTCTCGGATCTCTCCGGTCACAACCTCTACGGCGAGGCGCGCTTCCCCCTCGGGGTGCTCTGCGGCGTGGCGGGACCGAGCGGCGCGGGCAAGTCCTCGCTGGTCTTCGACACCCTCGCCCCCGCGCTCTCCGGGCGACACGGACTCCCCTGCCGACTGGAGGGCAACGTCCGTCGCCTCGTGCGGGTAGACGGGGGCCTCTCGCGGGGCACCGCGCGCTCCACGCTCGCGACGGCGGCACGCCTCTGGGAGCCGATCCGGCAGGTATACGCGCGTACCCCCGAGGCGAAACTGCGCGGCTTCGGGCCGGAACGTTTCAGCGCGGGCGCGCCCGGGGGGCGCTGCGAGGCCTGCCACGGCGAGGGGCAGCGCCGCGTGGCGATGCACTTCTTGCC
>SXGT01882838.1_pt1 | contig 31221 bp, 23 predicted proteins | sample 3176221 | NCBI WGS metagenome assembly SXGT01 (sample SAMN11356862, study PRJNA531348) | freshwater metagenome | isolation source: freshwater sample F1-120 | place: China: Fuxian Lake, Yuxi | collected 2017-12-25
CTTGCCGTCTCGCGGCACGCCCTTGATGCTGATGCCGTCGTTGCAGTCCGGCAAACGAATCGCAATCACCTCGACATCGACCGTATCCAGCCAGAACCAGGGCTGATTGCGAACCAGCGTAATGGCGTGATCCTTCTCGGGGAAGACATAAGACGCAGAATCCTGCAAACACCCGGTCAGCGAAAGCGCTGCAAGAACCGGCAGCAAGCGAACAGAAATGCGCGAAATCATGATGGAGGGTCTCCCGCTGCGGATCCATGGATAAAGTGCGTGACCAAGCAATATGGCCGCCGATTCCGCCCGCGCTTCCGGCACCGGCGGTTCGGTTGGAGTTTAACGTGCCGCATGCTGGAAAAGAAAAAGCGCCTGTTTTGCCAGTTTTCTCAACAGGCTGAGATTTTCGCTTACCCGATATAATCGGATTGAGGCGGCCCACACAGGCCGATTTTCCCCCTATCACCAGATAAACCGCCATGCCAGGTACTACCCAAGAACTGCAAAACGAAGTCGCCGCTCTCATCGTCAGCGCCCTCAATCTCGAAATCGGTCCCGATGAAATCGTCCCGGACGCCCCTCTGTACGGCGATGGGCTTGGACTGGATTCGATCGACATACTGGAAGTGGCGCTTGCGGTGTCCAAGCGATACGGTTTCCAACTGCGGGCCGATGACGCGGACAATGTGCGGATCTTCAGTTCGCTCGACAGCCTGACTCGACATATTGCCGAGCATCGCCAAAAGTGATCGCGAAGCTGCTCAAGGCCTTGCGCTGGATCGGCATCGCCGGCGGCGTGATTGGCTATGCCTTGCTGGCGCATTACAGCGCGGCGACGTCCGCCGCAGTGACATTTCCCGCGCTGGGTGTCGCGGTATCCCTGGCGCCAAGCTTGATCCTGTTGCTGCTGCTGGCCTGGCGCTCTCCCAGAAAGCCGCTCATGTCGCTGTTGTGCATGGCGGTCGGCGTACTGCTTTGGCGGTTCTGGGGGGCGCTCGAAGAAAACTTCAACTGGGTCTATTTCCTGCAGCATGCCGGCACCAACATCATGCTCGCGGGAGTATTCGGCATCACCCTGAGCGGAGGGAAGCAGCCGCTGTGCACCCGATTTGCCGAGGCCGCGCATCGCGCCATGAGCGCAGAACTGCTGCGCTACACCCGCCAGGTCACGCTGGCCTGGACCCTGTTCTTCCTGGCGGTCAGCCTGATTTCCACGCTGTTGTTCTTGTTTGCGCCCATAGAGGCATGGTCGATCTTCGCCAATTTCCTGTCGTTCCCGCTGGTTCTGCTGATGTTTGCCGGCGAGTATCTGGTCCGCCTGCGCGTGCTGCCGAATCTGGAAAAGCACGGCATCCTGGACAGCATGTTGGCCTACTGGAAAACGCCCGCCGCGACCGACTCGCCGCCCGCCGCCGCTCCCCATAGCCGTTAGGCCGGATTGCAACCCCGCCCGTCCATGCCGACTTCGCCGCCGATCCTGCCGCTCATCGCCCATCGCGATCCCGATGCCGGCATGGCCTGGCGTCACGGCGGCGCGATCAGCGCCGGCCGCTTTCTGCGCGAGGCCGTCCAGGTCGCCGAGCTGCTGCCACCAGGACGGCATGTGCTCAATCTTTGCGCCGACCGCTACCAGTTTGCCGTCGCGTTCGCCGCCTGCGTCATCAGTTGCCGCGTCAGCCTGCTACCGTCCTCTCGCACGCCCGAGATGATCAGACAAATGCAGCGGATCGCCCCTGATGTGTTCTGCATCTCGGATCGGGACATCGGCAATGTCGATCTGCCGCAATTCCGCTACCCGAAGACGTTGCCGCCGACGATGGCGCGGGTCGAGATTCCGCTCATCGACCGCGATCAAGTCATCGCCCAGGTGTTCACCTCCGGCTCCACCGGCGAACCGATACCACATGCCAAACGCTGGGGCAGTCTGGTGCGCAATGTGCGGGCAGAAGCGGAGCGTCTGGGTATCGGCGGCGGTCACGCCATTGTCGGCACGGTACCCGCGCAACACATGTACGGACTCGAATCGACCGTGCTGATGCCGCTGCAAAGCGGCGCCATCCTGCACGCCGGTCACCCGTTCTATCCGGCCGACATCCGCGCCGCACTGGCGGAACTGCCGCATCCGCGCGCGCTGGTATCCACACCGTACCATCTGCGCGCATTGCTCGCCGAACCCGGCGCGCAGCCCACTGCGGACCTGCTGCTGAGCGCCACCGCGCCGCTGTCGAAAGAACTGGCCACCGCACTGGAGACCGCATTTGGCGCGCCACTGCACGAAATCTACGGTTGTACCGAAACCGGCCAACTCGCCAGCCGGCGTCCCACGGCCGGCGTCGCCTGGCAAACTTTCAGGGATGTGCGGCTGCGGCGGCGTGGCGACGAATTCTGGGCCGAGGGTGGACATATCGAGGTGCCTACCCTGCTCAACGACGTCATCGAACTGGTGGACGCGGACCCGAGTCGCTTCACGTTGCATGGCCGCCATGCCGATCTGATCAACATCGCCGGCAAACGCACCTCGTTGGGCTACCTCAATCACCAGCTCAACGCGATTCCCGGCGTACTCGACGGCATCTTTCTGTTGCCGAAAGAGGACGGCGCCTGCGGCCCGGAAAGTGTGCTCCGCCTGGCCGCGCTGGTGGTCGCGCCGGACCTGGAACCGGCCGGGCTGATGCGCGCCCTGCGCGAACGCATCGACCCGATATTCCTGCCCCGCCCGCTACTGTTTGTCGACGCGCTGCCGCGCAACACCGTCGGCAAGCTGCCCATCCAGGTGGCGCAAGCCTTCCTGGCCGACTTGCGCAGGCAAAGCGCCAACGGCATCCCGGCATGACGAAGCTGACCATGGCCTCGCCGATGACCATGCGCTTGCCGGTCGCCGCCGATCATCCTGCCTACGCCGGCCATTTCCCCGGACGGCCGATCCTGCCCGGGGTCGTATTGCTGGACGAGGCGCTGCGCGCGCTGGCCGGCGGCATGGATATGGACGCCGCCGGCGCACGCATCAGATCGGCCAAATTCCTCAGCCCGGTCAGCCCTGGCGAGTCCTTGCTTTTGCGCTGCGACGCAACCGCGAGCGGCGATTTCCGATGCGAGATTCTCGCCGGCGCTGATCTGGACGACGCCGCTCCGGCTGGAGAACGGCTGGTGGCCAGCGCCATCTTCGTTCTTGCGGCGCCAGGGGGAGAGACGGCGTGAGCGCGGCCGACATCGCCCGGCAGGCCGAATGGGCGCGGCAGCGGGAACGCAGCAACATGGTCATGTTGCGGCTGATGGCCTGGATTTCGCTGCGTCTCGGTCGCCGGGTGGCCCGTGTTGTGCTGCTGGGCATCAGTCTGTATTTCCTGTTGTTTGCGCGCAGCGCGCGCCTGGCCTCGCGTGCCTATCTGCGGCGTGTGCTCGGACGACCGCCGCGACCGGGCGAAATCTTCCGCCACTTCCACAGCTTCGCCGCGTGCATCCACGACCGCGTTTATCTGCTCAACGACCGCTTCGACCTTTTCGACATCGAGATTCACGGTGAAGAATTCATCCAGCCGCTGATCACCACCGGCCGCGGCGCAATCCTGATGGGCGCCCACATGGGCAGCTTCGAGGTGGTGCGCGCCGTCGGCCGGCGCCAGCCCGACCTGCGCGTGGCGATGGTCATGTACGAGGAAAACGCCCGCAAGATCAACGCAGCACTGGCCGCGATCAACCCGGCGGCGGTACAGGACATCATCCCGCTAGGCCGGCTCGACTCCATGCTGCGGGTGCAGGCACGACTGGGCGAAGGCACTCTGCTGGGCGTGCTGGGCGACCGCACGCTCGACCGCGACCCCACCGTCAGCCTGCCATTTCTCGGCCAACCGGCGGAAATCCCGGTCGGCCCGATGCGGCTGGCGGCCATGCTGAAAACCCCGGTGCTGTTCATGTGCGGCCTCTATCTGGGCGGCAACCGCTACGCCATCCACTTCGAGCCGCTGGCCGATTTCACCGGCATCGAGCGCAAGGAACGCGATGCCGCGATCCGGCAAGCCACCCTGGCCTACACCGACTGCCTGGAACGCTTTTGCCGCGCCGCGCCATTCAACTGGTTCAACTTCTTCGATTTCTGGCGTCCCCAGGCGCAAATCGAGCGGAACACCGGCAGGAAAACCGCATGACCCGGATCGCCGCCCTCTGCCTCCTGCTCGGCATCGCCCAACCTGTCCTGGCCGCGCCGTTCGGCATCGACCAGTTGATGGCGAAGATGGCCAGCAACAAACGCAGCACAGCCACCTTCAGCGAAAAGAAATTCTTCGCGATCATGGATCAACCGGTCGAATCGTCCGGCGAGCTGCTGTTCATCCCGCCCAATCGGCTGGAGAAACGCACGCTGAAGCCGAAACAGGAAACGCTGGTGCTGGACGGCGACGTGCTCAACGTCGAGCGACGCGGCAAGAAGCACGTACTGAAGCTGTCGAGCTATCCGGAAATCGCCGGCATGATCGAAAGCATCCGCGCCACCCTGGCCGGCGACCGCAAAGCGCTGGAACAGGTCTATCACCTGAACCTCCACGGCGGCGACGGCGGCTGGGTTCTGGTATTGACGCCGCGCGAAGCCAGGGTCGCCGACATCGTCAGCCGCATCCGCATGGAAGGCGCGCGCGATGAGGTGCGGCGGATGGAAATCCTGCTCGCCGACGGCGACCGTTCGGTGATGTCCATCCGCCAGGGCGCCGCGCAGTAATCCTTGAATCCTCAGTTGACCGCTGCTCAGCCCTTGAGAAGTCTCTTGCAATCCGACATCAGTCCCTTCGATCAAGCTCGCCATCCGGACGATCCCGCCACGCGACCGATTGCGCGCTTCTCCGGCCGTCCGGCCGCGTTCAACTGAGGCCTCCAGGAAAATGCGACGCCCCGCTTTCGCAATCGTCCTCTGGCTGGCCTTTCTCGCTGCATCGGCGTGGATCGTCAGCCGCGCCAGTTTCACCGCCGACCTCTCCGCCTTCCTGCCGCGCACGCCGACGCAGGAACAGCAACTGCTGGTCGAGCAACTCAAATCCGGCATCGCCTCGCGCCTGATCCTGATCGGCATCGACGGCGGCGATGCCGCCGCGCGCGCGCGCGCCTCACGGGCGCTGGCCGCCCGCTTGCGCGCCGACCCGCGCTTTCTGCACATCGCCAACGGCGAGAGACTGGGCCTGGAACGCGACCGCCAGATCCTGCTGGAGAACCGCTACCTGCTCAGCCCGATGGTGAATGCAGAGCGTTTCAGCGTGGACGGCCTGCGCGCCGGCATCGAGGAAAGTCTCGACCATCTGGCTTCGTCTTCCGGCATGTTCAGCAAGGCGCTGCTGCCGCGCGACCCGACCGGCGAGTTCATGCAACTGATCGAAGGCATGGCGGGCGGCGCAAACCAGCCGCAAACGGCCGACGGCGTCTGGATCTCGCGCGACGGCCAGCGCGCGCTGCTGCTGGCGCGCACCCGTGCCGAGGGCGCCGACACCGACGCGCAGGAGCGGGCGGTCGTGGCGATCCGCCAGGCATTTCAGGCTGCCGCGATGCCGCAGATGCGTCTGGCGCTGACCGGTCCCGGCCCGTTTTCCGTCTCCGCCCGCGCCACCATCAAGGGCGAAGTGACGCGGCTGTCCGGCATCGGCGCGCTGATCATCGTCGTACTGCTCGGCCTGGTCTATCGCTCGTTCCCGGCACTGCTGCTCGGCCTGTTGCCGGTGTTGTCCGGCGCATTGGCCGGCGTCGCGGCGGTCAGTCTCGGCTTCGGCACGATCCACGGCGTCACCCTCGGCTTTGGCACCGCGCTGATCGGCGAGGCGGTCGATTACTCCATCTACCTGCTGACCCAATCGGAGCGTAGCGGCGATATGGCCGAAGATGCCGCAGGCCGGCAACGCTGGCTGGCGCAATTCTGGCCGACCATCCGGATCGGCGTGCTGACCTCGGTTTTCGGCTTCGCCTCGCTGCTGTTCTCCGGCTTCCCCGGCCTCGCCCAACTCGGCCTCTACGCCATCGCCGGACTGGTCACCGCCGCGCTGATCACGCGCTTCGTGCTGCCGCATCTGCTGCCGGCCGACCTGCGCCTGCGCGATATCGAACCCATCGGCCGCCGCCTGCAGGCGGTGCTGGCGCGGACAGGCCGTCTGCGTGCGCCGGTGCTGATCCTGTTCGCTGCGGCCTGCGCGGTGCTGGCCTTCAAGGAAGATGGCATGTGGAACAAGGAGCTTGCCGCCCTGAGCCCGGTTTCCAAGGCAGATCAGGCACTCGACATGGCGATGCGGGCTGACCTGGGCGCGCCGGACGTGCGCTATCTGGTGGTGGTCACCGCCGCCGAGCGCGAAGCGGCGTTGACCGGCAGCGAACGCGTCGGCGCGGCGCTGCGGCAACTCGCCGCGCGAGGCGACATCGACAGCTTCGAGAGTCCCGCCTTTTACCTGCCCAGCCAGGCCAGCCAGCGCCAGCGCCAGGCCAGCCTGCCGGCTGACGCCGAACTGCGCCGCCGCTTCCAGGCCGCAATCGCCGGACTGCCGTTGCAAGCGACGCGCTTCGAGGCGTTCTTCGCCGATGTCGCGCGGTCACGCGAAAGCACGCAGTTGACCCGGGCAGAACTCGAAGGCGCTTCGCTGGCCGAAGGTGTCGATGCGTTGCTGGTGCAGGCCGATGCGCATTGGACCGCTCTGCTGCCGCTGCGCGCGGCGGCCGCCAGCGGGCATCTGATCGACGCGGCGAAGGTCCGCGCGGCACTGGCCGAAACCGGACTGACCGGCGTCTATTTCGTCGATCTCAAGACCGAGTCGGACAAACTCTACACAAGCTATCTGCGCGAAGCGATCCTGTTCTCCCTCGCCGGCCTGCTCGCCATTCTCGCCCTGCTCTATGCCGTCACCCGCTCCCCCGGCCGCGTGCTGCGCATCGCAGCGCCGCTGGCGATCGCGGTCGCCGTGGTCATCGCCGCTCTTGTCCTGAGCGGGCAGCAGCTCACCATCCTGCATCTGGTCGGCATGCTGCTGGTGGTGGCGGTCGGTTCCAACTACGCGCTGTTCTTCGACCAGGGCACGGGAGAAATCCAGCCGCGCACCCTCGCCTCCCTGTTGCTCGCGGTCAGCACCACTGTGGCCGGCTTCGGCATCCTCGGCTTTTCCAGCGTCCCGGTGCTCAACGCCATCGGTGTCACGGTTGCGCCCGGCGCCATCCTGGCGCTGCTCTTCTCCGCCATTCTGGCGCGGCGGTGATGACGCAGTTGCCAGCTCCGCCACCACCGCACCCGCCACGCAGGTGGCGGCCGACGCCGCTGTTGCTGGCCACTTTCGCGCTGCACCTCGGCGTACTGCTCCTGCTCGCGTTGCAGCCGCAAGCCTGGCCGTGGGGACTCGCCGGGCTGACCGCCAATCACCTGCTGCTCACCGTCGTCGGCCTCTGGCCGCGCAGCACCTGCCTCGGCCCGAACTGGGTGCGCCTGCCGGCCGCCGCCGCACCCGGGCATATCGCGATCACCATCGACGACGGTCCCGACCCGGAAGTGACGCCGCAAGTGCTCGACCTGCTCGACCGCCACGATGCGCGCGCCAGTTTCTTCTGCATCGGCCGCGAGGCGGAGCGTTATCCCGAGTTGTGCCGCGAGATCGTGCGACGCGGCCATGCCGTGGAGAACCACAGCCAGCACCACCGGCGCCATTTTTCCACCCACGGACCGCGCCGCATGGCCGACGACATCGAATCCGGCCAGGAATGCCTGACCGCCATCACCGGCCAGCGGCCGCTGTTCTTCCGCCCCACCGCCGGCCTGCGCAACCCCTTCCTCGAACCGATCCTGGCCCGCCACGGCCTGCATCTGGCCACCTGGACGCGACGCGGCTACGACACCCGCAACCGCGATGCCGACGACGTGGTCCGCCGCCTCACCCGCAACCTCGCCGCCGGCGACATACTGCTACTGCATGACGGCAACGCCGGCCGCAACGAATCGGGCCAGCCGGTGATCCTGGCGGCGCTGCCGCGCGTGCTGGAAGCCGCCGCCGCCGCCGGACTGAAGTCCATCACCCTGCGTTCCGCGCAGAAGTCCGCGTCGCCCTGAATTCCCCCTGCCATGACCTTCAGCCCCGAAACAGCGCGCCGTCGCCTGATCGACATCGCCAGCCAACCCTTCCGCGGCGCCGGCCGCTTCGCCTACCACTTCGCGCGCGGCAAGCTGGGCGGCGACCCGGTATTTCTCGCGCTGCTCGAACGCGGCCTGTTCGCCGATGACACCCGCATCCTCGACCTAGGCTGCGGCCAGGGTCTGCTCGCCGCCTGGTTGCAGGCCGCGCGGCAACTGTACGACGCCGGCGAATGGCCCGCCGGCTGGCCAAAACCGGGCCGCCCCGCCGACATTCGCGGCGTCGATATGCTGGCCAGCGATGTGCAACGCGCGCGCACCGCGTTGCCCGCGCCGGCCCGCTTCGAGCAAGGCGACATTCGCCATGTCGATTTCGGCCAGGCCGATGTCGTGGTGATCATGGACGTGCTGCATTACGTCGACATCCCGGCGCAGGACGACGTGCTGCGCCGCGTCCGCGCCGCGCTGCCGCCGAACGGGCTGTTCCTGACCCGCGTCGGTAATGCCGAGGCTGGACTCGGCTTCCAGCTCAGCAACTGGGTCGACCGCGGCGTCGCCTTCTTCCGTGGCAACCGCCTGCCGCCGCTGCACTGCCGCCCGCTGCCGGATTGGATCGCCGCGCTGGAGGCGCTCGGTTTCAGCGTCGAAACCGCGCCGATGAACGGAAACCTGCCATTCGCCAACGTCATGCTGATTGCGCGTCTGGGCGGGAAGACAGCAAGCATTTCGTAACGATGCCGCCCAACATCGTGCTGGACGGCAACAACTGCTCATAAGGTTACGAAATCCCCGGAATAGCAACGCACTTGCCATCACCCGCATGCAAATTTACATTAATGAGTAAATTTACTCATTAATTGAATTACATGCCTTTCGAGCGCCACCATTCACAGATCCTTCGACATCGCCTGGATGAACCGCCGACCTTCATGATCGTCGTCGCCGGGCCTCGTCAAGTCGGCAAGAGCACGCTGGTGCGTCAAGTGCTGACTGGACGGCCAGCCATGTTTGTCGCAGTGGACCAGCCGCTTGCCGAGCCGGTCGCCCCCTTTGCCGCGACGACTCCGACTGCGTTTTCCAGTCAACCCATTCCCGGCGCCATCCCCACCGCAGAGTGGCTGGTGCGCCAGTGGACGCAAGCGCGTTCAAGCGCAAAGGCGCTGCCGGAAGGGCAGACCTACGTCCTCGCCATCGACGAAATCCAGAAGATTCCGCGCTGGTCCGAGGTGGTCAAAGGTTTGTGGGATGCCGACCGCGCCGAAGGTCTGGCCATGCATGTGATCCTGCTCGGTTCGTCGCCCTGGCTGATGCAGAAGGGGCTGACAGAAAGTCTGGCCGGGCGTTACGAACCGATCCGGATGAGCCATTGGTCGTATCCGGAAATGCAGACGGCATTTGATTTCTCCCTCGACGAATTCATCTATTTCGGCGGCTATCCGGGCTGCGCGGGCCTGATCCACGATGAACGCCGCTGGCGCGAATATGTGCGCAGCGCACTGATCCACCCGAACATCGAAAAGGACATCCTCCAGATGACGCGGGTGGACAAGCCCGCGCTGCTGAAGACGCTGTTCGAACTGGGCTGCGCTTATTCCGGCCAGATCATTTCCTACACCAAGCTGCAAGGACAGCTTCAGGATGCCGGCAACACGGTAACACTGGCGCACTACCTCGACTTGCTTTCGCAAGCCGGGTTGCTCACCGGCTTGGCCAAGTACGCCGGGCAGAAACAACGTCAGCGCGCCTCCAGCCCCAAACTCAACGCGCTGAATAGCGCATTGATCTCGGCGCAAGGCGGTTACGCCTTCGCCGAGGCGCGCAATGACCGAAGCTATTGGGGCAGGTTGGTGGAAAGCGCGGTCGGCGCCCATTTATGCAACACGGCATTCGACGACTGCCAAGTGCAGTACTGGCGCGAAAGTCCGGATGAAGTCGATTTCGTGCTCGGCAACAGCCGCAAACTGGTCGCCATCGAGGTCAAGAGCGGCACTGGATTCGCCAAGCCGAAGGGACTGGCCGTGTTCGCCGAAAAATTCAGTACGGCGCGCCCGTTCGTCGTTGGCGAGGGCGGTATTCCGCTGACCGAATTCCTGTCTCGCCCGGCGGCGGACTGGCTGGCGTGAAACGATGACGCACGTCCCTCGCCAGGTTCGCAGGATTGAAGACGCGAGCGTCGACCTGCGCGATTCATTGCCGGTGGACATCCGGGGCTTCAGCGACTTGTCCGCCTGGGTGCTGCTGGGCGAACCCGGCGCAGGAAAATCCGAAGCCTTGAACATGGAGGCCAAGGCCAGCGGCGGCATCTGTCTGCGCATTGCCGAATTCATCGACAGCGACCCTGACGAGGATTGGTGGAACAAAACCTTGTTCCTCGACGGCCTGGATGAAATCCGCGCCGGCGCGGACGGCGGCAAGCTGCTGACACGGGTACGCAGCCAACTCAAGCGCTTGGGCCATCCGCCGTTCCGTATCGCCTGTCGTGCCGCCGACTGGTACGGCAATAGCGATGTCGAAGACCTCAAGTCGGCTTCCACCGATGGCCGCATCGTCGTGTTGCAACTCGAACCGCTGAACGAGCACGACATCCTCACGCTGCTGCACGACAACCACGGCGTGACAGACCCCGAGGCATTCGTGGCAAAGGCCAACCAGTTGGGTGTGGACGGCCTGCTCGACAACCCGCAGACGCTTGGGCTGCTGGCCCAGGCAGTGCAGGGAGATCGCTGGCCCGAATCGCGCGACGAGACCTACCGGCTGGCTTGCGAAAAGCTTGCGGATGAACACAACAAACGGCATCGCGACAAGGCGCGCAATCGGCCCGATGCCGTGGAAGCCAGACTCGATGCCGCCGGTCAACTCTGCGCCGTACTGCTGTTGTCCGACCAGACCGGAATCGCGATGGATGCAGCCAGCGCCGACGCACGCTTCATATCCCTCGCGGCGTGTTCACCCCCCGATCCACTGGCTGCCGCACTCGCCATAGACAGCAAACTGTTTCGCCCGGACGGCAGCGAGCGGGTCGTGCCCAGCCACCGCAGCGTGGCGGAATACCTCGCCGCGCGCTGGCTGGCGCGGCAGATCGACGCCAACGGACTGCCGCTGGGGCGGGTGTTGAATCTGTTGCTCGGCCGGAACGGCCGCACGGTCGCAGGTTTGCGCGGCTTGTATGCCTGGCTGTCTCTGCACAGCCTGAAGGCACGGACGCGATTGATTGAGGCGGACCCGTTGACGGTGGTGCTCTATGGCGATGTCAAACCGATGCCGGTATCGGACAAGCGCGCAGTACTCACAGGACTACGCCGGGAAGCCGAACGCTACCACGGGTTTCGCTGGGGTGTGCGCAACACGCATGCCTTTGGGGCTTTGGCTGATCCGGGGTTGCAGGATGACTTCCTTGCCACCCTCCACGCACCTGGTCACGACGACGCTGCTCAGGCTTTTCTAAGCTGTGTGCTGGATGTTCTCGCCGAAAGTCAAGCTCAGCTGGAACTAGGGGCAGATTTGGCTAGCATTGTTCGCGATGACAAGCTTTGGCCACGGGTAAGACATGACGCGCTTGATGTATGGCTGAAGTCAGTCGCCCCCCCCCAGGCCGCGCTCTGTCTGCTCGATGACATCCGTGCTGGACATGTGGCCGATCCCGATAACGAATTGGCAGGAATCCTGCTCCAGCATCTCTACCCGAAACATATCAGGCTGGAAGTGCTGCTTGACTACCTGTACCTACCGAAAATCCCCGACTTGTGGGGTGACTATTTCTGGTTCTGGTCGCACGAGTTGCCCATGCAAGTACCCAATGAACATTTGCCGATTCTTCTGGATGGATTAGTCGGCCGCACGGAAATCCAGCCACATCTGGCCAATGAACGTTCCCTTAGCGAAATGGCAGACAAGCTATTGGCACGCGGCATTACGGTCTTGGGTGACGAGATTGCCGATGAACGCCTGTTTCGCTGGCTGAGCATTGGCGCCGACGAGTACGGAGAAATCTCTCGTGACAAGGAATCAGAAACAGTCATTTCCGACTGGCTAGGCGCCCGACCGGATCGCTACAAAGCCCTGCTCGTACGCTGTTTTGAACACTGCAAGGGCCACGAGCACCCGATCATTTGCGTCGCCGACCAGGCGAATCGTTTGCATCAAGCCAAACCACCTGAAGACCTCGGCTTGTGGCACCTCGAACAAGTGGACAGAACCCCCGATGACGGAATTGCCGAAGTTCATCTGAACGAGGCCGTCAATGCCCTGATGAACCAGCACAGCGATGCCGGATTGTCGCTGGAGAAACTGGAGGACTGGGCGGCCGCCCATCCCGTACGCGGGAGCTGGCTTGAATCCAGACTGGTTTGGCAGATTCCGGAACATCACCCGAAACGAATCGCCGACAAGATGAACCGGCAACAGGCCAGGGCTGAAACGAAGCGCAGTCGCACGATCGCCTTGCGGCGCCAGTCATCGGAAATTCAGTCCTGCACAGCCCGGGTCGATCTAATGTTCGAACTCGCCAGCGTATGGATGGACCTGTACAGCGACACACACGGCGAAACCCCCGCCGAGCGCTTCGACAACTATTGCGAAAACGGCCCGGAAATATTGACTATGGTGGAAGCCGGTTTTCGCCGCTGTCCGGAACGCGTCGATCTGCCGACGGTGGATGCAATCGTCGATCTCTCGATCAATCAAAAGGAACATTTCATTCGCCGGCCCAGCCTGGTCGGCATGGAATTGCGCTGGCGGGATGGTGCGAAAGAAATCAATGCGCTGCCAGAAGAGATGCTGCGTCGCATGCTGGCCTTTCGCCTGACGGATGGCACCGGCAATACACCGGACTGGTTCATCCATCTAGTGAGACAACGCCCCAATCTGGTAGCTGAAGTGCTGTTCCAATATGCAAGTGCCACGCTGAAAGCCGGTAAGGAACACGTCAATGACCTCTATCCGCTGGAACGTGATCCGGACTACCGCAGCGTCGCGGCGCTCGCTGCTCCGCGCTTACTGGAAACCTTTCCGGTCAGGGCGCATAGCGGACAACTGCATCATCTGGAAAATCTACTCAAGGCGGCATTGCGCCATGCACCGGAACAGCTTCCCGCCCTGATCAAACGAAAACTGGCGATGAAGGGCATGGACACCGCCCAGAAGGTCTATTGGCTGGCCACGGCAACCCTGCTCGATCCCGCACAATACGAGGCCGAGTTATGGCGCTATGTCGGCAAATCCGAATCGCGGGCCAATTATCTGTCCGGATTCCTGGGCGACCATTTTGGCCAGTTGGATCAGGACTATGTGTTTTCCGCCGGGACACTCGGCAAACTGATCGAGCGGATCACGCCGCATGCGGAAATCGAACGGCCGAGTGGCGCCCATTGGGTCAGTGATGCCATGCAGCGTGGCGATCAGATACGCGCCCTGATCAATCGCCTGAGTGCGCTGACAACGCCCGAGGCGGAGCAGGAAATCAACCGTCTGCTGGGTTTGCCCGCGCTGCACAAGTTGAAGCCCCTGCTGGAAGCCACCCGTCACGAACGCCTGCAACACCAGCGAGAAAACGAGTTTCGCTTCCTGTTGCCTCAGGAAGTGGCGCAGATCCTCGCTAACCAGGCGCCGGCCAGCGCCGCCGATCTGGCCGCGCTGGCGCTGGATGTGCTGGACGATATCGGCCGGGATATACGGCAGGAGAACGACGATGGGGTCCACGACTTCTGGAATATTGAGAACAGGCATCCGACCAGCCAGCGTTCAGAAAACGATTGCCGCAATGTCTTGCTTCGCCGAATGCGCAAGAGCCTTGATCCGCTGGGAATTGACTGCCAGCCAGAGAAAGACCATGCCAATGACAAGCGGGCAGATCTGAGTCTTTCTTATCTTGCGAAATTTGAACTCCCCATCGAAATCAAAAAGGACAAAAACCCGTCGTTGTGGAGCGCGCTGCGCGAGCAATTGCTCCAGCAATACGCCATCGCCCCGCGTGCCTTCGGCTATGGCATCTATCTGGTGTTGTGGTTCGGCGGCGAGGGCATGCCCGGCGCCAAGGATGGCGGCAAGAAGCCCCGCTCGCCTGAGGAACTGAGAACCCGCCTGGAAGCGCAGCTAGACCCGCTAGAACGGCAACGCATCTTCGTTCGCGTGCTGGATGTTTCCTGGCCGACGTAATGCGGCGTGTTCCAGCCAATTTCCCACACCCAACTCCAGATGCCCATAAAATCCGGCCCGCACATCGGTATGCGATCAAAACGTCAATAACGCTTATGTACCCCCTTCATCTCTCCCATTTCACCGCCAGCAGTTGCCTTGGGCACGGTCTCGACGCCATGCAGGCGATGCTGCGGCAACAGAACAGCGGTCTGCGGCCCTGCCATTTCGAGACGGTGAACGATCTCGCCACTTGCATCGGCGAAGCGCCGGGTGTGGATGCCGTGGCGCTGCCGGCTGCGCTGGCCCGGCACGATTGCCGCAACAACCGGCTGGCCTGGCAGGGATTGCAACAGGATGGTTTCAGCGCGGCGGTCGAGGCGGCGATTGCGCGCCACGGCCGCCGCCGCGTCGGGGTGTTTCTCGGTACCAGCACGGCGGGCATTCTGCAAACCGAGCAGGCCTACCGGCGACGCGATCCGGTCAGCGGCGCGCTGCCGGACGATTTCATCTATGCCACCACGCACAACACCTATTCGGTGGCGGGTTTCGTGCGCGCAGCCTTTCAGCTCGAAGGCCCGGCGATGGTGGTTTCGACCGCCTGCTCGTCCAGCGCCAAGGTGTTCGCCTCGGCGGCGCGGATGATGGCCGCCGGCGTGATCGATGCCGCCATCGTCGGCGGCGTCGATTCGCTCTGCCTGACCACGTTGTACGGCTTCAACTCGCTCGAACTGCTGGCGCCGGAACCCTGTCGTCCGTTCGACGCCGAGCGGCATGGCCTGTCGATCGGCGAGGCGGCGGCGTTCATCCTGCTGCAACGGCCGGCCGACGATCTGGCGACCGATGCGGTGTTGCTGCTCGGCGTCGGCGAAAGCAGCGACGCTCACCACATGTCATCGCCGCATCCGGAGGGGCTCGGCGCGCAAATGGCGATGGCGGCGGCGCTGCGGGCGGCGAATCTGAGCGTGGACGATATCGATTACATCAACCTGCACGGCACCGCGACGCCGGGCAACGACGCCGCCGAGGGCAAGGCGGTGGCCGCGCTGTTCGGCGAGCGCACGCCATGCAGTTCGACCAAGGGCGCGACCGGCCACACACTGGGCGCTGCCGGCGGACTGGAGGCGATCATCTGCGCGCTTGCACTGCAAGGCGGTTTTCTGCCGGGCGGCTGCAACACGCGCCAGCTCGATCCGGCGATTCCGATCCGCTACCTGACCGCCAATGCCGGCGTGGCGCCCAGGCGGGTGCTGAGCAATTCCTTCGGCTTCGGCGGCACCAATTGCAGTCTGGTGCTGGGGAGGGCCGGCTGAGATGACCGACAAACACACTCTAGAAGCCTGGATCGACGGCATCGGCCTGCTCGGCCCCGGCCTGGACAACTGGCCGGCGGCGCAAGCGATTCTGGCCGGCGAGGCCGACTATGTCGCGCGCCCGCTCGTTGCGCCCGCGCCGTTGGCGCTGCCGCCGGCGGAACGCCGCCGCGTCGGCCTGTCGGTCAAGGTCGCGCTGGCGGTGGCGCAGGAAGCTGTCGCGGCGGCGGAGGCCGATGCCAGGCAACTGGCCGCCGTGTTCGCCTCCTCCGGCGCGGATGGCGACAACTGCGACGCGATCTGCAAGGTGCTGGCCTCGGACGACCGCCATATTTCCCCGACGCGTTTTCATAATTCGGTGCATAACGCGCCGGCCGGTTATTGGGGCATCGCCTCCGGCGCGATGACGCCGGCCAACGTGGTCTGCGCCTACGACGCCAGTTTCGGCGCGGGCCTGCTGGAAGCGATGGCACAAGTCTGCGCGGATGCAACCGGCGTACTGCTGGTGGCTTACGAATCGCCCTATCCGGAACCGTTGCAGGCCACGCGGCCGCATCCGTCCGCTTTCGGCCTGGCGTTGGCCTTGATGCCGCAACGCGGCCCGCGTTCGCTGGCAAGGCTGCGGCTGGAGCTGGTCGAAGACGCGCCGGATACGCTGGCGAACACCGTGCTGGAAGCGCTGCGTCGGCAGATTCCCTGCGCGCGCGGCCTGCCCCTGGTTCAAGCCCTGGCCGGCGTCGGCGCGGCGCGCGTCGTACTGGACTATCTGCCGCCGCTCAGGCTGGCGGTGGAAATCGAAAAATGCAATTAGGCCGCGACTGGTTGCTCGGCCATATCCCGCATCAGGGCGGCATGTGCCTGCTCGACGGCGTCCTCAGTTGGGACGCGCAGCGGATTCATTGCACCGCCGGCAGCCATCGCGCCGCCGACAATCCGTTGCGCGCGCATGGCCGGCTGGGCGCGGCCTGCGGCATCGAATACGCAGCGCAGGCGATGGCCGCGCACGGCAGCTTGCTGGCGACGTCGGACGACACCGACGCAAACCCGCCCCGCGCCGGCTTCCTGGCCAGTGTGCGCGGCGTCGAACTGCATGTTGCGCGGCTGGACGACATCGTCGCCGATCTGCAAATCGAGGCGGAACGGCTGTCCGGCGACGACAACACCATTCTTTACGGCTTCAGCGTTGCCGACGGTGAGCGCGTGCTGTTGCACGGCCGTGCCATCGTCGTGCTGGACGCGGCCAAACTGGGGAAACTGCCATGAAACGCGCGCTCGTCACCGGCGGCAGCGGCGGCATCGGCGCGGCGATCTGCCGCCGGCTGGCCGCCGACGGCTGTTACGTTTACGTGCATGCCAACCGTAACCAGGCCAAGGCGGAGGCGCTGGTCGCCGAGATACGCGCGACCGGCGGCGCGGCCGAAGCGCTGGCGTTCGACGTCACCGATGCCGAGGCCAGCCGCGCCGTGCTGGAAGCACTGGTGGCCGACTCGCCGATCCAGATACTGGTCAACAATGCCGGCGTGCATGACGACGCGGTGTTCCCTGGCATGAGCGCGCAGCAGTGGCACTCGGTGCTCGACGTGTCGCTCAACGGCTTCTTCAACGTCACCCAGCCGCTGACGCTGCCGATGCTGCGCAGCCGCTGGGGCCGCATCGTCAACATCACCTCCATCGCCGGCCTGGTCGGCAATCGCGGCCAGGTCAACTATGCCGCCGCCAAGGGCGCGCTGCACGCCGCCACCAAGTCGCTGGCGCTGGAACTCGCCAGTCGCGGCGTCACCGTCAACGCCGTGGCGCCGGGCATCATCCAGACCGGCATGATCGAAGGCGTGTTCGACGCGAAAACCATCGCCGGCATGGTGCCGATGAAGCGCGCCGGTAAACCGGAGGAAGTCGCCGCGCTGGTCGGCTTCCTCGCTTCCGAGCAGGCCAGCTACATCAGCGGCCAGATCGTCTCGGTCAACGGAGGCATGTTCTGAGCGCACCCACCCAGGCGCTGGCGGTCCATCAGACCGAAATCCTGCTGTTCTTCACCCTGCTGCAATTGACCGTCATCGTGCTGGCGGGGCGGATCGGCGGCGAGATCGCGCATCGCGTCGGCCAGTCACCGGCGGTGGGCGAAATCATCGTCGGCATCCTGCTTGGCCCCTCGCTGTTCGGCCTGCTCGCCCCGGACCTGTTCCAGTACGTGTTCCGCTCCACGCCGCCGGCGCCGATGCAGATGCTGTCGCAGATCGGTCTGATCCTGCTGATGTTCCAGATCGGCCTCGAATTTGATTTCGCGCATCTGGCCGGGCGCGACAACCGCCGCGCCGTCAGCTACATCGCCGCCGCCGGCATGCTGGCGCCGTTCATCCTCGGCTTCGGCTTTGGCTATTTCACCGCGCCGCTGCTGTCGCCCGGCGTCGATCCGCTGGCCTCGGCGCTATTCATCGCCACTGCCTTCTCGATCACCGCGCTGCCCATCCTCGGCCGCATGATGATCGAGTTCAAGATCACCCGGCTGCCCATCGGCGTCATCGCGATCAGCGCGGCGGCGATCAACGACGTGATCGGCTGGCTGCTGCTCGCGCTGGTCACCGCGCTTACCCTGGCGGAATTCAGCGCCGCCGCGTTCGCGCTCAAGGTGGCGCTGGTGGCCGGTTTCTTCGTGTGCTGGTGGTTCCTGGTGCGCCCGTTGATGAAGCTCATCATCCGCATCAGCCAGACCGGCGCCCCGCCTGCCGGCGAAAAGGCCGGGCGCGGCAAGTTGACCCACAACCTGCTCGGCATCCTGCTCGCAGGCATCTTCATTTCGGCGATGGCGACCTATCAGCTCGGCATCTTCGCCATCTTCGGCGGCTTCATGATGGGCGTCATCCTGCATGACGAGCACGAACTGATCGAAGCCTGGAAGGAACGCATCGGCCACTTCGTCATGGTCTTTTTCCTGCCCATCTTCTTCACCTACACCGGCCTGCGCACCCATGTCGGCAGCCTCGACACCCTGGCCGCCTGGGGCTGGTGCGGACTGCTGATCGCACTGGCCACACTCGGCAAGTTTGGCGCCAGCTACCTCGCCGCGCGCTGGGCCGGCATGTCGCATGTCGAGGGCAAGCTGATCGGCATCATGATGAACACCCGCGCGTTGATGGAACTCATCGTCATCAACGTCGGCTACGACCTCGGCGTCATCTCGCAACAGGTGTTCACCATGCTGGTGCTGATGGCCATCTTCAGCACCGTGATCACCACGCCTGGACTGAGAAGGTGGCTGCCGAGGATCGGCGTGGCGCTTCCGGCGCGCGGGTGAATTCACCCAACTTTGACCGGCACATTGCGGAGGTTTTTGAGTACTGGTTGCTGGAGTGAATGGCCGCAGTTCGGCCGGAGCAGCCGGTAGGCCTGCAACCAATGGATGACAGCTATCGCCTAACAGCAGCCATCCTGCAGAAACAGTGGTAATTTCTGGTGGCCAGCCTTTGCTCCCATTGGCAGTAGGGTGTACATCTGCGATTTGCAGATTTCCTGCCATAGGTTACGGAATCTCTCGGTGGCAAATTCATTAGCAGCTCTGATCGGTTGCAGGATATGGTTCGGTCGGCGCGGCGCGTCCTCGGTATTTAGCCTGAGTTGTCGGATTTATGCTGGCATCACCACACGGCTGCATACGTATTAGTGGCTGTTACAAAAGGGAGATTCCGCATATGTCCGACGCACCAATCCAGCCTTCTCTGTTCGAGGAGGATTACCTGCTGCGCGAGCTCGGTCAGGTTGCGCACTTGCCTCAGGTTGCGTTGACCGAACTGGTGGCAAATGCTTGGGACGCTGGTGCGGGTCGGGTTGATTTGATCCTACCCAGTGAAATCGACGGTACCTTGACCGTCACCGATGACGGCCACGGCATGACTCCTCAGCAGTTCCGGCGGCGCTGGATGACTTTGCGTTATGACCGCCAGAAACACCAAGGGCCGAATGTCGAATTCCCCGCAGGGCGTCCTGGTCGGCCGCGCAAGGCCTATGGCCGCAACGGCGTCGGACGACACGGCTTGTTGTGCTTCGCCGATGAATACCAGGTCGAGACCTGGCGCGACGGCACCCTGGCCACCTTCATCGTGGGCACGGAATCAGGCCCGAGTCCGTTTGTGTTACGCAGCGAAACTCTGGGCAAGCGCGAATGCAGCGGCACGCGTCTGTCGGTACAAGTAACGCGCAAGCTGCCGGACGCCGACGAAATCCTCACCGTATTGGCGGCGCGCTTCGTCCACGACCCGGAGTTCGAAATCCGCGTGAATGGCGTGCAGCGTCCGTTTTCCAAGATCGATGGGCGAGTCAGCGAAGCGGCGCTCGATATCGGGCCGGACCGTAGTGCAACCGTGATCGTGATCGATTCGACCCGGCTGAATCACTCGTCGGTGCATCAAGGGATCGCCTTCTGGGTTCAACGTCGGTTGGTCGGCACGCCCTCATGGAGCATCGGCCAAGTAGCCAACTTCGACGGGCGTACCCGATTTGCGCGGCGTTACAAGGTGATTGTCGATACCCGAGGCTTCGAAAGCGAAGTCGAGGACGATTGGACCGGGTTTCGCTCGACGGATATGGTCCGCGAACTGCATCGGGTCACGGCCGAGCATATTGGCAAGGTGGCCCAGGACCTGGCCGCCGAGATCGTCGAGGAGGCGTCGGCCGATGCCCTGACACAGAACCGTACCGAACTGGCGAGCCTGGGTCAGGGCGCGCGGCTCGAAGTGGCAGAGTTCACCAAGATCGTTGCCCAGGCCCATCCCACCATCTCGCCGGACTTCCTTGCCACGGCGGTCAAGGCGGTCATCAACCTTGAGAAATCGAAGAGCGGCGCGGCGCTACTGCACAAGCTTTCGTCGCTGCCAGCCGAGGATATCGTTGGACTCGACCAGCTATTGACCGAGTGGTCCATCAAGGATGCGCTGCGCGTGCTCGACGAAATCGACAGCCGAATCAGCGTGATCGAGACGATCCGCCGCCTGGCGGATGACCCGCACACGGACGAACTGCATACCTTGCATCCCTTGATCCTGCGGTCGCGCTGGCTGTTCGGCGCCGAGTTCGAATCTCAGGAATACTGCTCGAATGTCACCTTGCAGACTGTCGCCCGTGAGCTGTTCAAGAAGATGGAGGCTCAGTTCATCAACGAGAAGAACCGGCCCGATATCGTTGTGTTGCCGGACAAGACGACATGCCAAATAACCGGCTTGGAAGCGTTCGATCCGGCTGACCCGACGCTCACGCAGTTGCAGCATATCCTGTTGATCGAGCTGAAGAAGGGGGGCTTTGAATTGACGCGCAAGGAGATCAATCAAGCCGATGACTACGTTCAGGACATCGCCGCGTCGGGGGCGCTTTCGGGTGCGCCCTACATCTGCGCCTGGGTCGTCGGTCAGAAAGTGGCGAAAGGTGTTGTTGGCACCGACAAGAAACTCAGCGATGCAAACCGGGAATATGGTCGAGTGCGGGCGACCACATTTGGCACCCTGGTCGATACGGCCAATCGCAGACTGCTGAAATTGCGAGACATTTTGGCATCCAGATATGGAAGCCTATCAACCGATGACTTGCTGGATCGGGTCTTTTCGCGGCCGGAGCAAAGCGGGATCGATCTTTGAACAACGAATAGCGTCGGCACTGATCGATGCGGGGGAGATGGCATGAAAATCAGCAGGTTGCTCAAGGCGCATGACTACCGAATCTTTCGGGATTTCACTTGGCCAGCCAATCTTCTCGACTTTGCCAGGTTCAACGTCATCTACGGCTGGAATGGCTCGGGAAAGACATCGCTTTCGAACCTTTTTCGGCATATCCAGCGGCGGCTACCGTTGACGGATGGTCAAGTCGAAATCCTCGTAGAACAAACACGAGTCGCGGGAGCGGATTTCGCAACGGCAACTTTACCGTCTGTGCGTGTATTCAACCGCGATGCGGTTGATCGAAACGTCTTCGAGCAAGCGAACCAGCAGTTTCCGCCGGTGTTCTTCCTGGGCGAAGACAGTGTGGATAAGCAGCGGCAAATCGAAGGCTTGTCGAAACGGCTCGCTGCCATAACCAAGGAGGCATCCGATTGGGAGCGCAAGAAGGCTGACGCGAATAACGCGCTCGAAACCTTCTGCTCCGAAGAGGCCAAGGGGGTCAAGAACCTGTTGACGGTGGCCGGCGGTGGTCCATTCAACAACTACAACGCCGCCAACTTCAAGACAGATGTACAGCGCTTGGCAACCGCTACACCGATGCCAGAGCCTTTGTCCGACGAGCAGCGCAAGCAACACCTTGCAACGAAGGACGGGAAAGCCATGGAGAAGGTCTCCGAACCTTCGATCAGCTTTCCAGACTTCGCCAGTCTGACAACACGGACGCAGGCGATGTTAAGCCGTTCGGTCGTTTCATCCGTGATTGCCGAGTTGGCCGAGAGTCCTACCGTTGCCGGATGGGTCAACGCCGGTCTCTCGTTGCACGCCGGCCAGCATGCATCGAGTAAGTGCAGGTTCTGCGATCAGCCCTTGCCGGAACAACGCATACGGCAACTGGAAGCGCACTTCAACGATGAGTTCAAACGATTCCAGTCCGATGTCGACAAGCAGGTTGCCGAGATCGCCACCGCCCAAGGGTTTGCGCAGGCGCTCCGCATTCCACCGAAAGAGGCGTTGTACGAAAACCTGCGACCTGGATATGAGAAGGCGCTTGGGACTTTGAAACAGCAAGCGGCGACTGTGCAGATGTCCATGGATGTCTTGCTGCGAGCGCTCAAGGCGAAGCGAGACGAACCGTTCAAGAGCTTCGAACTGCGCACGTTCATCACGGGCCATAGCCCTTCGGATGAGCCGGCGAGCAGCATAGAAAAATTCTTTCAAGTGGCAATGGCCGGTCTAGCCGCGCTGGGCGCCGCAATGGGCAAGACGGCCTTCGATCAGTTAAAGGCCATCATTGACCAACAAAATTCTCACACAGACAGCTTCGATGCTGCCGTCAAGGCCGCGCGCGTAGCCTTGGCTCAAGATGAAGTATTCAAAGCCCTGCCCAAATGGGCCAAGAAGTCCAAAGCTGTGGCTGATGCCCGAGACCAAGCAGCTAAAGCGCGAGAAGAAACCGCGAAGCTCAAGAAGGAAATCGCCGAGCTTGAGATTCAAATTCGTCAGCATCGCCGCCCTGCTGAAGAATTGAACCAGGAAGTCGCGGCCTATCTTGGGCGCGATGAGCTTCGGTTCGAAGTCGAACAGAACGGCTATCGGATCACGCGCAGCGGCTATCCTGCAACGCACTTGAGCGACGGCGAACGCACGGCGATTGCATTCCTGTATTTCCTGAAATCGCTCAAGGGTACGGATTTCGACTTGAAGACTGGCATCGTTGTCATAGACGACCCGGTATCAAGCCTTGATGCGAACTCGTTGTTCAGCGCTTTCGGTTTCATGAAGCAGCGAACGGCCGAGGCCGGTCAACTCTTCGTGCTGACGCATAATTTCGCGTTCTTCAGACAAGTGAGGAATTGGTACTACAACCTGCCTGGTCAGAGGAAGACGAACCCAGACTTGCACCCAGCCCGTTTCTATATGCTGGTGACGGAATTTACAAAAGGGCGACGCACGGCATCCCTGCAAACCCTCGACCCGTTTCTTCATCAATACGAATCCGAGTACCACTATTTGTTCAAAAGAGTTCACGAAGAGGCGCACAAGCCTGCTGTACAAGGCCTTGAGACCTATTACGCCATCCCAAATATCGCGCGTAGGTTGCTGGAATCGTTTCTGGCATTCCGTGTTCCGGACAAGCCCGGCGAATTGTTCCAGAAGCTCGAAGCGGTCCAGTACGACACAGCCAAGAAAACCCGCATTCTCCGCTTCCTGCACACCTATTCACACTTCGATCAGGTGGCGGAACCTGACCATGACCCATCGGTGCTATCGGAAACCCCCGCGATTTTGCAAGAAGTCCTCGCGCTAATTCATGCCTGCGACCCCGATCATTTCAAGTGCATGACCGATATGGTGAATTCCTCGAGAACATAAGATAACTAATGACCGGAAGGCTGCAACGGCTTGGTACCGACCCTTACAAATACTGTGCGACGCCTGCAATCTGCATGAAACCGGCCGTTCATCTGCGCAAGTACCATCGGCAGCAAAGGCCGAACTACGGAAGTAGGATGAAAACTTGACTAAGAGCTGCTTTGGATTCACCCCGGCTCTGTTGGAGCAACATATGAACGTTTGTTGTACTTCGGGGGAGGGGGCTGGTAGTGCGCAATCCTCCCCCATGCTGGGGCAAAAGCCGACGACTTGGCCCGAGCTGGGGCATTTGTATATATTTGACTTTGTACTCTAGCGAACAGACTCAACATGAGTGCGCAGCAGATAATGAAGTTGCTATCCAGAAATGTTCATGCAATGACTTTAGTTATTCAAAGGCATGGACACGCGGATTAAAGCAAAGTCTCGATTGGTGATTTCTCCGGTCGGAGAAAAAATCCAGGTGAGCAATTAGTGAAACTAGTCCAAACTCCGAATTGGGATTGGACGAAATGCAAGAGATGGGGAACGTTTCATTTTGGGGCGTTCCAATGAATTGCACCAAGATCTTCGAAAGAAATATTTATTGTTATCTCGTGACGTGCTGATTTTCATGTAACTGTCATTTTGCGGATCAAACTTCTCTCCCGGGCCTTGGTAGTCACGAGGAGCGTATCATGCGCACATGCCCAGCATGCCGTGCAGCACACTTCATCGCCCTACAAGCGACGGAAGCCACAGGGACAGCAGCCAGAGTTTTTTATCGAACAGTTGCCGCATTTTTTGCCGCACTTTGTCTTATTTGCCCACTTTCGCTACACGCCGAAGAAGCAACGCAGTGCCCACCTGAACTTAATAGAAACCCCTTGGTAGTGGTTGCGAGGATTGTTAAATTGATTGGGCCTCCACCGTGCAAGATTCTCCACCTGCTGAGCGGCGGACGATTCGATGTGGTGCTGCCACCCAAGCTGATAATGGACAAGTTTATGGATACCGTTATTGTCTTGGCATCCGACTCACGTTGATTTCGATAACACCCGGTCCTGCTTTGAGTCGGTAGTGAGCGTTCGAGGCGAATTAAAGCCCCGAAAAAGCCAAGCAACAGAAGCAGTTATGCCTGTCGGGCCAAACTCGGGGACGTTCACTCGCCCTAATCGACGCACCCGACGACCTGACGCCAACAGGCCGCATCCGGGGGAGTCTGACGGTGCGCAACTCACCCCCATGCCGGTGCGATAACCGGCGCATTGCCGCCCGACTCGGGCCTGTGGCCCAATGACAGCACTGGCCGAAGAGCGGCCTCCCCTTGGCCTTCCCATTCCTCCCAGAAGCACTCATCGCCGATCGGTTCCGTTTTCCTGGCGCAACAATTGGCGCTTTGATCCGTTCGGGTAAAAGCGCCAGCAAGTCTTGGCAACTTCAATTCCCCAATATTCGCCGATAGGTCAACAGCGGCAGCCGCACCACAAATCCCAGCATCAGGCGGATGTGCATCCAGGTCAGCAGGGTGTTGTCGCGCAGGTAGTTGAAGTGGGAGACGCCGCCCTCCTCGGCCGCCAGATATTTCACCGGGGCGGGCAGGTTGAGGGGGTACACGCCGCGCCAGCACAGGCGCACGACCGCTTCCGGATCGAAATCGAAGCGGCGCATCCAGCGCTGGCCACGCATCACCCGGCGCAGCGGTTCGATTGGATAGACGCGGAAGCCGTAGAGGGAATCGCCGATGCCCATCCACAGCGTTTCCAGATTGGCCCACCAGTTGGACACTTTGCGGCCCTGCACGCGCAAGCGCGGCGCGCTGGCGTCGAATACCGGTTTGCCGAGCACCATGCGCGCCGGCGCGGTCTGCGAAGCGACCATGAATTGCGGGATCAGGTCGGCCGGATGCTGGCCGTCGGAGTCCATGGTCAGGGCGTGGGTGAAACCTTCGCTGGCTGCGAGGTCGAGGCCGTGCAGCACGGCCGCGCCCTTGCCGCTGTTCCGCGGCAGGATCACCACGCGCAGGCCGGGATCGTCCGCCGCCATGGCCTGCAATCCCGCCGGGGTATCGTCGCTGCTGCCGTCCACCACGACCCAGACCGGCGTCCATTGCCGGCGCGCGGCGCGCACCGTGTCGTAGACCTGGGCGCCGGGGTTGTAGCTGGGGATCAGCACCAGGTGGGTGGCGGACGCCTCCGTCATGCCGACAACGCCTCGCCGGAGCGCTCACTTTGCGGAGCTTCAGCCGCGAGAAAATGCGGGGCGTCCCGCAGCGCGTCGATGTAGTAGGTTTCCAGTTCCTGGGTGAAGGCTGCCGCCCTGGTCGGCGGATCGAAGCGGCGACCGAGGCGGATGCGGTAGGTGATCGGCATCGAAGGGCGGCGGAACAGCGGCCAGCCTTTGCTGAGATAGGGCGAGTCGGTTTCGATGAATATGGTCTGGATCGGCGCTTTGGCGCGCGCGGAGATCAGCGCGGTGGTGCCTTTGCAGGAGTTGATCGGCCAGCGCGTGGTGCGGGTGCCTTCGGGAAACACCAGCAAGGGGCGGCCGTTTTTCAGTTCGGCCACCGATTGCTTGATCATGCTCAGTTGCGCGTCGTTGCGGATGTAGCCGGCAAAGCGCGCGCCGGCGCCCATGAAGATGTTGTCGACGATGCTGGCTTTCATGATGCAGGCGATGTTGGGCATGCGCGAGATGACCATGACGGCGTCGAGCATGCACGGATGGTTGGGCGCGATCAACAACGGCCCCTGATCGCGCAATTCGTCCAGCGCGCGGATGTCGAAGCGCACTGCGCCGATCAATTCGAGCGCGCCGAGGTAGAAGCGGAAGCCCGTGGTGATGACCCAGCGGCCCAGCGGCACGGCCGAGCGTTTCGGCATCAGGTGGTAGAGCGGCACGGATAGCAGCGACCAGGTCAGCGAGATTGCGCCGAGCAGGCCGAGGCCGAACCACAGCGCCGCGTATTCATAGAGCCGGTGCGCGCCGCGCTGGAGAAGACTGGGGGCCGCGCCCCTCTGCACGCGCATCATTCCTCTGCCGCGACGCGGGTCGCGGACTCCCCAAGAATCCATGCAATGCCGACGCCGGCGGCGAAATAGTGATCGGATTTGACCAGCGGACTGACGGCGAATGCGGCGCCGTCGAGCGTGTCCCATCGTGCGAATGCGCCGACCCAGTATTTCGGATAGCGCTTCGACAACGCCAGCAGGAACTGGCTGCCGGCATAGCCGCCCTTGGCGTCGAAGACGGGGCGGTCGGGCGTGGCATGGGCGGCATCGACCGAGTAGAAATGCGCGTGGTTGCGTTCCGAGCCGTACATCGGACCGGCCAGTAAGCCCAGATTCCAACCTGGCAATCCGGGTACGCCGGTTATGTCGAGATTGAGCCGGGGCGAGAACACCCAGCCGATGTCGCGCAGGCTGTCGCGGACATTCAGGGCGGCGCGCAGCGGCAGACGCAGATCGAGCTTGTAGCGGCGATCCGGCGCGCGCCACAGGTTGATATCCACGGAAGGGCCGATTTCCAGGCTGGGGTCCAGATCCGGCATGCCTCTTCGCGCCGTGTTTTCATCGCTGTTCACCGGCAGGGATGCGCCGAGGCTGAGATTGAGTTCGATCCGGTCGGAATCGAAAAAGGTGCCGCGAATGCCGTTGCGGTCCGCCTTGAGGAATTCGCCGCGATAGACCACATAAGGCAGAGGGATGGCGTAGAGGCCGGATTCGTCCGAACCCCGGTAATCGGGGAAAGCGAGCGCGCTTGCCCCGATGCCGAGTTCCCAGAGCGGCTTGTCTGCCGCCAGCGCGAAGCCGATGCTCTCGCCGGCAAGGGTCAGGGCAAGGAGGGGCGTCATCAGGCGGCGAAGCATGGACAGGGTCCTCGATCTATTGCGCTTGGTTGCCATAAGCGCCGATGGCGTGTCCGCCGGAAGCTTCGATTTCGACCAGCAGATCGGCACGGCAGACATCGGCCTGCACATAAACGGCGGGCACAGGCGCGCCGATGAACAGTTCGATTTCGCGGCGCACGGCGGCGATGTCATTGGCATGGCGAACATAGATCTTGTAGGCGAGTCCGCCGAGGTGGAATTTCGCATTCTCCGCTTGCCGGTTGGCTTCCTCGACAACGCTGGCGATATTGAACAGGCATTCCCGCGTCTGCGCGGCAACGTCGCCGGCATGCATGCTGCGATGGCCGACGATGCTGGCGGTGCCGGAAATGAACAGCACGTCGCGCCCGGCCAGCTCGACCAGACCGGCGCGAGAGAACGAGGGACTGCGCGGACCATATTGGCTGGGGTAATGGTAGGCGCTGACCTGGCGCGGGTTTTCGATGCAGCTGGCCGTCGCGCGGGAGGCGAGAAAGGCGATATGCAGGCCACCGCCGGCACTGCCCAGCGCGCAGGCGGCTGGTACGTTGCCGATGACCGAGCGGCCCTGCGCGAGAAAGGCATCCTGGCGGCCGGCATTGAATTGGCGATAGCGTTCCATGGCGTGGCTTTCCTGATTGATGGCGGGAAAGTAATTCCAGAAACGCAGCACGGATTGGAAGCCGCGCGCTTCGAGCAATTGGAAGATGTCTTGATAGGCTGCTTCGGTAAGGGTCTGCAACGGTGATCGTGCATCCGCGTCCGCGGCCGCATTTCCGGCCGATTCGTCCAGGCACAGGCAGCCGAACAGCAAGGTTGCGCCCTCGCGGTAGCGGATATCGCCATGCCGGCCCGAGACCAGGGTTTCCCGGCTGTGCCATATCTCGCAGATCGCCGCTTCGCCCGGCGGCGGAAACATGCTGACCGCCATCAACGGCAAGTCGTCCTCATCGACCGGAATGACGGGATGCGAAAAACAGGCGCCGCCGAGCACACTGCTGCGCCAGTCCGCGCCCTGATGGCCAATGCGGTTAACGGGCAGGTATTCCAGGCTCAGGATGCCTTCGCCGGAAGTCGTCATCGCGCGCCGGCTCCTTCCGCGTCTTCCACATATCGAATATTCGCCTTGCGCCGCCGCCAGGCCATGATCGTGCGCTTGAGGTTGGCCAGGGAGGCAAGGTAGTAGATCACCTTGAACACGAGCAGCGCGCGCCAGATCGGCGTCTTGCCGAAGATATCGCCGGCCAGCACCGACAGCAGCGCTTCCTTGACCCGGAATACATTGCGCGGCGCCATGAACATGTCGCGCATCGTGGGATTGGTGACGCGATAGATGAACCAGGAAAACTCTTTCGGCCCGTGTTTCATCACCCGGTCGAACTCTTGCAGCGCCCGCTCCGCCTGTGCCGGCTGGCGCAAACAGGTATCCACCGCCTCGGCGCCGGAAAAGGCGCTGTTCATCGCCAGCATGACGCCGGACGAGAACACCGGATCGACAAACGCGAAGGCATCGCCGAGCAGCAGGTAGTTGGCGCCGTGGGTGCGGTCGCAGGTGTAGGAGAAATTGCCGGTGGCTTCCACCTCCGACACCAGTTCCGCATCCTCCAGCCGTTCCGACAAGGCCGGGCACATGGCGATCAGGTCGAGGAAGAATTCGCGCAACGGTTTCTTGCGCGTCTTCATGAAGTAGGGCCAGGTCACCGCGCCGACGCTGGTTACGCCATCGGCGAGCGGGATGAACCAGAACCAGCCGTGATCGAACCAGAAGATGGTGATGTAGCCTTCCTTCTTGCCCGCGTGGCGACGGGCACCCTTGAAATGCCCGTAGAGGGAGGAGCTGTTGTGCCTGGGGTTGCGGTGCTTGGCCTTGAAGCGGTTGCCCAGAAAGGTATCGCGGCCTGAAGCGTCTATCAGGAAGCGGCATTGCCAGGTTTCGCTGCGTCCGTTGTCATGCTCGGCCCGCACGATGGCACCAGTGTCATCCGGCAGGAATTCGACATCGCGCACGCGGCAGCCTTCGATCACTTCGGCGCCCTTGCGCGCGGCGTTGCGTATCAGGATTTCGTCGAACTCGGAACGGCGCACCTGATACGCGTGCGGCATGGATTTATCCCAGGCATCTGCGAATTCGAAGGTCTGGCTGCGATCGTCATGCCAGGGTGAGACGAATTCCGCCCCCCATTTTTCCATGCCGATGGCTTCGACCTCGGCGCGTATGCCCAGCTTTTCCAGCAATGGCAGGTTCGCCGGCAACAGCGATTCGCCGATATGGAAACGCGGATGGCGCGCCTTTTCCAGCAGGCCGACCCGATACCCCTTCTCGGCCAGCAATGCGGCGACGGTCGAGCCGGCCGGGCCGCCGCCGATTACCAGAACATCGCAGTCACGATCTGCTGAGTGAGGTTGCAAGGTTTCTAACGACAATGAATTCTCCCGGGTAGGCGACGAACCAGCATGGCGGCGCATCAGCGTGAAATACAAACCGGGCGAATCCTACCGATATACCCCAGTTTTCCGAAACAGCATTTGACGACTCCGACGACACCGCGCGCAACGTGAAACGGTTTGGTTCCAACCTGGTTGCGTTTGAAATAAGCTCGCTCATTTCCTCACCACACGACCGCCATGTCCGCCCCCAATACCCTGATCCTGGCCACTGTTGAACATCTCTCCCGTTTCGCGCCTTTCAACAGCATGCAACGTGAGCATGTTGCCTGGCTGGCGGTGCGCCTCAAGGTGACTTATTACGGCAAGGGCGAAACCGTCCTGGGGCCGGATGTGGGGCCGGTGAAGAATTTCTACATCATCAAGCAGGGAGTGATCAACGCCGAGCAGGATGTCGCGCGTGCTCAGGACAATGCCGACTGGCTGGAACTGCACGAAGGCGAATGCTTTCCGCTCGGAGCACTGCTGTCCCGGCGCGCGGTCGCCAGCACCTATCGTGCGGGGCGCGACACGTTCTGTTTTGAGATGCCGGTCGCGGACTTTCACGAACTGCTTGGCATCAGCGGCGCCTTCCGCGATTTCTGCACGCGGCGCATCGCCAACCTGCTGGAACATTCCAAACAGGCTTTGCAAGCGCAGTACGCCAAATCGACCAGCGACCAGCAATCCATGTCCAGCCCGCTGGCCAGCCTGATCCGGCGGGAGCCGGTGTCATGCTCGCCGGAAACCCCGCTGCGCGAGGCGCTGCAAACCATGCACAGGATGGGGATCGGCTCGATGGTCGCGGTGGACGAATACAAGAAGCCGGTGGGCATCTTTACCCTGCACGATGTGCTCAATCGGGTCACGCTCAAAGGCGTCAGCCTGGATGTGCCGTTCAGCAGCGTGATGAGCCCGAATCCGCGCACGCTGCCGCCACATGCGATGGCGCACGATGCCGCGCTGGTCATGGCCAAGCACGGCTTCCGCCACATCCTGATCGAGGAGGATGGACAGCTCAAGGGGCTGATTTCCGAGAAGGATCTGTTTTCCCTACAACGGGTCGGCTTGCGCCAGATCAGCGGCGCGATTCGCAACGCCGATCACCTGGAGACCCTGAAGCATTCGGCCAAGGATATTCGCCAACTGGCCCACAACATGCTGGCCCAGGGCGTCGCGGCGGAACAACTGACCCAGATCATCTCCACGCTGAACGACCTGTTGACCAGCCGCATCATCGAACTGGAACTGGCCGCGGACCCGGTCAGGGACATCGAGTTCTGCTGGATCGCGTTGGGCTCCGAGGGCCGTCTGGAGCAGACCCTGAATACCGATCAGGACAATGGCATCATGTTCGTCGCGAAGGAGGGTGAAAATCCCGACGAACTGCGCAACCTTTTGCTGCCGTTTGCCAAGCGGATC
>SXGT01125392.1_pt1 | contig 31216 bp, 22 predicted proteins | sample 3176221 | NCBI WGS metagenome assembly SXGT01 (sample SAMN11356862, study PRJNA531348) | freshwater metagenome | isolation source: freshwater sample F1-120 | place: China: Fuxian Lake, Yuxi | collected 2017-12-25
ATCACGATCGAGGATCCGATCGAATTCGTGCACCGCCAGCAGCGCTGTCTGATCAATCAGCGCGAGGTCCACCGCCACACGCGGTCGTTCAAGCGCGCTCTGCGTGCTGCGCTGCGCGAAGACCCCGACATCGTGCTAGTCGGCGAGATGCGCGACCTCGAGACGATCGAGATCGCGATCGAGACCGCGGAAACGGGCCACCTCGTGTTCGGGACGCTGCACACGAATACCGCCCCGTCGACGGTCGATCGCATCATCGACCAGTTCCCTGCGGACCGACAGAACCAGATTCGCACCATGCTCGCGAGCTCGCTCAAGGGCGTGATCGCGCAGACCCTGTGCAAGAAGAAGCCCAAGGGTCGCGCCGCTGCACTCGAGATCCTCGTCGTCAACACCGCCATCGCGGCCAACATCCGCGAGGGTAAGACGCACGGCATCGTGTCCGCCATGCAGATGGGCGGCAAGCTCGGCATGAGGCTGCTCAACGACTCCCTGCTGGATCTCGTGCGCGCGGGAACCGTCGAGCCCGGCGAGGCATTCCTCAAGTCGGTCAACAAGGACGACATGCTCGCCAAGCTGCAGTCGATCGGCATGACCTTCGACCCATCGAAGTTCGGCGAGAGCACAGAAGCGCCTGCGGCGATCACTCCCCTGCCTGGCGCCGCGGCCGCTCCCGCGCCGCAGCCGCGCGCCCCGATCCCGCAGCAAGCAGCACCGCAACAGCAGGCGGCGGCGCAGCCCGCTCCGAGCGCGCAGCCCAAGGGCTGGACCGATCCCTTCGAGCAGTTCAAGAAGCAGCGCCCCGGCTAAGGACGCCGAGCGAGCTCAGCGCAGCGTGACCGGCTCGCCCGCCAGCACCGCGCGCTCCGGAATCGCTCCACTCACGGTGCGCCCGCCGAGGCTCGCGGAGAGCCGAGCTGCGCCGAGCACGCCGTTCGCGGTGTCCGTTGCGTACGGCACCGCAAGCCGCGCGACGCCGTCAGCATCCGCCGCCGATCGATCGCGCCACTCCAGCTCAGAACCGCCGGGCTGCGAGAGCGCGAGCACGATCTCGAGCAGCTCACCGGGCCTGCCGCGCGCCTCGACGCGGGCGCCTGCCACGCGCTCCCACACCCAAGCCGCCGGCGCGAAATCCCGCGGGCCGCGCAAGGCGCGAGCCGGATCACGCAGCGGAGCGATCCACACGAGTCGCAGGTGAGCCAGCGGCCGTGAGTCCTTCCCGAGGGGCCCGAACACGGCGCCGTCGAACATGGCGCGCGCGCCGAGGGTCAAGAACCATTCGGGGCGCACATTGCCGCCGCGCTCACTGTCAGGCTCGACGTAGCGCGCGCGACGCGTCGCATCGACTCCATCGAGCAAGGTGTTGAGCGCATTGGGCAAGTCGCTATCGACGAGCGCATAGCGCACGCGCAGCTCGTCCATGCGTCGAACGAGCTGCTGCTCGTCCTCCGCGAGCAGCAGCTCGGGCGACGCACGGAAGCCCTCATCGCCCACATAGGAGCCGAAGTTGGTCGCGAGACTGCCGCGGCTGGCGAGTCGTTCGATCACGTGACCGTGGGACCACAACGCGAGCACGGTCTCACCGGGCGCTCGCTCAGGCTGCGCGCCGATCCACTCGGCACCCAGCCGCGCGCCGAGCGTCGCGGGGCGCTCGAAGCGCACAGCCTCGCGGCGCAAGGGCCAGCGCTCGACACTGCGTGCCAGCGCCGGCCAGCACAGTCCCACAGCGACCGCCGCGGGCAAGGCTGCGCGCGCAAGCGCGGGAGCGCGCTCGAAGGCACGCCACTGCGACCATCGTCCCAGCGCGATGCCGACCGCGACCGAGAGCGGCAGGGCGAGTCCCTCGGCAAACCGCGCTTGCCCCAGCGCCTGCGCTCCGAGCACGAGAGTGGCCACGATCCATGGCAGCAGATCGAGCCGCCCCTGCCACGTCCACCGAGCGAGAGAGAGGCAGGCAATCGGCAACAAGAACGCCGCAAGACCCAGCATGCGCACGACTGGCCCCCAGTCCCCTTCGCGGACCAACGCCTGCGACTCGCCGATGCGTGCCATGAACGAGTCGACGCGACTCACCCACTCGAAACCCTCGCGCACTCCGCGCGCCGGCGCCGCGTCCGACCCGGCGAGGAATGCTAGAGCCGCAAGTGCCGACGCAACCGTCACCCACGGCATCGATCCACGCAGCGCATCGGATGATGGACGCAGCGCCAGTGGCGCGAACAGCAGCGCGCTGGCCGCGAGATACGCCGGGTGGAACCAAGAGAGGTTGACCACGATCCACGGATGCGTCGCCAACCATGGACTCGAGCTTGCGGCCGGCAGGACCACGAGCAGCGCGGCCCCATGGAACGCGACAGCGAGCGCACCGAGACCGGGCAGCGGCTTGCGCGCGTGCACGAAGAGCAGCACGCCCAGTGTCAGCTGCACGCTCGCCACGAGAATCAGCGCCGCGACCCACGAACCGAGGCCGAGACCGGCGAAAACTCCGGCGAGACCGCCGAACAGCGCGGCCCGCCGCGGCTGCTGCAGCACGCACTCGCGCAGGCCGAGCGACACGGACGCCAGAACGATCCCGCTCGCGAGCGACACGAAGGCGTGGTGGTCACCGTTGCCGAGCTTCCCGTACTCGATGGCGGCACCGTTGAGGGCGTGCAGCAGGCCGGCGGCCACGCCGGCGGGCGCTCCCGCGAGCTTCCACGCGAGCAGCAACGCCAGCAGACTGCCGAGCACGCTGGCGACGCAGGCGGCGCTCGCGACCTTGCGCTCGAGCCACTCCGCGCGTCCGTCACTGGGCGCGAAGGGCGCGAGCACCGTCGCAAGTAGCCGCGTGTAGTACGGCGGCCAAGGGATGGCCGAGCCCTCGGGCGCGTTGAGGCGCGCGTCAGTCTCCGCAACGGCGCCTTCCTCCAGCGCGCGCTCAACGCGCCGCACGTGGTACTGGCTGTCGGGATCGGTCGTGAACCAGCTCGCTCGCCCCGGCAACACCACGCGCCGGTTCAAAGCCTCGCGCGCGAACCAAGCCACGCAAGCGACCAGCGCGATCGAGAGCAGCAGCAGAACGCGCGAACGCGACATAATCCCCTACCCTACCGAACGTCCGCGGCCGATCCAGCGCCAGCGAGACGGCCAGCCGTCCACGGAGAAGGCCTCCCGTCCCGAAGGGACGGCGATCATGGCCGAGGCCGGCAACGCGCCGGAGACTCGATCGCGGCCGTCGCTCTGGAAACTGCGCACCGTCCGACGAGCGTGACGAAGCCGCGGCGCAGAGCGCGAAGCCGCAGCTGAGTGCCCGTTCAACAGCTTGCTAGGTCGCGGGCCGAGGCGCCGGAACCGCTTCGGACGAGGCCCCCTCGCGCACGGCGCGCTCCACGAGCTCGCGCATGGTGCGATTGTGGACGGACGAGCGACCTTCGGCGTCGAGCGCGCGCAGGGCGCGATCGGCGAGCGCGTCGAGAGACAGCAGGCTGCCCTGCTCCGGCGCACGTACTTCCCCACGCACTGCGAGCAGCACGTCGCTGATGCGGATCGTGGCCGGGTCTCGCGAGGGCTGCCAGCCCTGGGGCTGGCCTGGCTCGGCGTGCTCGATGGCCGCGACGAGCCCGCACTCGCGGAGATCCGAGAGCAGGCGCTCGACGGTGCTGCTCGCGACACCTACCCGCCGCGTCAGCTCGGGCACGCTCGGTGCGGGCTGTCCAGCGAGGAAAGTCTCGGAGAGACGCGCCATCAGCCGTACGGCGACATGCTCGGCGTGAGCTGCGCCGATGCGCGTGCCGGTACCGATGCCTTGGTACTCGTAGTGCTTCTCGAACGCGTAGGAGAGCTCCGCACCTGCGAGCACGATCACCCACGAGAGCTGGACCCACACTAGGAAGATCGGGATCGCCGCAAAGCCCGCGTAGATGGCGTTGTACTTCGCGACGCCGATCTGGAATGCGATGTGGGCGAACAGCGCGGTTTCCCACGCGGCCGCGGCGAACAGTCCGCCGACCAGCGCGGCGGCTACACGCCCACGGCGGTTGGGCATCACGAGATACAGCAGCGTGAAGGCGAACCAGCCAACGAGCACCGGCGCGAGCTTGATGAGCGTCTGCAGCACCGCGCCCAGCGCGAGCTTGTCCTCCAGAAACTCGATCACGCCCGCGTTCTGCACGGCCGTCGTGACGCCGATCGCGACCACGAGGAAGATGGGCGCGATCACGACCATCGTCAGGTAGTCGGACAGCTTGCGGACGATGGTGCGCGGCTTGCGCACGCTCCAGATCTGGTTGAAGGACGCCTCCACGCTCGATAGCAGGCGGTGCACAGCGAGCAGCAGCACGATCAGGCCGATCGCGCCAAGCCCCTTCACGTCCGTGCCATCGACCATGTCGAGCACGTTGTTGAACACGCCGCGCAGGTGCGAAAGGCCCTGCTCCGGCGCGGAGTCCACCACGAGCAGCGGCGCCGCTGCGGGCTCGAGCAACGGCGAGGGCTCCTCCGCGGCCGCGCCGAAGAGCGTGTCGAGATACGGCTCGATGCGCTCGCGGCGCAGGCCTTCGTAGAAGCCGAGCCCCTTCAGGATCGCGAACGAGAAGGCGAGCATCGGCACGAGCGACAGCACGGTCGTGTACGTGAGCGCCATCGCGCGCAGCATGCAGTTGTCGCCAACGAAACCGACCGTGGCGAGGAACAGGACCCGGCAGCACTTGTAGCCGATGCGCCGCGCGCGCCCGAGTTCGTCGAGCGGCGTGTCCCAGATCGTCTCTGTGAAGAAGCGCAGCACGCGTCCCTGCGGCCCCTTGTTGAGAAGCGGCAGGCGCGCGAGCTTGTCCGGCAGGGCGTGCTTTCCTTGGCTTTCCATGGTGTTTCTTTCCGCGCTCACTTCGGCTTGGGGAGCAGCACGTAGGTCGTGCCACCGCGCGCCATCCACACGCGCTCGAGGTCGGTCCGGCTGTACGTGCGCGCTCCCTCCGCCGCATCCGACACGGCCGGATCGTTGACGTGCACGCCGCCCTTGCCATCGAAACCCGTGAGCACGAGCAGGTGCCCCGCCGTGGACTCGTAGGGCGCGCCCGCGAGCTCGCCCTGCTTGGCCGCGATCGAGATCACGAGTGGCTGACCGGACGCGATGGACTCCTCCACGGACTTCCAGTCGCCGAAGCGCGCGAGATAGCCGGGCACACCGAGCTCGTAGGCTCCCTGAACCGCGCGCGTCCAGTTGCCGTAAATATCGTGGCGCCTGTCGAACAAGAGGTCCGCCACCTGCTGCGTCGACTTCGCCGCACCGCGGTGCTCGAGCAGCATCGCCACCGAAGTCGGCGAGCAGATGCGACCGGCGATCTCGGGCTTCTCGGTTTTCTGGCTGCGGAAAGGCACTTCAATGCGACGCTCGAGCGCCGGAGCGTGCGCCGGGATCGGACCATCGACGCGACGGCTGAAGCACAGCGAGACGCTGCGCAGGAGCACCGGACGCGACTTGGCGGGCTCGGCCGTGGTCGTGCGCACGCGGTACTGCGCGCGTCCCCACGCACGCGTCGACACGAAGAAGTCGACGTCGACCTTGCCGCCCTCGAACTCGGTGCGCAGCGGAGCGCTAGCGTCCACCTTCGGGCCACCGGGATCATCCTTGCGCAGGTAGAGCGACGGCGGCGTGACCGTGCCCCAGTCTCCGACGTAGAGCCACGGCGACCAGGGCGTCTTGCCGCTCTCGCGTACGCGCAGTTCGAGGCACATGCCCGTGCCCTCGGGCACGCTCGCGTTCCACGACACGAGCGCCTCCTCGAAGCCGCCCGTGACGTACAGCTCAGCCGATTCGTAAAACCCGTCGAGCCAGCCCGCGAGGTTGGCGGGATCCTGGGCCCACAGCTGGTCGATCTGCTCCGCGCTGCCGGGGCTCGCCCCGGTGTTCAGCCGCACCGGTGCATCGGCGTTGAGCTCCGCCCGATAGGCGCTGGCCATTCCGCCGGCGAAGAAATCGTCGAAGGACTGGTGACGAACGAGCACGTGCTCCCAATGGCGGGGCGCGGATTCCTGCATGGCCGAGAGAGTGAGCAACGCGAGAGCGAGCATCGGAGGCCTTTCGGGCGCACTGCTGTCAGCGCGCGAGGTTCAGTATCCTCGACTTCGGCGACGCGGGTTGTCGAGGGGCAGTTCTGCGGAAACTCCTCGCAGCGCCTCAGTCGCTCGTCCATATCTGCAGGGCGATGCCGGCGAGGACGAGAACGAGGCCGGCGGCGAGCAGCCACCCACCCAGCCGACTGCGGCGCTCCTTGGGCTGCCAAACGTAGGGGTCCCCATGCCCATGGCCCGCGCCGTGGGGCTGTCCGTGATCGTGCCCGTGCCCGTGATCGTGCCCGTGCCCGTGATCGTGCCCGTGCCCGTGATCGTGTCCGGAGCCATGGTCGTGACCGTGGGAATCGCCCGTCGGCATGGTTCCTGTACCTTTCAGGGCCGCGGTGCGGGCCCGCGCGCCTGCGCCACGAGGTGCCCCGCTTCCTTGAGAACGATCTCGTCCATGGCGAGGCGCAGGGCCTTGGGGGAGCCCGGCAGCGCCAGCACGACCTTGCCGCCGAGCAGGCCGCCGAGGGCCCGCGAGAGGATCGTCGCCGCGCCGATCTCGCGGTAACTGAGCCAGCGGAACAGCTCGCCAAACCCGGGGATCTCGCTGTCGAGCACTCCGCGCAGGGTGTCGTACGTCACGTCGCGCGGCGCGATGCCGGTCCCGCCCGTGCACAGCACGAGATCGACGTCGGCCTGCGCCACCGCGCGCCGCACCGCGGCCGCGATCTCGTCGCGCTCGTCCTTCACGATCTCGCGCAATGTGACCACGTGCCCAACACCCTGCACGCTCTCCACGAGAAACGGACCGCCGCGATCCGTGCTGGCGTCGCGCGTGTCGCTGATCGTGATCACCGCGAAGCGCAGCTGCGCGGGCGCGGAGTGCTTGTGCAGTTCGAGGCTCACGTCGTCGTCTCGAGGGAGTCGAGCAGCCGCCGCAGGCGCTCGACACGCGCGACTTCCACCGGCTCGTCGACCGCGCCGTTGCGCTTGAGCGAGGTTCCCACGATGGCTCCGCTCGCATACTGGAACAGTTGCGCGACATTCTTCTCGGTCAGGCCCGAACCGATCAGGACCGGAGCGTTGCCGACCGCGCGCCGCACAGCGGCCACGCGCTCCGCATCCGGCGCCGAGCCCGTCCCGGAGCCGCTGACCACGAGCGCGTCGGCGAGCCCGCGGTGCAGCGTGTCCGCCGCCGCCGTCTCGATCGAGCCGCCGCCGAGCGGCATGGCGTGCTTGACGTGCACGTCGCACAGAAGCGCGACGCCCGGACAGAGCCGCGAGCGCTCGCGCACGGTCTCCGCCGCCCGGCCCTCGATCACACCCTGATCCGTCACGGCCGCGCCCGAGTGCACGTTGATGCGCACGAAGCGCGCGCCGGTCGCCGCGCACAGCCCGAGCGCCGCGCGCGCATCGTTGCGCAGCACGTTCACGCCGACCGGAGCGCCCCCGGCGACCTCGATCACGGCCTGCAGCGCGAGCGCCATGGTCGCGATCGTCTCGGGCGGCACGCTGGTGGCGAAGAACGGCACGTCGCCGAAGTTCTCGACGATCAGGGCGTCGCAACCACCGCCGACGAGCGCCATCGCGTCATCCCCGGCACGGCGCAGGATGGCGCGGCGGTCTCCGAGGAAGCGCGGCGAGCCGGGCGAGGCGATCAAGTGCACGACCCCGACGAGGAGTCGCTTGGAGCGCAGGAGCTTGTTCATGGCGGTACAGAGGGTAACGCGCGCCGCCCGCGCTGTCCCTGCCCCCGCTGCTCACAGAATGTCGAGGATGCCGGTGCCGTTGTCCGGCGAGTAGAGGGTCGCGGTGCTGGCGCGGTAGTTCGAGTCCGCCGCCAGCTTGGCGTTCCAGGGCAGCAGTTCCTTGTCGCAGCACATGCCGAGAGCGACCGCCGCGAAGGCGCGCGCGAGGTCGGTGCAGCGCTCGCGATCGGAGAGCATCGCCAGCAGCGGCTCGATGCTGCGGCGATCGCCGATCAAGCCGAGGGCCGAGGCGATCGCGGCGCGCGCGGCGAGCCCCGTGGCATTGCGGAGCATGTCGACGAGCTGCGGCACCAGCGCCTTGTCCCCGAGCAGCCCGAGCGCGAGCGCGGTGTTGCGCAGCAAGTCCGGCCGGTACTTCGATTTCGCCACGATCTCCTGAATGCGTTGGATGGAGTCGCGATCCCCCACCAGCCCGAGCGCGACGGCTACGTGGCCGCGTGCCTCGACGTCCGAGACCGTGTCGAGCTGCTTGCGCAGCGTGCCGATGCTCGCCGTGTCGTGCGCGAGCCCCAGTGCCAGCGCGACGGCACCGATCTCGTCGGGGGAGCGCGCGTCGTCGAGTGACTTGCGCAGCGCCGCGAGCACGTCGCTCGACTGTCCCGCTCCCGCATCGGCCGCGCCGCGCTCGAGCACGCCCAGCGCCAGCGCCGCATAGCAGCGCGTCGAACTCGCGCCGGACGCGAACCGCTCGAGCAGGAACGCCCGCGAACCGTCCTTGCCGGAGGCGAGAGCCGCGAGCGGGACGCTTCCCGAGCCGGGTCGCGCGCTCGCCTGCGCCAGCGCCATGAGCGCGAAGTGACCGGCCTGCACGTCGCGCAGCGAGTCGTGCACGTTGCGCAGCCGCTCGCGCACGAGCAGATCGACTGCGCGATCGCTGCCGTTGCCGACGAGCCCGAGCGCAATGACGCAGCCCAGCCGCACGTCGGCGGACTCGTCGAACTCGCGCGCGAGTCGCGCCGCGATGCGCTCGACGGCCAGCGCGCGCGCCACCGTGCTCGCTGCAGTCTCCACGTGCAGCAACCGCGCCATCGCGACCGGCACGTGCGCGCGCACGAGCGGCGACAGGTCGCGGCGCGCGAGCGTCCACCCCAGCCACTGCAGCTGTTCCTCGATCGAGGCCACCCGCGCCGGGCTGGTCGCGTTCGGCGGACTCGGCACGAGCGGATCGCTGGGCAAGGGCAGCAGCCCGAGCGCGGTGATGCACGCCACCGGGATCTCGGCTTGGCTCGCGCGCGCCGCCTCGCGCTGCATCCAACCTACGAGCGTCTCGACCGCGCGCTCGCGGGCAGCGCCTGGCGCGCGCTGACCGACGAGTCCGAGCCCGAAGGCCGCGAAGGCACGCGTGCGCTCGCTCGGCGGGCCCGACAGCGCCACGCCGCGCGCGCGCAGCGTCTCGAAATCCCCGTCGAGAATCGCAGCCATGAAGTCGATCTCGCGCTCGTTGCCGAGGATCCCGAGCGCCACGGCCGCTGTCTCCGCGAGCTCTTGGTTGGGGTGCGCGAGGAAGGGCGCGATCCAGCCCGCGACCTCGGTCTCCCCGGGGCGATCGCCAAGCTTCGCGAGCGCCACGATCAGGCCGCTCAGCACGTCGTTCTGGCGCTCGGTCGCGAGCGCCGCGCGCAGCGCCGGCTTGACCTTGCCGTGAATGTCGTCCGCGGTCGGCTGCAGCTCGTCCTGCGTCGGCTCGCGCCCCGGCAGGAACGCCACGTCGCTGCCCGCGAGCAGGCCACCCGCTCCGACGCGCGCCCGCAGACCGAGAAACGCGTCCTTGTTGAAGCCCCACCACGTCTGCCAGCGAGTGCCGTCGGGGCCGGCGCTCGCGGCGCCGCCGGCCGAGGCCGAGGGCTGGGGCACGGGCGTCGAAGGACCCGAACTCTGGCCGCCGGGTGCCGCGGGAGCGGTCGTGCCCCCCGTGGTGGTCGCGCCCGTGCCGCTCGAGCTCGTGCCGGTCGAGCTCGAACCGGAGTTCGCGCTGGCCCCGGCCGGCACCGAGTCGCCGGGTCCGCCCGGCCCGCGATAGGCACCGCCGTGAGCGCGAATCGGGGCCGCGAGCAGGAACAGGGCGCACGTGGCGAGCAGGGAGAGCGGCGCGGTCGGCATGGCTTGGGGCGATCGGGGGTGGGGCTGGCAAGGAGCTGACGCAGCGGCGCGCGGCAGCGAAGCCAGTCCGCGGGACCTTCGAGCAATCTCCGTACCGCAGTCGTTCGCGGTCCGCGGCGGCGGGAGCGTCCCGAAGCTCGCGTTACGGCCTCGAAACGCGTCGGCCCCGTCCGACGCGCTCGAGCGGTTGCCACCCGTCGCGCGCGAGTTGCCGGAGAGCGCTGCGCAGGCTGCGGTGGGCGTCGAGCAGGCGCACGAAGTCCGACTCGCGTGTCCCACCCTTGGCACGCACGCAGGCGACCAGCCCCGCGAGTTCGCTGGCGCTCCAGCGCTGCGTACCCGGCAGCGCGACCACGAGCGGCGCCCAGCGCTTCCACCACAATCGCTCCTCGACGCTCCACTCGCGCCACGCCACGTTGCCGCACAGAGAAGCCGCCTCGCGTGCGCACGTCTCGACGCCGCGCTCGCGATCGGACCCGAAGCGGTGCGCGAGCATGTCGGTGAGCGCAAGCCCCACGTTTTCCAGCGGGAACACGCCGATCACGTCGTCGCGCGCGGGACCGAGATGCCAGTACACGTTGTGCTTCGCGAGCTTGCGCAGCGTCGCGATGGACGAACGCTGGCGCGGGTTGCGCTGCATACGCCGCAGCTCGCCCTCCATCAGCGCGAGCGCGCCCGCATCGCGCGGCCGGAAGCCGAGCTTCTGGTAGAACCACCACGCTCCCGACTTGAGGCCCTCGCTGTTGCCGTCCCCGCCGAGCTGGTACGGGTAGACCGTGAAGTCGCGCGAGCCGAACAGCGCGCGCGCCATCGTCAGCACGTGCCCGTAGACCGCACCGGCTTCGCCTCCGCGGAACGTGTCGAACACGTTGTAGGCGATCTCGGAGCTGCCGAAGAGCGCGCTCGCGAGCACGTATCCCATCGGCACACCGTTGTGGAGCGTGAGGAACGCGTAGACCGACTCGAGCATCAGTCGGCGCTCGGGCACGACGCCGATGGCGACGAACTCGAGCCCGTCGTCGAACGTGCAACGCCGCACGTCGCGAACATCCGCGTGCATGAACGCGTCGAGGTCGCGCTGGCGCGTCACCATCGCGTCGCGAGCGAGCTCGACGAGCTGCTCGGCTTCCTCAGGCTCGCAGCTTCGCACCGCGCGCGGCTTGGCGCGCAACGCCGCGCGGATGTCCGGCCGGCCCCGCTCGAGTGGCCGCGTTCGGAACATGGGCGAGGTGCGCGCCGCCAGCTCGCGCGTGCGGCTGGGCGTGTCCGCGCCCGCGGGCAGGACCAGCTCGAGCCCGAGCTCCTCGTACAGAGTGTCGCGCGCCATCGCGTCCGACCCAAGCCGCGCGAGCCGCTGCACTAGGAACTCCGCATCGCTCTCCTCCGGGCCCTTGAGGCGCGCCACCCATTTGCGCAGCGGCATATCCCACTCGTCGAGGCCCGGCGTCTCGGAGTAGCTCGCGAGCAGCGCGAGCCGCCCCTCCAGCCGCGCCGGATCGCCGAGCGTGGCCCAGTCGACTCGCAGCTGCCGGCCGAAGCGTCGCACCAGCCGACGAGCCGTGGGAGCGAAAAACGGGTAGCGAGTGTCCGTGCCCGCGAGGCCAGTGTCGGCGAGCTCGACCCGGAAGCGGCGCAGGTCGCGGCGTCGCCCGAACGTGGCCAGCAGCCCTTCCGAGCCGGCGAACACGTCCGGATCGTCCGGATAGGCGCGCAGTACGAGCAGCACCTCGTGCAAGCGCCCCACGCTGCGCGCGTCGGGCAAGTCGACCGCGTCCATCCGTGCGAGGAGCTCGCGCTTGCGTTGCGCCGGCAGCGCACCAAATTCGAAGCGCAGGGACTCGAGCTCGGCGAGCGCGGCCCGCGCTGCCGCCGCGGACAGACCGGAACTGCGACGCTTCGCCATCGCGAGCGACGCTAGCACCGCACCCCGACGCTCGCCACGCTCGCGCCCCGCGGACTGGCCGCGACGGGAAAAGTTGGGCCCCATCTCGCGCGGACTTCCCTGCTAGACTCCCGAGCGTTCCGATCCCCGCGCCCGCCCCGTGCGGGCCGCCTGCCCCCGAGGATTCTCGCCATGAGCACGACGCCCCATCGTCCCCACGGTCCCATCACCTCCCGGCGCCACTTGCTCGCTCTCGGCGCGGCCGCGACGGTCGCGAGCGCCTGCGCGGCGGACGGCGCGCGGCAAAAGAAGAACTACGTCGGCGTCCGCGGCGCGGACCGCGCGCGCCCCAAGGACGGCGAGCCGATCCGCATCGCGATCATCGGCATGGGCGCGCCGAGCACGCCCGCGATGGGCTACGGCCACCTGCAACGCATCTGCGCGCTGGCCAAGGAAGGCAAGGAAGGTGTGCAGGTCGTGGCGATCTGCGACGTGGCCGCTCCCTATCTCGAACGCGGCGTCAAGTTTGCCAAGGAAGCACAGGGCATCGATGTGCGCGGCTACGCCGACTATCGCGCGATGTACGCGGCGGAGAAGGACCTGCACGGCGTGCTGATCGCGACGCCCGAGCACTGGCACGGCCAGCAGGCGATCGACGCCATGGCCGCGGGCCTCGACGTGTACTGCGAGAAGCCCATGACCTACGACATCGAGCAGGCGCTCGAGCTGCGCGCGGCGGTGCTCGCCAATCCGCAGAACGTATTCCAGTGCGGCACGCAGTTCCTGCAGCACCGCAAGTACGGGAAGGCGAAGGAGCTGATCGCCTCGGGCGCGATCGGCAAGCCGACCTTCTCCCAGACCTCCTACTGCCGCAACTCCAAGGGCGGCGAGTGGCTCTACGGCATCGACGAGAACATCGTGCCGGGCAAGACGCTCGACTGGAAGGCCTGGTGCGGTCCCGCCGGCGCCGCCGAGTGGGATCCGGCCGTGTTCTTCCGCTGGCGCCGCTACTCCAAGTGGTCGAGCGGCATCATCGGCGACCTCTTGGTGCACGTCACTTCGCCGCTCGTGTACGCCCTCGACCAAGGCTGGCCCGTGCGCGTCACGGCCTCGGGTGGCCACTACCACGACACGGCCATGCAGAACCCCGATCAGGTCAACCTGACGGTCGAGTTCGAGAAGGGCCACACCATGACCGTCGCGGGATCGACCTGCAACGAGACCGGCGTCGAGGCCATGGTGCGCGGCCACATGGCGAACCTGTACCTCGGCGGCAATGACTGCATCCTGCGCCCCGAGCGCATCTTCGCCGAGGAGATCGAGGAGCAGACCTTCCCGTCGGCGTCCTCTGGCCTCAACGACCAGGACGAGCACCGCCTCCACTGGCTCTCCTGCATGCGCTCACGCAAGGCGGCCATCGGCGACGTCGACACCGCAGCCAAGGTCATGGTGATCGTCGACCTCGCTGCGCGCTCGATCTCGACGCGCTCGGCGTGGACCTTCGATCCGGCCACCATGCAGGCCGCGCAGGCCTGAGCGCGAGGCGCGACGTGCTGCGGCTCGCGACGCGCGCGATGGGTACGCGCTTCGAGCTCGTCCTCGGCTGCGAGGACGGGCCGCGGGCACGTGCAGCCGGCGAGGCCGCCCTCGAGCGCATCGAGCAGTGCGATGCGCGCTACAGCGTGTTCACGAACTCGAGCCTGATCGCGCGCGCCAACCGCGATGCCTGCGAGAAGCCCGTGCGGCTCGACTTGGAGCTGTACGGGCTGCTCGAGCGCTGCCTCGCGTTGCGCGCTGCGACCGATGGCGCGTTCGACATCGCGGTCGGTCCGCTGATGCGCGCGCTCGGCTTTCGCGGCCAGCGCATCGACGCCCCGCGCGGCGCGAGCCTCGGCGGATTCGAGCTCGATCAGGCCACGAGTTCCGTCCGCTTCACGCGACCGGACACGCAGCTCGACCTCGGCTCGATCGCCAAGGGACACGCGCTCGACCTCGCCGCGGCCACACTGCGCGAGAACGGGATCGTGACGGCGCTGTTGCACGGCGGCACGAGCAGCGTGGTCGCGCTCGGCGCGCCGCCCGATGCCGAGTACTGGCGCGTGCGCATCGGGTCCGACGGTGCGTGGGAAGCGCGGCTGCGCGACAGTGCGCTCGCCGTCTCCGCGCCCCACGGCCGCACGGCCGACTTCGCTGGGCACAAGGTGGGACACATCCTCGACCCGCGCAGCGGTCGCCCCGTGCCGCTCGGCCTGCGCGCAGCCGTTATCGCCCCGAGCGCCGAGGCCGCGGACGCATGGTCGACGGCGGCGCTCGTTTTGCGCGTGCGCGGCGGCTCGCTCGAGCTGCGGCGCCCCCACGACCAAGGCTGGCTCCTCGAGGACGAAGGGCGCGAGCCCCTGCTCCTCGGCCAGCATGGATGCTTCGCTCCCCTCGCCGGACTCGAACCGACCTACCGATGACCTCACCCGACCGTCGTCAGCTCCTCCACGGCGGCGCCGCCGCGCTGTTCCTCGCGCCGAGCTTCGAGCTCCTCCACCCCACCATCCTCGGCGCTCCGCTCACGGTCGCGGTGATCGGCGTAGGCCGACAGGGTCGCGGGATCCTGGGCGAGCTGGCGACGATCCCTGAAGCCAGCGTCGTCGCAGTGTGCGACAGCGACGACTCGCGCCTGCAGTCCGCCGTGCGCCGCGCTCAAGGCCTGCGCGGCTACGCGAGCCACATCGAGCTGCTCGACAAGGAACCGGGCATCACGGCAGTCGTGATCGCGACCCCGACGCACCTGCACAAGGAGATCGCGCTCGCCTGCATCGCCGCAGGCAAGCACGTGTACTGCGAGACGCCGCTCGCTCACACCATCGACGACACGCGGGCCATCGTCACGGCCGCCAAGGGCTCCTCCAAGGTCTTCGCCGCGGGCTACCAAGGCCGCTCGAACCCCGTCTATTCGCTGGCGCGCTCGTTCTTCAAGGCCGGCACACTGCGCCAGCTCTCCCACCTGCGCGCTCAGGACCACAAGAAGACCACCTGGCGCACGCCGGGATCGACCCCCGAGCGCGATCGCGAGCTCAACTGGCACCTCGACGCCGAGCTCTCGCTCGGCCTCGCCGGCGAGAAGGGTTCGCACCAGCTCGACGTCTTTCATCACTTCCTTGGGCGCCACCCGGTCGCGGTGCGCGGTACCGGCGAGATCCGCCTGCACAAGGACGGGCGCACGGTCGCGGACACGATCCTGCTCGAGGCGCGCTTCGAGGACGGCTTGCGCGCGAGCTACTCGGCGACGCTGTGCAACTCCTACGAAGGGCGCTACGAGCTGATCGGCGGCGAGATGGCGCTGATCAAGCTCGGCTGGACGCACGGCTGGATGTTCAAGGAAGCCGACGCGCCGACCCAGGGCTGGGAGGTCTACGCCAACCGCCAGCAGTACCACAACGACTCCGGTATCACGCTGATCGCCGACGCGACCAAACTCGCGGCGCAGGGCAAGCTCACGGAAGGCGTCGGACTGCCCTACACCTCGCTGTACTACGCACTCGCCGACTTCGTGAAGGCCGCCAGCGAAGGCAAGGCCCCGGCCTGCTCGGCTTCCGACGCCGCGCGCAGCACCGTAGTCGGCATCCTCGCCAATCAGGCCGTGCGCTCGGGCAGCGAAGTCGCCATCGACCCCGCCCTGCTGGAGAGCCTGTGAGCGACGTCACGCTGCGCCTGCGGGATCTCGGCACGGGAACGCGCGTCGGCCTGTCGGCCCTCGTGCTCGCCTTCGGTATCGGCCTCGCCGCGAGCGCGTGGCACCTGCAGGATCACCACCAGAACCGCGACGAGCAACCGGGCGTCTCGCTGGAAGACCTCGAGGGCGCGTACCACGGTGTCAACACGACAGCGCCGCTCGTGAGCGCGCTCGAGAGCGGCCACCCCGAGTCGCTCGCGGCGCCGGAGCGCGAGTTCCTGCTCAAGTGGCTGCGCTCGGGCCGCATCGTCGAGGACTACGACAACATCGACCTTGGCGACTCCGCGCCCGAGGGCCTGATCCGCGCCAACTGCCTGCAGTGCCACGCGCGCAATGCGACCGTCGGCGATGGCATCGGAGCGAAGGTGCCGCTCGAGTACTTCGACGACGTGAAGAAGCTCGCCTTCTCGAAGTCGGTGGCGCCCGTGCCGGTGCGCGTGCTCGCCGCATCGACGCACGCGCACGCCCTGTCACTCGCGGCGATGTCGGTCGTGATCGGTTTCTTGCTGCTCGCGACGCGCTGGCCAAACTCGCTGCGCAACGGCTTGTTCGCACTCGCGGGACTCGGACTCGTCGGGGACCTCGCGGGCTGGTGGCTCGCGCGCGGCTCGGCTGCGTGGGTACCCATGATCGTCGCTTCGGGCGCGACCTACGCGCTCTCGACGGGCCTCTCACTCGCGCTCGTGTTCCTCGAGCTCTGGCTGCCGCGTCGCCGCGACGGCTCGTGAGCGCGCGCGAGCGGCTTCCGAGGAGCTTCTGGCTGCTCCTCGTCGGCATGTGGGTGAACCGCGTCGGCGGCTTCGTGCTGCCGTTCCTGTCGCTCTACCTGTCCGAGCGCGAGGGACTCGCGCCTCGGGACGTCTCGCTCGTGCTGGGCGCATGGGGCGCGGGCACCATGCTCTCCGCGCTCGTCGGCGGGGCCCTCGCCGATCGCCTCGGCCGCAAGCCGACGATGATGCTGAGCCTCTGCGGCGGCGCGATCGCATTGGCGGCACTGGGCAACGCGCACGGCTCGCTCGGGCTCTCGAGCGCGGCCCTCGCACTCGGCGCGCTCGGCGAGCTCTACCGACCAGCCGTGGCCGCCGCGGTCGCGGATCTCGTACCCGAAGCGGGGCGCGCACGCGCCTACAGCTACCTGAACTGGACCTTCAACCTCGCTTTCGCCGCGAGTCCCCTGCTCGCGAGCTGGATCGTCGAGCGACACGGCTGGAACTGGCTCTTCCTCGGCGATGCCGCCACGATGCTGCTGGCGGCGCTCGTGATCCTGCGCGGCGTGCCGGAGACCCGACCGCCGCCCGAGCGCATGCGCGCGACTCGCGCGGACTGGCTTGCGCCCGCCCGCGACGCACGCATGGCATGGATGCTCATCGCCGCGCTCGGCATCGGCCTCGTGATCGTGCAGAGCTTCTCGAGCCTCGGTCCAATGGTGCGAGCCGATGGTCTCGATCCTCGAAAGCTCGGCCTTCTGTTCGCGGCCAATGGGGCCCTGATCGCCCTGCTGCAGCCGCTCGCCGTGCCGCGCCTTGCGCGCTGGCCTCTCGCGCGCGTCCTGCCGCTCGCAAGCCTGCTCTTCGCCCTCGGTTTCTCGGGGCATGCTCTGGCCGCAAGCTTCTCGGGACACCTCGCCTGCGTGGTCGCGTGGACACTGGGTGAGATCGCGCTATTCCCCCTCTGCAATGCCCATGTCGCAGGCCTGGCGCCGCCCGAGTTGCGCGGTCGCTATCAGGGGACTTACTGGTTTGCATGGTCGTGCGCCAACCTTGTGGGTCCGCTCCTCGGCCTCGGGCTGCTGGAGCGTGGAGGAAGGCCATTCTGGGCACTCCTGCCGCTCGCTCTGGCTGCGCTCGTGCCGCTCGCCCTGATGCGCGCCACGAGACCGCCGAAACCTGCCCCGGGCTCGGGACTCCGCTCCCCCTGACCCGTAGACTCCTGCGCCGTACCCGGGAGGCCCACCATGTTCTTCGCCCCTGCTCCGCTGTTCCTATCGCTCGCCACGAACTCCGTGCCGCTTCCCACGCCGAGCGCCGAGCCCATCGCGCTCGCGGCGCGCTTCGCGGCCGCTGCGCCGCAGGAGCGCCGCTATGGTTACAAGTGGAATCCGAGCTGGGTCGTGTCCGTCGGCGCGTACCAGAGCGAGAGCGACTTCGACACGTTCCTCGTGGGACCGAGCGACGTGGATCAGGACCTCGGCTACGCGGCCGACGTCGTGATCTACAACTGGGAGGGCGAGCGCGGCATGGGGCTCGAGTTCGGCCTCGCGCGCAACTCCTCGACCGTGTCGTCCACCGGAGTCGGCACGAACTACGACGTCGACAGCTACCGCCTCTCCGTGGGATTACGCATCGCGGACCGTGGGCCCGACGACCCGATCTGGATTCCGTTTGCGCGCGTCGGAGGAACCTACCAGCACGACGAGAGCTCGGGCCCGGGCGACGCCGATGGCTTCGGCTGGTATCTGGGCGGCGGCGTCGACTTCCGACTGGGGTCGAACTTCGCGCTCACGCCGAGCGTGCTGTACGGCGAGAACCAAGCCAACAACACGACCGAGTGGCAGTTCGGCCTGCTCGGTACCTTGGCCTTCTAGCGCTCCCCGATGGCCGCGACGGCGCAGCGCGGCGGTTGGCCCCGCCCGACCGCGATCGAATGGCTGTGCCTCGCGGCCAGCCTATTCCTGTCGCTGCAATACGCGTGGCTGCTCGATGACGCATTCGTCTACTTTCGCTACGTCGACAATCTGGTCCACCTCGGTCGCGGACTGGTCTTCAACGAAGGCGAGTATGTCGAGGGCTACTCGAGCCCGCTGTGGTGCGTGACGCTCGTTCCATTGCGCGCGCTGGGGCTCGACTGGTGGACCATCACGCGACTCCTCGCGCTCGGCTGTGCCGCACTCACATGGTGGATGCTCGTGCTGCTCGCGCGCCGCACTGCGCCCGCGGGAGTTCCGATCGTCAACCTTCCGCTTGCCTACCTCGCCTTCCACTACGCCACGCAGACTTACTTCACCAGCGGTGTGGAGGCGCCCATGGTGCAGCTCATCGCCGTGGCGTTCGCGCTGTTCGTGCTCGCACCCGACGTGCGCCTGGCGCGGTGGCTCGTCGGCCTCGCGCCCATGGTGCGTCATGAGCTGGCCTTGCCCGTGGGACTGGCGATCGCCTGGCTGTGGTGGCGCGAGCGACGCATGCCTTGGACGCCCGTGTTCGTCGCGGGCACGAGCCTCGGCGGCTGGCTCGCCTTTCGCGTCGTGTACTACGCCGACTTCCTGCCCAATACCTTCTACCTGAAGGACGAGGTCAACTGGGAGCGTGGCTTCACCTACCTCCACGACACGTTCTCGACCTACGGCACGTATTGGCTCGTCGCCGCCTTCGCGCTGCTCGCGCTGTCCCTGCGACGAGAACGCGGCCTGCAGCTCGGCGCGCGCGCCCTGCTGACCTTGAGCGCGCTCGCGGTGTGCGCCTACGTGGCGAAGATCGGCGGCGATCCGCGTCACTATCGCTACCTCGCGTTCCCATCCGTCGTGCTCGCGTGCAGCTGGAGCGGTCTGCTGGAGCACGCTCTCTCTCGCTGGCCCGAGCACTTGCGTCGCAACGGAGCGCGACTCGCTGCGGCGGCAACCGCCGTCGGCACGTTCCTCCTCTACCCGGCGCAGCTCTCCAGCCATCCGATCGGACGCGACGCGGCGCACACGAAGATCGACGAAATCAACGATGCGCAGTACCACCGACTGAAGAGCGATCTCGCCTATTCCCCGTGGGTGCTCGCGCCGGAGATCGAGCAGCTTGACGACGCACAGCTCGACCTCGCCTACGGAGAGAGTCCCCTCCTGCCGCAGGGTCCGGTCGACATCCGCGACGAGTACGCGCGCTGGCTCGCATCGGATGAGACTCCCGCGAGCTACCCGCTCACCACCATCGGCTGGTGCGCGACCTCGTGGCGCATGTTCACCCACACGTTCGTGCACTGGGACGGGCTCACCGACCCCATCCTCGCTCGCACCAGCGCGACGTCATGGCGAGCCGCGCACAAGAAGGACCTGCACCCGCTCGGTGTGGACCTCGCCCGCCTGCGCGAAGAGTTCGGCTCCACACCCGACGCCTTCCGCCGCGCGGTCGAGGCGGGCAAAGCCCCGTCGTGGGTGGCGAGCAACCTTGCGTCGATCGAAGTGATCGCCGCCAAGGCCTTCAATCGCCATGAAGTCGGCCCGAACCTCAAGCTCGCGTTCGCGCGCGTTCCGCGTATCGACCCGACGCGTTGAGGGCGGGCTACGGAACCTCCACGGACACGAACCTGCCTGTGAAGTACGGCGAGTAGTCGGGGTGGTACGTCTTCCGCTTCGCGTGCTGGCCACAAACGCGCCGCGCCACCTCCGCCGCGAGTTCCACGCCGCGGTCGATGTGGCTCTGCGTGTACACGCGGTGCGGGATCCCCCCCAAGATCCGCGGTCCTGTCCGCCGGCGCCATGCGCCGCGCGCACTCCGAAGCTGCGCCTCTCGTCGCACGAGAGAGAGCTCGCATGCACGCTCAGCGAGCCCAGTTCGCGAGCTGCTCCGCCAGCCGCCGGCCCACCTCGGTCTCGACCTCGATCACCTCGCTCGCGCCCACCGCGCGCAGGATGCGCGCCTGTCGCTGGTCGCGCGCACGCGCGATTACGCGCGCGATGCCGACCTCCTTCAGGGCTGCGACCGCGAGCACCGCCGACTCGAAATCCTCGCCGACGGCGACCACGGCCGCTGAACACGCGGCCGCGTCAATCGAGCGCAGGGCATCCACGTCCGTGGCGTCGAGCTCAACCGCGTAGGCGAGCTTTTCCTTCACGGCTTCGATCGACTCCATGCGCAAGTCGACCGCGATGACCGGACAACCGCGCTCCGCCAATCCGAGGGCGAGCGCAGAACCGAAGCGACCGAGACCGACGACGAGAGTGCGCGGAGCCATGGGAGCAACCTACCAGATGGGGAGATCGGCTGTGGGGAGCCGGAAGCGCTCGCGGGACTGCACCGAGCCGACCGCCAGAGCGGTAGCCATGAAACCCGTCCGTCCCACGAACATGGCGACGACGAGAATGAGCCGTCCCGCGTTGGAAAGCTCCGCGGTGATGCCCGTCGAGAGTCCGACCGTGCCCAGAGCCGAGAACGCCTCGAATGCGAGCTTGAGGAACGGCAGCTCCTCGGTGAGCGTGAGCGCGAAGAGCACCACGCCGAGCGCGACCAGTCCGAGGGTCGCCACCGCGGACGCGCGGCGGACTGTCTCCGGTGCGAGTCTCCGGCCGCTGAGTCTGGGCTCGTGCCCGCGCATCTCCCCGATGAAGGTCGCAAACAGGGTCGCGGCCGCAGTCGTCTTGATGCCGCCCGCCGTCGAGCTCGGGCTGCCGCCGATGAACATGAGCCCCATGGTCGCGAGCAGCGCGGGCGCGCCGAAGGCGCCGAAGTCGAGGGTGTTGAACCCGGCGGTGCGCGTGGTGACCGAGCTGAACAGCGCCGCCATCGCGCGCTCGGCGATCGTCAGTTCGCCCATCGACCGGTTCCACTCGAGCGCGAGGAAAAACAGCGCACCCGCGACGATGAGGAACCCGGTCGACTTGAGCACCACGCGGGAGGCGTAGTCGTAAGGTCGCTCCGCGACTCGCCCACCGCGGAACAGCGCCGTGAGGCGCTCGCGCGAGCGTTGAGCTAGCGCGCGGTACACGGGAAAACCGAGCCCACCGAGGACGATCAGCGCCATCAGCACGAGCTGGACGCCGAAGCTCCCGGTGAAGTCCATCAAGTTGCGCGGGAACAGCGCGAAACCGGCGTTGCAGAAGGCAGACACCGAGTGGAACAGCGCGAACCATGCGACCGAGTGGCCCTCGAGCCGCGGATCGTCGCGCCACAGGAAGTACAGCAGGACCGCGCCGACGAGCTCGATCAGCAGGGTCGTCGTGATGATCGTGCGCACCAGCGCGCGCAAGTCCGCGAGATGGCCCACGTCCAACATCGACGCATAGCGCACCTGCGCCATCAGCGACCCGTCCCGGATCAACGCCACGGACGCGGCTCCGAGGGTCATGATGCCGATGCCACCGAACTGAATGGAGAGCAGCAGCACGAACTCGCCGAAGGCCGTGTAGTGAGTGCCGATATCGAACACGCTGAGGCCTGTCACGCACACGGCGCTCGTGGCAGTGAAGAACTCGTCCACGACGCTGATCTTGTCGACGTCGTACACGGACCACGGCAGGGAGAGCAGGATCGTGCTGACCAGAATCATCAACGCGAAGCTCGTCGCGAGCAGCAAGTGCGGTCGGCGGCCGAGCCTCGACAGCAGGCTCGCTGTGAGCCGAGCCCGCCACTGGCTGGCGAGCGCCAGCAGCGACAGTGTGAGGAAAAAGCCGTCGTACACGCGCACCGCGTGGGCGTGCTGCGCGGAGTCCATGGATGAGGTGAGCTGGTCAGGAAGTAACGAGAGTCGAGCGAACAGCACGAGCAACCCGGCACACAGGAGCGACACCTCGAGCTGCAGCAGCCCGGAGCGGAGCCGCAATCGTTCCCGCAGGCCGATCTCGCCTGCAATCCAGAGCAGCATCCCGAGCTGCCCCGTAGCGGCAAGTACGGCTCCCGTTGCCGAAGGCGCCACCATGTCCCCAACGATGGCCGCGGATGTGACGAGAGCCGCGATCACGGACTCGACCGATGTAGCTGGGCGCGAAGCCAAGGCCGGGGCAGTCTGCGACAGGGCCGGTACCAATGCCAGCCCCGCGGCCGGACGGCTGCCCTCAGAGCTCGTCCGACGCGAGCCAGAGCACCGGAATCGTTCGTTCGAGGAGCTCATCCGAGGCTTCGACGGAAACCTCCAGCCAGTCCTCGGGTTCGAGTCCGCTGCGGTGCGCTGCGATGCGCCAGCGGCCCGGCGCGAGCCCGCACACCAATTGGCGTCCCTCCCGCGGGATGATCTGGAGCAGCGCGGCCTCGTCGCCGAGCCGGAGGGTCACGACCGCGCGCACCTCAGGCTCGGCAAGCGCCGCCGCGGGCAGCTCGAGATTCACACGCAGCGCGGCTGCCGGCAGTACGACATCCTGCGCAACGGCCTCCGCTCGCAGTTCGAGTCGCGCGACTTCGACGGTGCCATCGACCGCAAGTGCCTGCACGCTCCAGCTCCCGCTGCGAAGGCCGTGCGCGATGCGCCCGGACTGATCGCTTCGCAGGCGCTCGACCCAGCCGCGCCGCGTCTCCACGGCGAGCAGCTCGAGTTCCTCGTCGAGCACCCGTCCCGACCGCAGACGCACCAGCCCGCTCCATGCCACCAGCGCGTCCGCCATTCCGAGCTCGAGCTCGGCGCATTCGCCCTCTTCCAGCTCCGCGCTCGCGCTGCAGAGATCGCTCGCTCCCGGCTGCGCCACCGCCTCGGCGACGGTCACCCGTCCCCGCACCAGTCCCGCGCAGGAGAAGCGTCCCATGCCATCGGTCCGCAGCTCCCGTCGGACCGGCCCATCGGCTGTGTCCTGCAGCACGTGCAAGGCGGCGTCGGGCCAGGGCATCCCGTTGCAATCGAAGGCCTGCCCGATGACCGACGAGCTGCCGAAATCGAACTCGACCCGCCCGGGGCCACTGCTTTCCCACTCGCGCACCGCAAGGGTCCCATCCGGAGCCGCGACGCGCAGCGTGTGCCAGCCATCTGATCGCACGTCGAGACGCACGAGCCCGTCACGGTCCGTCCGGCCGCGCACATCGATCAAGCCCGTGATGTCGAGCAGCTCGGTCGTAACGCCCGAGAGTGGCTCGCCGCCGAGGAGTACGCGCACCTCGAGCAGCCCGGCCGCTATCGGCGCCGTCGCAGCCTCGCCAACTGGGCTCGCTACATCGGTCACGGCCGCTGCCGGCACCGACAACGCCTCGAGCTCCGCCTCGCTCTCGACGACCACGACGCGCACCGTGCGGTTCTCGAGTACAGCGCCCTCGGCCCGATGCAGCTCCATCCACCGCACCACGCCCGCGAGCGACACCACCGCCGCCGCCGTGCTCACCAGAAGCAAAGCCTGCAACTGTCGGTTGGTCGCCTTCACGAAGGCGGAGTCGTCCCCGCGCCCGCGCCAACCTGAGTTTTCCTTCCGCTTTCCGCAGTCGGAATCCCGGGTACCCGACAGTCCTTCTCACCGCCCCCTCGACGGCATGCGCTCGGCGTGGCACCGTCGGGGCCATGAGCAAGGGGTGCTGGGTTCTCGGTTTGCCGCTGCTGGCGCTCGCTGCGGGCGCCTGCTCCGCCCCGTCGACGGCTCCGCTCCGTCGCCCGAACATCGTGTTCATCCTCTCGGACGACCATGCGGCCCACGCCATCGGCGCCTACGGGTCGGAGCTCGCGCGCACGCCGAACATCGATCGCCTCGCGCGCGAGGGAGTGCGCTTCGAGCGCGCCTACTGTGGGAACGCGATCTGTGCCCCGGCGCGCGCGACTCTGCTCACTGGCACCCATAGCCACGTCCACGGAGTGGTCGACAACTCCGCGCGCTTCGACGGCGCGCAGCCGACCTTTCCGCAGGCGCTGCGTGCGGCTGGCTACCAGACCGCACTCGTCGGCAAGTGGCACCTGAAGAGTGAGCCCACCGGCTTCGACCACTGGGAGGTATTTCCGGACCAGGGCCAGTACTACGACCCCGAGTTGCTGTCGGCTGTCGGCACGCGCAAGGTCTCCGGCTACGCCTCGGAGGTGGTGACGGACCTCGCGCTCGAATGGCTCGAGTCGCGTGCCACGGACGCGCCCTTCCTCCTGTGCTTGCACCACAAGGCGCCCCACCGTTCTTGGGAGCCCGGCCCACGCGAGCTTGCGCTGTACGCCGACGAGATCTTGCCCGAGCCCGCCACGCTGCACGACGATTACGCGACGCGCGCGAGCGGCGCAGCCGCGCAGGAGATGTCGATCGCGCGCGACCTGAGCGAGTTCGACTTGAAGCTCGGAAGGCCGACGCCGCGCCGCTCGGAGGATCTCGCCGCATGGTCGGCGGCCTACGAAGCGGAAAACGCCGCCCTGCGCGCGCGGCCGCTCTCGGGCGACGATCGCACGCGCTGGAACTTCCAGCGCTACCTGAAGGACTATCTGCGCTGCGTGGCGGGCGTCGACGTCAGCGTCGGACGCGTGCTCGAGTACCTCGAGCGCGAGGGACTCGCTCAGGACACCCTCGTGATCTACGCCTCCGACCAAGGTTTCTTCCTCGGCGAGCACGGGTGGTACGACAAGCGCTGGATGTACGAAGAGGCCCTGCGTTTCCCGCTCGTGATGCGCTGGCCCGCGGCGATCGAGGCCGGTGCCGTCGAGCCTCGCCTCGTGTCCGGCATCGACCTCGCGCCCACGCTGTGCGAGCTCGGTGACGCGCCTGCGTTGCCGCGCGCGCAGGGCACGAGCCTCGCCCCGCTGCTGACGGGCCGTGAGCCCTCAGGCTGGCGCGAGGCCATCTACTACCGCTACTACGAGTATCCCGAGCCTCACCGCGTCGAGCCGCACTACGGCGTCCGCACAGAGAGCCACAAGCTGATCGTCTTCCCGCGACTGGGCGCGAGCGAGCTCTTCGACCTGCGCGCCGACCCGCGCGAGGTGCACAACCTCGCGGGCAGCCCGGACCACGCAGGACTCGAGGCAGCTCTCCGGGCGCAGCTCTCCGAGCTGCAGCGCCAGTTCAGCGACGCGCCGCGCTGACGATCGCGCCGGGAAAGCGCCGCGGGCCTGCTCGACGTGCGTCGAACAGGCCCGCGGGCTTGTATGGAGCCAGAGACGGGATTCGAACCCGTGACCCCCGCTTTACGAAAGCGGTGCTCTACCACTGAGCTACACTGGCAAATCGCTCGGGCGGCCCCCGATCGATGTGGGACAGGTTTCGGACGACAGCGGGCGACCGCTTGAGGCCGCCCGCCGCCGAGTCCCGTCCGGATTCCTAGTGGTGGGCCGCGCCGAGGGCAGCGCGATCCGCCGCCGAAAGGTTGCCGACGGCCTGAGCCGCCGCCTTGCGCACCGAGATCGGAGCGTCGGAGTGAGCCACGCCGACCAGCATCGCAGCGGCCTCGCCAGCAGCACCGCCGCGGGCGAAGATCGACGAGCAGGCGCGGGCGGCTGCCTCGCGAACACCTTCCGAGCGAGCGCCGTCTGCCGCCACCGCGGCGAGGGCCGCGACGTGGCTGGCGTTGCCAGCGCTGCACAGGGCGTAGGCTGCGCCCATGGCGATGGCGTCCTTGCGGCCGAGAGCGCCAGCGAGGGAGTCCGCAGCCGGAGCGATGTTCGTGCCGGTACCAGCGAGAGTCGCAAGCAGACCCGCCGCCTCGGCGGCGAGAGCATCGGCGCGATCGCGCTCTGAACCCATCTCGCCCATGGCAGCCGTAACGGCCGAGACATCGGCGGGGTTGACGAGGACGCCGGCGACCGTGTCGCCAAAGGCTTCGGCCGCCGCTTCCGGGTTACTCGAGACGAGGAAGATCGGAGCCTTGGCGAAGGCAGCCTCGGCCTTGATCTCGTCGATCACCTGCTGGGCAGCGACGTCCGGCAGGGAGTCACTGACCACGACGGCGTCGAGGCCCGGCATGCGGCGCAGGCTGGCGAGACCGATCACGCCGCTCTGCGAGGCGTTGACCATCAGGCCGGCGGCGCTGAGAGCTCCCGTGACCGCTTGGCCGCGAGCAGCGTCGGCGTCGATGACGTAGGCGAGGCGCACGACCTGACGGCCGGCGACCTCACCGAGCGCAGCCACCACGTCCGCGCCGGCGGTGCCCTTGCCCCAAGTAGCCATCTGGCCGAGGGCCACGGCAGCTTCGGAGCGAATCGCGCCGTCCTTCGAGGCCAGCGCGGTGCGCATGGACCTCGTCGGGGCCGGGGCCATTTCGGCGAGAGCGCGCACGAGCACGGCGGCGGTGCCGCTGTCGCCCTGCGCCACGGACTGGGCAAGGCCACCTTCGGCACCGAAGGTACCCGTCATGCCGAGAGCCACGTGGGCCTTCTCGACCATGGCCTGCATCTCGGTGGTATCGACGCCGGCGGCCGAGAGGGCGTTGACCGCGGCGATCGTGCCGGCTTCCGCACGGGCGAGACCCGGGAGCACGTCGGTGCAGGTGGCGTCGGCGATGTGGGCCGCGGTGAAGCAAGCGCGCGCCATGGCATCGGGGTAGAGAGAGCGCGGCGTCGCGGTCGCGACGAGCGCGCCGTCGCCCCAGCTCCAAACCACGTCGCTCCACATGTGGTCGGCGAGCACCAGCCCCGAGCGCATGTGGTAGGCGTCACCGATGGCGCACAGATCCCGGCAGGCGTTGCCCGAAGACTTGAGACCACCCATCGCGGCCGTGGCGGCGTCCACCACCGAGGCGTCGGCGTCGCTGGCGCAGCGGGCGACGAAGCCCGCGGCGCGGGAGTCACCGATGCGGCCGAGCACGTAGACACTGTTGCGACGCAGGAAGGCGTCGTCGGTCGCGAGCGCTGCGCAGAGGGGCAGCACGACGTCCGAGCTCATCTCGGTCAGCGTCTGGATCGCGGTGGTGCGGTTCTCGTCGTCGGCAGTGCTGCCCAGCCAGCCGAGCAGGTGCGGCACCACGTACTCGCCGTGGTCGGCCGAGAGCTTGCGGATCGCCTTGCGACGCTCGACCGGATTGTCGGTCGAGAGTTCCTTGACCAGCGCCTTGATCGCGTCGGCGTCGTTGCGACGCTCGCGGCGCGCGGCGTCGACGAGCGCCATCATGCGGCGGCCGACGAGCTCGATGTCGCCCTTCGAGCGCAGGATCTCGAGCCACGTGTCGTGGTCCGTCGCGGTCCACAGCGCGTAGGCCTGCTCAGCCGAGGGCTCCATGGCGAGCACCTTTTGGAACATGCGCAGCGCCTCGTCCTTGCGATCGCGTTGCAGCAGATCGACGGCCTGCTTGAAGGTCCCTTCGATGTCCTGGGCCAGCGCGGCAGGGGCGGTGAGGCACAGCGCGGCGAGGGCCAGACCCAGCTTCCGGTACGATCCGGTCATGTCGTGACTTCCTTGGTGGGACGGGGGCTCTGCGGAGCGGGCGGCCCGTGCGTTCCGCCCCGGAATAGGTTGGGGCGGGTGGGACGCGCGGGCGGTCTTGGGGGGCCCGTTCCGACGAAAGGTCCGATGATGATAGCGGTGCGAGAGGGCGGGTCAAGCACGGGCAATGCCGAGCTCGAACTCCTCCTTCCCCTCCCTCTACCCCAGCCGGGCGGGCAAGCTACGCGCCGTCGGGGCCTCGCCGGCTCGGGTGAGCAACCCGGCGACGAAGCGACCGGCCGCGGCGAAAAGGGGTGGGGTGGGCGCGAAGGCGAGCAGGACCGGGACATCCGCGCGCTCCCAGAGTCGATGGTCGAGCGACTGGGGCGAGCCGAACCACAAAAGCGCCAAGGGCTGCCCGCTTTTCCGATGGCGCTCCACGACCGCTTCGAGCGCGGCGCACTCCGCCTCGGTCAGGCCGTAGCGGCCCCGGCCAGCGCGCGCCTCGCAGAACACGGGCAGCAGCGTCAGGTCCCCCACGAGGGAGCCAAGTTCCTTGCGCAGCCCCTCGATCAGCTGGACGAATTCCGGCGTCTCGGCCGCGGGGATCGGGTCGAGCAGCTCGACCCCTCCCCTGCGCGGGCTGGGACCGAGGTCCCAGCGCGGGCGAGAGCTTCGCAGGGCTCGGTAGGCCAGCCGTTCGGCCAGTTCCCGCCCCTCGTCGACTCCCACTGGAGATCCCGGGCGGGAGCGCAGCCGCTCGCGCAGGGCCTGCGCGCGCTCAGCCGCTTGCTGCAGGCGTGCGAGCGACAGCAACGGTCCGCCCGCGTGGGCGACAAGCTCGGCCGCCGCCGCGTCCGGATCGTGCGGGCAGAGCAGCACGTCGCAGCCCGCCGCAAGCGCACGGGCATAGCGCGGCGCGAAGCGCTCGAGCGCTCCCATATTCATCGCGTCGCTGACGACCGTGCCGCCGAAGCCGAGCTCGCCGCGCAGCACATCCTCGATCACGGCGCGAGAGAGCGTGCAGGGCAGACCGCGCTCGCCCGTCAGGGCCGGCACGTCGAGGTGCGCGATCATCACGCAGTCGACGGCGTGCTCGACAAGGCGCCGGAACGGCACGAGCTCGCGCGCGCGCAGCCGCTCGGCACTCGCCGACACGCTCGGCAGCTCGACATGGGAGTCGCGCGACGTATCGCCGTGCCCCGGGAAGTGCTTGGCGCAGCTGCCGGCACCGCCGGCGCGCAGGCCCATCGACAGCGCCAGCGCGCGCTCCGCGGCCTCGCCGGGATGGTCGCCGAAGCTGCGCGTCGCGATGATCGGGTTGTCGCGCTCCGTGTTGACGTCCGCCACGGGCGCGAGCACGAGCTCGGCTCCCACGGCGCGCGCCTCGCGGGCGGTCAGCTCGCCGGCGGCCCAGATCCAGTCGAGTTCCTCGCGCTCGCCCGTCAGCGCGGCGGAGGCCAAGGCGAGCGCGGGAGGCAGGCGCGTGGCACCGCGGAAATGCAGGCCCGCGCCCTGCTCGAGGTCGACGGCAGCGGCGGGAGGCGGCACGCCGAGTTCGGCGCAAGCCGAGCGCACACGCGCGATGAGCGCCGCAAGGTCACCGGCTCCCGACGGCGTGCGGCCGAAGGCCGTGAGCAAGGCCGGCGGAAAGCGCTGGAGATAAGCGCGCGCTGGCACGACCTCGCCCGAGCTCGCGATCGTGCCCGCCACGCGCAACTCCGGCGCGAGAACCGCGCCCACCCAACGTTCGATCGTCTGCGGGTCCGTCATGATTCGAGTCGAGCCGGGGAGGCGGGCCAAGAGAGCTTGCCGAGGGTACGCCCCGGGCGCGCGCCCGTCGCGCTCGTGCGCGTCACCGGGAGCGCGAGCGCGCAGCGCGCCGCGAGCGTCGCGAACACCAGAGCCTCGCGGGCGTCGGGATCGACGCCAAAGTCCTCGCCCGACGCCACCGGTTGCGGGCAACGCAGCGCGAGCGCGTTCATCACGCGCTGGTGGTGCACTCCCCCGCCGCAGACGACGAGCCACTGCGCGCGCAGACCGAAGTCCCGCAGCGCGCGCGCCACCGAGAGCGCCACGAACTCCGCAGCGGTGGCGAGCAGGTCTTCCTTACGCGCGACGCCGAGCTCCCGGGCGCGCGCGACGATGCCCTCGACCCACGCCTCGCCGAAGGTGTCGCGTCCCGTGCTCTTCGGCGGCGGGCGGCTCAGGAACTCGTGCGCGGCGAGCTCGGCGAGCAGTTGCGCGTGAGCCGTGCCCGCCATGGCCGCGGCGCCGCCCTCGTCATAGGGCATGCCGAGCAGGCGCCGCGCCAGCCCATCGAGCAGCGCGTTGGCAGGGCCCGTGTCGAACGCCCGCGCGTCCTCGCGCGGATCGTCGGAGAGCAGCGTCAGGTTCGCCATGCCGCCGAGATTCAGGATCGCCGCCGGCCGCGGCAGGTCCGTGAACACGAGGTCATCGGCCAACGCGGAGACCGGCGCGCCTTCGCCGCCCGCCGCGATATCGCGCTGCCGAAAGTCACTCGCGACCATGCAGCCCGCTTCCTCGGCGACGAAGTCCCCGTCGCCGAGCTGCACCGTGGCGGCGCCGGAGGACTCGCGGCCATCGTGGTGCCACACGGTCTGGCCATGGCTGCCGACGAGGTCGAGCTCGAAGCTCGCCTCGCGCGCGAACTCGCGCACCGCGCGTCCGAACGCGCGGCCGAGGTCGCGCGACAGCAACGCGCTCTCGCGCAGCCCGAGCGTGCCTCCGTCGAGCACGGCGCGCACCGCTGCGCGCAGCTCCGTCGGATACGGCACGGTGCGGAACGCGAACAGTCGCGGGGCCCCGAGCGGACGCGCGGACTCCGCGCGCTCGAAGCGCACCAGCGCGACGTCGATGCCATCCGCGGAGGTGCCCGACAGCACGCCGGCCACGCCCGCAGATCCGTCGGCGAGGCGGGCCCGCAGCGTGTCGAGCGGATGCGGCGTGGTAGCCATGCGGGGCCGAAGGATAGCGAGCGCGGGCTAGCATGGAATCGCGCGCGTGCCGGGCTTGCGCGCGGCGGCGAACCCGGCGAGCGTGGCGCCGGCGGCGACGCGCTCGCCGCGCGGCTGCTAGGCTTCCCTGCATGGCACGCGAACGCGCAACCGTGCTCGTCGTCGACGACGACGGGGACATCCGCCTCTCCCTGGAGATGATGCTCCAGTACGAGGGCTTCGAGGTCTGGACCGCGAAGGACGGCGAGGAAGCACTCGCGCGGCTCGAGCGCGAGGCGCAGTCGGGCCGCGCCGCGGAGCTCGTGCTGTGCGACGTCAAGATGCCGCGCCTCGACGGACCGGGGCTGCTCGACGCGCTCGCGACCCGCGGCTCGCGGCCGAGCGTGATCATGATCAGCGGGCACGGCGACATCGCCACCGCCGTCGACGCGCTGCGGCGCGGGGCCGTCGACTTCATCGAGAAGCCGCTCGAGCAGAACCGTGTCGTGGTCTCGCTGCGCAACGCGCTGCGCGAGCGCCGCCTCACCTCCGAGAACGCCCACCTGCGCACGCGGCTCGCCGAGCCCTGGCGACTCGTGGGCACGAGCGCAGCGATGAGCACGCTGCGCGATCAGGTGGCACGCGTCGCGCGCAGCGACGCCTCGGTGCTGGTCACCGGCGAGAACGGCTCGGGCAAGGAAGTCGTCGCGCGCCAGATCCACCTCGAGAGCGCACGCGCGGCCGCGGCGTTCGTGACGGTCAACTGCGCGGCGATTCCCTCGGAGCTGATCGAGTCCGAGCTCTTCGGCCACG
>SXGT01909750.1_pt1 | contig 31205 bp, 23 predicted proteins | sample 3176221 | NCBI WGS metagenome assembly SXGT01 (sample SAMN11356862, study PRJNA531348) | freshwater metagenome | isolation source: freshwater sample F1-120 | place: China: Fuxian Lake, Yuxi | collected 2017-12-25
CAGAAGGCCTTCGATGAGGGAATGTCCCTCGTGGCGACTGACCCGACTCGCGCGCAAGAACGATTCCGCGAATCAGTGAACGACTATCAGCGACTTGTCGACTGTGGCATTCGGAACGGCGAACTCTTCATTAATCTCGCGAATTCGCTTGTGCAATCTGATGAGCGCGGGCGTGCCGTCGGCGCCCTCCTCGATGCGACACAACTGCTCCCTGGCGACCCACGCGTGATCGCGAATCTCGCACACGCTCGCTCGCTCGTACCTGCTCGTGGTGGCGCTCTCGCGCGAGGCCACTGGAGCGATCCGCTCGCATCGATCTGGCATGAATCGGGCTGGGCCTCGTCGGCAGTCCGATTCGCCACCACCGCATCGCTTTGGACCTTGCTCTGGACCATCATCGCCATCGGAATCGCGGCTCGCTGGACTGCCCTCAAGCCTTGGCGTGCAACGATTGCGTGCGCCTTGGCGCTCTTTGCGGTCGCTGCCGCAACGCTCGTCATCGATTTCGTTCGCGAACGTGTCGATCCAGCGGGGGTCGTGCTTCACGGCGATGTCATTGCGCGCAAGGGAAACGGTTCTGGGTTTTCACCAGCATTCACTGAACCGCTCGACGAAGGAACTGAATTCACATTGATTGAGCATCGACCCGGGTGGTGTCACATCCAACTTGCAGATGGTCAATCCGGGTGGATTCCTAGCGGCGACGCCTATGTCGCGGGTCCGCACACCGTGAACAGCCCCTGACTCAAATCAACGGAGAGGGTGAGATTCGAACTCACGGTGAGCACGAGGCCCACACCAGTTTTCGAGACTGGCTCCTTCAACCGCTCGGACACCTCTCCAGGAATCTCAAGTATCGCCGCGGCTGGTCAACCTGTCCAGTCGCTGAGCACCGTCGCAAGGTCGCTTCCGTTGACGATGCCGTCGTGATTGACATCCGCTGGTCCTCCGGATGCACCCCAAGCTGCCAAGAGCGTTGCGAGGTCCTGACCGTTCACCGCGCCATCCCCATTGACATCTCCAGGGTGCTGCGCCTCACAGAGATCTGCCGTCCCGTTGCCATTTGAATCAGCGCAGGTGGTCCCAGCCCCCTGCCACGAGGCTCCAGCTGCGGTGGCATCGCCTTGGGTCATGACGAGGCAGAACCCATTTGGGAAGCACGCGGCCCCCTGCGGGAGCGGGCATGACGTTGTCGCGCATGAGGTTCCGTTTCCTTGGTAGTTGCCGCCTTGGAGAGCACACGCTTCGGGGCTGATCGGTCCAGCACAGCTTCCTGAGGGCAAGCAGCATGCTCCCTGAGGAAAGCACAGATAGGTCGCGCACTGGCTTCCCTCGGGCCCTGGCGCCCCACCAGCCGACAGACACGATTGGTACGAGAGGTTGACGCATCCACCAGTTGAGGCAAAGCAGCAGGCGTTCGTCCCCTGTGGGAGGCAGATCGACGAGCTGCACACTGTGCCGTCACCTCGATAAAGCCCTCCAACCGACTGGCAGTCGGCCTGCGTCGCGATGGCGCAGTTTGTTCCCACGCAGCATGCTCCTTGCAACGCCGCACAGTTGACAGGCGTGTACGTCGCGCGCATGACCCAGTCGCCTGTTGGACGGCAGGCGGATGGCCACGATGCAAACGTCTTCCAGCCAGAGGGACAGCCGAGCGCCCCGCAGTTCACTGCATTGATCCAATTCTGAGTGCCCTGCGCGAGTCCGCTCACATCAGTTGTGGGAAATGCGTTACTCGAACTTGGTGGCGCAACGAAGCATGGGTTTTGCGTCTGATTGTTGTGCTCATCAATCCGGTATCCGATCGAGAATGTGTGGCTCCCATTATCGTTGAGGTACATCTGATCAGGATCGGCGGGGTCGATCATGAACTGCACGTTCACCCCACTCGTTCCAGGTGGTAGCACAATGTGCGGGATGATTTTCGCATCCGATGAATAGGTATAGCGCAGCGTTCCAGTCGCTGGAGTTCCCTCCCACACAAGGATGGACCACTTGGTCGTCGTTTGAACCGTGGCGGCACTCGTCGCAAAAATCATTTCAGTGAGGTCGAGTCGGAGTGGAAAAGCTGCGGCTGGGACGACGTACGAACAGGCCGCTGATTCAAGTTCAGCGAATCCAGCCTGCACGATGAACGAACCGCCTGAGAAGTTTGCATCGGTGTGAGCAACGACCTGCGTTGGACATGTTCCAGCAACTCCGCCGTCGGACTGCCCTGCGCCTCCTACGACAACCCTCATGGTTGGTATGTCCCTGTAGGCAGCCCACACTGGCCATTGCCTACCCGCCGAGACGGCAAGGTCATCCATGATCGCATCTCGTGAAGTCGCATCGGCCGCGAGCACCCCCGCAAGGCAGAATTGACACAATACAAGCGCGGCCACCATTGAATGACCACTGCTGCGGGAGAACCATGTGTTCATGAGGTGCACTCCATCATTCCTGATCGGGCGGGGACGACGCTGGACGAAAACAACCTACCACCAGAATCATCCGATGCAAGAATGAACAGTGCATTCCTGCGCAGCCCCCCCGCTCTGCCCCGGTATCGCACCCTTTGTTATGCGTCTGCGCGCGCGAGCGCAGGTTTTGAGAGGCCAGACTGCTCCCAGTCGATGGTCAACTTGTCGGTCGCGATCTCCTCGATCACCACCTCGAAGTCGCTCCGTCCGTCGCGTTCAACCAACGGTCGTGCCCCATTGAGCAACTCACAGATTCGGCGCTGAATCAGCGCAGTGAGTTTGAATCGGCCGCCGACCTTCGCAACGATGTCATCACTTTTGAGAGCTTCATTCATGGCGTATCTCCAGTCTTGGGTAGCCCCTTAGGATAGCGCTCCACCCGCTCTCAAGCAAGCGCCACCATGTCACCCCCTTCGCTCCACCAAAGACCTCGCGCCGCGGGCAACCCCCTCGCGGCTTGTTCCACACAGGGTGGGCTGTGATGCGACCTTCCTCTGGGGCCGATCGGTCGAGTCGAATCGGAGGGGCGAAGCAGTATCAGCGCGTCTTCGCGAGGCGGGTTCGGGCGGACCTCGGATTCATATCGATTCATGCTGCGTTGAATGGCGGGGATCGCACACGGCTAGGACTTTCCATCGGACGACAGGTTGGCAGCGCGGTGGTGCGCAATCGACTGAAGCGACTGCTTCGAGAGGCGTTTCACTTGAGATACCACCAGTTGCCTTGCGGACTCGACCTTGTGATCTCAGCGAGGGCTCACAACATGCGCCCGCTCCTTGAGTACCAGAAGGCGTTAGTGGAAGAATCCGGACGCCTTGAGGTGCACCTGCGGCGCCGGTGATCGCACGTCAGTCCTTTGGAACGGGGTCATCTCCACACCCTCCCCAAGGGTGACAGCGAGCGACACGCCACACAGTCAGTGAGAGCCCGCGGATGAATCCGTGGCGAGTGAATGACTCGATCCCGTAGACCGAGCAAGAGGGATGAAATCGGCAGCGACCGCCGACTAGCCACGCGAGCGTGCGTTGGTAGGCGCGAATTGCGGCGATCGCGAGCCGCGTCGGCGCCGTGAGAGCGCGCCCCGTCACTGCGCCTCAACGACCCTGTTGCTGAGCTTTCCGACCCCGTCGATCTCGATCTCGATGAGGTCTCCGTGGCGAAGATAGCGCGGCGGTTTTCGAGCATGACCCACGCCAGAAGGAGACCCAGTCAGAATGACGGTGCCAGCAAGCAGGGTCAATCCGCGAGAGAGATCACTGATCAAGTGTGCAACTGAGAAGATCATCTGAGCGGTCGACGCGTCCTGCATGAGTTCGCCGCAGACTCGCGTGCGAATTCGAAGCGCCTGAGGATCGCCAACCATGTGTGCCGGCGCGACAGAACTGAGCGGGCAGAATGTGTCGAAGCTCTTTCCACGGGTGAACTGCCCGCCAGAACCCTCGTTCTGCCACCAGCGCGCACTGACATCATTCGCAACGGCATATCCGCGCACGACATCGAGCGCATGCTCGCGCGAAACATCTCGGCAATCGCAGTCAAGAACAACTGCGAGCTCGCCCTCGAAGTCCACTTGCGCCCCCCCTTCCTTGCACACTGTTGGAATGACAATCTCATCTCCATCTCCACAAATCGCCGCTGGATTTTTCATGAACACCAGTGGCCGTGTCGGCAACGCCCCCCCCATCTCTTTGGCATGGTCTGCGTAGTTTCTTCCGATGCCGATGATGGCTGGCGGTATTGCATGTCTCATCACTTGATCTCCGCAGTCGAACGGTGCGTCGTCTCACCCACAGTTGCTCTGCTTGCTGCTTCGGCCGCTTGCGCCTGTCGATACGTTTCCATCTCGGGCGGCTCTGGAAAGAGCTGGGCGAACGGGACCACATTCGAGAGCGGATCAAGCGCGTACTCCTGCTCGAGGACCCCCTTCAGTTGGTCGTAAACCATGCGCCGCTGTGCCTCTCCGGCGCGGTTGTAGATCGTCAGGCGATCCATCAGCGGTTGACTTGAATCCATCACCACATTTGCAAAGACATCCTGCACACTTGTGCGGAGGCTCCCAATGAGGTCCGCCATGCGACGCTCGCCAAACTTGTTGACGAAGTCCGTGTACTCGTTCCCTTGAAAATAGGCGGTCAACCCCTTGGCGAACTCGAGTGCGTCGGTCAACACTTGAGGGCGATCAAACAGCAGGCCCTCGCGAAAACCGCGCTCGAGTGCCGCGTAGACATCGCTTCGTGCGACATCTGGCGATCCTTCATATTCGCCGTAGGTGACGTTGTGCACAAATGTCGGCAGTGGAGCCTCGTACTTGTTGTTTGGAATGAGTCCCCCGCGCCCAAAGAGCGAATCCAGCTTCGTGAGGATCGCCTGCGCCCCCTCGTAGTCACCCATGCGGTACAGCTCGCGGACGGCTTGTGACATGAAGTTCTGATAGAAGTCACAGAACGAGTCACCTCCACCGCCGCGGGTGCCGAAGTGCTTTCGGTAGAGCTCGCCGAAGTACCGATCAATCGCCTTGATCCAACGTGGATCATTCAGCCTTCCTGGATTGTCGTGACTGAACGGATCGAATTGCATCATCCCTGTGCGCGAGAGTGCCTGCATCGCCTGAATGTTGATGCGGTCGTTGTTGAGCACCTTGTAAATGTCTTCGACGTTCGACGATCGTTTCGCGGCGGTCGTTGCCCCCTTGCGCGCCCAGTAAAAGGCATGAGACTGCGGATGGCGCCAATCAAAAGGGCCGAAGTCGCGCGTGTACTCCCACATGAGTGTCGCGTCCATATTGAAACTCTCGCGGAGCACCTTCTTCTGGAGGAACGGCAGAAAGTCGGCAAGCGCAGCTTCGGACTCAGCGCTCGTCAGTACGGTGTCAAACGTCGCAAAGATGGGATCGTTCTTTCGAAACGTCTCGTCGAGACCAAGGAGTTTCGCATAGCGGCTGGTCTGCACAGATTTCCAACGCCCGAGGTTCGTTAGAAACGTGCTGTCGAGTTGAAACTGAAAGCGCTGGTCAAACCCAGAGAGTCCGCTTTGGAGGCGTTCAACCATCGCGCGTACTGCTGGGTTCTTCTGCTCGAGTGCTTCAAGTGTGTCGGGCGCATCCTTGATTGCGGCGATCCAGTTGATGCGATCCTGATGACTTCCGGGAGGCACGCCAAGCAGATATTGCCACTCGCGCGCAAACTCACGCTTGTAGTACAGGTGTGCGTCATCGGCGACTCCGTCAATCTTGTGCGAGAGCCAGAACGCAAGTTCCTTGTGCAGGATCAGGTCGTTGGGGTTGTATCGAAGTCCCTCGTCACGCACCAGATCAATGCCTGCCCGCACCCACTCCCAGCGTTCGCTCGGCGTGTCGGTGAGCACCGAAATGTTGTAGGCCATGTTGTGGCCCTGGAAGCCCCAGACCTCGCCAAAGCGGGGCTGCAACTTCGTAATGAGCCGCGCGTCGGTCATCGCCTCGTAGAACAGCCCCTTCTCCTTCTGCATCCCGGCTTTGATCCAGAGGTAATCGACGATGATGCCGCGAAGCGCACCAATGGCTGTTCCGAGCGCGACGATCGGCGGAGCTCCTTCGAGCGAGACATCGGTGTAACGCAGGCCGCGTTCATCGCTCACACGCAAGACTCCAGGGAGCATTTGGCCTGCGACAGCGAAGGCGATCACTGCGGACACGAGCGCGGCGAGTTGAATGAGTCGATCACGCACTGGTTAGTTGTTTCCGCTGTAGACAGCAATTTCCTTGCGGCGAAATCCGAGGAATCCGATCGAAAAGGCGAGCAGGCTCCACAGCACGCCGACGAGACCGCCGGTCCGAAGCACGCTTGACCATGGAATGAGCTGGCCGTTGACAAGATCGTCCGTGCCTCCAGAGTGCGCGAACGGAGAACACGCGACCTTCACGGTTCCGGCGATTCCACGAATCGTGTACTGGAATGCCTTCGTTGCGAGATCGGACTTCTCGTCGATGTAGTAGTTCTCGAGCGCGACCCCCAGGTATGAGGAGACCGCGCACGAAATGAAGACCGTAAAGGCGAGAAGGACGGCGACCGGAAACGACAGCACACTTGCCGCGGCAATGCCGAGCGCCGAGATGAAGACGAGCTTCGACCAGTCGATCAAGAGTGCTCGCAGGTAATTGCCTTCAAATCCGCCGACGCGATGCAACACTTCAAGACCATCGAAATCGAAGTTGAGTGACCAGGTGCCTGGATAGAACTGCCGGTCGCGCGAGAGCCCCCCGTTGACGACTTCAATTGAGAGTGATCCATCGGTGCCGATCGCATTGACAGGAATCGCGAAGACGTTGCGCTGGACTGGTACATAATTGACCATCGCAGGGGGAGTTTGCCCGAACACAAAGAGTGCTGGAAATGTCTCGTGCGAATCGTCGCGACCGATGTGAAACTTGTACCGCAAGACAGGATCGGCTCCGCTTCGCATGGCCTCATGGAGCCCTGAGAAGACATACGTCCGTGCCTTTCCAGGCTCGATTGTTCGCTGCTGCACGAGATACTCTTGGTTTTTTGTCGCCTGCAACTCACGGCGGACTTCCGTCTCATACCTGCGCCCATCAGCGATATCAGCCTGCAGAACTGAATCGCGCGCGATGGTCCGGTCGACGATGTCGTTCAGCTCGTCTGGCTGCAGCTGTTGGTACGCCGGGTGTGCCACCTCGCGCGCAACAAGCACTTGATCTCGAAGCGCCGCTGCATCAGCGATGTCCGCCGCTTGGCGCGTAGAAAGGTACTCGACATAGACAAAGACGGCTGTACCACCCACAATGAGCACGATTGCATTCAGGATGGAGAGACCGAGCAGTTTGCCCGCGAGGTACTGAAATCGCGAGACTGGCTTCGTGAGCACGTTCCAGATCTGCCGATCGCGTATCTCAAACGCCACAGTCGCGCATGAGAGAAAGAGCGTCAACCCCGCTGCAAACACGAAGACGAGACTGGTGCCGCGCGAGAGGAACGTTTGGACTTGATAGCGAAGTGGCTCGCGCGAATCGATCCACAGTGGAATCAGTGGAAGGAGCACGAGGAGTGTGCCGATGAATCCGAGTGAAATGCGCTGGCGCACTCCCTCAAGGAGAAGGGTGTGCGCAACTCCGCTCACAGGCGAGGCGCGCCCAAGGGAAGCGAGTGCCAAACGGCAGAGCAGAAAGAAGACGAAGAAAAGGAAGACGATTCCTCCGACGGCAACCATCGGCCCCAACTGACCAGCCATCCACAGCGGAACCAAGAAGCAGCAGCCGAGCACGAGCAGCACGCCAAGTTGAATCGCGAGCCCCACCCAGATTGCGATGACCGCAAGCGCCACGACCGCACCCGCGAGCCCTGTCACAAGCCATGGATTCTCGATGAGCCGTTGGGGCGCCCATGGCGGGGCGACAACGGATGCGACGAGCGATGCAACGGCGTCGATCTCTTCGATCTGCCCACGTTCGTCGAAGAACTGTGGCGCGAGGGCTTGCACGCGCACAGATCCGATTTCTCGTCCTTCAATGGTGACGCTGCCACGCTCGAGCAACTGGATCGCAACTGGGTTCCGTTCGACCGCGTTTGCCTCACGCAAGATCGTCGCGACTTGTGTGACAGTTCGCGAAAAGTTCCACGACGCGAGCACGAGCGGCGAGAACAGCAGCGATCCGACGAGCACGACCGCCAACGTGAGTTGCATACGCGCGCGCGATGTCTCTTGCCATCGATCGAGGCGCTCCGACGCAGATCGAAACGAGATCACCCGCGTTGCTCCGGAGGCTTTTCGAGGAGATCGTCGATGACTTGTCGATCGAGCGCTGGGTTACCGGTGGGCGGTCGCTCAGCTGGCGTTGGTTTCACCCGCGTTGGCGGTGTCGCTGAAGCGATCAAGTCACTGAGGACTGATTCGTTCGCGGGTTCGCTCGGCGGGTTCGCAACCACCGCGTGAGCTGGAGTGGACGATCGTGGCTCGCGCTGAAGGTCAGCGACGATCTCCTCTGGCACATCCCGCTCGTGATCACCGAGTAGAAATGCCGCGGTCTTGCCCCCCTGCAATGCGCCACTGGTCGATGTCTGTTCGACGCGCGCTTGCTCAACGATTTGCACGAAAAGATCTTCGAGCCGCTGGCGTGGCGCTTCAACTCGCTCGATCGCCATCCCCTCTTCAGCGCGCACCAGCGCATCGATCTTCTCGATCGTCTGCGCTCGAACGCGCGGAAGGCAGATCATCGTGCGGTTCGTGTCAGCCAGCAGCGCCTGCGTCGTACCCGACGCACGAATCTTGCCACCGTAGAGCACCACCATCCGGTCGCAGACATCTTCGACATCTGCAAGCAAGTGCGATGAAAGCAGGATTGTCTTCCCCCGTCGACCTAGGTCGAGCAATAGGTCTTTGACCTGCTTTGTACCAATGGGATCGAGGCCAGAGGTTGGCTCGTCGAGGATGAGAAACTCAGGGTCATTGATGAGTGCTTGGGCGATCCCAAGTCTCCGACTCATCCCCTTCGAAAACTCACCCACCGCTCGATGCGACGCCCCTTCGAGACCAACCATGTCGAGCAATTCGAGCGATCGGCGACGCCGCACACTTCGCGCGATACCAAAGAGCTTGCCGTAGTAATCGAGCGTCTCGAGCGGATTCAAGAACCGATACATGTACGACTCTTCAGGCAGGTAGCCAATGCGCGCCTTCACCGACACATCACCAGGGTCTCGTCCGAAGACCGAAAGGCGCCCCTTGGTCTTCCGTAGAAGCCCAAGAATCATCTTGATCGTCGTGCTCTTGCCTGACCCGTTGGGTCCGAGCAAACCAAAAATCTCATTTGGACGGATCTCAAAATCGATCCCATCGACCGCTCGCGCCTTCGCGCGCAACCAAAAGTCATCGAAGACTTTCACGAGGCCAACCGCTTCAACAATGGGCTGTGACGCCATGACGCACTCCTTAGCGGCCGAAGCCTTTGTCACCGGTCTTTTCGAGCCGTCGTCCTGGTCGATCGATCATGATCTGCTTGCTCCCCAACTGAAATGATTGCGCGCCAAGGTTCATCATTGCCGCTGCTTGCTTCTTTCGTTCGAGCTCTGCGTCTCGGCGTGTCTGCATAACGTCGGGCGAACTCTTCACATGGATCGCATAGTGGCCGATTCCAGGCGGGAGTGCGAACACTTCGACCTCTTGCTTACTCATCGCCTCACGGACGGCATCCAGCCACAACTGTTGAATCAGCTGTCGTGGATTCTCGTGGAACGAGGCTGCAAGCCCTTCGATTCGCTGAACTTCCTTCGTGAGCGTCGAGACGAGGAGGGCCTCGTAGGACTTCGCGTGAAGAATGATGCGGGCCGCTTCTCCACCAATATCTGGTTGCTCGAGCCGCTCTCCGATCTTCTGCAGCAGTGCGTCCGCCTGCGCCTGCCTTCCCGCCGTCAAGTGCGACTCGTACTCAGCGATAAGCGCGAGCACCTGCGCATACTGGGGACCTGCCGCGCCGACCAGCTTGGCGTTGGCTTCCTGCCGAGCCCGTTCAAGCGCGGTCTTCATGTCTTCGCGCGCAACTTGCACGCGGTGCAGCGCGTTTCGCACTGCAAGCGGCGCCGTTCGCTCGGTGATCGTCACGGTGCCGACATGGATTCCGCTTTGCAGTGCATCGAGCCTTGCCTGCATGCGCGCGCGAATCTCGGCCGCAGGAAGATCTCGCTGTTCGAGCAACTCTGACAGCGTGAACTCGGCTGCGACCTGCACAACGGCCCCCTGTAGCACCTTGTCTACAAGCATGTCCATGTGCTCTGGATTGACCTTCCCGAGGGCAGCCACCGGGTCAACAACCGAATATTCGACCCCCAATTGCAGATGCGCAAGATCACCATCTGCCGTGATCACAGACCCGTCGCGTCCGGGCCGGATCGGGTTGTTCGGATCAGCCGAGTCGGTCGCCTGCTCGATCGTCGTGTCTTTGGCGCCGAGCGTTGGCCAGAACGCATCGCGCACCTCAACGGTCCTTCGAAGGGGCATGGTCACCGTTTCGCCGACGGGATATGGCCAAAACGGCTGAAGCCCCGGGACAATCATCTCATCACCAGGATCGCCCGAAACCCGTCCAAAGATCGTTCGAATCCCAGTGACCCCCTCGGGCACTGACTGGAAGCCAGAAAAGATGAATGTGACGACAAGGCCGCACATCGCCACTTGCAGGAGTCGGTACGAGAGACGCAACGCTTCGCCAAGGCTCTCGTTCGCTGGATTCATCGCCTCCCGCATCGACGCGGGACTCGCGGCTGAAGCGTGGAGGTTGAGTTGCGCGCTCTTTCCCACGCGCACCGCATGCGATCCATCCGACGGTTCTTGTGGGTCGTCGTTGTTGTGCTGCGACGAACTCATATCAAGGAACCTTCACCGGTGGGATGGCCTGCGTGCCATCCATCCCGTACGGCTTTGCAGGCTGAGGAATTGTGCCAGCGCCCGTCTTGGCGGAAAGGTCAAGCAAGTGAAACGGAGCTCGATTGAGATCGGTCACAAACGTTGTGCTGCCCGAGAGCGACCCCTTGAGCGCATCAAGCCATGCGAGAAAGATCGCAAGTTCAGACTCAGACTTCATCAGTTCGTAATAGCGTGTGGCTTCCGCGTTCCCGCGCGCCTCGATGTCGGATGCCCATTGGTCAGCAAAGACGCGAATCGTGTCTCCAGTGCTCGCTGCCTGACTCTTGATTGCCTCGGCTTCTGAATTGCCTTTCGATTCTTCCAGGTTCGCAAGCGTCTCTTGGACCGCTGCCATTCTGCGCAGCACCGCCACTGTGGTCTTCGGTGGCAGGACGACTTGCGAGATTCCAACAGTCACCGGCTCAACGCCGGCCAGTTTCGTGGACCGAAGGTCGGCAAGGATGGAACTCTCAGCCTCAGCGATCTTGCTCTCTTGACCAATGAGCTGTGCGAAGGTGTACCCCCCAACTGCGCGGACAGCCCCCTGCAAATGTGTCACAAGGTCTTTCCCCGCTGCCTCAAGCGATCCGTACGAGTTATGAAACTGCAAGGCAGCCTCGCCGGTGGAATCGATGCGCCAGAGCAAGTAGGCCTTGACCAGCACCTGTTGTCCATCCTTCGTCAACACGGTCTCAAGCGAGCTCTCGATCAACTGCAGGCGCGTGTCGAGTTTCGAGACCTGATCGATGAAGAGTGGTGCCTTGAAATGCAATCCTGCATCGCGCTGCACTCCTGCAGGCTTCCCGAATCGGGTAAGAACCGCGACCTCGTGAAAGTTGACGGTGTATGTCGTATTGAACAGCACGAGAACTGCAACGATGATGCATGCAACCAGGATCGGGATCTTTCGCACCATGACTACTCCTTCTTCTCAAGGTAATCGCCGAGGTTGAGCCCCGGTTCGGGTTGTTCCATCTGCACATCGAATTCGACTCGCGCAGGATCGACTGCGAGGACATACTTGATTCGTGCGGCAGCTAGCGCTCGCGTGAGAACTGCCATGATCGCGCGCTCGCGGTAGATCTCAGGAGCCATGTGGTAGTTCGCTGCTTGTCCCAGGACTTCGCTCGAGGTCGTGCGCGCACGCATGAGCATGTCCCAGCGCTTCGCGCGCGCCGTACTGATCACGCTCGCAGCCTGTGCGCGCGCATCCAGCATCAGCGTCTCGACCTGCGCGCGCTTCTCTCGAGCAGCAGGCGACTCTGGTCCGAAGTCCTTCTCTGCTCGCTTCAGGTCATCGATTGCTGCAACAATTGTTCGAGCAGCAGCTGGGCTTCCCACCAGCGTTGAGAGAGTGACATTGAGCGCGCGATTTGCCTCATCGATGATCTTTCGTGCATTCTGAACATCGATCGACAACTCTTCGAACATTCCCGCGGACTCGCCCGCAGGCGGTCGAAGGACGGGCAGCAGGATGCCAACCACCTCGACCCCTGTACGACCTTGATCAAACGCGCCCTGAACGCGCTGTTTGAGTTGACTCACGAACGAGTCCCCCTGCGGAGAAAGCACCTGGTCGATCGATCTCGTCGAGAACAACTGGCTCGCTTCTCGCAGTGCGATCGCTCGAAGTGTTCGCTCTCGCATGTCGAGCGCACTGCCTCGCGAGCGGGCGTCGCCACAGAACTGTAAATACTCGAGCAGTCCATCGGCACGGACGCGGTATTCGAGCACGATGTCGGCGTCAATGAGCGCAAACTGATTCGAGACACGCGCGGCATCCGCGTCTGACATTTCTTGCTGACGAGTGGCGTCCGCCCCAACTTCTGGCGCCGACAACGCGCTCTGAAGGGAGCTCGCCAAGACGATGAAGGGCAACCGCTCGGTATCAGGCTCGCCCTCGACAGGCCAGAGGTTGACCGTCGACGTTGGCAACAACTTCGCGCCGAGCACGAGCGTCCGAATCTGGCCGATGTCAAACCGCTCGACCGTTTCAAATGGCCAGGGCCACTTGAAGAGCATTGACCCTTGAACAACCTCGCCGATCACGCGCCCCCCACGCAGTCGAACCGCCTGCTCACTCGGCGATACAACGACGATCATTGACATCAACAGCAGCACCACCGCTCCAAGACTGCACAGCCTCAAGACACTCCGCACCAACAACTGATATCCCCACGAGCTCGTGATATCGAAGCCGAACTGATAGTTCACTGCCTCGTTGATGCTTCGCACGATTGAATCTGGCGCAGCCGCGAGGCCGAGGAGCTTTGAGTCGAATGCTGGTCGCGGAGTCTCACTCGCTTTCCGTGGGCGATACAGATTCAGAATCAAATTCAGGAGAGTCTCGGCAGCGATCACGCCAGCAAAGATCGCAATGCCGTAGGCAATCGCCTCGAGAACTCCATCCTTCTTGAAGACCTGAAAAATGGTTCCGACGGCGAGGGCGAGCAGCACGAGCGCATTACCGACCATCGCCCCTGCGCCGCCGCGCAGATTCTGCCAGGCCTTCTGCTTCGCCATTCCTGCAACAAAACGCGAGAAGATGAACGTGACAAGCGCGAGTCCTGTGCAGATCGCGAGTTGCCATCCCAAGTGAGCTCCGACGCGAAACGTCGTCGCGTTTCCTTGCGAGTCATCGAGACGGCCGAGCCACAAGAGCGTTCCATAGCAGAGTGCCCCAAGCATCAACGCAACGAGCACACTTGCAACGGGCGCGAGCCACTGATGCATCAGTCGCAAACGACGTGAGGCCGCTTGATTCTCGACGCGTTCGCCCTCAAAGGCGCTTGCGGCTCCGCCGCGCTGCGAGGCGATCTCTTCATTTTCAAGCGACTCGACTCGCTCAAGCCGATGCTGATGAAAGAGGACCGCCAAACTCGTCCAGTTCAATACCCCAGTGGCGACAAACAGCCCCGCGAGGATCAAACCAGTGTCGGCGGCGAGGTTGCCATAGACCAGAAGGAACAGCGCAAGCGCAGACTGAAACAACGCGCCAAGACCAGCAACGCGGGTCGCCTGCCGAAATACAAATTGGTCATGCATCATGGGGTCAGTATGCGGGGCGTGGGGCTCGTCTCAGAGGGGCTCAGCGTGCACTCGCGGTGAAGCAGAACGCACGATCCGAATCGTACGAAAAACTCGCCAGATGTGCGATCGTCGGTCGTACGCCGATGCTCCGACGCCAGTTCAGAATCGACTCGAGCCATCTCGCCACGCGGATCGCCTATTCTTCCACTCCGAGACCTCTCGAGAGACGCATGGCATTTCTTGAACAACTCTTTGCGATTGTGCGCAACACTTTTCTCGAGTGCATCCGGCAACCGCTGACACTTGTGGTGGTCCTCGCGGCATTGCTCTTGGTCGTGCTAAGCAATCAGTTCTCGGCCTTTACGATGAGCGATGACCAGCGGATGTATGTCGATCTTGGGCTCTCGACCGTCTTCATGGCCGGAGCGCTCCTCGCCGCCTTCCTCGCCACGAGTGTGGTTGATCAGGAGATTGCCAACAAGACTGTCCTCATGGTTGTCTCGAAACCCGTTGCGCGCGCCACATTCGTGCTCGGAAAGTACTTTGGGGTGACACTCGCACTGCTCGCATCGATGGCATTGCCAGCAATGGCCTTCCTACTCATGGAAGTCCATGGCGTGATGCAAACCGCTGCCACCCCAGTTCGTTGGCCCGTCGTTGTTCTTGGAGTGAGCGCGGCGAGCCTGACGCTCATCGCCGCAGCATGGTGCAATTTCTTCTACGGCAAGTCGTTCGCGGCAATCATGATTTCGCTCGGGGGACCATTGCTGCTTGTCGCGTATGTGCTCAGCCTCTTCTTCGACCCTGCGTGGGGGTCTATTCCCGCGTCCGAGGACTTTCGTCCTGAGTTGCTCGTTTCGCTCCTGCTGATGTTCGTCGCGCTCTGCGTCCTCTCGGCTGTGTCCATCGCCGCGAGTACCCGCCTCGGACAAGTGCTCACTATCGGAGTCACACTTGGGGTCCTCGTCATCGGACTGTTGTCAGACTGGATTTTCGGGAGGCGCATTCAGGCACTCGAACAACTCGTCGCGATTCGTGAATCTGCGCACGAGAGCGCGCTCAATGCGGATGCTGTGGGGCTCTTTGGATGCAAGGTCGCCTACGCGGTCATCCCGAACTTCCAAGTGTTCTGGGTTGTGGATGCGGTGAATCAGAATCAGATGATCCCGTTCGACTACCTCGCCTATGTCCTCCCCTATGGGATGCTCATGGTGGCGGCGATTCTGGCACTCGCCGTCGCACTCTTTCAGCGGCGCGAGGTCGGCTAGTTCCCTGCCGCCTGCATTTCCTTGATTTGCTTTCGCATTTCTTTGATTTCTTGCTCCATCTGGTCAATCGCCTGCTCAGGGATGTTGAGCTCGTACTGCATTGCAGGTGGGCACTTTTTGAACCAGTCAACGATCTTCTGAGTGTTTCGGATGCGCGCCTGCAGGAACGCAACGCCACCCTCAGACGACCCTTCAATGTCCCGCTTTCGAAGCAGCAGCGGAACCTCTTCATTCGCACCCTTGATCAGCTTCTGCCACTTCGCTGCGATCTTCTTTCCAGCGTCGTTCACCTCAAATTTGGATGGGTCATCCACTCCGAGTTCGCGAAAGAGATCAGTTTCAGTCGCAGCGGTCCCTTCAGAGAAGCCAGAATGTTCAGCACTGGTTGCGCTGAAATCAAGGTTCTCCGTGCGTGTCGAAAGTACAAAGGCGTGCTTGACATCTGGGTAAAACGTCACCTTGCCGGTCTTTGGGTCTTTGTCGTATGAGAGTTCAACTTCGGAGTGCACCATGGCCGGTCCGATGAGTGGATCGCGACCCCCACTCGCGCAGGCCTCCGCCACGCGACTCTTCCAATCCTCGCGAACCGCGGTAACTTCAGTCCGTCCGCTGAGCATCGTGATCGATCCAAGGGCGGCCTCGGGCATGAAGTAAATCTCGTCGGCATAGAGCGCGGTGAACGCCCCTCCAGAGATTGCCTTCTCGATCCATGCGATGAGCCGGTGCTTGTTCTTGATTCGCGACAGGGTTGTTGCGATCTTGTCTCCCTCAATCACAAGCCCACCATTCGAGTTGATTCGAATGATAAAAATCTGCCCTGGACCAAACTTGTCCGCAGCTTTCTCCATCTCCTCCATCTCATCGTGGCGCAGGCCCACTCCAACCATGCCATCGAGTGGAAGCACGAATACTTGTTTCTTCGTCGCAGCAGTTGGAGCGCTCGATTGCTTTGCAGTCGCAGCGGCAGTGCCGGACTTGGATGCCGGTGTTGATGGAGGCGTGGCCTTCTGGGCCAATGCATCCGAGGCGGACAGAGACGCGAGCAAGAGACTCGCACTGCAGATCGTTCTTCGCATCATGGTGTTCGTTCGCATGTGGTGAGCCATCGTTCTTTCGTGTGATTGCGCGAGCGATTACCCGCCCGAACCGAGACCGGGACCAGCTGGAGAAGAGCCCCTCGAACCGCCGCCTGTTGGCGCAGGTGCTTTTCGCAGCGCGCGAATTCGTTCCTGAATCTGAAGCGCTTCGGTTTCGAGTTGTACGCGGCCAGCGCCAAACTCGCGATTCAATCGGATCGCCACTGCGGGGTACTTCTTCATCAGCGCGAGCACCTTATCGATCGTGCTCTTCGCCTGATTGAGGTACTTCAGCTCATCCTTCCCCGAAGCGTTCCCCATCGCCTCTTGGTAGGTCTCAAATGACTTCTTGCACGACTCGTATGCCTTGCGCCATCCATCGATGTACTCCTTCACGATCATCTCGCCATCCTTTGGCATGCGCTCGAACTCTCGAGATCCGCGCTGATACATGAGGTCTTCGAGCATGGCTGGCAACTCGTCAGCAACCGTCCCATCGGAGAGGCCAAGTTCTTCTGCTGACTGGGCAGAAAATCCGGCGAACTTCTTCTCGCTGTTGTCCACAACCCAGGTGCCCTTGTCATCCTCTCGCCAAGTGATCTCGCGCCCCTTAAAACTAGCGCTGAGCATCTTTTCTTCACGCATCATCGCCAATCCGATTGATGGGCTGTAGCCGCCCGACACGAGAAATCCGTTGCAGATTCCGACGAATGCCTCGCGGAACTTCGCGAACACTTCGGGATCTTCGACTTGAGTCCGCTCTCGGATGCGGCTCAGTCCCATGAGTCGTGCCCCTTCGGTCATGTACATGTTGGGCCACGAAAGCCCGAGGAGCGCGCTGTAACCGACTGCGTCGCGCACCACCATGACCTGCTCGGCACCCGTGGCTGCGATCGCCGCCTTGAGATCACGGGTCATCTTGCGAATCGAGTCGTCGTCAAAAACCCCCTGCTCGCGCGGATCGTCACCCATGTATGCGACCGTATCCACGTCCGCGGAATTCAGGACATACACAACGAGGTCTGGCTTCTTCTCGGCGACATCCTCAACGACCTTCTCATAGACCGACGGATGAATGTCAAGGCCGAACTGACCAGTTCCACGAAATCCCATTGGGACGACGTACACGCTTGTCACATGCTCGGCAGGAGTGACGGGGGCGTTGGGCGCGACGGGCGTTGCCGCTGCAGTCTTGATTGCAGCCTTCGGTGCAGCCTTCTGCGTCGTGGTTGGCTTCGCGGCTGCTGGAGGCTTCGCGGGGGCCGAAGGTGTCTTCGCTTGCGCAAATGCTGAGATGGTGCAGGCAAAGGCAACCACCAATGCGAGTGCCCGAATGAGGGTGCGGTTCATCGTTGAAGAAGCATAGCTTGCCATCGGGGCAAATCGTGCAGTGGTCAATGAGAAAACCACTCTGCGCGAGCAACACCCAATGCTTCGTCGCGACTGGCAATCGTTCCATCCAATTGCCGGTCATAGAGCGAGTCGAGGAAGGGCTTGAATCTCGGGCATGGAGCACACCCCATGCCGATCAAGTCGCTCCCGGTCACAAACGGCTGTGGCGCGAGGCCGCCGTGTTGCTTCGAAAGCGCTGCCGCTGCCTCGCCAATCTCGAGTCCGAGCCTCGGATTCTCCGCTGAGAGGATGGCAAGCGAAGAGGCGAAAACTGAGCGCGAGGCGAGGCGCTTGCGGCCCGCAACTGCGAGAGTCGGCCATGAGGTGGTGAGCACTGCGACCAACTGGCCGATCGCCTCGAGATCGCTCGATTCGCGCGCTGAGAGATTGAGCCGATCCCGCCATGTTTCACACGACGGGGCACTGCATGTGCCATACCTCGCAGCTCGATCGAGTTGCCACGCGGCGAGTGCCGTCGCGAATGACGCGTCGCGATGAACCGCCGCCACTCGGATGAGGGGTCCCGCTGAAGGGGCCTCGCCGAGCGTTGCTCGATCGAGCTTCCACTCCTCAATGAGCTCGAGTGCACGAACGCGCGTTTCGTGCGTGAGCATCCTGCGAAACTCTCCGCCAATGCGCTCGCGACTCACGCCAGCAAGGTCCTCTCCGGCGAGTTGAATGGCCAGTGCTGTTGCAGGATCGATCGTCAGTGCGAATCGTGCGGCAAACCTCGCCGCACGCAGTGTGCGAAGTCGGTCCTCCCGCAGCCGCGCATCAGGATCGCCAATGGCCCGCAACACTCGCGCGTTGAGGTCTTGCTGTCCCTTCACAAAGTCGACAATCTCGTTGGTGAGTGGGTGGCGAAAGAGTCCGTTGATTGTGAAGTCTCGACGCTGCGCATCTTCGGCTGCCGAGGCAAATCGCACATGACTTGGACGGCGACCATCCTCATATCGCCCGTCTGTGCGAAACGTCGCCACCTCAGTCACCCGCCCACGCACGCGAACAAGCATGACCCCGAACGACTCGCCAACCCCCCGTGACCCTCGAAAGAGTGTGGCGATCTCGTCTGGCTTCGCATCGGTTGCGAGGTCATAATCAGTTGGCTCGATTCCGAGCAGCTCATCGCGCACACATCCCCCTGCGAAGTACGCGGTGAATCCCGCCTCCATGATCCGCCGTGCGGCGGCGGTTGCGGCCTCCTTTGCTGTGGCCTGTGGCGCGGGATGTCGCGACTCACCTCGCGGCATTTCAGGAGGAGCCATCTGCCGCTCCCGGTGCTGGGAACGCACCACCAGAACCGCGACGAAGTTGGGTGCGGCAGTGCCGCATCAGTGTCGTCACGCGTTGCTGAAGCTGCACGAGTCCAGCGTCGGGATCTGCGAACAGCGCCATGTGCTCGACTGGCGAGATTGGATCGCCAATCGCCGCCCAGATGCGGCCACGCGCCCGAGGCAGCCTCCGACCAGTCGGCCAGATATCGAAGGCCCCATCGATCCCCATTGGCACAATTGGCGCCTGCGATTTGCGCGCGAGCAACTCAACCCCTCTGCGGAAGGCGTGAACGGCGCCATCGCTCGACCGTGTGCCCTCGGGGTAGATCATGACAGTTCGTCCCGCCGCAAGTTCGTCCAGCGCGATGCGAATTGCTTCTCGGTTTCCTCCATCTGATCGCACCCGAATGCAATTCAGACCTCGAAGGATCGAGCCAAAGAGTGGCACCTTGAAGAGTTCTTCCTTCGCCATTGGCCGAGGGGCGCGGTCGCCGACAGCCAACCCATGAATGACGGGGTCGAAGAGCGATTGGTGATTTGCGATAAAGATCGCGGCACCAGTCAGAGGGACGTTTGAACTCCCCTCAACGCGAAAGTGATACTGCCACGAGAGGATCGATTGACAGAATTGCGAGCAGCCATCCCAGAATGCTGTCTTCACGAAGCCCGCACCCGGCGCTCGACGCCGGTGGGCGAACGAGTTTCTCACGCAGGTCCCCCGCACCCGCAGCCGACATCGGTCTCATGAAGCCGTCGCCTCACGAGCCGCTCAAGTTCGTCGACGACCGCCGCGAAACTCAACCCGCTCGTGTCAATCGAATCTGCTCCGACTGGCTTTCGAAGCGGACCTTCGGATCGTCCTCGGTCAGAGGCATCGCGCGCGATGATCTCGGCAAGCACCCGTGACTCATCAACGAGTTCGCCGCGGGCTCTCAGTTCTTCACATCGGCGGTGTGCGCGAACTTCGGGTCGCGCGTCAAGCCAGATTCGCACCGTTGCGTCAGGGAACACAACGCTTCCTTGGTCCCTACCTTCTGTGATCAATCGCTCATGCTGAGCTGCGACCTCGCGCTGCGCTCGCACGAGTCGAACACGCACTTCGTGATGCGATGCGATCAGCGAAACGATCTGAGTGACATCGGCATCTCGGATGCGCCCATGCACATCGCGCGAGTCGAGCGCAATTGTGGGTGGCCGTGAAGAGAAATCGACTGTGAGCGGCGTGCGATCCATCGCGGCAGCAATCGCGCGCTCGTCCAGAGCGTCAATGTGCGACTCGATCGCCAGCAGCGCGACCGCGCGGTACATCGCTCCGGTATCAAGCATGTCGAAGCCGAGGCGCTGCGCGAGTTCGGACGCGGCAGATGACTTGCCGGTGCCCGCGGGACCATCGATTGTCACGACGATTGGGAGATTCATGAGACTGGATCCCCTCGCCCCATGAGCTCGAGCAACCGTTCACGGGTCTTCTGCACCCCTGCCACCCAATTGGTGCTCCCGGTCCAATCGATCGAGAACTTATTGAGATAGCCGAGCGACAAGAGTGCTTCAACGAATCCATTGAGGTCCCAGCTCACATGTGTGCCATCCTTGGCAAATCCTGAGGCAGTCGCCTCGATCGCTGAGGAATAGGGCGCGAGCTTGCGAAGCGATTCCATCCCGTCTCCTGTCGCGTGGACATAGGCAAAGCTCGGCATCGCACCGATGTGAAATCCGCCGATTCGCTTCACGAGATCCATGACCTGTTCAGGCGGGTCTGGCGGATCAATCGTCGGCCGAATCAACAGATTGACATCAAACTGCTGGATCGCCTGCACCGCGGCTTTCAGAGCTGGCGTCACGGTGAGTACTCCACCGAGCGGACAGACGACGCGAATTCCCAACTCTCCGCACCCGAGCAACTTCGCCGCTCGTCCGAGGCTCCGGAGCGTTTGAGTCGCTCCCTCGGCATTGCCGAGAAAGTCCATCGGCTCGTCTTGGTAGAGCACGAGGCATGGGCAGTGTGCGCGGTCTGCGATGTGGCGCAGTTTCTCAAGCGTCGTCGCCGATTGGCCGCGAATGAGGTCGACCGGCAAGTTGAGTCCCCGCAGCTCGAGTTCTTCAGCAACAAACGGAGGCATATCAAGAAGCGCCAACCCAGACTCCTTGCGCGGAAGCGGTCGCCCCAAGCACGCACCCGAAAGAGAGAGGAGGATCTGATTGCTCATTGAAGTACCCGCTGGTGGCACATGCGCCACACGGAGGATATCACGCCGATATCATCCCACCCCACGCAAAGGAGCACCCTATGACGACTTCGACACCCAGCCCATCGAATTGCAAGTTCACTGACTCGCACGAGTGGTTCCGGGTTGAAGGCGACGTGGTGGTGGTCGGCATCACACAGTTCGCTGCGAACGAGTTGACGGATGTGACCTTCGTTGCGGTCAAGCCCAAAGGGACTCAGATCGCAGCAGGCTCGAGTGTCGGCGAGGTCGAAAGTGTGAAGACAACGAGTGATGTGTACAGCGTCGTTGCGGGATCGATTGAGGAAGTGAACAGCGAGGTGGCGAAAGATCCTTCGCTCGTGAACTCCGATCCGTTCGGGAGGGGCTGGCTGGTCAAGCTGCGCCCAACCACGATGGCGGGGCTGAGCACATTGATGGATGCCGCGACCTATGACGCCAAGCACCCACTCGGCTGAGCCGCGACTCGTCGTCCGGAGCCTTCGCAAGACCTATCGTCCTCCGTCTACGACGAGCGCACTGCGCCCTGTCGAAGCGCTTGGGGGGGTCGACTTGCACATCGATACCCCTGGCTTCTATGCGGTGATGGGCCGCTCAGGAAGCGGCAAGAGCACCTTGCTCCATCTGCTCGCAGGACTTGACCGCCCAGACAGCGGCGAAATGTGGGTCGGCGAACGGGCGGTGCACGCGCTCAGCGAGTCACAGCTCGTGACGTACCGGCGCAGAGAGATTGGCATTGTCTTTCAACAGTTCAACCTCGTGCCAACGCTCGACGCCCTCAGCAACACGATCTTGCCTGGCGTCCTCGATCGGCAACCCCTTGCAGGGTTACGAGAACGCGGACGGACGTTGCTCGAGCAGCTTGGACTCGCCGACCGGTTGAACCACCGTCCAGAAACACTTTCAGGTGGTGAACAGCAGCGGGTTGCGATTGCACGTGCGCTCGTCTGCTCACCCTCACTCATTCTCGCTGATGAACCCACCGGAAACCTCGACTCGCACAGCAGCGGCCTGCTCTGGCGGTTGCTCGAGGAGACCGCCGCCTCGCGCGGAATCATTGTGCTGATGGTGACGCACGAACCCGTCGCGGCAGCACATTGCCAGCGCACCTTCATCCTGAAGGATGGACGCGTCGCGGGTGACCTCAACAGTCATGGACTCGATCCCACCCTGTTGGCACATCGCGCGCTTGAGCTTGCTCGGTCGGCCTAGCCGCACCTGGCTCGTCGCGGTTTCGGTCGCTCTCGCGTCGATGCTCGTCGTGACCGTGAGCTGCGCGCTTTCGACTGGGCTCGCGAATGTCACTGCGCGTGTTCACGGACTGATCGGCGAAGCAGATGCGGTCGTCGTCCACGAGCACGGCAGCAGCTTCGATGAAGCGCTGATCACTGACGTCCGCACGTGGCCTGGGGTGCAGGCCGCCGCAGGAAGAATGACTGGAACAATCGCGCTCGAGCGATGCGACATCGACCCGCTGGCCAGACGAGAGACTCCACGCGCTACCGTGAGTTGCCGCGGTGTCGACTTGAAGCAGGACGCGCCGTTCGAGCAGCGCAGCTATCAGGAGGGGCGAGCACCGATTGAAGAGAACGAGATCGCGCTCGATCCAGTGGCCCAGCAGCGGCTAGGCGCAGTTCCAGGAACGCGCGTTCGAATCGTGCAGTTTGGAGATCCCGTCGAGTTGGTTGTGACGGGCGTCTTTGAGCGACCGACCCTTGGCGCGCTGCAACGCCCGACGGGAGTTCTCTCGCGCGAGGTGCTCGCACGCGTCACGGACCAACCAGGATCGATCTACTCCGTCTCGATCGTCCTTGACGAAGGAATCGACGCAACCGAATGGATCGCCACACACTCAAGAGATGTCGATCCACCGCTTCGACTCGACGGGGCCGATCTCGCCACGAGCGGCCTCTCACTCGTTGCTTCGGAGAGTCGAGTCGCGCTCTCGCTTGGAAGCCTGCTCGCGTTTTTATGTTGTTCCTTCATCATCGCAACGGCGATGACGACAGCGCTCAACGAACAACAGCGCACCTTCGCGGTTGCACGCTGCATCGGCGCTGGACGCGGGCAGCTCTTTGCTGGCCAAATCGTTGCTGGATCACTCCTCGGGCTCGCTGGTGGATTGATCGGCGTTCCGCTTGGAGTCCTGCTCACAGCGCTGCTGGTGCAGTGGAACTCGCACCTCCTACCAGAGGGATTGACGGTTTCGTGGTTTGGGTTCGCTCTCGCGCTCGCTGGGTCAGTTGGGTCCGGAGTGCTCGGCGCGATGTGGCCTGCGTGGATCGCATCGCGCGTCACAGCCTTGCGCGCACTCTCCCCCAATGCCTTCCCCCCGCCTCGACGAGCAATCTGGATCGTTCCTGCGCTCGGCGCGCTCTCCATTGCAGTGCAACTCTCCCTCACGCTCGCCAATGACTCGCAGCACCGATTCTGGCTGTATGCGGTTGTAGGGCTGCCACTCCTACACCTTGGATGGTTTCTGCTCGCGATACCAACCCTTACGTGCATCGGTGCCATCCTCACACCTCCGCTCGAACATGCGCTATGGATCGCACCTGGACTGCTGCGTGGGTCACTGGTCGCGCATGCTCCAAGAATGGGACTCATTGCGGGGGCGTTGATGATCGGCGTTGGAATCCTGATCAGTAGTTCAAGCAACGGTTCCGCAATCCTCGAGAACCTCACCCAACGAGTGCGTTTTGGCGATGCGTTCGTTCTCAAGAGCAGCGGATTCACGAGCGAACAGACGGCTCGCGTGCGGTCGTTACCTCGCGTCACTTCGGCCGCAGCCGTCGGCTACCTGCCGCTCACAGTGATTGGGGGCAATCGACTTGGTCTCGCTGGAATCTCAACGTCGAACGTCGTCTGTGTCGGCTTCGATTCGGTTCCATTCTTCGCACTCAACCGGCTCGAGTGGATCGCTGGGAACCCCACGAGCGCCGCAGCGCGCCTTCGCGAGGGAAACGCCGTGCTCGTTGCCCAAGAGTTCTTGACAGCCCGCGGACTCGGGCTCGGCGCGACACTTCAGCTTGGAAGTGATCGCGATCACCATCCCTTTGAAGTGGTCGGAGTCGTGTCGGCCGCGGGTCTTGACGTTGCAACACAGTTCTTTGGAATTCGCAGCATGTACATGGAGCACGCGGCAGGGTGTGTGTTCATGGACTTCGACGCCGTCGAAAAGCACTTCGGAACGCGCGAGGCCTTCCTCGTTCAGTTGGAGATCGACCCAAGCGCCACGACAGCAGACGAAGCGGACCTCGCACGCAGCATCGAGGAGATTGCACCCGGTGGCATCTTTGCGAGCGGGCGCAGCATCCGCGGAGAGATCATGACGATCGGGGGGATCTTGCTGACGGTGAGCGCCACCGTCGCCATCGGCGCCCTCGTCTTAGCATCGTTTGCCTCGGGCAGCGTGATCGCAGCGGGTGTCTCGTCGCGCTCATACGAGTTTGGGGTGCTGCAGGCTGTGGGTTCGAGCCGCGGAATGCTGTGCAGGATCGTGCTGGCTGAGTCGATGATCATCGGCCTAAGCGCCGGGGTTGTGGGGACTCTCTTTGGAGTACACGTCGGATGGATGGGTACGCAGGTCTATCGCGACCTGCTTGGGCTCACGTTGGGGCTCCCGCTTCCGTTGGAACTGATTGCAGGTGGCATCGGCGCAGTCTGTGTGACTGCGCTCGCCGCGGCACTTCCAAGTGTGCTGTGGCTGACCCGCCAATCACCACGCGCCCTGCTCACGGCTCCGAGAAACTAGCCTCGGCGCGGCACACTGTTTTCTGCACCGTGCGCGGACCACTCGATGACGACTCCCTTTCAGCTCTGTTCGCCATTTGCTCCCGCTGGAGATCAACCGCAGGCAATCGCGAATCTCACCGAGGGAGTGCGCGCAGGGAAGAAGTACCAGACGCTGCTTGGAGCCACCGGAACGGGCAAGACGTTCACGATGGCGAATGTCATCGAGCAGATCCAACGTCCGACTCTGATCATGACGCACAACAAGACGCTAGCCGCGCAACTCTATGAAGAGATGAAAGCGCTCTTTCCGCGCAACGCAGTGTCATACTTCGTCTCGTACTACGACTTCTTTCAACCTGAGGCGTACATCCCCCAACGCGATATCTACATCGAGAAGGACGCATCACGAAATGCAGACCTCGATCGCCTACGCCTTGCTGCCACGAGCAATCTGCTGCACCGGCGAGACACCATCGTGATTGCGAGCGTCTCGTGCATCTATGGACTGGGATCCCCGCAGGAATATGCTCGCAAGATCGCGATAGTGACACGGGGGGAATCGCTCGATCGGCGGGGATTCCTGCTTTCGCTGCACGCGATGCAGTACCGGAGGAACGATGTCGACCCGTCTCGCGGGTGTTACCGAGTGCGCGGGGATTGCATTGAGATCTGGATCGCGAGCGAGCAGCACGCGATCCGAATCGAGCTCTTCGGCGATGTCGTGGAACGGATCGAGCGCATTGACGCCCTCACTGGCGAAGTGCTCGGATGCGACGAGCGCACATTCATCTTTCCCGCGGTGCACTACATGATGGCGCACGACCAACTGGCCCGCGCTGTCGAGTCAATTCGCGCAGAGATGAAGCAACAGGTCACTGAATTGCAGTCAAGCGGACGCTTGCTCGAAGCACAGCGGCTGCTTGGACGCACGCGATACGACCTCGAGTTGCTGAGTGAGACCGGAGTGTGTCCAGGGATCGAGAACTACTCGCGCCATCTCGAAGGACGCGCCGCCGGATCACGCAGTTCTTGCCTGCTCGACTACTTTCGCCATGGACCTGACGCGGGACCCGACGACTGGCTGCTCTTCGTTGATGAGAGCCATGCGAGCGTGCCGCAGGTGCGCGGGATGTACTTCGGAGACCGTCGCCGAAAGGAAACACTGATCGAACACGGGTTCCGACTTCCGAGCGCGCTTGATAATCGCCCCCTCACCTTCGACGAGTGGGAAGGACTCATTCCACAGTGCATTTTTGTCAGCGCAACTCCAGCCCCCTATGAACTCGAGCATTCCCTTGGAGTCGTCGCAGAGCAGGTTCTTCGCCCGACCGGACTCGTCGATCCGCCCGTCGAAGTGCGCCCTGCACGAGGACAGATTCCCGACTTGCTTGATGCGATCCGCCCCGTCACCTCGAAGGGTCACCGAACGCTCGTCACTGCGCTGACGAAACGGCTCTGCGAGGAACTCACCAACTACCTGCACGAGCAGGGAGTCCGGGTGCGCTACCTGCACAGCGACATCGAGACGCTCGAACGACTTGAGATTCTGCGCGACCTGCGCGAGGGTGAGTTTGACGTGCTCGTCGGAGTCAATCTCCTGCGCGAGGGGCTCGACCTTCCCGAAGTGGCGCTGGTGGCGATCCTCGACGCCGACACGCAAGGATTTCTCAGGAGCGAGTCAAGTCTGATGCAGACAATGGGGCGCGCCGCGCGCAATGCCGACTCGCAGGTGATTCTCTATGCCGACTCTGTGACCCCACAGATGCAACGCGCGATCGATGAGGTGAACCGTCGCCGCACCCTGCAACTCGCGCACAACGCTCTGCATGGGATAGTGCCGCGAACGATCATCAAGGCGAATCGCCGTGCGCTCGAGAAGGAGATCGAACGGGATCGCGCAGGCAGCGCAGGCGAATCGCAACTGCGCGCGATTTCACGCGAGTCGCTGATCGAAGAACTCGAAGCTGAAATGCTCGAAGCCGCGCATGGGTTGGAGTTCGAGCGGGCTGCGAACCTGCGCGACGAACTCACCCGTGTTCGGGCATCAACCGACGCAATCGCTACACGCGATGAGGGAAAGCGCCTGCGCAAGGGATCGAAGCCAAAGCGACCTCCAGGGTCACCGTCAACGGCCGCGAAACGACCGCCGCGGAAGGAACCGCCAAGTCCCCCAGGGACCGATTGACGATGAACTCGCGGGGGTCAACAACCCAACCGCACGGTCACAGGCTTGCGCAGTCGGATCCTCGAAATGCGATCGAAGAGGTCTGCATCGAGGTCGCGAACGGAAATGCGAGAATCAACTGCGACTGCCGAGGGGCGAACCCGTAACCGTGTGGCGGCGTCCGCTGTTGATGGCTCGATCCTCGAGCCGGCAGTCGGCTTGGTCGTCGTGGCAGTCGTGGCAGTCGTGGCAGTCAGCGTTGTCGAGGTCATAGCGGGGGCTCGATCCTTCAATTCGGTCGAAGACCTCATTGGGATGCACAATTCGTACGCCCACTATGAGCTGACCCGTCACATTTGCCATTTTTCTTTCAAGAAATTCTTGCCGACCTCTGTGAGTAGGCTTGAATCTCCATGGCGCTCAACACCCCTGCGCAGAGCGCGGAAACCCGCTGCATATCGGTCAAGGGAGCCCGAGAGCACAACCTGCGGGGAGTTGACGTACGCATCCCGCGTGACCAGATGGTGGTCATGACCGGCGTCTCTGGAAGCGGAAAGAGCTCGCTTGCGTTCGACACGATCTTCGCCGAAGGACAGCGCAAGTACATGGAAAGCCTCTCGGCATATGCGAGGCAATTCCTCGACCAGATGAAGAAGCCCGATGTCGAATCGGTCACCGGGCTGCCGCCAACGATCGCAATCGAGCAGCGTTCCGGAGGGCACACCCCCCGTTCAACGGTCGCGACCACAACCGAGATCTACGACTATCTGCGACTCCTGTTTGCGCGCTGTGGCGAGCCTCGGTGCTGGCACGTTGATGACAATGGCGTCACCTGCGGCGCGCCGATCGCAGCAACCTCATCGACGCAAATCGTTGAGAACATCCTCACCACCCTCGAAGGACGTCGGGTGATGGTCTGCGCTCCTATCGTCAGAGGGAAGAAGGGCCACCACAAGGAACTCCTGCACGAGTTGCAACGCGCGGGGTTCATTCGCGCGCGGGTCGACGGCACAGTCGTCGACCTGCGCGACGCAGTGAAACGTGGAGGAGAGAATCCGCTCAAGCTTGCTCGCTATGAGGCGCACGACATCGAAGCCGTGGTGGACAGACTGGTCCCCCACGCCTCACTGAGACAGCGCCTCTCTGAGAGCGTTGAGACCGCACTGAAAGCGGGACACGGGGCACTGCTCATACTTGTCGAGCGAGCAGCCGTTGGCCAGGGAGACACCTCTGAGGCCAACGGCTGGTCCGAACTTCGATTCAGTGAGCATTTCGCGTGCCCTGATCACCCTGAATGCTCGGTCGAGGCAATGGAGCCCAGGCTCTTTTCGTTTAACTCGCCGCACGGGGCATGTCCGACATGCGCTGGCCTCGGGTGCGTTGATGAGTTCCAAGAAGCGTTCGTGGTTCCAGACCCGTCGAAGTCGCTCGCACAAGGGGCGATCGAACCATGGCGTAAGAACGGGCGGAGGATGAATGCGTGGTATGCGCGCGCGGTGAAGAAATTCTGCGCCTATACGAACACGGATGCCACCACACCCTGGTCGGCACTGCCTGAGCAACAGCGCAAGCAACTGCTCCACGGCATTGTCGCCAGCGATGCGTCAGGCGATGGCTTCAGCTTCGAAGGAGTCCTTCCCAATCTTCGGAGGCGATATCGGGACAGCGAGAGCCCGTTCATGAAAGAGCGATTGCACGCGTATGCGAGTATCGCAACCTGTCCGTCATGTGATGGCACCCGGCTTCGGGCCAACGCGCGCGCCGTCATCGTGCGTGGTGCCTCCGACGCGCTCAATGTGCCCGCGGTGACGCACCTGTCGATCGGACGCGCACGCGCCTTCTTGTCGGCGCTCGTGCTCTCGCCTCAACAGCGATCCATCGCACAGCCCATTCTGAAGGAGATCGATGCGCGGCTTGGCTTTCTCTCGTCGGTCGGACTGGACTACCTCACGCTCGACCGCACCGCGTCGACCCTTTCTGGAGGGGAGGCGCAGCGCATTCGTCTCGCCACCCAGGTTGGCTCGGGGCTCGTTGGGGTCTGTTATGTCCTCGATGAACCAACCATCGGTCTGCACCAACGCGACAACGATCGGCTCGTGGCGACTCTTCGCCACCTCACGACGATCGGGAACACTGTTCTCATCGTCGAGCACGACCACGACACGATTCTCAGCGCCGACCACATCGTCGATGTAGGTCCAGGACCCGGTTGCCACGGAGGGACGATCGTCGCACAGGGCACGGTCGCAGAGATTTGCGCCGCCTCCGCAAGTATCACTGGCCAATACCTCAGCGGAGGGCGGTCGATCCCTGTACCGGCAACACGCACTGCGCCCGACGCGGGACGTGCCATCGCAGTTTTCGGTGCACGCGAGCACAACCTGAAGTCGATTGATGTGCAATTCCCACTCGGGCTCATGATCTGCGTCACTGGCGTGTCTGGCAGCGGCAAGAGCACGTTGGTGGGTGACATTCTGCTGAAGTGTGCGCAGCGTGATGTTGGCGGCGCGCGTGTGATTCCTGGCGTGCACGGGTCCGTGACTGGGCTTGAGCACATCGATCGCGTCGTCGAGGTCGATCAGGGCCCTATCGGTCGAACTCCGCGATCCAATCCAGCAACGTACACAGGCATTTTTGACGACGTGCGGCAGGCCTTTGCGCGTGTTCCCGAAGCGAAGATTCGCGGCTATGCGCCCGGCCGGTTCTCGTGCAACGTCAAGGGAGGTCGCTGCGAGTCCTGTCAGGGTCAGGGCGTGCGCCGTATTGAGATGCATTTTCTTCCCGATGTCTTCGTGCAATGTGATTCGTGCCAAGGCAGCCGATACAACCGTGAGACACTTGAGATTCGCTACCGAGATCGGACGATCGCGGATGTCCTTGCGATGACGATCGATGATGCACGAGAGTTTTTTTCCGCGCACCCCAAGATTGAACGGATGCTCGCCTGTCTGCACGACGTTGGATTGGGGTATCTCCAACTCGGGCAGTCATCGAACACGATGTCTGGAGGCGAGGCGCAGCGCATCAAACTTGCAACTGAGCTAGGCAATCAGACCTCGTCGGAGGCGCTCTATGTGCTCGACGAACCCACGACGGGACTGCACTTCGCAGACGTTGACCGGCTCGTGACCGTCCTGCACCGACTGCGCGACGCTGGGCACACGCTCGTGGTGATTGAGCACAATCTCGATGTCATCAAGTGCGCCGACTGGTTGATCGACCTCGGTCCCGATGGTGGGGAGGGAGGCGGATCGATCCTCGCTGAGGGCACTCCAGAAGCGGTGGCAACTCATCCTCTGAGCAGCACTGGGGCGTATCTGCGTCGCGTGCTCGCACTTCCACTCCAACACTCCCCCGCTCCCACTTCGACGCGCACGCGGCGAAATCTTTCCTCCGCACGATCAGTACGATCGCGGGGATGAGCGACCCAGACGGCGAACTCGTCTTGCGCGTCATGACGATGCCGCGAGACACGAATCACAGCGGCACCGTCTTCGGCGGGGTGATCATGAGTTACATCGATCAGGCCGCATATGTCCACGCACGATCGCTCGGGCTGCATCGGTGGGTGACTGTGATGGTTGAACGGATCGAGTTTGTCGCCCCCGTCTTTGTCGGAGAACTTGTCACACTGCGCGCCTCGACGGTCACGACTGGGCGCTCTTCGGTGACGATTCGAATCAACGTCGACGCCGAACGGTACTCGTCTGGAAAGCAGGTGCGGGTGACTGAATCGATCGTCAAGATGGTTGCCGTTGGAGCAGACCACCGGCCGATTGACTTCTCAAGTCCTGCGACCCTCTCAAGCGACGACACGGAACGGTCCACATGACGAGTGCCTCGCGCCGTCGCAGCGAGGAAACCACACCTCTCGCACGCGCTGCCGTCCTCGTTTCAGGAGGTGGAACGACCGCCCTCAATCTCATCGCCCTGGAAGAGCGAGGTGAGCTGCCTGTTCATATTGCAGCCGTCGTGGCGCACCGCGTCGACATTCCAGCTGTCAGTCGGTGCACCGCCTCGGGACGCGAAGTGGTTGTCATCGAGGGGTCGCCGAGCGAGGCAACGAGCGATGCGCTCGACACACTGCTCGACAACCGTGCGATCGACCTCGTGGTGCTCGCTGGGTACCTGCGCCCATTTCGGGTTGGACGATGGACTGGAAGAGTTCTAAACATCCATCCGGCC
>SXGT01948034.1_pt1 | contig 31197 bp, 21 predicted proteins | sample 3176221 | NCBI WGS metagenome assembly SXGT01 (sample SAMN11356862, study PRJNA531348) | freshwater metagenome | isolation source: freshwater sample F1-120 | place: China: Fuxian Lake, Yuxi | collected 2017-12-25
CCATGCGGCCATACAGGTCCAGCCAGTCGATCAGCAGCGGCGCAGCCGGACGCACTGGGGCGGTCCGCACCGCCGGCGGGAGGTCGCTGGTGAGCGCCGTGAGAAATGCCACGATCTTCTTCTGCTGTGTTTCATCGACGCTGCGACCGAGCTGGTGTTTGGCCATCAGCCGCACCGCCTCGCCGAGATCGGCGGTCTCGCCGTCGTGAAAGTAGGGGCCTGTCATCGCGATGTTGCGAAGGGAGGGCACCTTGAAGTGGTGCAGATCCGCGTCTTTGCCGGTGAATTTCTTGCGCCCCGGGTCTTCGTCGCCGCGGGCGGCGAACGGCCATGGCTCGACCTTGCCGAGCTTCTGAAACGTACGGCCGCCGAGCAGTGGCCCGTTGTGGCAGCTAATGCAGGCCAGCTGCACAAAGAGGCCGAGGCCCTCCTTCTCCTCTGCGCTCAGCGCGTCGTCCTTGCCCTCCTGCCAGGCGTCGAAGCGGCTGCGCGGGGTCAGGGTGCGCTCAAAGGCGCCGATCGCCTTCGCCATGTTGTCGAATGTGACGCTCGACGCGCCGGCCGCCGGGAACGCCGCCTCGAACATCGCCACGTAGCCGGGGATCGCCGCCAGCTGCTGCTCGACCGCTTGCGCGTCAGGCATCGCCATCTCGGCCGGGTTCAGCACCGGCCCCTTGGCCTGCTCTTCGACGTCCGCCGCTCGACCATCCCAGAATTGCGCCACGTGCCCTGCCGCGAAGAGCACAGTCGGCGCGTTGCGATCACCGCGCTGGCCCGCGTGGCCCTTGCTCGTCGGCTCGCGGTCGACGCCGTAGGACTCGAGGCTGTGGCAGGAATTGCACGAGACATCACCGGCCTTCGACAGCCTCGGATCGAAGAAGAGCGTGCGACCGAGCTCCACCTTCGCGGTCGTGATGGGGCTCTGCGGGTGCTCGTACCGTTCCGGCGGCAGGCCGAAGATCGCTTTGGCCTGGGCGCGGTCCACCGCCGCGATCGCCGCTGCCGCGCCGCGCGCGCCGGCGTTGGCAGGGGCAATGGCTGGTGGGGCGTCTTTCTTGCCGCAAGCGCCCGTCGACAAAGCGGCCGCCGCGCCGACGAGCGCCATCCGGCTCAAGGCGCCCCAGCGTGGCCGCGGGCTAGGTGTCATCGTCGTCGAGTGCATGAGGACTCCCGCTGCGTCGCTCCGGGCGCCAGCGTCGACAGGCTGCACGCCGCCTTCAACCAGGGCAAGCGCTACTCCGACCACTTTCCACCTTGCCCCGGTTTCGCCCGGGGCGCACAGTCGGCGGGACTCCAAACCCCGTCCGCAGGAGCCCGGCGATGAATAGCCCCCAGACTCCCTGTCGGCGCAAGGGCCGATCCACGCAAGTGCTCCTCTGGCTGGTCGCCTGCCTGCTGCCAAGCGCCATCGCTGCTGCGGCGGTGCCGAAGCTGACCTTGATCGAGGGCGTCATCTTCAGCGCCGGCGGCGTCCCCGCTGTCGACGGAAGCTACGACGCCAGCTTCGCCCTCTACCCCGCGGCGAGCGGGGCCACCGCTTTTTGGTCCGAGGGGCCGCTGAAGATCGCGGTCGTCGGTGGGCGCTTCTCGGTGGCGCTAGGTGGGCAAAAGCCATTGGATGTCGCTGCCATCGCTGCCGCGCCAGCCGCGTTTCTTGGCGTCCAGATCGGCGCCGAGCCCGAGCTGCCGCGCGTCGTCCTGCGCGCCGCACCGCTCGCTTTGCTCGCCGCCAGCGCCGAGGGCTTGAGCTGCAGCGGCTGCGTCGGCGGCACCCAGCTCGCCGACGGAGCCATCGCCGCGGCCAAGGTCGGCTTTAACTACGCCGGCGCCGCGACCAAAGGCGGGCCGGCGATCGACCTCGATTGCACCGGCTGTGTCGGCGTTGCCGAGCTGATCTTTGACGGCGACATCGACCTCGGTGGCCAGTCGCTCAAGGCCAAAAACGCGACCTTCGGCGGTGACGTGGTCGCCAAGAACGTGACCGCGCAGAGCTTTGCCGGTGACGGAAGCAAGCTCACCGGCATCAAGTCTGTCACGGGGACGTGCAGCAAGCCCGGCGAGGTCGTGAAGGGCATCGCCAGCGACGGCGGCGTTGTCTGCGTCCAAGCCACCAGCGCCTCGTCGCTGCCAAAGGACGCCCTCGACGACGTCAGCAACGGCCTGTTGACCAACCAATACATCGACAAGGTCACCGCGCCACAGAAGAGCGTGAAGATCCCTGACAACACCGGCGCCGAAGCCAGCACCAGCATCGACTTCCCTGACCTCGGCGTCGCGCAGAGCATCGAGATCGCGCTTGAAGTCGCCAACACCGACCTGTCAGTGGTGTCGATCGTGCTGCTGCCGCCCGACGACAAAAAGACCGGCTGGGTGCTGTGTGACCCGTGTGGCAAGAAGGACGAGAAGGCCTACAAGGTCGTCATCTCGCCCAACGCCAAGCCCGTCAGCGGAGACCCCGGCGCTTGGGTCGGACAGAACCCCAAGGGACTTTGGACCTTGAAGGTCAAGGACACAGGCTTCTGCCTGCCGCAAGTCGTCGGCAACGAGGGCCTATGCGACGCACCCAACAAGACGGACGGAGCCCTCGTCGACTGGAGCATCCAGATTCAGACCATGTCGAGCAAGAAGGTCAGCGCGCTCGGGGCCTTCCAGGTGGCAGTCACCGACACGCCGCCGGTGCCGTGCACGTCCGCACACGCGGGTGTCCTCTACATGGCGCCGACCTCGAAATCGCTCATGGTCTGCAACGGCAAGGAGTATTTCCCGCTCTACATCGCCACAGTCGGGACCCAGGACAACCCCGCCGCCTCCTGCAAGGAGATCTTGACCAAGCACGCGGGCTCCAAGGACGGCCTGTACTGGATCAACGCCGGTGGCGGTCCCGCCTTCCAAGCCTACTGCAACATGACGAGCCACGGCGGCGGCTGGACCCTGGCGACGCGCATGGTCGCGGGCAGCCACTGCCAGGTCAACGACAACAAGGTGGGCACCCTCACCGCCGCTGACCAAGCCGCCTGCGCCAAGCTGAGCGATCAGGCGATCCGCAGCCTCTACACCGACCAATTCTGGCTCGGCTGCGGCGTCGCCACGCCCAATCGCTTCGGGACGATCGACAATATTGCGAAATTCAATACGAACTCAGCGAATGGCGACAAGAAAATGACCTGGAGCGAGACCCTAGGCGGCCAGACGTACACCGGCACCGACCACAGCTGCTGCAACCTCGGCGACCATGATTACCACTCGCCACACATCATCTATTCGATCGCCAAGGGCTACAACGGCGGCAACTACACCGCAGATTGGAGCGGCTGCTACAACTCGCTGCACGGTTGGCACCAGAGCGGCTTCCTCTGGGTCCGCTGAAGCCTCGACGACCCTTACCGCGGCAGCTTCATCAGCGCCGCCGGGCCAGAAGGGCGTCATTTTCAGGCCTTCTCCAGCCAGCGCCGCGCACAAGTTGGCGCCCACCGCGCCCTGTCGTCAGCGTCTCTAGGCGCGGACGGCGCTGACCGCGACGTGGGGCACCTTGAGCCAGCTCCTTGTGTGCTCGACCGCGACTAGGCCTTTGCCTGCCTTCAGCGCGCCGCGGTGACCAGCGAACCACACCGGCGGAGGGAAGATGCGGAACGGCGCGCGTAGCACGCTCTTTTGCGGGTGGTCGAGCAAGTAGGTGTTGTGCACCACGCCCTTGCCCGACTGAATGTCCTCATCGGGGTTGCCGGGAAACGCACCCCAGGTGGCCGAGATCACGCCGAAGATGATGCCCGAGAAGAGGTTGATGGCGATGCCGCCAAAGCGCAGGTCGGCGATGGCCTTCTCCAACGCGCCCTTGTGCGCCTTCTCCGTCGCGTCATCGACGATCAGCGAGCAGCTGAGGTTGCCCCAGCAGACGTCGTTGGCGAACGTCACCGCCGCGCTCAAGAAGGCCTCGGGCCCCGCCGCGTCGAGCTCGACCACGGCCAACACCCCGCAGAAGGCCTCATTGCACAAGGCGTACTCGCCTTTTCGTGCCGGCACCGACGGCAGCAGCGTCCATGGCACTACGCCTGGTCCGCGTGGCGACAAGACCTCGGCATCCCGGTACTGGTGCATGAACGCGTCATAGCGCGCCTCAGCGCCCGGATAGTACGCCTTGCGGCTCGGGACCTCGGCGAGCGACGCCCGCACCGCCGCGATGAAGGCGTCCTTCTGCGGCCACTGCCGGCTGACCACCAGCACCTTGGCGGCGACGCAATTGAAGCTGGCGTTGTTGGTGACCGCGCCCGTGACGGTCTTGGCGTGAAAGCGCAGGTCCGCGTCGCTCCAGCGGCCCGGCACCACCATCACCGGCGTCACGCAGCCGAGCTCAGAGCTGACAGGCCGCGGGTTCTTGCGGTCGCCAGCAGCCTTGCGCCGCGCCACCTCCTCCGCGTCTGTGCCCCAGACGATGGCGTCGTGGGTGCGGTCGCTGCCAGTGACGTGGATATTCTCGATATCTCTGTGATTGCACAGGTGGGCACCGACCTCGGCCCCGCCGTGGACGATGGCGATGTAGCCCGCCTCGGTGAAGGGACGCAGCGCTGCCTCCCAGACCGGCGCCAGGTAGGCGTTGACCGGGTTGGTCTTGACGACCACCACCTCGTCGTCGACGAAGAGCTTGTAGAGCGCGTCCGTGGGGGTGATCGAGCCGACGTTGCCGGCGCCCAGCACCAGCGCCACCTTGGGCTCACGCGGCCGCCCAGTCGCCTTGTTGCGGTAGACCTCGCCCTGCGTCGCCGGCTTGCCCGGCTCGATCCAGATCTCGGCCGTCATGCCGCCAAAGAGCACCCGGTCGATGGTGTCGGTCGGCAACACCTGCACCGCCAATTGGCCGCTCGGCAGCATCCGCACCCCGCCATGGCGCGGCTGACCCTCCGCGGCCATGGCGTCGACCAATAGCCGCAGGTTGCGCATGGTCGGCAGCAGCTCGGTCAGCCATGGTTCGGCCGATCCTTCACCCTCGGTCGGCAGTCCGCGGTTGAGGTTGGTCAGCTCCGCCCACTGCGGCGCCGCCGCGAGCAGCGCGTCCATCGACCGCTGCAGTAGCGCGGCCCGCTCTCGGCAGGAGACCTGGACCCAGCGCGGCGCGGCAGCCTTCACGCGGGCGACGGCGGCGTCGACCTCGGGCAAGGGCGTCGGCGGCACGGGCGGCGGGGGCTCGGGGAAGAGGGGAGACGGCATCGCTCACTCCAAGGTGCTGCCGCAGCAGCGGGCAGGGCCGACGCGCGCGGCGGTCAGTAGGGCGCAGGCGCGAGCCCAGGGGAAAGGTGGTGCGTCGCGCGACTCAGGCGCGCCGCGATGCTATCCAACAGCGGCGCGAGCCGCAGCAGCGCCTCGACACCTCGCTCTGGCAGGTCGTAGCTGCCCTGGGTCTCGAACCACCCCCGCAGCACCGCGCGCATGACGCCGAGCAAGGCGCCGGAGCCGACCCGGGCGTCCAGGTCGTCCGCGCCCTCGGCGACAAAGGCCTGCCGTAGCGCCTGCTCCCAGCGCCAGTCGAGCTGAGCGTCGTAGGCGTGCAACGTGGCGCTGGCGACAATGAGCTTGTGTTCGCGCAGCGCGTCGTCACGGTGCGCCTCGTAGCGAAGGGCCATCGCCATCGCAGCCCGGCGGATCGCGCCGAGCGGCGGATCGTCGGGGCGGTGGTCCATCATGACCGCGCGGAACTCGGCCAATCGCGCCTGCTGCGGCCAGAAGAAAGCGGCCTCCTTGCTGGCGAAGTAGCGAAAGAACGTCCGCCGCGACACGCCGGCCGCCACCGCGATCTCCTCCACTGAGGTGGCATCGAAGCCACGGGCAGAGAACAGCGCCAGCGCCGCCGCCGCCAAGGCATCGCGGGTCTCTTGGCGGCGGTGCGCCCGAGCGCCCGTCGACGCCGTCGTTTCGAGCGCCCAACTCGCTGCAGCCGTCTCCCGCTCACCCATGGCCACCGCCTCACCGTAGCCTTGCCGAGGCCCACTCTTCGCCGAAGCTGACGCCAGCGAGGGTCGGGGCAATGCTCTTTCGGTGTCAAGCGCGGCGCGGCCGGCGTCTGGCCGAGGCGCCCTCGGTGGCTGCCTCGCCCCGGTCCAGCGCCGCGCTACGCCCGCCCGATCAGCATCGCCGCCACCGGCAAGAAGAAGATGAGCGCCGAGCTAGCCGCCATCCACCTGCCAATGCGCTGCGCCCGAGCCGCGTCACCACGCGAATAGGACCGATACTCAATGATCGATTGCAGCACCGACAGGGCGAGCGCGGCGTAGGCGAAGCCGTACATCCAGTCGACGATGGTCATATAGCCGACCGGCGGCAACCGCTCTGCCGCCACCGTCTGCAACTCCACCGCGACCAGCAGGGCGAGCACCGTCAGCAGCAGCTTGGCGTCGATCTTGTCGCTCGGGATGAGCGCCGCGGCGAGGCCGAGCAGCACCATCAGCGCAATAGGCGCCAAGTCGGCGAGGAAGAAGCGCAGCGGGTCGCGGGCGACCGTAATGGAGAACTCAGTCCGGCTGTAGCGCTCGCCGAGCCCGTAGTCCGTCACCAACGATCGCGACGCGATGTCGACCAGGGACCAGTCGCCCAGCGTGAAGTCAGGCCCGAGGCGGTCGCGGCGCAAGTTCAGGCCCGGCGGCCCCCGCCACTCGGTCTCCGAGCGCATCAAGAGCTGCTCGACCGGCAACTGCGGGTGCTCGACATCCATCGGCAGCTTGTGGACATCAAAGGGGTACCGGCGGAGGTCAAAGTTCGCCCGCAGGCGCCCGTGAATGCGAAACGTGACCGTGTCCCAGCCGTCCTTGGCCTCGTAGCCGTAGGCGTCTGACCGCACCTCCATCGCGTTCATGATCTCGAAGTGGGTGCCGCTCTCGGCATGAAGACGCCGATCTCGCCAGCGCAGCTCGAGCGTGGCGTCGATCGCGAAGCTGCCTTGCTCCATGTGAATATCGCGCACGTCGTGCAACCAGACCACGACCTGCACCTCAATCGGCCCGGTCGCCGCCGTGACGGCAGCGGGCGCGTCTACCGCCGCCAAAGGCGCAGCGGGCAGCAGGCCAGGCGCAGCGACGACGGGGGCGGACAAGGCCACACCGGCGATCCATGCTGCCACAAACGCCAAGGCGAGCGCCCGAGGCGGTACAGACCGCCAACGCGTCGCCTCGCGGCCTCGCGGCGGCTGGCTGCCGCTGTTCAGCGCGCCGTCGATGTGGCGCTCACGGGCACGCATTGGCGCCGCCAGGCGTGCCACGCTCTTGCGCCGCGCACCGCTGCTTGCCGGCTTCGACCTTCTTGAACTGGAAGCCGTCTTCGTACTCAAGCGCCAACGGCGTGCACTTCTCCGGCGCTGTGCACTCGCTGTCGTCCTTGCAGGCCGGCTTACCCCAGTCCGACTTCTTGGGGTCGAAGCCCTCCGCCGAGACCAGCAGGCCAAAGACGCAGGTCGCCGACGGGGCCTTCCAGCACGAGCCCTTGTCGTTCTCGGTCGGGGTCAGGCAGGGGTCGGTCAGCATCATCGCGCCGCCCTTGGAGAAGGGGCCGTTGAGGGTGATGGAGTCGATCGGCACCCCGAAGGGGTTCACCAGGGTGATGGGCGTCCCGGCTTGACCCGCGATCGACAGGTTGCCGCCCGTCGGGTTGTCGACCCAGCCATAGAGCGCCGGGATGCCGTTGTTGAGCGCCGGGCTCTTGTGGGCGGCGATCACCGCGTAACTCTTGGCTTGCACCAGCTGGCCGCTGCCTTGAATCTTGTGGCTGCTCGCGCCGCTCACCAGCGTCCAGCCGCTGACGTCGACCGGCGCCAGGGTGGGGTTGTACAGCTCGAGCCACTGGCCCTTGGCCGCCGGCAGCGCGCCTGGATCGGGCATCACCTCGCTGATTACGAGCGTGCCGGGCGGCAGGGGAATCGGCTCTTTTTTGCACACCGAGTCGCAGCCGTCGCCGGGCAGCTTGTTGCCGTCGTCGCACTCCTCGCTCAAGTTGAGCTGAAGCTTGCCGTCGCCGCATCCCGGCTTGAACTCGCACACCTCTTTCTGGCACCACAGCCCGTCGCCACACTCGGTGTTGTCCGACTTGCCCTTGCACGGGTTGACGCAGGTCGGGTTCTCCTTGCCTGGGCTGCCCCAGTCGCCGGCGCCAAAGGGTGACTTGCCAGGGCACCAATTGCCCGGGTCGTCGTTCTCGTTGGCGCTCAGGTTGCCCGGCGCCACGCCGTTGCTGCGACCCTGGATGATCTGGAAGCCCGCGGAAGGGTTCCACGCCACATGGTCGATCGTGATCTTGTTCCACTCCAAGATCAGGTCATCGGCGAATGAGGACGACAGCACGATATCGTTGGTCTGCACCGGCCCCTTGTAGGCGTAAGAGGCCACGACGCCGCCGTTGATCTGGGGATCGAGCGAATAGGCCACCACGAGGTAGCCCTTGGGCGCGATGACCAGTGGTTTGTCGCTTGTGATGACGTGGGTCTCAATGCCGCTGTTGCGCAGGCGCCAGCCGGTTACGTCGATCGGGCCGTCCGAGACGTTGTAGAGCTCAATCCATTGGCCCGTGGGTACCAACGATTTCTGCGGCGCGATCATCAGCTCGGTGAAGATGATCGATCCCGGCACGTAGAACTCGCTCTGACAGTTGCCGTCGCAGCCGTCGCCCGGCACTTTGTTGCCGTCGTCGCAGGTCTCGAAGGCGTCCTTCTTGCTGTTTCCGCAGGTCTCAAGCTCGCACGAGTCGCCCTTGCCGGTGGCGTTGGTGTCCTTCTGGTCGGGGTTTGGCAGCTTCGGGCAGTTGTCGCAGGCGTCGCCAGCGCCGTCGCCGTCGAGATCGCCCTGCGCTGGGTCGGCCGCCTTCGGGCAGAGGTCGCAGGCGTCGCCGATGCCGTCACTGTCGCTGTCGGCCTGGCCGGCGTTGACGTCGAAGGGGCAGTTATCGACGCCGTTGAAGACGCCGTCGCCGTCCTTGTCGCCGCTCGGCGGGATGCAGGTCGCGTTGGGCGCCGCGGGCGAGCCATAGAGGCCGGGCGAGCCCTGCACCGCCACAGACGCGTTGCACCAGTACTTGTTCTGGTCGTTGAGGACCGTCGAGGTATAGCCAGCATCGAGCGAGCGCGACACGCCGTTGTCTGTCAAGGGGTTGTAGGGAAACGCCACGCGATCGACCACCTTGTTGCCGATGGGGTCGACCAGCGTCACGGCGTCGCCCTGCAGGCTGAAGGTCATCGGCTGCTGGCCGCCGTTCATGATGGCGTAGGCGCCCTTGATGTTGCCGTTCTGCGCCGAGTCCGGGCTGTTGACCAGGACGATCGAGCCCTTGGCCGGGACCAAGAGCGCGCCTGCGACCGCGATGGTATGGGAGAAGCCCTGCCCACCAAGCCCCTTGTCGACCAAGATCTTCCAGCCGTTGATGCTCACATCGAGCGGCCCGGGGTTGCTCAGCTCGATCCACTGTGGCGTGGCAGCGCCCGACCAGACCATGATCTCGGTGATGACGACGGCGCCTGGGATCTTAGCCACCGCTTTACAGTTCTCGCAGCCGTCGTTGGCTAGGCTGTTGCCATCGTCGCACTGCTCGCCCGCGTCGAGCTCCTCGTCGCCACAGACCTGAGGGTCGCAGGCGTCGCCGGCGCCGTCGCCGTCTGCGTCCTTCTGGTTGGCGTTGCCCAGCAGCTTGCAGTTGTCGCAGGCGTCGCCGACGCCGTCTTTGTCGTTGTCTTCCTGGGCCGGGTTGGCGGCGCCCTTGCAGTTGTCGGTCGTGTCGAGCACGCCATCCTTGTCCTGGTCAGGGGGCACCGGGCAGACCGGGTTCAAAGCCCCCGGCGTACCCTTGTCGCCGCCAGCCATGGTCGCCGAGGCCGCACACCAGCTGGCAGGATCGTCGTTGGCCTCGTGCGAGACGCGACTGACGTCGAGCGAGAGCGCAATGCCGTCGAGCTTGTTGATCAGCCAGACGCTGTCGGTCCAGGCCACGCGGTCGACGATGACCTCCTCGCCGCCGGCGGACTTGCCGATCAAGATCGCAGAGTCTTTCAGGTTCTTGAGGGTGTAGCCGCTCCAGGCGTACGCCACAGGGGCGCCGCCGTTGGTCTTGCTGTCGGCGTTGGCGCCGATGACGAGGACGCCGCCGGCGGGGACCAGCAGCGGCTTGCAGTGGTGGATGACGTGCTCCTCCAAGCCGTCGTCCTCAGCCAAGATCAGGCCATTGAGGTCGATCTCCTTGCTTGTCGTGTTCTGCAGCTCAATCCACTCGCCGGCGTCGTCCGCCGTCTTTTTTGGGTTGATGAGCACCTCAGCGATGACCAGCGCACCCTCGTTGAGCACGGGCGGCGCCGGCGCCGGCCCCTTGACCATGCAGGTCTCGACGCAGCCGCCGGCGCCGTCAGGCTGGAAGCCGCTGTCGCAGCCGCAGCTCGCCTTGCCCTCCACCACCGTGCAGAGCGATTGATGCGCCGCCGTGCACGGGTTCGGGCTGCATGGATCGGTAGCGACCTCGCCGTCTTGCGCGACCCCATCGAGCCCGCCGTCGAGCGGCCCGGCGTCGATGTCGGGCTTGGCGCCGCTGTCACCGATGTCTGGGATGAAGGTCGGGATCTCGACGTTGGCGAAGGGATCGACGTCCGTCCCCGCCTGAGGTGTGGCGCAGGCCGCAAGCAACGCGACCAAGAACGCGCTGAGCCAGCGCCGTGAGGTGGCGGAGCGCATCCCTGCCCGCGGGAGAGAGGCCTCACGCTGTAGGGCGCCGGCAGCCCCATCGGCCGGCAGAGGGTAGGCGCCGGGGAGCGGCGCGGCAGCGCGCGGCTGCGGAGTCTGGATCATGGAGATCGACCCTCCCTCGGGTGCCGACGCTGGCACTCAGCGCCGGTGCGAACGACGGCGCTTCTTGCGCGCCGTCACCTGCTTGGGCGCCTGCGGGGTGCGAGACACCCCCGGCGTCGCGCTCGGGTCCAGCAGCGCCACCAGAGCCCGATCGGCGACCGCCCGGTAGACACCGGCAGATCCACCGATATCGTTGAAGAACATCGCGAACGCCCATCGCCCCGACGGCCCCAACGCGTAGCCTGCGAGGCCCGACACGTCGTCCAGGGTTCCAGTCTTCGCAAAGACTTTGCCCCGCGTGGCGGCGCCCCCCAGGCGACCCCGAAGTGTACCGTCCACGCCACCAATCGCAAGCGAGGCCCGAAAGCGCGCCCCCTCCGGCGTCGCCGCCATGCCGCGGAGCAGCTGGGTGACCTGCCGGGGCGGGAATCGGTTGGCGTGGTAGAGCCCCGAGCCAGTGCCGAGATCGAGCTTGCTGAAGTCGACACCGACCGCGCCGAGCACCTCAACCGTCGCCGCCAGCGCGGTAGCCGCGGTCGCAGGCGGCGCACGCCGGCGCGCCCCGACGAGCTTGAAAAGCGCCTCGGCGTATTGATTGTTGCTGGTCTTGTTACAACGCGCGATGAGGGTCTCGAGCCGCTCGCTGGCATGCTGCGTCAGCGCCTCCATCCCCGCGCCGGCAGCCTCGTAGCGTGTGGTCGCCACCTGTACGCCGCGGTTCTGCAGCTGGAGTCGAAACAGCTCTCCAGCGAAGAAGCCGGCGTCCGCCACGCGCTTCCTGCCCGCCCCGACCACGCCGCGCTTGTGGCCGAGGCTGCCCTGGACCACGACCTCTGTGACCCGCCCCGCCGGCCGCGTCAGCATCGACAACTGAAAGGCGTTGCCCTTGACCGTCGTCGCCTGGTTGACGACCTGGACGGCGGGTGAGGGCGGCGTGACCTGGACCACGACCGGCGCACCAGGCGCCGCTCCCGGTCGGACGGCGAACGCCACCGCGCCGCCATCGACCATCAGCGCGTCGATGGGCGCGCGGGAGTTGGCGTCGGTGGCCTTCTCGGCGAAGCCCTGGGGCAGCTTGTCGTCGAACAGCGTGTGATCGATGACCAGGACGTCGACTTGGCGAACGCCGGCGGCGGCGACGGCGTCGGCCAGCGCCCCGAGGTCGCGCGTCGTCAGGCTCGGATCGCCGGCGCCGACGATGGCGAGGCGACCGACGCGCTCCTGCTTGCGATTGGACTGCAGCACGCGGGTCACGAGGGTCTCGTCCGGTGGCAGCGCCCGGGTCGCCGCGGCGGTGGGGAACAGCTTGGCCACGGACGCCGGGTAGGCCTTCTGATCTGCGCTGACATCGATCAGCTCGGCGCCGGTGTCTAGATCGACGAAGTGCGCGTAGACCTTGACTTTCCCGCGTTTGGCGTCGAGCAAGATCTGGCGAATTCTCGCCGGATCGGGCTTGGCGCTCGCCTCCGCCGTCGCGGCCGCAGGTGGCGTCGCCGACCGCACCTCGCCGGCGCCACCGGGCTGGAACCGCGGCCTGGCTTGGCCTTCCGCGCTGGTCGGGGTCACCAGCGCCCAGAGGAGCAGCGCGGCCCACGGCACGATCGACGGCAGCGCCGGCGCGCGACGCACTGTGCGCGATCTCCCCATCGATCCGGCCCTCGCCTCGCCTGCTGTCATCGCAGAAACCCCTTGCGCCGGCGGCAACGAGATCCCGCAGCGCGCGGGTAGCATATCGACAATGCGGGCATGCGCGAGTTTTGGCCGCCGCCGGCGGTCGGGGCGCCACCGACACAGCCAGAGCCGCCCTGCGTCCCGCCGCGACTCAACCCAAGCCCTCGAAGTCCAGCCGCACTCCCCGCGTCGCCGCGGCCGCCCTGGCGTCGCCGAGCGCGCCAGCGACCTCGGCGAGCGCCTGCAGCGGCAGGGAGCCGGCCAGCGCTCGCACCGTCACGTCACCGGCGCCGAGGTCCGCCGCCCAGCTGATCAGCGCCGCCAGCTCGGCCCAGCCCGCAGGCTCCGGCAGCAGCAAGACGCGGAGCCGCAGCATGGGCGCCTCGGCGCGGGCCCTGGCGACGCCGAGCCGCTGCTGCTCACCGGCCCCCTCGGTCTGGGTCGCGGCGTCCTCGTCCTCGTCAGCGAGGCGGTGCCGCTTGACCGTCAGCACATCGACGCCGGCGGCCTGGAGCCGCCGCGCTACGCCGGGCAACGCCAGCGCCCTACCGTTGGTGACGACCTCGACGCTCTGGGCGCCGCCCCGCCGCGCCGCCGCCACCCACTGCGGCAGCGCGGGCACCAGCAGCGGCTCGCGGCCAGCAAAGACCACCCGCCCATCGGCCGCCGCCGCGCGCTCCGCGTGGGCGCGCAGGCGCTCTGGGTCGACCTCATGGGCCCGGTGCTCGCCCAGACAGCGCTTGCAGTGGTTGTTGCAGCCGGCACCGAGGAGGACCGTCCGCCGCTGCGCCGCCACCACGCTGGGCCCGCGCAGCGAACGCGTCGAGGCCTCGCCGGCGGCCGTCAGCCCAGGTCGAGCGGTCGCCGAAAGGGTGTCGAGCGCGGAGATGATCGCAGAGATCTCCGCGACATCGGCCCCGCCTGACGCCGCCAATTCCTCGCGGCCGCGCGGTGGCAGCGCCGAGGGCCAGCGCCAGCGTGTCCAGGCCACCGCAGCCTCCAGCTGGCCGAGGGCGTCGGCGGGGCGACCACGCCGCAGCAGCGCGCTGGCCAGCAGCTCGCAGTGGGCCAGGCGGCCGTCGCGGAACCGCCAGGGCCTCGCCGCGGCGTACCCGGTGAAGCGGGCTCCGGCGTCCTCGGCAGCCGGCGCCTGAGCGCCCTCAACCGGATCGTCGTCGGCGTCGTGCAATAGGCCGTCGTGCTTGGCTTTCCAATACAGCGGCAGGTGCCGGTACAGGCGCAGTCGCGTGTCACCGATGCCGTGGGCGAGGGCGTGCGCGGCGTGGCGCCGGGCGAACGCGGCTGTCGCCTCCAGGTCTTCGAGCGTGGTCCACGGGTTCCAAAGGATGAAGCTGCTCGCACCATATGCGTGGAGCCGGAAAGTCACCGGGTGCGCCCGCTGCAGGGCGTGAAGCTGGGCCAGCGCCTCCGCGTACTCGGCCGTCGTGACGCCCTTGTTGTAGAGGTCGAGCTGCGGCTGCGAGAAGCTCTCAAACCCGATCAGGTAGATCGTGAACCAGAAGCCCGTACCCTCGGAGAGGCGCGCCGCGGCCCGCAGCTCGGCGCCGAAGCGCAAGATGGCGTCGCCGCGGCCGGGGACGAGGAGCCCGACGGGCCGTAGACCCCGCGCGATGGCGCCTTCGATCAGCTGTGGCAAGTAGCGCAGGGCATGCTGGTCGCGCAGCACGACCTCCTCGAGCTGGCGGCCACGAGCGCGGGGCAAGTGCTCCTGGTACCACGCGATCTGGCTCAGGTGCAGCGGCACCGTGTCGCGCCAATGCAGCGCCTTGTAGTCGCCGCCCATGAAGCAAAAAGCGCAACCGGCCATCGTCACGCCGGTCGCTGGCATCGGCACCGCGGCCAAGGCCGGGTTGGCAGCCACTGGCGCCGAGAAGGGGCAGCCCTTGTTGGTGTCGAGGGTCTTGCGCAGCGGCACCCTACCGCCGTCCTCGGCCCGCTCCTCGCCGATCTCGATGACATCCAGGACCGGTTCGAAGGGGCGAAAGGCGTCGGCGACCTGCGGGTGAGCCTCCTCGCGGGCGGCGGTGATGGGGCCCTGCATCTCTGGCAACTCAATGATGAGGTTCGGGATCTGTCCGAGGTCGCCTCCCACTTCGAGCAGCGCGACGAGTTCGTGCAGCGGCTGGCGGTGGTTGTTGAAGTGCAGCAGGCGCAGGTCGACGCGTCGGCCAAGCTCGGCGTCGGGCTCCGTCAGCAAGAGCAGGGCCCCCTGCGCCGCCACGGCGTCGACCAGCGAGGGCAGCCAGAGGTGCTCAAACACGCAGAGGTCGTAGGCGCCGCTGCGCAGACGGTCGCACAGCTCGTCGATCTGCGCCGCCGCGGCCGCCTCGTCGCCGCGCGGCAGGTAGACCTCGTAAACGTCGGCGGTCCGACCGCTGCGCCGCAGCTCGGCGGCGGCGAGGCAGAACGGCGTGTCGGCGAAGAAGTCGCCGCCCGTCTGCGCCCGCAGATAGACGAACGCCACGGCCAAGCGGTGGCCCCGGCCAGCGATCCACTGCCGGCGCGGGCTCGCGCCATCGGCGACTTCGGAGGCTGCGTCTCGCTCGGCAACAGGCTCGACCATCGGCCCAGCGTAGCCGCTGCGTCGCCCGGCGTCAGCGCCCGCGCCGCGGCGCCCTGGCGCGCTCAGGCGCCCCGTCGGAGCCACAGGCTCGTGGCGCCGCCGAGCGACACCAAAACGGAGGCGACGAGCGAGGTGCCAAGCAGCCGAAACGCCGGCAGCACCTCGCTGGTCGAGGCCACCAGCAGCGTCAGCGTCGGTCCCAGCAGCAGGCCATGGGCGGCGATGTTGCGCGCCGCCTCGGCCCGAAGCAGCGGCGGCAGTCGCGGCCAAGCGCGGCGAGCGACGCGCATCGCGAGCATCGGGGCCCAGACGACGCCAATGGAGACGACACCGATGACGGCGCCCTCGATCATCAGGTCGAGATCCTCACCGCGCCCGACCGTGCGCTCGCCATACCAGCGCGCCGCGACCCCGGCCAGCAGCGAGGACGCGATCAACCACCGCCAAGGCCGCGCGAGGCGCGACGCCAGGGCGCCGGCCCGCTCACTGGCCACGGCGTCTGCCAAGGTTGGACCGTCGGCCGCGCTCACGCCGAGCCTCCGGCCTCGGCTCCGTGAACCGGACGACCCGCCGCGCCGACCGGACCGATGGCGTCCTGCGCTGGCGCCGTCGCCGACCCGGCCTCCGACTCGCCGTCGCGCTGGGCCGCGTCAGCCGCGGCATAGCGGCCACCCTGCGCCAGCAGCGAGGCGTGGTCGCCGCGCTCGACGACGCGACCGCCCTCGAGCACCAAGATCTCGTCGGCGTCCCGCAGGGCCGACAGACGGCTGCTGACGATGACCAAGGTCGTGGCGGGCCGCCCTGATGCGTCGCGCTGCGCCTTTCGGTGGGCGGAGATCGCCGCCAACAGCCTCTCTTCGGTGTCATGGTCCACCGAGGCGAGGACGTCGTCGAGCAGCAGGAGCCGACTTGGCCGGTACAGCGCCCGCGCCAGCTGCGCCCGCTGCCGCTGACCACCTGAGAGCATCTGGCCGCGCTCGCCGACCAAGGTCGCGACGCCGGCCGGCATCCGCGCGACCTCTTCCGCCAGCTGGGCCGCCTGCAGCGCCGCCGCCACCCGCGCGTCGTCGATCGCCTCGGGCCGGTCGACGAAGGCGACGTTGTCGCGCAGCGGACGTGAGAACAGGAACGCGACCTGGGGTACCACCGCGACGGCGCTGGCGCGGCTGCCAGGATCGACCGCCGCCGCGTCGACGCCGTCGAGGGTCAAGGTGCCCCTCGGCGGCTCCAGCTCCCCCGAGAGCAGCGCCACCAACGTCGTCTTGCCCGAGCCGACCGCGCCGAACACGCCGAGCACGCCGCCGGGGGCGACCTCGAAGCTCACGTCTTGCAGCGTCGCAGGCTCGTCTGGGGCTGCGTCGGCGAAGCGGTGGGTCAGGCCCCTGGCCTGCACGTGGAGGCCGCGGTCGTGCGCTGGCAGCGCCTCGCCCGGCACGCGATCGGCCGGCAGGTCCAGCACCTCCCAGACCCGCTCCAGCGCCACCATGCCGCGCTGCAGGCTGGCGATTAGCCACCCCGCCATCACCAGCGACGCGACCAGCACGCCCACGTAGGAGGCGAACGCAGCCAGGTCCCCGATGGTCAGCGTCCCTTCCGCCACGCGCGCGCCGCCGACGAAGAGCAATATGAAGATGGCGACGCTGCCCGTCTGGCCGGCCAACGGCAGTACGAAGCAGCGCAAGGCGGCGACGTCGACGTTGATCTCCGTGTAACGGCGATTGTGGCGGTCGAAGAGCGCGAGGAACGCCGGCTCAGCGTGGCCGAGGGCGATGGCGGCCTTGCCCTTGTAGCTCTCCAGGATGTGGTCCGAGAGCGCGCCAAGCTCGACCTGACCATCGCGCATCGCCTGGAACATTCGGCCGGTGCCCTGCCGCAACACCAACAGAGACGCAGACATCGGCAGCAAGCAGAGCAGCGTGAGGAGCGCGTCGGTTGCCAGCATGTGGAAGAGCGCCATCGCCGCCGCCAGGACGAGGTTCAGCAGCTGCAGCACCGAGAAGCCGACCAGGGCGCGGACGAAGGTCGAGTCGTTGGTGGCGCGGCTGACCAAGTCTCCATGGGCGACGGCGCGGAACCAGGTACCGCCCTTGGCGAGCAGTCGCTCCAGCAGCTGGTTGCGGATACGAAACTCGATGGTCCGGCCCGGGTTGAAGAAGAGGACCCGCGACAGGGTGCGGACCACGATGACCGCAACCGAGCAGACGACGATCCACAGCGCAAGGCGGTCGACGCCGACCCCGCCCCGCGTCTGCATGGCGTCGAAGACGTTTTTGACCAGACCGGGGATCGCCACCGTCAGCCAATTGGTGGCGATCAGAAAGACGAGGCCGATGCCGTACACCGGCAGGTAGCGCCGCGCGTGGAGGTCGAAGAACGCGCGCAGCAGCTGGCGCCCTGGCGGCAGTGGGGCCATCGCTCCGGGCACAAACGCCGCCCCAGCCGCCGCCGCAGTCGCCCCAGCGCCGCCGTCGGCGGTAGACATCGCTACGGGGCCCCGAGCAGCGCCGCCAGCACCGCGTCAAAGCCCGCCTGCTGCGTCAACACCGTGTCGACCGGGCCTGATGTCGGGAGGAACCACACCAGCTTTCCGGCGCTGTCGTAGATGATGATGTCGTCCTTGCCAGCCCCGTGCAGGCCCCAGGCGTCCACCGCCGCGACGTCTTGAAACACCGGCACCTTGGTCACGTCCGTCAGGTTCGTGATGTCTGCCGTCGCGCTCTTCGCGTTCACCACCACGATGTGGGCCGACTTGCCCGCCTTCACCACCGCTGCCATCAACTCGTCGAGTTCCCCAGCCTGGGAAACGCAGAAGCTTCACCACGCCGCTAAGAAGATCACGAGGATCGGCTTGCCCTTGAGGGCGCTGAGGCCGAATTCCTGGCCGCTGTTGGCGGCGGCTGTGTTCTTCTGAGCGAGCTTCCACTCCGGCCACGGTGCGCCGACGCAGGTGGTGGGCTTGCCGCTGCAGCTGCCGGCGTCGCTCGTGGCGCCGTCGCCCGCGGTGACGTCGCTCGACCCTGCGTCGCTCGCGCTCGAGTCTCCGGCGGTCTCGGGAGCGACGTCGGCGGCGATGTCGTCAGCCTCGGCGACGTCAGCCTCGGCGACGTCCGCCACGGCCACGGCGTCGGCGTCCGCTACAGCGTCGGCGGCGTCCCCGGCCCCGCCGGCGTCCCCGGTCCCGCCGGCGTCTGTCTCTGGCTCGGCCACCGTCGCGGCGTCGCTCGTCGCGTCTGCGCCTGCATCTTCGGCGGTCTCGGCGCCGGCGGCGTCAGCGGTCTCGGCGCCGGCGTCGTCAGCGGTCTCGGCGCCGGCGTCGTCAGCGGTCTCGGCGCCGGCGCCGTCGTCGGCGATCTCTGCCGTTGCGTCTGCTCCGGCGATCTCTGCCGCTGCGCCGCGGTCACCAGCGTCGACGTCGTCCGCCCGGGCGATGGCGTCGACGCCGCTGCCATCCGGAGCGTCGCCGCCGGTCGCGTCCATCGCCTCTACGATCTCGTCCAGCCCTTGGCTGCAGGCGAACGCCAGCACCAGCGCGGCCATCAGGGCGATCGGCGGTAAGAGATGCCACCGCCAACCTGCCGTCTCGTTTCGCATTGTGACCTCCTACGCCGCGCCGTCGCGTCTGCAACCCAGAGCATGCCTTTCCTCGAGGCCCGTCCGCAACCGCTAGGTCTTGCGAGGCGTGCGCTGCGGCGCCACGCTGGCAGCCATGAATGAGCGACTCTACACCGACCTCACGGGCTGGTACCTGCTCCTCGACCCCACCGAAGACCACCATGAGGAGGCGACTGTCTTCGCCGCCGCCCTGCGCTCGGCCGTGGTCGGCGACTGCGCGACGCTGCTGGAGCTCGGCGCAGGCGCGGGCAACAACGCCCACTTTTTGCGCGACAGCTTCGCCTGCACGCTCGTCGACGCCTCGCCGGACATGCTGGCGCTCTCGGCGGCTCGCCTGCCCGACTGCGCCCACCTCCTTGGCGACATGCGCACGCTCCGCCTCGACCGCCTGTTTGACGCCGTCCTTATCCACGACGCCCTGAGCTACCTCTGCGCCAGTGCTGACCTGGACGCCACCGCCCGCACCGAGGCGGTGCACCTGCGGCCGGGCGGCGCTGCCGTGCTCTCGCCCGACTGCGTCCGCGAGTCGTTCGTCGAGACCTGCGACCTGCATGCCGCCGACGACGGCGACCGCGCCCTGCGCACAATGGAGTGGGCGTTCGATCCAGACCCCAGCGACAGCGAGTTCCGCACCGACTACAGCTTCGCGCTACGCCGCGGCGCCAAAGTCGAAGTGGTCCACGATCACCACCGCTGCGGCCTTTTCTCGGTCGCAGAGTGGGTCGCCTGCCTGCAGGGCGCTGGCCTCATCGTCGAGCTGCGCCCCCGCCCGCTGGAGGGCATTGAACCGCCACACGGCTACTGGGACCAACTGCTCTTGGCTCGCAAGCCCATGGAGTCCATGTGAAGTTGCCAAAACATTCGCCTTCGCCACCGGCCCTGGGCGTACGGGCCCGGGCGTCCCACGTCCCGCGCTGGCTGGCCGCGCTGACCGCTACTGCGCTGGCGTGCGAGGCCGGCACGCCTGAGCCAGCGCCCGACCTCCGCCTGAACCACGTCCAGGTCGTCGGCACCCACAACTCCTACCACCTCCAGCCCAAGACCGGCGGCCCGAAGGACTGGCGGTACAGCCACCAGCCCCTCGATGTACAGGCCGGGGAGCTCGGCGTGCGGCAGTTCGAACTCGACGTCTACTGGGACGCCGACGCCAAGCATTTCCGCGTTCTGCACGTTCCGGTGCTCGACCCCGAGACCACCTGTTCGACCCTGACCGCCTGCCTGCAGGCCCTGCGCAGCTTTTCCGACAAGCACCCCGGTCACGTGCCGCTGTGGGTCTGGATCGAGCCCAAGGACGGCCACGAGGCGGTCGAGAAACTCGGCCTCGTGCAGCAAATCGCCGCCGCCGTCGACGCGGTCTGGCCCGCAGCTCGCCGCGTGTCACCGGACGACGTCCGACAGGGCGAGGTCGACCTCGTGGCCGGCGTGGCGCGTCACGGTTGGCCGGCGCTGTCGAGCGTCCGCGGCAAGGCGATGTTCAACCTGCTCGACTCCGACGCGCCACGCGACGGCTATGTCGCAGCCCACCCCACCCTGGCCGGCCAGGTGCTCTTCGCCGAAGGCGAGCCAGGCGACCGTTGGGCCGTCACCAGCAAAGTCGACGACCCGACCGACGCGACACGCATGGCGGCAGCCCTCGCCGCCGGCCAACTGGTGCGTACCCGCGCCGACTCGACGACCGAGCCCTGGGCGGGCGACGTCAGCCGTCGCGACCTCGCCTTGGCCAGCGGCGCCCACGCCTGCAGCACCGATTTTCCCGCTCCGGTCGCCGAGCCCGCGGGCTACAGCGTCCAGCTGCCGCAGGGCGTCGCCGCTCGCTGCAACCCTGTGACCGCGCCCGACGACTGTCGCGACGCGCTCTTGGATCGCTGAGGTCTGCAGAGGCGCGACTCGCCAGGTGCGTCGCCGGCGTCTCGGCTCCCTTGCCGCCGCGGACCATGGGCGCGACCGTGCCCGTGCTGGCGCCCGCCAAGGGACCGCCCAAGGACGGCGGCGCGGCTCCACGAAGGCCTTCGCTGGCTCGCCGTCCGCGCCGTCGACAGCTGCGCGTAGGCAGGCTGAGGCGCTCCCGCCGCGCGTGCCCTTTGACCAACACGCCAAGAAGTCGCTATGCTCGGAGCACGGAGGCCCATCGTGACAAGACGCCCGACGCTTTGGCTCGCCCCTGCGCGACACCCCTCGCCCGGTCCCCTCTCGCGGCGGCGCCGGACAGCCTCGCAGGTCGCTGTCTTCGCGGCGCTCCTCGCCCTGGTCGGCGGTCTCTTGGCGACGCCTCCCGCGGCCTTCGCGGCGCCGAAGACGCTGCAGTTCGAGGGCGCCCTGCGCAGCGCCGGCGGCGGCCCGGCCGCCGATGGCGCCTATGATCTGACGATCGCCGTCTACGCCGAGGCGAAGGACGGCGTGGCGTTGTGGACCGAGAAGAGCAAGGCCACCGTCGTCGGCGGCACCTTCACCATCGCCCTCGGCGCCACCCAGGCCCTCAACGTGGTGGCGCTGGCCCAGGCGCCCGCGCTCTTCCTCGGGGTCCGCGTCGCCAGCGACCCGGAGCTGCCCCGACGTCCGCTCCATGCCTCGCTGTTCTCGCTCCACGCCGCCAGCGCCGACGTCGCCGCTGGCCTGCAGTGCACCGGCTGCGTCTCGCTGAGCGCCTTGCAGATCGACGGCGACCTTGACCTCAAGGGCAACGCGCTCAAGGCCGGCGCCATCTCTACCACCACGCTCGCCGCCGACAAGGCCACGGCCAAGGAGCTGACGGCGCAGACGATCACCGCCGCCCAGTTCCTCGGCGACGGCAGCAAGTTGAGCGGCATCGCGCTGCCCTCTGGCACCTGTCCGAACGGTCAAGTTGTGGTCAGCGTCGCCGCCGACGGCAAGCTCACCTGCGCTAGCACCGCCGCGTCGCTGCCGAAGGACGGCCTCGACGAGATCAGCAACCAGATGTTGACGACGCAGTTCCAGGAGACGTTTCTGCCGCCCGCCAAAGACGTCGGCGTCGCCATCCCAGACAACACCGGCGCCGAAGCCGTCTCCACCATCACCGTCGGCGACGTCGGCACCGCTGAGGGCGGCATAGAGGTCACGGTCGAGGTCGCCAACTCCGACCTCTCCGCCGTCGGCATCACCTTGCTGCCGCCCGACGACAAGAAGGTCGGCTACACGCTCTGCGATCCCTGCGGCAAGAGCCAAGAGAAGTCGTACAAGGCTACATTTCCTAAGCCGAATTCGCTGAAGGTCGGGGACCTCGCCCAGTGGACCGGCAAGAACCCGAAGGGCCTCTGGACCTTGCGGGTCAAGGACACCGGCTTTTGCATCCCGCAGCTCGACAAGGTCCACTGCAACGTCGCTGACAGCACCGACGGCAAGCTCGTCACTTGGTCACTGCGCTTCTCGGTGCAGTCGAACAAGCTCGTCGGTGTCCAGGGCACGCTGAGCCTCGGCGCCGGCGGCAGCGCCCACGCCGCTGCGGCCGCCATGGGCCAGGCGCTGCTCGGCCAAGCGGCGCTGATCAAGGGCATCCCTGGCCTATGGACGCTGCTGGTTCCCGACTGGACGACCCAGCAGGGGGTCGAGACGCCCGGGCAGATCGTCTACCGCACCGACCTGGCCAAGGCCTACATCCGGCTCGGCAAAGAGTGGCGCGAGCTACAGACCGCCCCGATGTGCGGCGACGGGGTCCGCAGCGGCATCGAGGCCTGTGACTTGAAGGACCTCGCCGACAAGGACTGCGCCAGCGCCTACTCGCCCGGCTCCACCGGTGTGCTCAGCTGCAAGCCCGACTGCAGCGGGTTCGTCGTCAGTCAGTGCAGCGAGCCACCCAGCTTCGCCGGCACGAAGACCTTGGACGCCGCCGGTATCGCCAAGATCAACGGCTGGTATGGCGACGCCAACGCCCAATGGACCCTCTGCTATCGACGCAGCGACCACGGCGCCCAGGGCACGGCCTTCCACAACCTCTGCAACGGCAAGGGCCCCTCTATTTCGGTCATCAAGACCAACACCAACCAGGTCTTCGGCGGCTACAACCCGCTGTCTTGGAACAGCAACAACGGCTATGCCAGCGCGACCCAGAGCTTCCTCTTCAGCGTCACCAACAACGCCAAGTTCCCCTTCTGCCAGAACGCTGGCAATTCGATCTACAACGGCGCGTCATACGGCCCGACCTGGGGCGGCAACCACGACCTTTACGTTGACCCCAACATGACCGCGGGCTACGTCAACCCCGGCTACAGCCACTGCTGCCCGAATCCGCCCGGCTGCAACAGCTGCACCGCCTGCCAGAACCTGATGGCCGGCAGCTACAGCAGCTGGCAGATCGTTGAGCTAGAGGTCTGGGTCAAGAAGTAGGGAAGCCCGATCGCGAGGGCAGGCCGCGGGCTCAGGGCGAGACGTCGAGCCAGTCGATGACGACTGACCAATCGGTCAGCGCCGTCACCACCAGGTCGTGCCAACCGGGGTCGAGATCGGTGGCGCCCAGGTCGTGTTCGCCCCAGACCACGGTGTCGAGGTTCGGCTCCGGCACGGTCGCGCAGCGCGGTCGGTGCGTCAGCGCCACGCCGTCCAGGTGGTAGCGGTAGCCAGCGTCGGCCAGGGTAGGTGCAGCCGCGGTGCCGCGCTTGACCCGCAGCCGCAGGTGGTAGCTGCCGCCGCGACGGACCAAGAAGCGCACCCGCACGCTGTCACCAGCGTCGTGCAGCGGCAGCGATCGAAAGACGTCGGCCTCGAAGTCGTTGGGCTCGATCGGTCCGTTCTTGCCGCCATCGGCGAGCGCGACAAAGGCGTCCTCGACCTCGATGCGCCGGTCATCGAGGTACGCCAACACGTCTGCGTCCTTGGACGTCGCGACCGGCAGCGCGCAGCCGAGGGCGAAGCGGCGCGACGGGTCAAAGCTGGCGAAGCCACCGCCGCGGATGTCCGGTGCGCCAGTCGCCCTGGCGGCCTTGTGCCCGGCGGCCTGGACGCGTGCCACCACGGCGGCGTTCCAGGCGCCGAGCGGATAGATGTAGTTTTCTGCTGCAAAGCCATGACCTTGCAGGATGGCGCGCGCCCCATCGACCTCGGCCTCTAGCTGCGCTGGCGACAGCGTGGTCAGGTCGGCGTGGCTGTGGCTGTGTGAAGCGATCTCGAAGCCCTCGGCCTCCAAGCCCTTGAGCGTCGGGATGCTCATCGCCCACGGCTTTGCGAGGATCGCCGTCTCCAGTCCGATGGTGGCACGGTAGCCGAGCTCACGCAGGATCGGCGCCGCGTGGTCGGCAAACGCTTGCGCTGTGACGTCTGAGAAGAGCAGCAGCGGCTTGTCGGGCAGCAGCGCCCACGGCGCCTTGCCATCGGCGATGGCGAGCGCCTGCGCCATGGTCAGCGCCGCAAACCCGCGCGCCTTGGCCGCCTGCAGGTGCCGGCGATAGGTCTCGATGGTCACCACGTAGCGGTCGGAGGTCTCGGGCACGACGCCGTCGTAGTCGAGGCAGTGGATGGCGCCCACCACCTGCGGCCAGCCGGGCTTGGTTGGACGGTCTCCAGCGGCGCCGAGCGGCAGGTCTTGGCATGTCGGCGCGGCGGACGCGGCGTCGTGGTCCGGCGCTGTGGCTGTGGCCGCCGGGTCGCTGCACGCCATGAGCAGCGCCGCTCCAACGACCGCCAGCCTCCCAGTCAAAGTTGCCATCGCGCCTGACCTCCGAGCCGCCCTGCTTCGATCTTGTCGACCCCAGCTCCGGCCTGCAACCGCCGGGCGACGACCGCCTCGATGGTGCGCCTATCCGCAGCGCTCGACGACCGCTAGGGGCGGACGCTGCGCGTGAGGCGGTCTGCCGCCGCGCCGTTGCTCCAGGGCGACGGCGGCTCTACCATGGGGTCATGGATGGCCCCGACGCCACCGCCGGTAAGCGCTGGGACCGAGAAGCCCTCGAGCACCTCGGCGCCGACGAATTCGACTTCCGCGAATACAAGGCCTCGGAGTTCCTCTGGAGCGCCGGCGCCATCAGCGCTGACCTGCAGCACGACCTGAGCCGGCAGATCTCCGCGTTCGCCAATGGCGGCGGTGGCCAACTCTTCCTCGGCGTCGACGATCTCGGGCAGCCCGACAACGGCATCCCCGTCGACCTCAAGAGCGGCGGCACCCGCTCCTGGCTCGAGGACCTCATCCCAGGGCTCGTAGACCCGCCGCTGCGTCGATTCAACGTCTTCGAGGTAGGCCATCGAGGGGGCTTCGCCCGCCCGCTGCCAGGCCGCGCGGTCTATGTCGTCGACCTGCCGACGAGCGATGACGCCCCGCACATGTCGCGCGATCACCGCTACTACCTGCGCATCGCCGGCAAATCGCGACCCATGAGCCATGTCCATGTCCAGGACATCGCGCTGCGGGTCCGCCGCCCCCGCGTCGTCGTGTCGCGCATCGCGCCCTATGGCGCGCCCGAGATCGTCGACGACCCGCGCGGCCCGCTGGCCCTGTGCGCCTTGCGCGTGCTCCTCAGCAACCACGGCAAGCGCCTCGCGCGCCATGTCGGGCTCGAGCTAGTGGTGCCGCGCGCCTTTGCTCCACAGCAGGCGCGGGCGCGAATGCTGGCGGCGCCCAACACCCAGGTCACGCATCGCCCTGCAGACTATCGGTACTTTCGCCATCATGGGCTGCCCGTCTTTCCGGAGCAGGAGGTCTTCGCCTGGGAGCTCTGGCTCGGCGTCCACCGCGGCAACGCCGCACAGGCGCCAGCGCTGCGCCTGCAGTGGCGCGTCTGGGCCGACGACGCTGTGCAGGATGGCGAGGTCGCCGTGGGACACCTCGCGCTGGTGCGGCGAGCCGTCGCGGCCGTCGACGGTGACGGCTGGTGAGGGCGCGAGGGCTCAGCCCTGCCGCGCGGCGTCGAGCGAGAATCGACGGATCGGCAGCGGAGACTCGCCGTCGAGCGCGAGATCGGCGAGCGCCTCGCCGATCGCCGGCGCGAACTTGAAACCGTGGCCGGAGAAGCCGGCGCCGACGACGACGCCGCCCAGCGCCTCGTCGCGGCCGAGGATGAAGTGAGCGTCTTCCGACATCTCGTACAGGCAGACCGCATGTCGCGTCGGCGCCGCACCGAGCCCGCGCAGCCGCTCGCCGACAAAGCGCTCCACCGCCTGCGCGTCCTCGGGCCGCCTTTCGCGCGCCACGTTGGCTGGGTCGTCGACGAGCTGGCCAGGTCGATGCTCCGCCACCTTGACGCCACGGGCGTCGATATCAGGAAAACCATAAAAGAAGCCATCCACCAGGTCGAACGCGAAGCAGGGCGCCGTTGCCCAGTCGGCGACCGAGGTCGGCGCCGTCTTGACGTCGAACCAGTGCAGAACATTTCGGTGCACGGCCAACCGCCGCCCGACCCGCGCCAATGTGCCAGCGGCCCAGGCGCCCTCCGTCAACACCAGTCGCCGAGCCCGCACCCGGCCAGCGGTGGTCTCCAGCGCGAACCCGTCGCGGTCTGGCGCCCAAGCGTTGACCTCGCAGCCGGCTCTGATGTCCGCCCCCAGCTGACGCGCCAGGGCCACCTGCGCATGGACGCAGGCCTCGACCGCCAGCCAGCCAGCGTCGGCTTCGTAGAGCAGCAGTTCGTCTCGCCCTACGACCAAGCCCGGCGCCCGCGCCGAGCGGTCGCCGCCTTCGACAACCTCCAGCGCCAGCCCATGCTCAGCGGCCGCCCGCAGCGTGCCCGCGACCAACTCGCTCTCCCTGGCGCCGACGCTGCAGAGGCCGACGCGGTGAAACAGTGGCTGCCCTGTGGCCGCCATCAGCGCGTCCCACCCCGCATAGGCGCGGCGCAGCAGCGGAACGTAGTCGGGGTGTTCGAAGTAGGCTTTGCGAATCAGGCGGCTCTGGCCGTGGGAGCTGCCGCGGTCATGTCCGATTTCATGCCGCTCAAGGCCAAGCACAGACACCCCGCGACGAGCGAGCGCGAGGCAGGCGGCGCTGCCCATGGCGCCGACGCCCACCACGGCCACCTCGGCGTCCCACCGCTCACCCGCCGTCGTCATCGCTTGGCGCTCCCCGGCGCACCCATTCCGGCGGCCTCTAGTCGTCGCTGCTGGAGTTGCTGGAGCGGACGCGTCGAAATGGATTCAGGAAGCGCGCCAGAGGCCAAGAGCTCCGGGTTTGCACCCACAGGCGGCCCCGGCCGCGGAAGCGGCAGACCAGCGCTTCGCCGCCGAACACCATGCCTTTGAGGAAGCCTTTGACGCCTTTGCGGTGAGGCGCCGCTTCGACGCTGTAGCTGAGCGTATCCTCGAAGGCCACGAGGCAGCCGGTGTCGACCAGCCACTCGTCTTGCAAGTCGACGGGCAGCAGGCCGCCGTACGTGTGCAGGAACACGTCACCGCGCCCGCTGGCGTGCTGCAAGACCAAGCCCTCGCCGCCGAAGAGGCCGCGCAGTCCTTCCCACCGCGCCCGTAGCTCCACGGACTCCTCTGCCGCGACGAACGCGCCCGCTTGCATCACCAAGCCGACGCTGCCGTCGAGCGGCACATGCAAGAGATCGCCTGTCGCGCCCGGCGCCAGCGTCAGCCTGCCGGGGCCGGCGTCGGTCCAGAAGGTGTTGAGCAGCAACGACTCACCGCTGAACATCCGCCCGAGCGAACGCAGGGCGCCGCCTCGCGCCTTGGACGCCAGCTGCACATGGGCGTCCTTCCAGGCCATCGCCGCCGGCTCGGCGACGAGGCGTTGGCCCGGCTGCAGCGTCAGGTGCAGCGCGCTGAAGTCGGGGCGGTGGGCGATCTCGAACTGCACGGCCATGGGTGTCTCCTAGTCGGCCAGCGAACCGGTTCAGCCTTGCCGAGGCGGCAAGACGGCCGCCAGGGCTTCCCCGAAGTCATGCGGGTTGTGCGACTGGAGCCATAAGCGGCCGCGCCCGGCCACCCGCAGCGCGAGGCCTTCGCCGCCGACGAACGAACCCAGCAGGCTCGGATTCGCCTTGGTGATGGCGAGGCTGAGCGTGTCTTCGTGGGCGACGATGTGGTTAGTATCGACGATCAGCTCGCCGTCGACGTCCACCGCCGCGATCGCCCCGAACGTCGCCACCAGCACGTCGCCGTGGCCTTCGCACTGCACCCAAAACAGGCCTTGCCCGCCGAACAAACCGACCGTGAGCCCCTGGTTGGTCGTCGACACTGAGACCCCATCTCCGCTGGCGAGCCAGGCGCTCTGCTGGATCAGCAACCGACCACCCTGCAGCGTCAACCGCTCGACATCGCCCGGCAGCGGCGGCGCCAGCACCAGCTCTTGGCCGTCGTCGAGCGCCTCGAAGGTGTTGAGAAAGAAGCTCTCGCCAGAGAACATCCGCTTGATGCCACCCAACATGCCGCCGCCACGGGTGTCGGTGTGGAGGGCGATCCGGGTCGACATGGCGATCATCGCGTCTGGCTCGGCCACGATACGCTCGCCGCGGCTCAGCCGCACGATGGCCGCGGTCGCCGAGGGTCTGTTGACGAGATCAATCTGCATCGCCGTCTCCTGTCGTCGTTGGCGTCTGTGGTTGGCGTCTGTGGTTGGCGTCTGCGGTTGGCGTCCGTGGCTGGCGTCTTTGGCTGGCGTCTGTCGTCGCCGGCGACTGCCCTCAGCCCGGCATGTAGGGCGCGATCCAGCCCGCGAAGGCGTCCAAGTTGCGCGTCTGCAACCACACCTTGCCCGGGCCGGTCGCCTCCATCACCAGCCCCTCGCCACCGAACATCGAGGTGAACAGCCCGCCCGAGAGCCGGGTCCGCAGGCCGATCGTGGGCTCGTAGGCGACCAAGTGCCCGGTGTCGATCGTCAGCGGCCGCTCGACGTCGACCGCCACCAGCGCGCCAAAGCTGCCGATCCACACCCTGCCACGGCCCGAAATGGTCAGCCGAAACAACCCCTCGCCGCCAATCCAGCTGGCGAGGCCGGCCCAGTGGACGCCGATCTCGACCCCTGGGGTCGCCGCGATCAGCGAGCCAGCGGTCAGACAGAGCGTGCGGCCCCCCAGGTCGAGCTCCAAGATGTCACCCGGCGTCGGCTGCGTCAGGCGCAGCTCGCCCGCAGCCTCGGCGGTAAAGTGGTTGACGAACAACGACTCGCCGCCAAAGAAGCGCAGCATCAGCGCGCGCAACAAGCCGCCGTTGAAGTCAGCCCGCGGTACCACGCTCGGGGAGCGCGACACCATGGCGCCAGCCTCGGCCCTCACCGTCTCGCCGGCCTCAAGCTGCAGGTGCACATGGGCAAAGCTCGGTCGGCCTTCGATCTCCGAGTGCATGGGTCCGCTCCTGAGGCGAGTGCGGCGGCCTGGCTGGGCTGGGCAGTGCGCCAAGGCCCCAGCGTGCGGCAGGTCGCGCCGACTCGCAATGGCTCGCGCTGGCCTTCGTGGTGGGCATTGCGGCGGGCGATCGGGCGAACGCAGCGGCCACCAAAAAGAGGCTCCGCCACGGTTACCACCCGGGAGGGTGATTGGCGCCTGACCTCGGCGCCCCGTGGCGGAGCCGGTGATGCCCGGGATGACCACGCCGCCCGCTTCGTCTGCGGGCCGGGGCGCCCGGAGCTTGGGCGCCCTCCACGGCCGGTCTTTGGACGAGCAGGCGGTCTAGTGAGACATCACCTCACCGGTCGAACATGGACTGCTCACGCGATCACCCCCTTTGGTTCGGCATGTGACGGTTTGCGGTTCCCTCCGCGCCGACTTTGGCGATGCCGCGCCGCCTGGGTCGGGGTGCAGGACGTTCCTGCCCGGGGCCTGGTTGTGCCAGAAGGGCGGGCCCGGTGGTGGCCGTGGTGGCGGCGCACCCATGGAGACGATAGCGTCTGCCAAGCGCAGCGCAAGGTCTCAAGGTGGCGTGACGGGCGCATGGATGCACAAGCGCCAGGGGGAAAAGGCGGAAATGACACGCGGGCGAGGTCGCAACAAGCCCAGTCACGCCGGTGGTCACGGCCTCCCGACCGCGCAGAAGCGCGCGCTGTCGCGAGAGAAGCGTATCCTGGCAGTCATCGCCAGCGATCGCACCTTTGGACCGGCGCTTTGGCGCGGCGAGGATGTCTGGCTCGGCCGCTGCCTGATGTGCAACGCCGGTGTCATGGCCAGCCGCCGCGGCGTCTTGTTGGAGGGTGCGACCTTGGAGCACATCTTGCCGCGCCACCACGGCGGCGACGATGATGTCAGCAACCTCGCAATCGCCTGCCTGCGCTGCAATCAGGGCAAAGGCCGTCGGATCGACGCCCTGTCCTTTCAAGATCCTCGTCGCCGCGAGGTCACGATGGCGTTGCTGGAGCGTCGGCGCGCGCGTTGGCGGCGAGTCGAGCCCGGCCCGGCGGGCCAAGACGACGAGAGCGCTCGCTGACTTGCGGCGGATGCTCGCGGGCGGCGCCGCCCCCCAGCCGACTCCGACGCGCCCAGCCGGCTCCGACGCGCCCAGCCGACTCCGACGCGCTTGCTTGGCTCAGCCGCCGCGCAGCTCGACGACGAGGCCGCGCGCCAAGATCTCCTCCAACACATGCGGAGGCGGCGCCGGCAGCGCGCGCAGGCCCGACTGATAGCCGGCCATCAACGCCTGCACGGTGTCGTCGAAGGCCTCGTTGCCGCTCTTCTTGTCGATGGCGTACTCGAGGACCTGGCCACTGGCCGTCATGCGCGTGATCCGCACCTTGGCCCGCAGCTCGGCGCGCAGCCACGGCGGCACGTTGCCCGGCAGCACAAACGACCGCTGCATGGCGATCCGAACCTCGCGCACATACGCCGAGCCCTTTCGGTTGATCAGGCCGTCGCCGCCGACCTGTCCCGTCTTGGTGCCCAAGATCTTGCCAAGCTCGCTTCGCCGGGCATCTCCCTCGTCGCCGCCTTTCAGGATGGCGTCTAGCTTGCTGTCGGCTCGCACTAGCTTGTCGACCGCGCTGATTCGCTGTTGGGCTGTCTCAGCGGCAGTCTTGGGTCCGGCCGCCGGCGCCAGCGGCACCGCCATGCCAGTCGGATCGCCGAGCCGCTCCACAAGCTCCGCCTCCAGCAGGTCGACCAGCGCCGGTGGCGGGGGCTCCACCTCACGGCGCAACAGCCGCCGCATCGGCTCTGGACACCGACGTGGGCCCGGCGCCTTGGCCTCCCGGCTCGCCGCGACGGGCTCGGTAGGTCCGCTCTTCTCACCCAGGCACGCCGGACTCACCACGGAGGTGCAGTCGCCGATCGGCTCGACGTTGGCAGCGATGGCCGCCTCTACCTCTGCCGAGACGCCGGTCGGCGCCAACCAGACCGTCAGGCCGATCGTGATGTGCGCCGCCACCGCGACGACCAGTCCGTTGCCGAGGGCCCGCAGCGCCACAGGCGTCGCCGCCTCAGCCGACGCAGACTCGTACCACGACAGCGGCGGCAAGGCCGAGGCCAGCGTCGAGCCCGGCCGCACGTCGCTGTCCCACACAGTCGTCCCCGGCGGCGCGACGGCGCCGGCGCCCCTGGCTTCATTCAGCGGCAACGAATTCGACGGCGGGGCCTCAAACCTGGGGCGCTCAGGGCGAGGCTCTTCCGCCCCGACGCGCAGGACGGCCCCTGCCTGCGGGTCGACGCCGGCCCGCGCGACCTGCGC
>SXGT01792374.1_pt1 | contig 31196 bp, 27 predicted proteins | sample 3176221 | NCBI WGS metagenome assembly SXGT01 (sample SAMN11356862, study PRJNA531348) | freshwater metagenome | isolation source: freshwater sample F1-120 | place: China: Fuxian Lake, Yuxi | collected 2017-12-25
AGTAACAAGATGGCGCTCATTGATAAAAAGAACTTCGCCATGATCGCTATAATCACCCACCTTTTGAACCAAGGTATTAAGTGCTGCCTGGTTATTTTTGGTATGGAACTTGGTGAAAGGCTTTAGCGATGGTAACAAAAAAAGTACAGGTATCAACAAGCCAACAAACGCGGTTGGCCAGCTAAACCAATGTTCCCAAACTTTTGCATTTTCTTCACTGGAATGCTGCGATATGCCAGAAAAACTCAAGGCTGTTGAGATCAACAAGACTGCCGCAAATGCGTCCATATTGTGCAAGTCAGCCCCCCCACCGATCTTGACGCTGACTACGAGGCTGCCTGCCAAAAAAACCAGGTTAATTCCGGTGACCACCCACTTGCGGATGGGTTGGATGCTTGGGTTATTGCCCAGGTTCGTAATAAAAAATACCGCCAATGGAAAACAAAAAATAAAGGTGGCAAATAATACCCCCAGCGGATAGGACTCGTTTGGCAATAAACGGTACCATAACAGGTCTGATGTAAAGCTGGATGTGAACGCGCCCTGATTGGGCAAATTGCCGGAAATTCGTATGTAAGCCCATTGGCTGATCATCGCGATGGTTGACCCTGCAAAAATAAACGCGGCGGGGGCAGCCAAATACTTGCCAAGTTTTTGGGGGTAAAGCGGTGTCTCAAATAAGTACAGTAGCGCCATTATTGTGCCCGGAATTGGAAACCAATTGATGCGGCTAATGCCAGCCCAAACCGATGCAACCAGTAACAGACACCATTTTTTCCAGCTAGCTGAATTTTTGCCTGCCAACAACGGAAGGAACACCAATGGGTGTAAGTGATAATAAACGCCTATGCGAAGCAGGAATAGGAAAACCCAACCCGAAAATAAGAAGTGTAACAATCGATTACCGGCAATGAGCCCACCCAAGGTGCGCTTGGGCAAAAGGATGGCGGTGATTGCGGTGAAAAACACCCATAAAATTGCCTGCCAAAGCCGATGTTCGAATAAACCAGCGTCTGGTATCAGGTAGGCGATACTCTGTAACAAATACCGGGAAGGATGCAACACCGAAAGCGGTAAAGTTTGGCCGTATAGCCATTCAGAAAAATACAACGAGGCGTAATAATACCTGCTTGATTCTGACCAACCAAGTGAAAAGGGGTAGTGGTTAACCGCCGAAAAACGGGAAAAAACCTCAAACACTAACCCAGAAACAACCAAAAAAACCGCCAGCCCCATTCTGTGGGTTTTGCGTAAAGCATGTTGGGCTAACGCCCCCCCAATGATCACGAGGTACCAAACTACCCAATAATATAAATAGGATATCAGCAAGGAATCCTGGGTAGATTGTTTGACGTGTTGCCCGATCTGCAGCCACACTTTGGTTGCCGGGATACCGATTAATAATGCCACAGCCATTGCCGCGCTAACGACCCGCGAGGAATGGGTAGTAGAAAAGGTCCCCGAGCGGAGGATTTGATGGGCCTTGGCCGCCCATTGCTCGATCGATCGTGCCACTGGCGGGAGAAAAGATGCCGCTGTGAGTAGCAGCATCGTGATGTACGCGAAGAAAGGAAGGATCCAGATCGATCTCCACAGTACAACCCCCAGCTCGCCCCATCGCTGGATAGACAAAACTAAAACCACGGTGTTTACACAAAAAGTGAATGCCGCAAGCGTTCTCCAACCAGTGTGTTTTATCGAAGGGTTCACAGTTCTTTTTGTTCAGGCTGATTGATCTTGCCAAGGATACCGGGCAAGGTAAAGGCGCCAGGCAGGCTGACGAGGATCATCATCAGGCGATGGATCACTGCCGTGCTTGCTGCGGTGGCAACACTGATTCCACCAATATTGGAAAATAAAAAAGTGACCGAAAATTCTTGTAATCCGTAACCGTTGATAGATAAAGGGACCAGCGTAATAAAGTAAGCCAGGCTACTGAGTCCAATTACCTCCCAAAAGGACATTTCCTCTCCCATGCCAAGGATCAAAACATAGATCGCCGCAAAAGAGAAGAACATATGGACCAACGCACAAAGTAAGGCGGCCGCAATTGCCCCTGGTTTTTTCAACCATAAAGAAAACGAACCGAGAGTTTTTTTTAGGAAGTCGAAGGTCTTTGAGAACAAGCCTCCTAGCGTAAAGCCCTGTAAGATCACCCCACTGGAGAAGAATTGCCACAAACCCAATGGAGCTGCCAAAGACATTCCGATCATATTGATAAGCCTGTCGGCGGCAATGGAAGCCAGTGTGATTGCTTTGTCGTACCCCATTTGGCTGGCTGCCGCCAACTTAACAACATCACCCCCAACAGTGGTTGGAAGGAAATTATTCGAGAATAGCCCCATGAACACCAACAATAAGGTGCGCCTAAAGGGGATCTCAACACCCCCCGTTCTCAGTAATATATGCCATCGAATGGTGATGAACAATCGGGAAAGGAGGATGAACCCAAAAGATATTGCCAAACTTGTGGGAGATATACCCATCAATGTTTGTTGGATATCCCTGGTTCCATTTTGGTTTACCAAGTATGCCAACAAACCGATCGCCGTCAGGGTGCCAACGACGCGGATCACCACGGATCCGTTTTTTTTCACCCAACGATCCATTGAACGCTAATCCTGGCTGGCCTTGCGGGTAATGCCGCGAATAGTGTAGGTGGGTTTTTGCTGGGATTCATGATAGGTCCGGACCAGCAATTCTGCGATTAAACCCATCAGTATGGATTGGAAACCGGTCATGGCTGCAAGGGTCGAGATGATAAAGAAAGGCGAGCTAAGAACCTCTACACCGGTGACCAATTTGCGAACGAGCAAAAATAGCAACCCAAACAGGCTTGCGCCGATCAACACGGCACCCCCGCCTCCAAACAGGTAGATCGGTTTCTTTGAGGAGTGGGTCAGAAATTGTACCGCTATCAGGTCCAGCACCACTTTAACGGTTCTTTCCAACCCGTATTTGCTCGCACCAAACTTGCGGGCATGGTGCCGCACTGGCACCTCCAAAATGCGCGCTCCAACCGAATTGGCGTAAACCGGGATAAAGCGGTGCATTTCACCGTACAACTTAAAACCCGTGATCACCTCGCGGCGGTATGCTTTGAGGGTACACCCGTAATCGTGCAGGTGAACACCGGTCACATTGGAGATGAGCCAATTGGCGATATGGGAAGGAAAGTTTCGGGTGATGGCATTATCTTCGCGGTTCTTGCGCCATCCTGAAACCACATCATATCCTTCGTCCAGCCGGGTGAGCATCATAGGGATATCCCGCGGGTCGTTTTGCAGGTCCGCGTCGAGGAACGTGATCACCTTGCCACGGGCATGGTCAATTCCCGCCAAGATCGCGGTGGTTTGGCCAAAATTGCGCCTAAACTCAACCACTACTACATGTTCGGGGTCCTTCGCGTAGATCGATTTTAGTTTTTCAGGGCTGCCATCTCTGGATCCGTCATCAACATAGATCACCTCCCAGGTGCCTGTAACTTCCAACATGGCCTCAGACAGTGTCTGGTGCAACAGTTCCAAGCTTTCGTTTTCGTTATAAACCGGTATAACAACTGAGAGATCCATTACTTCCTCCGGTAAAGAGAGATAGTTGATGCGGGAGTGGGACTGACGGTCCAAATCATTCGATCACTTTACAACCCAAGGCAGGTAGACTTCGATTTGCCCATCAGTACCATGAAGTTACACGCTTGCCTTTGGGAAAGCCTTTGGTGGCTAAAATACAGTGCGGCAAAGCGACAGTTGGAATTATAGCGGATAATTTCACCCCTTCTGATGAAGGGCAATGGCAAGGGCGGTTGTCCAACCCAAAAAACAACCCAATGAAAGCTTCATTGGGTTGTTTGTGTGCGAGCAGGTGAGGCAGAATGATCGGAAATGGAAAGGCGCCAACCGATCATTTATTTTTTATTTCTGATCAGGTCCGCTTCTACCATCATCTCCACCAGACCCTTAAAGCTGGTAGTCGCCTTCCAACCCAAGTCCTTATGAGCCTTGCTGGGATCCCCTATCAACAGATCAACTTCGGCTGGGCGGTAAAAACGGGGGTCCTGAACCACATAATCCTCATAGTTCAAACCAACATACCCAAACGCCAGCTCACAAAACTCCCGAACCGAGTGGGTTTCTCCGGTGCCGATCACAAAATTGTCGGGGGTGTGATGTTGCAACATTCTCCACATCGCGTCTACGTAGTCTCCCGCAAATCCCCAGTCTCGTTGCGCTTCCAGGTTGCCAAGCCGCAATTCTTTTTGCTGGCCAAATTTAATTCTGGCCACGCTGTTGGAGATCTTGCGGGTAACAAACTCCAATCCACGGCGTGGGCTTTCGTGGTTGAACAAGATGCCCGATGTAGCAAAGATATCGAATGATTCCCGGTAATTGACGGTGATCCAGTGGCCATAAACCTTAGCGACGCCATAGGGTGAACGTGGGTAGAATGGGGTGGTTTCTTTTTGGGGAACTTCAAGCACCTTGCCGAACATTTCACTGGAAGATGCCTGATAAAAACGCACCTTGGGATTGACCAGCCGGATTGCCTCAAGCAAACGGGTCACGCCCAGTGCGGTTACCTCACCGGTCAGCAAAGGCTGATTCCAGGAGGTCGGCACGAAAGATTGCGCCGCCAAATTGTAGACTTCGTCCGGTTTGTATTCTTCCAGCAAGGCAACCATGGAAGATTGGTCATGCAGGTCTCCCTGGGTAATAATGACATCATCCTGGATGCTTTCGAGCCTCTCCATGGTGACTGTACTCGAGCGGCGAACCATGCCGACTACTTGGTATCCCTTTTTTAACAGCAATTCAGCCAAATAAGATCCATCTTGGCCGGTGATGCCGGTGATCAGAGCTACAGGCATAACGCCTCCTTCAAAAATATTTGGTACTTTAATGAATCCTGATTATAACGCACTCGGTCGGCGTGCCTTGATGATCGCGAGGATGGCTGTCGAGCCAATGATGCCGATCAGGATCGTGTTCCGAATACCCAGATCATAACCAAAACCGGTGTAACGCCACGAGTACCAGTGGCAAAACAAAAGCAAATTAAATAACTCTATAGCGAAAAGGCGTTGAAACCAAACAGTATGGCCATTTCTAAGGGTATCGATTGACACGGCCGCCAGCAGCAACATGGCCGGCAACAGGATCACCCTGTAACGAGGGTTGTCCCACTGGTCACCGCCACCGCGTAATGAGGATACAAAGACCCAAACTGTTACGATAAAGAACAGCCAAAACCATTGCGCCTTTCTGGTACCTTTGGGGGCGTTTGGTTGGCTCACCGGAAAAGCCATCAGCAGGGGCAGCAGGGTGTACCACCCTATTGAACGCAGGCCGCCAACCAATTTCCAAAATAACTCGCCAGGCTCAAACAAAACGGCAGGCAAAATCGGTTGCAATACGCCATATACCGCCACAAATGGGAACGCCAACCACTCTGGTACCGCGGCCAACATTACCTGGACAATGCCGGAGCTTTGTTTTAGCAAGTGGGCATTGTATAACGCTGTCCGGCGCGCCCAGCTACCGATGACACCCATTGCGCCACCGCCTTTGTAGTCCACCAAAGACTCCCAGCTTGCTGTAAGTAACAATACCGCCAACAATGTTCCAGCGCCGATCCCTGCCAATAGTAATATCACGCTTTTTCGGTCGATCCTCGTTTGCCATTTTTCAAGGATAACCCACCCGGCGAAGATCAAAAGCATGGGTATGGCTACCCCTGGAGAGATGAACAACACCCCAATTACTGCCATCACCACGCCGGCATAGGCGGCTTGCGCCTTATTTTTCGAAATCACTGAAAGACTCAATAGGAACAAGGCCATGAACATGATCAAATAAGGTTCACGCATTTGGGATGCACCCAGCAATACCGCCTCTGGGTAGATGGCCATTGCGGCAGCCAACAGGAGCCCTGTTTTTTCCGAAAAAAAACGCTTGCCCAAAAAATACATCAGGGCTGCTGAAACACTCCCCGCAAAGGCGCTGGCGGCGATACCCATCCACACTTGTTGTACAGGCAAGGAAAAACCACGATAGATCGCCGCGAGTAACCACAACAGACCACCATACTGGTCTGAGCTCCAATTATCACTAAAGGCAACTGATAACGGTTGTGTTGACGAAGCAAGTTGCCAGGCTTGCGTGTCGCGATGGTATGCGTCAAAGAACAAATACCCTGCTTTTTGGGGTTCACTCCCTGTCGCAAGGGTTGGCAATTTTTCGTAGCTCCAAACCCCAAACGCAAATCGTAGCGCAAAGGCCATAACAGCCAGGATGATCCATTTATTCTTCATCGACGGGTCTCTGTTCTCTGTTGGTTATTCCGCCAGCTGTACAAAACGATCAGGGTGATGAATACAAGGCTTTGAGCTGGAGCCAAAAATCGGGGATTGTCGCCATGCTCGGCAAATGTTTGTAAAATAGAAATAAGCCACAAAAAGCTGATGAAAACCCAGACGTTAGTGGGGTAGTTTGCCTTTTTGAGAATAAATTGTTTCCATGTTGCCATGAGCGTGGAAACCAGGAACAAAAAATTTCCGATCACTACCCCCACCCGTTCCACAGACAAAATGAAAATAGCCAGGGTTCTGATGATCGGATCGTTGATCGCGGAGGGTTGCCATACAACCCCGCCTTTCCAAAACCATATCCAGCCAACCACTACATTTTGCCAATATAAGGATGGGTTTTCCCTGATCAATGTGTCAGAGATCTCACCCATTGTTCGGCCAAGGGAGTAATAATTCAGTTTGGTTGCCTTCATCAATTCAGGGATCGCATCCCAAATGGTATTGATCGGCGTACCGGTCGTTGATATTCGGATATGGCGATACTTTAAAAAAATATCGCGAATTTCCTGGTACTCATCAGGGGCTTTCTCAAAAATGGCACTCACATGGTTCACTTTGTGATAGCCCCCCATTGAGTCCAATCCGATCACATTGAACTGGCTGTAAATGTAAAAACCCCAACCTGCCACTGCGATCATCATTGGCACAACCAGCACGATCACGGTGCGGGTTCTTTTTGCCAGGGTTTCATTAGCCAAAAAGAAGATCACACCCGCGATACAAAAGGGCAACGGTAGAAATAGCGGACGTACGCTGGCAAGCAGCACCGATAAAATGGCAATGAATCCAAGTATTACGAAATAGGTCCTGTTGCCGGCAGGTTGGGAAGAGGAAGTTTCTGTGATCAAGAGCGTAAGCGCGATTAACACAAAAAAAAGGAAAGCGGAAAGGGCTTCTGAAAGCATCGCCGCTTCAGCCAGTAATTGTTGCAGATTTAATGTATGCAGGTATGCACCCGTGAGGGCCAATCCTTCAGAGCGGGTCAGGCGCAAGCCGATCCAATAGATCGCCAGCGTGGTCAGGATGCCAAGCACTAATTGGGCAAGGTAGGTACCCGAACCGGCGCCCGTAAGGACCAAAAAGAATGGATAACCAGGGGTGCGGGTGCCATTGTACCGGGAAAAACCAAGGTTGTTTTTGAGAGAATTGGCGAGGTGAATGTAGGTATCGCTATCATTACCCTCGAATATTGGATAACTGAACCACAGCCAAAAGCGAACAGCCAAAGCAACGGAAAGAACGATCCAAAAAGATGGCGGAATTCTTTTTAAAGCCGCGCTTATCATTGGGTTTTCCTTTTAGAAACCCTCAAGGATGCGCTTTGCCCGCTCCGTCCAAGAATATTTGATGGATTCCTGTCGCGCGCTTGCGGACATTGCCTGCCGTTTTTGCGGGTCATCAAGTAATGTCTGCACCGCGTCCTTCCATGCGGTCAGGTCATCTGGCGGGCAAAAAATGGCGGTAGTGTTGCCCAATACTTCGTGGAAAACCGGCAGGTTACTGCTAATGATCGCCCGGCCACTGGCCAAATATTCAAACATTTTCATGGGGCTGGAGATGACGGCTGAATTGCCTTTGCCACTGGAAATACCGATCTGTTTGCCGTATGGCATTAGCAAAATGTCGGCCGCCGCCTGATATAGGGGCAACTCGTGGTTGGGGATGAATCCGGTAAAGATCACATTTGGCAAACCAGCCGCTTTTTCGCGCCAAACTTCCACATCTGCCTGGTTTCCACCTGCCCAAACAAACTGGATTCCCTGCCCCCGAAATTGTTCAGCCAATAAGAGGAAGGTCTCTACCCCACGGCCGGCATACAAGTGGCCGGTGCACATCACTGTCGGCGCTTCTGCCAAGCCAGTCTGAAACCTGGCGGTGGTAACATCCGGAAGGGAGGCAAACCGCTCCAGTTCGACACCATTGGGGGCGATCACGCAATCCATTTCGGTGTTTGGTTCGCCATAAATATCCGCCAGTTTGTTGCGCAAGGCTTGGGTGATCGCGGCGATGCGTTTTTTGCCTTTGCCGTCTCTAAAGTACCTGAACCACAACGGGCCTATCCTGCCGGAAGGAAGGTCGTGCATCTCAAGCACGACAGGCAGGTTCATAAATAATCCCAAGACCGCGCTTTGGACCGGCCAAACATACAACAGGTCTGGTTTTAACTTCTTGGCCCTGCGGCTTGCCGCAAAAAAGAACAATCGGCGCGATGGACTCGGCAGATACTCGATCTCGAATTCCCGTGACAGGCCATAAATATGGGCAAGGTCCTTCCACGTGCTCTGATGGTGTTGTTGTGAACCGAACGGTACGATCAGGCGAACATCATGGCCAACCATTGCCAAAGCGTGCACGGCTTTCATGGTTTGGATGCTGTTGGCATTGATCGATGGAATTTCAGATCCGGAGATAGCGATGATTTTCATAAGTGAATTTTATCAGCCTGAGTGTTTTTTTCCATATTCCCGATGGTCCTAATGGCGCGGATCAGGATCAGAAATATGGTGATAGAAAAATATAGGCTCATAAGGACGGCTTGCGCGCCAATGCCATATACAGGCAGCAGGATCGTACTTGCAACCAATTTGCCAGCTCCTATCACCGTAGAGGTGGCCAACGGAAAATATGGATCGCCCAAAGAAAGCGACAACGGTCGATTCCAAAAAAAAGTGTTGGCAATTCCATAACCAACGAACAAGATCATGGCAGGCTGCCAGGCCGGAGCAAAATCGGCACCGTAAAGAGCGCCGATCAGCCATTCACCGCCGATGAAAAATAAACCACCGAACAAAAGCGTGACAGCACCAGAGATCAAGGTCAGGCGGGAAAGCAAGGAACGCAACTTTGTCCAGGCCTTTGCGGTAACAGTCCGGGTGATCTCCGGGAAGGATGTCTTGATGAATGGGTCGATCGGAATCAGCATAAAACCGATCAGGCTGACAGCAAGTTTGTATAGCCCCCCTTGGGTGGGGTTGAGGAAGGTATTGACCCATAGCACATCGCTATCGCGTACCAGCAAATTGACGGTGCCAGAAAAATTACTTGAGAAAGCAAATCCCCAAAACTCCTTCCTGGGCGGCAGCAATGTAAGCGGGGTTTTCCACCAACCCAAACCAAACAGTTGTTTGGCTTGGTATAACCCGTATGCCAAATAGGAAATGCCCGCAACAGATTTGCCTGCCAGATAAGCCAAAATGACAACAGGAAATGGATCAGGTGAAAAAACAGCTACCAACACAATGCCCGCGGTGACAATATTTTGGGCCAAGTTGATCGCTGCCTGAAACTTGAATTTACCCGCTATCTGCAATAAGGCGCTGCTGGTTTCAAATGTAAGCCCAAACGGGACGATCAATCCGTATACCATGAACCAGACCGCCATCCCCTCATCCTTGGCAAAATACCTGGCAGCCATTGGCGCAAGCGCGTAAATGATCGCGTACGACAGGAAGGAAACCGTCACTTCTGTCATGGTGGCTACCTTGAAAACAGCGGCGGCTTTTTGGGTTTGCTTGCTTGCCAACGCTTCTCCGGCGTACTTTACAACCAACTCACCAATGCGAAAGGAGAGTAATTTGTCGGCAAGGGCGGCAAATGTGGTGACCGCTGCCAATATGCCAAAAAAATGCACCCCCAAAGCCCGTGAAGAAAGAACGCTGGTCGCGATGCTCAGAAAAATTCCGAGTGTGCTACCAGAAAACAAGTACCCGCTATTTTTTACAACTCGCCGCAAGAGAGGGTCTTCCCTCCATGCGGCGATACCTTTTTGCAAAAATTTCACAAGGTTGTAACCTGGTTTGCCCAGTGCCTTTCAGCCAGGTACCAATCTATCAGGGCCTGGGTGCCCATCCGCATGTCGTATGCGGGTTTCCATCCAAGCAAATCGCGGGCTTTTGAAACATCCGCCCAGTTTGTGAACATGTCGGCTGGGTTGGCTGGGCCATGGATGACATTTGCTTTTTTGCCAGTGAGATCCTCAATCAAGGTCACCAATCCGTTGATGGTGATCACCTCATGGCCACCCAGGTTGATCACATTAAAGCCGGAAGGCTTCAATGCCGCGATGATACCGCTCACGATATCATCGATGTAGGTAAAACCGCGCGATTGTTCGCCATCCCCAAAAATGTGTACCGGCCTTCCCTCAATGATCCACTGTACGAACCGGAATAACGCCAAGTCTGGTCGCCCCGCCGGTCCGTAAACAGTAAAGAAGCGCAAAATATTGGTATTCATCCCATACAGGTGGTGGTAAGCATGGGCCATTGCCTCAGCGCCTTTTTTACTTGCCGCATATGGCTGCAAGGGCTCGCTGCTGGATGCGCTTTCTGGGGTGGGATAGGGTGGATTGGAACCATAAATACTGGAAGTCGAGGCAAGGATAAAAGAACCGTTACCGCTGTTCTTGCATACTTCCAGCATGTTCAAGGTGCCGGTAACATTCGATTCAACGAAGATCCAGGGATTGTCTACACTGGCACGAACACCCGCCCTGGCAGCCAAATTGATCACCCCGTCAAATTTTTGTCCAGCAAACCGATCGATCACATCCTTTTTAGAGATGTCGGCCAAATGAAAGGTGAATTGCTTGTTTTTTTCAAGCTTTTCCAACCGATAGCGCTTGATCATCGGGTCATAGGCGTCATTCAGGTTGTCGACGCCGCTTACCGTGTGCCCAGCATCCATCAGGATCTGCGACGTGCGAGCCCCAATAAAGCCCGCCGCGCCAGTAACCAGGTAGTTAGCCATTGGTGATTCCTTTATTTAAAGTCTGACAACATTTTGGTCGCCCGGTTTTAGGTAATTACCGGTCGCGTTTCTGGTATCGAACAAGAACTGGGCGTTTTTGATCAGCTCAGGGTAGTTGTACGATCTGTGGTTGGTGACCAGGATCGTTACATCGGCTTCCCGAACTGCCGCCAACAGGCTCTCATCCGCGATACTCTCCAATTTCCAGTGTTCGTGTTCGTGATGAATATGGGGGATGTATGGATCGTGATATTGGACGGTTGCGCCCTTGTTGCGTAATAACGCGATCACATCCAGGGCAGGGCTTTCACGCACATCATCAATGTCTGGTTTGTAGGCAACACCCAGAACCAATGCCTTGTTGCCTTTTAAGGCTTTGCCGCGGTCGTTCAAGCCCTCCAAAATGCGGCTAACAACGTAACGTGGCATGTTGGTGTTGATCTCACTGGCTAATTCGATGAACTTTGCGTTGTAATTAAGCGCTTTCATCTTCCAGGAGAGGTACAGGGGGTCGATCGGGATACAATGGCCACCCAAGCCCGGGCCGGGTGTGAATTTCATAAAGCCAAACGGCTTGGATGCCGCAGCCTCGATCACTTCCCAAACATCCACGCCCAGGCGCTCGCACATCATCGCCAATTCGTTAACCATGCCAATATTGATCATGCGGAAGGTGTTCTCGAGCAATTTGGCCATTTCGGCAGCTTCGGGGGAGGAAACAGGAACGATCGTCTCAAGGGCTCCGGAATACCAGGTGGTAGCCACTTCTACACAGGCCGGGGTCATCCCGCCCATAACTTTTGGTGTATTGTAAGTGGTCCAGTCTTCTCGCCCCGGGTCTACCCGCTCCGGAGAAAAGCAAATGAAAAGATCCTTGCCTACCTCAAGTTTCGTGGCCCCTTCCGAGAGCATGGGCACCAGGATCTCGCGTGTTGTGCCAGGGTACGTGGTAGATTCCAAGACCACGATCATTCCCGGATGTACATATTTGGCCAATTCTTCGGTGGCGGACAGAATGAACGACATGTCGGGGTCACCGGTTTGTCGCAGTGGGGTCGGTACGCAAATGCTTACGGCGTCCATTTCGGCCAGTGCGGCAAAATCAGCGGTCATGCTTAATTTTCCGGCTTTGTGCAACCGGTCTACGGTTTCAGATGGCACATCCTGAATATAAGAGACGCCTTTATTGAAAGCATCCACTTTGCGTTGGTCGGGGTCAATACCCAAAACAGTGTAACCCTTCTCTGCGAAGACCACCGCCAACGGCATTCCAACATACCCCATTCCCAAAATACCGATCTTGGCAGTTTTGGTTTGTAGCTTTTGGATCAATTCATCTTTTGTTGTTGTCATACTTTCCTTCCAAAGGCATTTTTTGCCGGATGATCATAGGAGTTTTAGTTGTTTTCCCTCAGGAGCATCGGGCTTGTCACTCGACAGATTGTTATGCTTCGGTTGCTCTGGTACAGGTTGCCGAAGCGGTTCGGGTTTCGCAATGTTTTGCTTGGCAGGCAGACCAAGTTCCTTGCGTGCCATAGCCAATAGTTTTGGTAATTTTGAGAAATCTTCCTTTATGGCAGGTTTTAATGCGGGCTGATGTAAAGCCGCTGCGGGGTGAAACATGGGGATCACAAAGGTGTCGCCAACCCGCTTCATCATACCGTGAACCTGGCTGATTTTAACATCCTCAAAAAAATTTGCCATGGAAAAACGGCCGAGGGTAATGATGATGCTTGGTTTGATCACCGCGATCTGCCGGTCGAGATAGGCGTTGCAGGCTGCCAACTCCGCAGGCTCAGGGTCTCGGTTGAGGGGTGGCCGGCATTTAACTACATTGCAAATAAACACATCTTCTCGGGTGAGCCCGGCGTTTGCCAGCAATTCGGTCAGTAATTTTCCCGCTTGTCCAATAAATGGACGACCTTCCAGGTCCTCGTTTTTACCGGGGCCTTCCCCTATTAGCATGATCTCGGTATCCGGATTACCTTCCCCCGGCACAGAATATGTGCGGGTGCGCGATAATTCGCAGTTTTTGCAAACCGCGATCTCAGCGGCGATTGTTTTGAGTGTTTCAGGCATAGCTTTAACGATTCACCATTGAAAAATCTGTCATCGTCATCAGGATCGCATTCTCGTGGTTGTCCTTGTAATAGCCTTTTCGTAAGCCAACAGTTTGGTACCCTAATTGCTGATACAGATGAATGGCTATGAGATTGCTCTCGCGAACTTCCAAGTAGGAGACGCGGGCTCCTTCACGGTATGCTGATTGTAATGCCGATTTGGCTAATTGCCGTGATAATCCGCGCCCCCGAAGGTCTTGCCGGATCGCGATCGTGGCCAAATGGGCTTCATCCAATACGAGCCAGACCACGATGAACCCGGCAACCTCGCCAAACCATTCCATCACCCAACAACGTGCGTTTGGGTTGGCCAATTCGGTGGCGAAGGCGTTGTTAGGCCACGGGTCGCTAAAACTTACCTGGTCGATCTGTCCAACCAGCGGCAGATCCTCGGTTTTCATCGGCCTTACAACGATATTGTTCACGGGGTATCGGGGATGGGGTTCGCGATGTGCAAATACAAGGGTGCCAAGCTGAAAAGGTCATCAGCCAGTCCCTTGCGGATCTTCCGTTCGGCAAGCCAGCCAAGTATGGCCGGCCGCCTTATACAAAAGACAGGGTCAAACAGGGTAAGGTTTTGGTTTTTCTTGAGCATATCCCGCTCAGAAGCAGACATATCGCCGCAGAACAAGTGGGGCTCGCTTACCTCTTCCGCCAATTGTTGCGCAGTCGCGATCCGCGGGGGCGCGCTTGGCACCCATTTTTTCCTGCCGTTAAACACATACGTTCCGCACGCGTGCCTTCCTCTCCCTGCCGGCAAACTACAAAGCAATGGCAGGTTATCTTGTTTGTTAATAGCCGCTGCCAAAATATCCAAGGAATTGATGGCGGCAACAGGAAGCCGGCGCGAAAAGGCAAACCCCTTTACAAATGAGAGGCCAACCCTCAGGCTGGTAAATGAGCCCGGCCCGATCGCGATGCCGATCCCATCCAGGTCGCCGAGTTGTTTGCCGGTTTTATCCAAAATTTGTGTCACGGCGGGGGCAAGTTCCACGGTATGCATGGTATTGCTTTGCCAATAAAACTCAGCGATCGGGTGCCCATCTTCAACCAGCGCCAACCCCATTTGCGGTGTAGAGGTATCTATTGCCAGGTACATTCAGTTCCCCTTGATCCGATCGCGGAATTCCAACAACAGGGCTTCTGAGGCCTTGCCTGTGGAACTGAATGCCAGAGAGCGCTTGGTTTCATCTATGTAATTGATCGTGATCCATAACCGATCGTCAGGAAAAATATCCGACATCAACTCTGGCCATTCAACCAGTGTTGGACCGTTCGCCAACATGCCATCAACGTCCAATTCTTCGGCTTCCAAAATATTGTTCAAGCGGTATGTGTCGAGGTGGTACAACCGCACCGGGTCGATCCGCCGGTATTCATTCACCAGTTGGAAGGTTGGACTGGATACCTGGTCTGTGCTTCCCCACCCGGCAGCAACACCCTGGACAAACGTGGTTTTGCCAGCGCCAAGGTCCCCTTGCAGGCAAACCAACATCCCTGGCTTTAATAGGGAGCCCATACGCATACCCAGGCGGCGGGTTTGTTCGGCGCTGTGGCTAATAAATTCAAACGAGTGGCCCGTCAGGATGGTCATATACCAGACGTGATCAACGCCCTAACTTTTTTGCGATCTCGCGGGCAATATCGATGGAAGAATTGGGTTTGGCAACCCGTTTGCATGCGGCCACAAAAGTTTCCCGTATCTCGGGGTGTTCCACCCACTGTTGCAGGGTATTAACTACTTTTTTGGCTGTTGGCGCCCAAACACCCGCGCCTTCTTCCACTGTAAAAGTAACGTTACCATCCTCCTGGCCAGGTAATTTGGCGTAAAGGATGATCGGCAAGCTTGCGGTCATCGCTTCGGCAATCGTGCCGGGGCCAGCCTTGGTGATCAATACGTCCGCGGCGCGCATCATATCGGGCAATTCCTTGGTAAAACCATAAATATAGGTCGGGATGTTCCATGTGTGATCTTCAAGGCTGCGCTTTAGCCGTTCGTTTCGCCCGGCAACAATACACAACCCAATATCCAAACCAGAATCGGCAACGGCGCGGGCAGTTTGGCCAAGCGGACCCATACCATCGCCACCACCCACCATCAAGACCATGAACTTGTCCCTGGGCCAACCAAGTTTTTCGCGTAATTCTGCTTTGCTTCCCGAGGGGGCGCAGTATTTCCGGGCGATCGGTTGGCCAACCACCTTAACAGCGTTGTTTTCCATTCCGTTTTGGATTGCTTTTTTGCGTGCGGCTTCTGTAGGGACCAAAATAATATCCGAGCGCCGATCAAACCATAACGCATGCGTGGTGACCATATCAGTGACGACTGTGATAAATGGCGGGCGATTTTTCCCCAAGGCTTTCAATATCCATGAAACTGCCAGAGGATGGACAGACACCACCAGGTCGCAAGGGTGGTTGCGGATGATATTGCGCGCGGTACGCGCGGCTACCGGCCACATCGTAGCTGTTATTGCGCGGGCGCGTGCGCGACCATCCGTGATCTTAAAAGACGCCCCCCAAAGGTCAGGGGCTAAAACCATGTAAGGGTACCAGTCAGGCATACGGTTGAGAGGTCGAGGCGCGTAATCCTTAAAAATATCCACCTTTTCATAGGTGAACTGGTTGGGATATTCCAATTCAAGTGCCTCGATCAGCGCTTCAGTGGCGGAACGGTGTCCACCGCCGGTATCTGAAAATAAGAATAGGATGTGCGGTTTTTTGGGTTCAATTACCATTGTTGTCTCCAGGCGGGCGTATCGTTTTTGCCCGTTTTGCCAGTTCCCTGCGGGTTAGTAAAACCCTGTGTCCACAGGTCATGCATTCCAAGCCAATATCGGCTCCCAATCTAACCACCTTCCAACTATAACCACCGCAAGGATGGGGTTTTCGTAATCGGATAACTGATTCTAATTGCAGGTCTGGCAGCATCGAAAAAATTATACCTGAAAGGGTTTGAACCTGCCGTTGCGGTTGGCGTGTTAGAATACATTGTTATTATTTGTATGGAGGTGTGTAATGGCGCAAGACATTTATCCAATTGAGATTGCCGGCATCAAAAGGGACCTGCCGTTGTTTCAGATCGCCCCTGGTTTGCGGATCGCGATCCTCAACATATTGGGCGATACCGAGCTGGTGCAGGCTTGCAGTAAGGCGTTGGCTAAAAAATTGGAAGAAATTGATTACGATATTATCGTAACTGCTGAAGCGAAATCGATACCGATCGCGCACGCGCTTTCGGTAGATACCCATAAACCTTATGTTGTGTTGCGAAAATCCTACAAGCCTTATATGGGCAACGCCCTCAGGGCAGAAACCCTTTCCATCACCACTGGCCAACCTCAAACCTTGATCCTTGATGAAAAGGACAAAACCCTCGTCACCGGGAAAAAGGTCATTATCCTTGATGATGTCATTTCAACTGGTTCTACCCTGCAAGGGATGCGGATGATCTTGGGAAAAGCGGACGCGACAGTAGTAAATGAGGTCGCGATCCTCACCGAAGGCGAGAAATCACAATGGCTCCACATTATCTCGCTGGGGCACTTGCCACTATTTACAGATTGAACAAACCAGATATTGATAAGGACACGGCACCCGATCTTCAAGGTGCCGTGTCCTTTTTTTCTGCAGGACTTAGTAAAAAGAGATCGTTTCGCTGCCCAACAATTTTTCTTTTACTTTGTCTCGGATCAGTTCCAAATGTTCGGGAATTGCCACAAAATCAAGGTCATCCGATGGGATGGTAAGCACCGGACACAAGGTGAAGTGTTCGATCCAATCATCGTACAGTTTATTGAGGTTGCCGAGGTATTCCGCGGTGATTCCTTGTTCAAACTGGCGTCCGCGTTGTTTGATCCGTTTTTGCAAAGTGGGCACCGATGCTCTTAAATACAGCACCATATCGGGAGGTGGCAAAAAAGCTACCAGAGTTTCGTACAACTCCCGGTAGGTAGCATAATCGCGGGGGTTGATCTGCCCTTGCAGAAACAGGTTTCGGGCAAACACCTCAGCGTCTTCATACACACTGCGGTCTTGCAATACGGAATTGGGGTGGTTGAGGATGCTATGATGGATCCGCAGCCGGTGAATCAGGAAATAAATTTGAGAGTGGAATGCCCAGGAGTTCATATCCTTATAAAAATCAGTTAGATAGGGATTATCGTTTACCGGTTCATAAAAGGGCGCCCAGCCCAATTGGTCACACAATAATTCCACCAAGGACGATTTGCCAGCCCCGATGTTCCCTGCGACGGCGACATACTTGTGCTTCGGGTCGATCATAAGATTAGTTATTACCGCTCAACTCTTTGTCTATCGCCTGCACAAAGACCTCAAGAGGTTGAGCGCCAACGATTGCCAAACCGTTGATGAAAAAAGTAGGGGTAGAACGCACGCCGAGACTTGTTGCGTACTCATAGTCCCCGGAAACCTCAACCCGCTGTTTTTCATCTTGCAAGCATTGAGAAAATGAACCTAAATCCAAACCGATGTTGGTGGCATAGGAATTGTAAGTATTGACATTAAGTTCTTTGCCACCATTGAACAGCAAGCCATGGAACTCCCAATACTTTCCCTGTTCACCCGCGCAATTCGCGGCAATTGCCGCTGGCTCGGCCTCTGGGTGAATTTGGTAGAGCGGAAAATCTCGGTAGACAAAACGGATTTGGCCATCATATTTGGCCATCAAATCGTCGTACACCTCATTATGCCAACGAACGCAAAACGGGCATTGGAAATCACTGAATTCAACGATCGTAATAGGAGCGTCTTCAGGACCAACCGAAGGGTCTCCATCCAATTGCACTTCCCGGCGTACTGTGGGTTGCTCATCGCTAGGGTCGGCAACATTCTGCACTCCAGAATCTCTGCCCCAAATCAGCCAGGCCGATAAAAACCCGAGCAAAAAAGCGGCCGGCAAATACCAAACGGAGAGGGAGAATTTAATGACTTCTGGGCGGTTCACTTTGCGTTTCGCAGCTGATTGTTGGGTTTCTTCCATGTTGATTCCTATTTTTTTAAACGGATTATACCCTTACCGTATTGGAGATAATCATCGATTGAAAAATCGGCGAAATATCGGCAATCGGATGATCAACAACGCCGCGTAGACCGCCAAATAAACGAGTGGCTTGGTAATATTTCCTTGCAGGGTAAACAAATTGCCCTTGCTTGCCGCAAAATAATGCCAGATCACGATCGCCGGGATCAGATAGGCAAGCAAATGGAGTTTTTTCCAATTTTTTCCCATTCTTTTCTTAAACCAAACCAGAGATGTAACCGCCAATGGGCTTAGCAGTAAAAGCGCGCTCAGGCCAATCAGGATGTACATTTTTGTTCCGACATCCGCCAAGATCCAATTCAGGTTAAATTGATAATCTACCCCAATAAAGATCAAGAAATGGCTGGTCGCGTAAAAATAACCATAATTTCCCAACGCTTGCCGCCGCGAAAGCACCTTTTTGTTGCCGGTAACAATAGCGATTGGCGTGCAGGCCAAAGAGAGCAACAGAAAGTTCAACGCCCATTGGCCACTGGCCTGTTGGATAGACTGAACCGGGTTTACGCCGAGCCTGCCTGAAAAAAACCAAAACGAATACAGCGCGGCTGGGAGTAAACCGAACAAGTGGGTGAAGATGCGAGCGGTTGGTAGAGTTTTGCCCATTAGTAATTTTTTTGCAGGTCCATTCCTTGGTAAAGGCTGTCAACCTGATCCGCGTAACCATTAAACGGTAATGTTGGGATCCGTTCAAACCCGCCAATTCTACGCTCGGTTGATTGTGACCAGCGTGGATGGTCCACTTCAGGGTTAACATTGGCAAAGAAACCATATTCATTGGGGGCAATACTGCTCCACAATGTAGAAGGCTGATAATCTACCAATTCAATGCGGGTGATCGATTTGATCGATTTAAAACCATATTTCCAAGGGACCACCAGCCGGATGCCGCCGCCATTTTGGGCTGGCAGTTCACCCCCGTATAAACCGGTAGCCAGGGTGGTCAGCGGGTGCATCGCCTCATCGATCCGTAATCCCTCCTGGTAAGGCCAGGGGTATCTCCTGTCAAATTGGCCCGGGAAAACTTCAGGGTCGTACAAAGTCTCAAATCGCACATACGCAGCATCGCTGGTTGGCTCCACAACACTCAAAAGGTCTGCCAACGAGAACCCTACCCACGGGATCACCATACTCCAGGCTTCAACGCACCTCAAGCGCATGATCCGCTCTTCCGGCTTGAATCTTTTTTCCAAATCATCTACAGAGTATGTGCCGGGATTATTCACCTTCCCAAACACCTCTACCAGCCACGGGTTGGTAGAGAATCCGGAAGCCAACTTCGCTACGGATTCTTTGTCTGTACTGAACTCATAAAAATTGTTATACCCGGCGATTTCCTCAAGTTTATTTACCGGGCTCCCCAATTCATCGGTCTTCAAAGAGATGGAAGGATTGGAAGTAGGCGCGCCTGGATTCGTTTGCGATGTTGATGAAATGCCACAGGCGCTCAACAACATCGACCCCGCCAACAAACCCGTGGATTTTATGAAATCTCGCCGGTTTAAATAACTGGATTTTGGTGTAATTTCCGAACTCGGTATCTTAGGCAGGATCATTTTTAATCTCCTTTGGATAAGCTTAACATAAATAGGGCATCGAAAATATTAAATTTGGATAAAAATTGGTTGAATATTATGTGGTAAACTTGAGTAGCTCAATTTGAGCCATGGGATATTGTTTTGAAGTTCTAGCGACTTGCCCGGGGATTACGGGCATTTTTGTTGTACAAAGCTTGGTTTATGGGACGTTGAATCCGAGAGGATGAGACGGTGTTGGCAAGATTTTTATAACTGGAGCATCAAAACAAATCCATACCGCCAACCTGGCATTATTGCCGGGGCTATGTATGAGGAGTTTTGATGAACACCGATTTTCTTTCTTTTAACCTGCGCCACGAACTTGTGCAGGCCATTACCGACCTTGGTTACGTTGAGGCCACCCCCATTCAGTCGGAGATGATCCCACTGATGATGACCGGAGTTGATGTCATTGGGCAGGCCCAAACAGGCACAGGCAAGACCGCAGCCTTTTCCCTTCCTATCCTTCATAATTTAAAAACTGGCAACCGCGCTCCAAAGGTGTTGATCATGGCACCCACCCGCGAGCTTGCCCTGCAAGTTGCCGAGGCGATCCAGAATTTCGGCAAGGAGATGCACGTGAGGGTGGCTTCTGTATACGGTGGCGCACCCTATAACCGCCAGATCAACGAACTGCGCCGAGGGGTTGATATTGTTGTCGGTACACCCGGCCGTATGATCGACCTGATCGACAAAGGTGTTCTGGACCTTTCAGAGATCGCCAGCGTTGTTTTGGACGAGGCCGATGAAATGCTTTCGATGGGCTTTGTGGAAGATATTGAGCGCATTTTGTCCGAAACCCCCTCCGATCGCCAAACCGCCCTTTTCTCGGCAACCATGCCTACCCCCATTCGCCGCCTGGCTGACAAATATATGCACTCTCCCCAATCGGTTACCATCGCAAAAGAAATGGTTACCGTGGAGACGATTGAGCAAGTTTACTATTTGGTCAACGAGAACGAAAAATCGGCCGTACTTTCACGCTTGTTCGAAGTCGAACCGATCACTTCTGCCTTGATCTTTGTACGTACCCGTGCCGGCACAGGTGAACTTGCCAGCGAATTATCCAATCGCGGGTTCCCAAGCGAGGCTCTTAACGGCGACCTAAACCAGGATGCGCGAGAACGAACCCTAAACCGATTTAAAGGCGGGCAGGTAAAAGTATTGGTAGCTACCGATGTAGCCGCGCGCGGGCTTGATATTGATGATATCTCCCACGTATTCAATTTTGACCTGCCAGATGACCATGAAGTGTATGTTCACCGCATTGGCCGCACAGGCCGCGCAGGCCGAAAAGGTGTTGCCATTTCCTTGGCTACCCCCTACGAGCGCCGCCGTATCCGAGATATTGAACGCTTTGCCCGCATCAAGCTGCGCCAGGGCGTAGTGCCTACCAAAGAAGAGATCCTCTCCAAACGAGAGAATGAATTGGTGAACCAACTGAATGTATGGATGTCTCGCGGACGATGTAAAACTGAGCGAACCATTGTGGAACGCATGGTAGAGAACGGCGCCGACCCCTTGGAGGTAGCAGCCATTGCTTTGAAGATGGCCCGTTCTGAAGAAAAACAGCGGCCGATCGCCGATGTAAACCCGGTGCCCGAGTTTGATGAGAACCGCAAGATGGGCCGCGGGATGCGCCAAGGCGCGGGCGGCCGGCGGGATGGCGGAGACCGCAAGTATGGCGGCTCTGGGGCTGGTTCCTCACGTGGCGCTTCTTCCCCTGCGGCCGCGCCCAAGTACCGCGAGGAAAGACCGCATTTTGCCAACAAAAACCATGAGGGCTTCCCCGGGGCGAAATTTGGCGGCAAATCGCACGAATCTGGTATGGTGCGCCTCAATATCAGTATTGGCCGCGCCCATGGCATCCGCCCATCAGATGTGGTTGGCGCCATCGCATACCACGCCGATATTCCCGGCAACAGCATCGGCAAGATCTTCATCGAAGACCAGCACACCTTGGTTGATGTTCCAGAAAATTTGGTCGAACAGGTTCTTTCCAAAAAAGGCAAGTACACCATCCGCAAACAAAACTTTACGGTAGAAAAAGCCAAGTAAATCAAATAACAAAAATCCCTGGATATCCAGGGATTTTTTATAATTCATTCGGGTTGAGATGGAAAGTTTCACCCATGCCGCTGCATGAATCGTTCCATGCGGCGCAAGGCTTCCTCGATCTTTTCGTAGGCGGTGGCATAAGAGCAGCGAACATAGCCATCTCCGCCGGCGCCAAAAGCGCCGCCAGGGACCACCGCAACATGCTCCTCCTGTAATAGTTTCTCGGCAAAAGTTTCGCTATCCAGGCCGGATGCGCTGATGTTGGGGAAGGCATAGAATGCCCCCCGCGGTTCAAAAGTGGTCAGCCCCAGATTGTTCAGCCCGCCAACGATCAACTTGCGGCGCCTGTCGTATTCCGCCACCATTGTTTCGACATATGAATCTGATTTCAGCGCCACAATGGCGGCATCCTGGGCAGTGGTTGGGGCAGACATGATGGTGTATTGGTGAATTTTGATCAGCCCTTGAATAAATTCGCCCGGGGCAGCGGCAAAACCGATCCGCCATCCGGTCATTGCGTGGCTCTTGGAGAAACCCCCAAGCAGGATGGTCCGTTTCCGGATCTCCTCGCCCAGCGCGGGGAAGCACACATGCTTAAAGTTATAAACAAGCCGGTCGTAGATCTCATCCGATACAACCATCAGGTCGTGTTCAATCGCGATCTTGGCAATCTCCAACAATACTGCCTTTTCGGCAACCGCGCCGGTAGGGTTGCTGGGGTAACCAATAAAGATCACCTTGGTTCGGGGGGTGATCGCTTTTCGGATGTCCGCGGGGTCAACCTGAAAATTATTATCCATCCGGCAAGGGATCTCGACTGGGACTCCACCTGCAAGCGAGACCTCTGCCTGGTAAGATACAAAACAAGGGGTAGGGATGATCACCTCATCACCGGCATCTAACAGGGCTGTGAAGGTGAGATATAAAGCTTCAGATACCCCAACGGTGGCGATGATCTCGGTTGCCGGGTCGTATTTCACACCGTACAACCGTTGCAAGTTGTCGGCGATCCCTTGGCGCAGCTCTATCTTTCCGGCGTTGCCAGTGTAATGGGTTTCCCCGGCCATCAAAGAGGCAACCCCCGCGTCGAGGATCGGTTTGGGGGTGGTAAAGTCTGGTTCGCCGATACCCAATGAGATCACATCCTTCATGGTAGCGGCGATATCAAAAAACCGGCGGATGCCTGACGGTTTAAGGTCAGAAACGCGCTTGGATAAGTAATTCTTTTCAATTGTTGGCTGCATGCCGTCCTCCTGGTTTGGTTGCGCAGGGATTGTTGCGCTTATAACTTGATACTGGAATTATCACCAATATTGATCGTCTTGGATTGTCCGTCAACGCGGGCGTTTCGCCCGATGAAAGAGCCATCAAGGGCGCAATTGGAGACGGCAGATCCTTCATCCAAAATACTGTTGGAAATGATACAGTGGGAAACTTCGCAATCTGCACCCACTGAGACGTGCGGACCGATGACCGAACCGGTTACTTTGGCGCTGGGGTGGATAAACACAGGTGCGATCACTTTTACGTCATTTTGTTTGGAGGCGTCCGCGGAATTATCTTTGCCGTGGTCTAACATGAATTGGTTGGTCTGCAGTGTTGCCTCGATCGTGCCGGTATCCAGCCATACATCTACATGCTCGGTCCGCATCCTGGCTCCATGCTCCAACATGATGTTGATCGCGTCGGCCAGGAAGTACTCTCCCTTTAATTGGATGTCGCGTTTGATCTGTTCATCGACTGCCGAAACCAGGTTTTCGGCACTCTTAAAGTAATAACAACCAACCACAGCCAAATTATTCTCTATCGATTGTGGTTTTTCGATCAATTTGTTGATCTGGTTCTGTTGGTTCAACTCCGCAACGCCAAACCGGCGTGGGTCCGGGACTGCCTTAACCCATGCCACACCGTCATTCGCTTCACTTGCCAAAAATCCAAAATCCGTCTCCAAGAGGGTGTCTGAGAAAACCACCATCATTGGCCCGGACAACAAATGGCGTGCCAGCCAAATGGTGTGGCTCTGCCCCTTCATTTCCTCTTGGACGATGTAGCTTGCTTTGATGTGCGGGTAATGTTTGCGGATATAAACCGGGATCTGCTCTCCAAGGAAGGGACCAATGATGAAAATAAATTCCACCGAGATGCTCTTTGGAATGCTATTAAACATATCCATTAGGTGGTCTAAAGATGGCTTGCCAGCCACGCCTACCAGTGGTTTTGGTTTGCTCCAGGTGTGGGGCCGCATGCGGGTCCCCCATCCTGCCATCGGGATGACGATCTTGAGATGATTGGCCAAAGTTACTCCTAAATTGTTTGATAACAAGCGTCGGACTGCAACCCCTGAATATTAATCGAAAACTGAAATATAAGGTAGGCGAAGTCCTTAGCGGTACGCAAAGAAACCGATCAACGCGGCAATGATGACCAAAATTACCGGGTTGATGTTTGTAGCCGCGAGCAACACAAAAGACACCACGGTGATGGCGGCCTTGTCCAAATTGTTAGCCAAGCCATTAGCCCAGCCTTGCTCCTTGACCCTGAAAACTGAAATGGCCATGTCATAGGTTGTCCAAAGCAGTAAGCCGACCACCAACGGCCTAACAGCACTGATCATGGCTTTCATGGCTGGGTGATCTTTGGCAGAGAAAAAATACACCAAAAAGACCAACATCAACACTGTTGTTGGCAAAACTGTTCCGGCGGCCGCCATCACCGCACCTGCGGTGCCAGCCAGTTTGTAACCCACATAGGCGCTAACCTGTGGGGCAATTGGCCCGGGCAAGGCGTTCCCAAGGGCAACCGCATCCGCGAATTCTTCGGACGTGAGCCAGGGTTGTGGCGATGTGGCGCCAACAGGCAACCAGGTTGTCGAGGTGGTCTCTCTTTGCATCAGGGCCAGGCTGGCGGGGCCGCCACCCCAAGAGAACAAAGCTACCTTGGTGAAAACGAAGAAGATCTGCCACAATAATTGCCAGTTCATTTTGTCCTCGCTATCGGTGTGCCTGGCACATCGGGATCAATTTCCGGCAGATCACGATAGTTGTTTTTCCAACCGGGCTAATTCACCTTCGATCAAGTCCACCGACTTTTTGAGTGTGGGGGCATCGAAGGAAAAATCTGCTCCCGCGGTGCGGAAGAGATCTGGCAAACTTGCCCTGGAGCCAAGCTTGAGCGCGTTTGTGTACGCTTCAATCGCTTTCTTTTGGTCGACCAGGCTGTTAGCCCAAATTTGCGCGGCTCCCAATTGTGCCATGCCGTATTCAATGTAATACAAGGGGCTGGTAAAGATGTGCGATTGGCGATGCCAAAAGGTCTGCTTATACATTTCAAGGTTGTTGTAATCCTGCGAGGGCATATAGCGGTCCCACAATTCTGCCCACTTTTGTTCACATATTTCGCCATCATGGCTAATGGCCTCATTCTCGTAGATCCAATGCTGGAAATGATCCACCAAAGCCATATACGGCCAGAATTTAAGCATCCCCTCCAAATGCTCTATCATGCTGCGGGCGTAATCTTGTTGGTCGTAAAAACCGCCGACCGTTTTTTGGGTGTAAGGCGCTGCGATCAATTCCATTGCCATAGAAGCCACCTCGGCAAACTCAAAGGGCAAATAATTTTCAGCCCGATCATGGAAGTATTCCAGCTCTTGGCGCAGGAACTCATGCATGGCATGGCCGCTTTCGTGTAGCATGGTCTCTACGTCATCGTGAGTCCCAGTGGCGCTCATAAAAATGAAAGGTTTTCTGGCAACCGCATAACCCAGGGAATACGCTCCGGGTGCTTTGTTCTTGCGGCTCGGAACATCCAGCAAGCCTTGTTCGATCATGGTCTGAAAGTTATCCCCAAAAGATTCATCTACCATCGCCAAGATCTGGCGAGTCTTTGTTAAAAACTCCTCGGTATCGGCAAATGGCTTCAGCGGTTTGTCGCCATTGACCTCAAGGTTGTTATCCCATGGGCGTATGGAAGGGATACCCAATTTGGCTGCCCGGCGTTGGTTGATGCGGGTAACCGCGGGAACGACCACCTCTTCGATGGCCTTGTGGAATGACATGCAATCATCGGGGGTGTAATCAAAGCGGAACTTGGCTTGCCACATCATCGAGCGGTAATTATCGAGGCCTTTGTTCCTGGCAATATGAGACCTCAACCGCAGCAATTTACCCCACAACTCGTTCAGCTCAGTTCTCCGCGCATACCTGCCTTCCACCGTAATGCGCCACGCCTTTTCGCGGATGTTCCGGTCAGATTCCAGCAACAATGGGAACATTTGAGATGCCGTTCGTTCCTCCCCTTCCCATTGGAAGGTGATCCCCCCGATCAATTTGTTGTATTCATTGCAAAGTTTTTGCTCTTCTACCAGTAAGGGAAGGTTCTGTTCAGAAAACAGAGCGTGCTCCGCACGGAGTTTTTTTAGCGGCAGCTCAAAGCCTTTGGGTTCCATCCCGCTGTCGATCAGTTTTTGCTTGGCGGCCTGGTCTGCCTTTTTGATCTCGGTTTGGGTTAGTTCGATGAAATCATTGAATTGTTTTTCAACATCCTCATCGCTGGTGTATTGGGTGGTAGCTACATACAACCGGGTATAGATCTCATCGGCGATCGAGATCAGGTCAGACCATTTTTTTAGCCAACCTTCTATGTTTGTTTGGCCCAGTTCGGCAGATAACAATTCGCGATAATGTGGTTCAAAATCTGCCCAAGTCCATTGTAGGTAGGTAGTTGAATTATCCGTAACATAGGTGTTGTACATAAACGAATCTCCTGTCTATTGCGTTTAATTGAGGATGGTTAGTTTGGCAAGGCTTGTATCCAGCTTTTTGGGGCCGGATGTTTCAAAAATGATATCTACGATCTCATCGCCGTTTTGAACACGGCTGCCGATCACAGTTCCTTCGCCATAAACGGCATGCTTAACGCGCATACCGGTTCGATACTTGGTGCTGGGGGTATTCGTTTTTAATGCGGGCGGGGTTGGGTCGCCCCAACGGGTGTTGCTTTCCATGCGTGTCTCTTTGTAGGTTAACCCACCAGATCTTTGGCCAATGTTGCTGCTGCCATAGAACACCTTGCTGCCAATGAGTGTTGCCGGTATATCGCGCAGAAAACGGGAGGGTACTTGGTCTTCCGAAAAACCTCGCCCACCTCGGCGCATTGCGCGCACCAAAAACAATTTTTCTTTTGCGCGGGTAATGCCTACGTAAAAAAGACGCCGCTCCTCTTCCATTTCTTCCGGTTCATCAAAAGACCGGCTATGCGGCATCGTTCCGTCATCCAGGCCCATGATGAACACATACCTGAACTCCAATCCTTTGGCAGCATGCAACGTCAGCAAAGTGGGAGCGTTACCGTCGCGGATGGTATCTTGGTCTGATACAAGAGCGATGTTTTCAAGGAAATCGCCGATTGGTTTGTTCTCATACTCTTCTGTAAGCTTACGCAACTCGAGGATGTTCTCCCAGCGGTCTTCCCCCTCATCGGTGCCGTCGTTCAAGTGATCTTCGTAGCCGATATCCTCAACGACCATATCGAATAGCTCGGTAACTGTGTGGGCCTCTCTGGCCTCTTCCCACTTGGCGAGCATTTTGCCAAAATCGGCCATGCTGGCTTGGGCTTTTCCTTTGACCAGGGCATTAAAAGGGCAAGCAGGGTCAGTACCCATCTGAAAGAGTACTTCGCCAACGGAGATGTAATTTTCTTTGGATATGGTTTGCAGCAACTCCACTGACCGGTCTCCCAACCCGCGGGTCGGTACATTGATCACCCGAAGCAGTGAGATCTCATCGTGCCGGTTTTGCAACAACCGCAGGTAAGCTACCAGGTCTTTGACCTCGCGCCGGCCATAAAAGCGCTGTGCGCCAACCAGCCGGTAAGGAACATTGGCATGGATGAAACTTTCCTCGATCACACGGCTCATGGCGTTGGTACGGTACATCACCGCGAAATCACCCAGTTCGGCAGATTTGCTGGCGACCATTTGTTTAACTGAATCAACGATGAAAGCTGACTCTGCTTTGTCATCAAAGGCTTCAAATACCTGGATCTTATCGCCAGACCCGAGATCGGAAAACAGTTGCTTGCGCCTGCGATGCGGGTTTTTATCGATCACAGCCATGGCTGCATCCAAAATGGTCTGCTTCGACCTGTAATTTTGTTCCAGCAAGATCGTTTGGCAACCGGGATGGTCTTTTTCAAAATTGGCCACATTGCGATAATCGGCGCCGCGCCATCGGTAAACAGATTGGTCCGGGTCTCCTACGCAGAAAATATTTTTGTTTATAGATGAAAGTTGCTGGACCAGCTGATATTGGACCTGGTTGGTATCCTGAAATTCATCGACCAGAATGTGCTTGAATTGGCTGGAATACTTCTCTAATACTGCAGGCGAGTTGTGAAAAAGCTGGGTGGTTAGCAATAACAGATCGTCGAAATCGACTCCGTTGGAATTCCGCAAGGCGGCTTGATAGCCTTTATAGATGTTCCTGATCGCCTCATCGCGGCTGCGAATGATGATCGGATAGTCTTCCGGCACGATCATTTCATTTTTTGCTTTTGAGATCAGGGAATGGATCACGGACGGACGAAATTGCTTGTCGTTCAAATTCATCGCCGTGATGATGTTCTTCACAACCGAAAGCTGGTCGTCGGCGTCGAAGATGACGAAATTTTTACCCAAACCAATATGCTCGGCTTCCCGCCGCAGGATGCGTACGCAGACGGAATGGAACGTGCCAAGCATGAGGCCACTGGCCTTATCTGCCCCAAGCATTTTGTGTAGCCGATTTTCCATTTCTTTGGCGGCTTTGTTTGTAAAGGTAACAGCCAAGATCTGGTAAGAGCGAATACCAAGATTTTCGATCAGGTAGGCAATGCGGCGGGTAAGCACGCTGGTCTTTCCGCTGCCAGGGCCGGCTAACACCAAGATCGGTCCTCCGCCAGCGGTAACCGCTTGCTTTTGGGCATTATTCAAATTTGCGAGAATATCCATTAATTTCCTAACCGATATGGCTGGTGCAGTGTGGGCACCGTTTTGCGGCAAAAGGGATCTCTGTTACGCATTGGGGGCATTTTTTGGTAGTGGGAGCCTCAGGTTTGCCCAGCCGCATTTGGTTGATCGCCTTGATCAACACAAATACCGAGAAGGCGACGATGAGAAAATCGATGATGTTATTAATGAAGATACCATAATTGAGCGTAACAACCCCTGGAATTTCAACGGTCTGCGAAAGCGGGGTTCCTGCCGGGACCGAACCCCGAAGTACCAAATACAGGTCTGCAAAATTGACCTGCCCGAGCAAGAGCCCAACCGGGGGCATCAGGATATCCGAAACAAAGGATGATACAATCTTGCCAAACCCGCCACCAATGATAATACCCACGGCCAAATCCAGCACATTACCGCGGAGGGCGAAAACCTTAAATTCTTTTAGCATACAAAACTCCGAAATATGAATGAAAGAATAGTATAGTACTGATTCATAACCGGAAAAAAAGAACCCCGAATATGGATTGATTTTTATATAGTGTATAATTTTTTAACTTATAGGATTGATAATCCGTGAAAATGAGTTTAACATTGAATTTGTTGAATTATCCTGAAGCACGAAGGAATTCTTAGATGCCAGAATTGTTACTCGACGTTCAAGGTTTGGAGACGCAGTTTAAAACCCCGGATGGGGTTGTACATGCGGTTAATGGTGTTTCATTTGGAATCAAAGAAGGTGAAACCCTTGCCGTAGTTGGCGAATCTGGTTGTGGCAAGAGCGTAACCATGCTTTCGGTGTTGCGCCTTATCCCGTCGCCTCCCGGCAAGGTTATTGCCGGAAAAGCCCTCTATCAGGGCAAAGACCTGTTATCCATCACAGATGAAGAAATTCGCCACATTCGCGGGGCGCAGATCGCGATGGTGTTTCAGGATCCAATGACCTCCTTAAACCCGGTAATGACAATTGGCAAACAGCTTACTGAACCACTGCAATTGCATTTGGGTATGAACAACCAGCAAGCAACCGACCGGGCTGTAGAGTTGCTCGAGATGGTCGGTATCTCCGAAGCCCGCCAACATCTTAAAGATTACCCCCACCAATTTTCTGGCGGAATGCGCCAAAGAGTGATGATCGCGATGGCCCTTTCGTGCAATCCGCAGATCTTGATCGCCGATGAACCTACCACCGCTTTGGATGTTACCATTCAGGCACAGATCGTTGAATTGGTAAAACGCCTGCGCAACGAACTTGGAATGACCATTATATGGATCACTCACGACCTAGGCATTGTTGCCGGCTTGGCTCAACGAGTGTTGGTAATGTATGGCGGCTATATTATTGAAGAGTCGGAAGTAAAAGAGTTGTTTGCCAACCCGACCCACCCTTACACGCTTGGCCTCATTGGCAGTTTACCCAGAGTCGATGATGATGCCCGTGAACGGTTATATTCCATCGAAGGCATGCCCCCAGTGTTGTACCAAAAACCCGAGGCCTGCCCGTTTGCCCCCCGCTGCAAATATGTACAAGACCGTTGTTGGAAGGAAAACCCAGTATTGGAAAAGATCGGGCCTGAACACAAAGTAGCCTGTTTTGTAGATGTAAAGACCGGGAGGGCTCGCGCGTGAAACCAAGCACTGAAGTATTACTCAAAGTTGATAACCTTGTAAAACATTTCCCAATCTATCGTGGTGTTTTCCAACGCCAGGTTGGAGCTGTACATGCGGTAGATGGCGTGTCATTTGACGTCTATAAAGGCGAGACACTTGGCCTGGTAGGAGAATCTGGTTGCGGCAAGTCCACCACGGGCCGTACCATTTTGCAGCTGTACAAACCTACTTCCGGCAGCGTTCATTTTCAGGGAAAAGACCTTGTTGAATTGAAAGGCGAGGAGATGCGGCAAATGCGCCGCAAGATCCAGATGATATTCCAAGATCCTTACGCAAGTTTGAACCCGCGTATGACAGTTGGCGAGATCATCGGCGAGCCATTGATGGTGCATAATTTGGCAACCCCCAAAGAGATCGAAGAACGGGTTGCTGAATTATTAAAGAAAGTGAACCTGAACCCCGCCTTTGCAACCCGCTACCCCCACGAGTTCTCTGGCGGCCAAAGGCAACGCATCGGTATCGCTCGAGCTCTTTCGCTCCAACCCGATTTTATAGTTTGTGATGAGCCCATCTCGGCATTGGATGTATCCATTCAGGCCCAGGTGGTTAACTTGTTGGAAGACCTGCAGCAGCAATATGGGCTGACCTACCTATTCATCGCCCACGACCTTTC
>SXGT01790427.1_pt1 | contig 31194 bp, 31 predicted proteins | sample 3176221 | NCBI WGS metagenome assembly SXGT01 (sample SAMN11356862, study PRJNA531348) | freshwater metagenome | isolation source: freshwater sample F1-120 | place: China: Fuxian Lake, Yuxi | collected 2017-12-25
CACCGGGCGCTCCCATGCCGTGTGGCTGGACACCACGGCGGTGACGAAGTGGCGACCGCCGCCGTCGGCCAGCGTGCGTGCGGCCGTCGTGGCGTCGTGCACGAGTTGATCGCGCAGGTCGGCGCGGTGCAGCACCAGCGGCACGAACCCGCCGACCAACGACAGGCCGAACTCGCCGAGCATCGCCTTCAACGCGTCGCTCTCGGTGGGCAGCCACCCGAGGGCTCCGAGCTCGGTGGCCGTGATGCCGAGGTCGCGCATCTCACCGAGCACACGCCGCGGCGGGAGCTGCAGGCCCCAACCCGGCGCCTCGCAGATTCCCCACGAGATGGGTGCAGCGGCGACACGGTCCAGCACGGATGCGTTCTCCCTCGAACTCGGCGACACCCCCCTGGTGCCGATTTGTATGTTTATAGCCCAAACAAAGTGGTGTTGTAAACCACTTGTTCACGTCGGTGCCAGCCGCCGAACGGTGACGTCAACCGAGCGGTGGCACCAGGGTGGGGTCGGCGAAGAGGCGTTCCGAGGCCAGCAGCGTGCCACCGAGCGCACCGGCCGTGAAGCCCAGCGTCGTGAGTTCGACGCGGCAGGCAGCCGCGGTCTCGGGCATCGAGTTCTCGTGGAACGCCTTCAGGGTCTCCCCCATCGTCCACTCGGCCACACTGGGCAGGAAGCCGCCGAGCACGATGACCTCGGGGTTGAACGAGTCGACCACGTTCGACAGGCCCACCCCGAGCCAGCGCCCGAACTTGCGCAGCCCACGGATCGCGATGGGGTTGTTGGCCCGGGCACGCGTGATCACGGGCGCCACCTTCGCCTCCGGACTCAGTCGCGAGTCGCGCAGCAAGCCCGGCGCCAGGTCGGGCACCGCGTCGTACAGCAACGCCCGCAGACCGATGGTGGTCTCCCAGCAGCCGGTGCTGCCGCACGCGCACCGTGCGCCCTTGGACTGCACGGTCATGTGGCCGACCTCGCCGGCGGCCCCGGACACCCCACGGAACACTTCGCCGTCCACCACCACGCCGCCCCCGACACCGTTCACGGCGAGGATGTAGACCAGGTGTGCCACCCCCGCCGATGCACCGACGCGATACTCGGCGAGCGCAGAGAGGTTCGCTTCGTTGTCGACCGAGACCGGGAAGGTGGCACCGAACTCGTCGCGCAGCCGCTCGCCGAGCGGAGCGTCGAGCCAGCCGAGGTTCGGCGCCCGGCGCACCACGCCACGATCCATGTCGACGATGCCGGGCACGGCCACCGTGGCCCCGGCCACGCGTCCATCGGCCGCCTCCACCGCTGCGATGGCTCGCCGCATCTCCCGCACGATCACGGGCAGCAGGTCGGCGAACGCCATCGAGGCACCGCCCACCGGCCGGCGACGCTGGTAGACCGTCGTGCCGGCGAGGTCGTTGCACAGCACCGAGATGAAGCCGACGTCGAGCTCGATGCCCATGGTGACGACGCGGCTGCCGTCGAGCTGCACCAACGTGGCCGGTCGGCCCAACCGTTGGTCGCTCTTGGGTCCCACTTCCTTCACGAGGCCCCGCTCGATGAGGTCGGCCACCAGGCTCGACACCGTGGCACGGGTGAGGCCCGTCACCTCGGCCACGCCGGCCCGGCTGCGCGGGCCGTGCGACGACAGCAGACGCAGCACGAGCGACAGGTTGTGGCGGCGAACGTGGAGATGTTCCACCGGCGAGTCCAACGAAGTCACTGGCGTGACTGTAGCGACGCGCGTCCCGGACCGCGACTACGGTCGCCGTCGATGAGGGACGGCGCCGGCACGCGGCCACGGGGACGACGGTCGGCTGCCGCTGCGCTGCTCCTGGTGGTGGCGGTCACTGCGTGCGACGAGCACGATGGCGACGAGGGTCCGGCCGACGTGGTGAGCGCCGCCGTGCGCGTGGAGGCCACCGGCTGCCGAGCCCGGCCCAGCGTCGGGGCCGGATCGTTCCTGGGCGACGAACTGGTGCTCACCGTCGCCCACGTGGTGGCGGGCAGCGACGACGTGCGGATCACCCTCTCCGACGGCTCGTCGAGCACCGCCTCGGTGGTCGCCATCGATCGCGACAAGGACCTGGCCGTGCTCGCCGTCGAGGCCGAGGCGTCACCACTCCCCGTCGGCCGCGCTCGTCCCGGCGACCGTGGCGACTTCGTCGTGTGGCGCGACGAGGCACCGGTGACGAACCCGTTCGAGATCATCACCTACGTCGACATCAACGCGTCGAACATCGACCACGACGGCAGCGGGCTGCGCAAGGGGTTCCAGATCGACGCCCAGGTCGACAACGGCGACTCGGGCAGCGTGCTGGTGCACCGCGGCGAGGCCGTCGGGGTGGTGTTCGCGCGGTCCACCGGCGACGGCGGTCGCGCCTGGGCCACCGACATCCGCGAGGCCGTGCCGTTGCTCGACGAGGCCGCCGACCGAGCGGCCGTCGACGTCGGACGGTGCGTGGGCTGACCGGGAGGTCAGTGCACGTCGGCCAGCAGGGCGGCGCCCACGGCGCCGGCGTGCTCGCTGAGCTGGGCGAATGCCAGCGTGGGGTGCGGCCGCAGGTCGGGCGCGTAGAGGTACTGGGTGAACCACTGCTGGATGGGACCGAGGTACAGGTCGGCCGAGGCCGCCAGACCGCCGCCCAGCACGAATGCCTGCGGGTCGAGCACGTTGGTGAGGTTCACCAGGCCCAGCGCCACCCACCGGCCGAAGGTGTCGATGACGTTCAGCGCATCGTGATCGCCTTCGCGCGCCGCGGCCTGCACGTGCTCGCCACGCACCAGATCGGCCTCGCCGCCGGCGAGCTCCACCACGCGGCGCACACGCTTGGCCAGCGCGGCCTCGCGGGCCAACCCGGCCAGGCCCGAGCCCGACGCATAGCGCTCCCAGCACCCGCGACGACCGCAGGGGCAGAACGGGCCGTCGGGGTCGACCACGATGTGGCCGATCTCACCGGTGAACCCATTGGCGCCACGCACCAGCTGCCCGCCGGCCACCACGCCGCCACCGATGCCGGTGCCGAGGGTGACCATCACGAAGTCGGTGAGGCCGCGTGCCGCGCCGGTCTTCCACTCCGCCACCGCGGCACAGGTGGCGTCGTTGTCGACCTCCACCTTCACGCCGAGCCGATCGGACAACAGGGCCCCGACGCGGAAGTCGGCGATGTCGACCAGGTTCGGGGCAGCCTTCAGCACACCGTCGCGGGTGACGAGGCCGGGCACGCCCACGCCGATGGTGTCGAAGGGCGCCAGCACGCCGGCCAGCCGTTCGAGCGTGTCGATGATGTTCTCCGGGCCCCGCGGCGTGGGCAGGCGGTGCTCCTGCACGATGGCCCCGGTGTCGTCGAGCACCACGCCGAGGCACTTCGTGCCGCCGACGTCGATGCCGGCGCGTCGAGCGCTCATGCTTCGGCGCGGGTCTTCAGTTCGCGCACGGTGTTGAGGATGCGCACCTCGGCGCGACGCTTCACGAAGCCCGGCAGCGGCACCACCAGTTCGATGGCGAGGTCGTAACGCACCTCGGTGCCACCGTCGGCCGTGGCGGTGAAGTGGTAGGCACCGTCGATGGTGCGCATGATGTCGCCGCGCACGATGCGCCAGGCCAGCACGGCCGGCGCCTGCGAGTAGTCGTAGCCCAGCGTGTAGTGCGTGCTGCGGCCCAGCGCCGAGGCGCGGTACTCCACCTCGACCGGGCGACCCTGGTCGTCACGGGTGCGCACGATGACGTCCTTCACGTCCTTGGCCCACTCGGGGTACCGCTCGAAATCGGTGGCGATGGCCCACACGCGCTCCGGCGCGGCAGCGATGGTGGTGGTCTGTGACGCCGTTTCAGCCATGTCTGCGTTCTACCCGTTCTTCTTCGGAGGTGCTGCGGTGACCCGTGGTCCGTAGGAACCGTACCTCGCGGCCCACACCCCGTTCATGCCAATGCCGAACATGGGCACCAGCACACCGAACGCCAACGCGTTGAGGTCGCCCTCCTCCAGGCCGGTGACCCCGATGATGGCACCGGCGAACGCGGCCACCACCTGCACCACGAGAGCGAGGGTCATGGCGCGCTTCACGTCCTTCGGGGCAGTGTCGCCCGTGAGCAGGAACAGGTTGGCCACGCCCACCTCCTCGGTGCGCGAACGCTCGAGCGCGGAGGTGTACGCCCACAGTGACGTGGCGATGCCGATGGCGAACAGCACACCCGACACCACGCCGATGAGCACCTGCGCGAACCGCTCGTCGCGCAGCGGCACGGCGATGCCGAGGGTGACGAGGAATGCTGCGGTGCCGATGAGATTGCCGCGGACGATGGTGGATCGCATCCGGGTCATTCTGCCAGCGCGCCGAGCGACACACCCAGGCGGTGCGCCAACACGTCGTACGAGAACTCGCGCACGGCACGCTCGCGACCGGCGACGCCCATGCGCGCCCGTTCGGCCGGGTCGTCGAGCAGCCGTTCGATGGCCGCCGCCACCTCGCGAGGGTCGTCGGGGGTGCGCACCACGAGGCCGCTGACGCCGTCCTCCACGGCCTCGGCCGCACCGCCGGAGTCGCCGGCCACCTGTGGCACGCCGCACGCCGCAGCCTCCAGGAAGACGATGCCGAACCCTTCCTGCTCGAGGCCCGCCCAGCGGTTGCGGCACAGCATCGTGTACACGTCGGCGCAGCCGTACAGGCTCGGCAGGTCGTCGTTGCTGACCCGGCCGAGGAACGTGACCGGGGCCTTCACCTGCTCGGCGAGCTGCCGCAGCCGACCCTCGTCGCGGCCACCGCCGGCGATGGCCAGCACCAGGTCGGGCCGCGAGTTCTTCAGCAGCGCGACCGCGCGGATGGCGGTGTCGAAGCCCTTGCGTGGCACGAGCCGGCTGATGCCCACCACCAGCTCGGCGTTCGGCGAGAACCCGAAGTGGCGGCGCGCCTCCAGTCGCTCGGGCTCGGTGAGTGGCCGGAACCGCTCGGTGTCGACGCCGGGCGGCACCACGGTGACCGGCAGCTTCCGGCCGGCGGCGTGTTCGCCCTCGGCGGCCGGATACCCGCCCGCGGCCACGATGTGCCGGGCGCGGCGCAGCACGTGGCCGAGCGTCTGCTTCGACAGCGGCAGGCGGCCGGGCACGGTGACCTCGGCGCCGTGCAGCACCACGTCGTACGGCAGGTCGAGCGACGGGCCGATGAGCCCCAGCGGCAGCGCCGGATCGAGCACCACCAGGTCGGCGCCGACCTCCTTGGCCATGCGGTTGACGCGCTGCACCATCCACGGGTGCGGCAGCAACACCGGCTCGCGGGTGCGCTCGATGTGGAACGGTTGCGCGGCGTCGAACTCGGCGGTGCCCTCGTACGGGCTGGTGAGCACGGCGAACGACTCGGGTGGCAGCCGACGCCACCACTCCCACAGCAGCGACTGGATGCCGCCGATCTTCGGCGGGAAGTCGTTCGTGACGAGCAGGTGCTTCACCGGGCCTCCAGACCCAGCCGCTCGGCCGCCCACACCGCATGGACGCGCAACACCGGATCAGGGTGTGCACCGTAGTCGGCCAGCACCCGCCGCACCTCGGGATCGGCGGGGTCGCCGATGTTGCCGAGCACCACCAGGGCATTGCGCCGCACCCAGCGCGGGTCGCGGTCGGCCAGGTACCAACGGCCCCAGCGCTGCAGCACCTCCTGGTCGTCGGCGGTGAGCAAGGCCAGCACCGGCAGCCAGGCGCGCACTGGTTCGTCGGGCACGGGCGCCGGCCGGCGTGGCCCGAGGCGCACCGTGGGCGGGCACACGTCCTGACAGTCGTCGCAGCCGTAGAGGCGATCGCCCACGGCCGCACGCAGCGGTTCGGGGATGATGCCCGGCTTCTGCAGCACCCACGCCAGGCAGCGCGCCGCATCGATGACACCCGGCTCGATGATGGCCCCGGTGGGGCAGCCGTCGAGGCAGCGACGGCAGGTGCCGCACCCGTCGACCACCGGGCCGTCGCTCAGCGGCAACGGCGCCGTGGTGACCACGCATCCGAGCACGAACCAACTGCCGGCGCCGGGGACGAGCAGGTTGGCGTTCTTGCCGTACCAGCCGATGCCCGCCAGATGGGCCACCTCGCGGTCGACGATGCTGTTGTCGTCGGCGTAGGCCACGGCCTTCCAGCCGTCGTCGCGCAACGCACCGGCCACCTCCCACAGCGCCGCCCGGAGGGGCGCGTAGTGGTCGACCCAGGCGTACCTGCCCACGCGACCCTGCGGGCCATCGGGCCGATCGGGCGTGTCGAGCAGATAGGGACGAGCGGCCACGAACACCGCCTGCGCATCGCGCACCGCTCGGCGAGGGTCGGTGGACCGCTCAGGGTTCTTGAACGTGAACTGCATCCCGTCGGTGAGCCCGGCCTCGATGCGGTGCTGCAGCGCGCCACGCGCGTGATGGAGCACCTCGGCAGGGGCCACGCCGGTGTGGGTGACGCCGTACGGCTCGGTGCGCCGCACGAGCGCCTCGAGGTACGCCTGGTCGACGACCGGCCGGGGCGAATCAATCGGCCTCACGGTGCCGCAGCGTAGGCACCATGCCGGCGCGAGCGAGCAACTGCACCGCACGCAGCTCGTCGTCGGAGAAGGCCACCGGTTCGCGACGGGCCGGTGCCAGCAGGTGGGTGACCACGCAGTCGGCGCAGGCGGCAGTGCCGTCCATGACGCAGGAGTCGCACGAGATGGTGAAGTGGGTCATGCGAGCAGTGTGACGAAGGGGTGTGACAGGGTTCCGCCCGGCACACCTCGAGCGGTCAGCGGGCGACGGCCAGGAAGGTGTCGCTGCTCACGGTGTTGGCGCCGGCGGCCTTCACGTCGTGGAGCACGGCCTGGTCGTTGGTGACCACCACCACGGCCCGAGCCGGATCGAGTGCCGCCACCTCGGCGCGCAGCACGTCGTCGGCCAACACACCCTCGGGCGAATACACGACGCGGACGAGACGGCGAGCACGCGTGTGACCGCCCACCACGTCGGCACCGTCGAACACCACGTGCAGGTCGGTGCCCCAGCGGCGAGCCAGGGTCTCGGCGGCGTCGATGCAGCGCTCGCGTTGGCGTTCGAGCGACAGATCGGGCCAGCCGAGCTTCGCCACGTTGTAGCCGTCGACCAGTACCACCACGCCGGGCGAACGCAACAGATGCTCGGCGGCCGCCTCACTGTTGCCGTACACGCCGCCAGGAATGGGCAGCGGCGTGCGCGCAGCTCGCTTGCGCGTGCGCTTCGTGCCGTCGGCCATCGGGCCGGTGAGCGCCAGCGCCTCGAGCAGCAACTCGCGCATCCGTGGATCGTGGCCCACGGGAACGGCGTCGGCCCGTGCTGCGAGGGCCGCGTCGCGTGCCGCTTCGGCAGCGGCCAACTGCGCCCGCAACTCGGCGACCTCGTCGGCCGCGGCGTCGGCCTGCTCGGCCACCTTCTTCGAACCGGCATCACGCTTGGCCACGCCGCGCTCGAGCTCACGCACACGACGCTGCGCGGTGGCCAGCTCTGCCTGCAGCCGGTCGCGTTCGCGCTGCGCCTCGCCGGCCACGTCGCGTTCTCGGGCCACCTGCTCCTTCAGCTCGGCCACCTCGAGCCGGGCGCGCACGGCCGCCTGCTCCGCAGCCTCACGGCGCCGCTGTTCCTTGCGCAGCTCGCCCGCTTCCTCCTGTGCGGCCCGCTCGCCGGTGATGCGCGCCCACGCGTCGGCGGCCGCCTGCTCCCATCCCTCGGGGCGGGTGAGCCACAACATGCCCACCTCGTCGACGATCTCGGGCGTGGCGGCCTGGCCGAGCACCCGCATGTACAACTCGTCGCCCTCCACGGCCTTGCGCGCCGTGGCCAGCGAGGCACCGGAGAGCTTCTCGTACTTCAGCACCGACTTCAGCCCCGGCGGGTAGTACGCCGCCGGCCGGCGCTTCGACGCCACCGCAGCGAGCATGACGGCGAACTCGAGTGCCGACTGCAGCGCACGATCGGGCAACGGCGCGGCGGACATGACCGGCAGGCTACCGAGCTGCCCGATCGAACGCCTGTTCTTGACGGCGAACGCACGTTCGTGGTGGACTGCACCATCGTGCAACGCTCTTTCGACGATCTCGGCACCCCGCTGTGCGACGTCACGTTCTGCGTGCTCGACATCGAGACCACGGGCAGCGACCGCGGTGGCGACGGCATCACCGAGATCGGCGTGGTGAAGGTGCGCGGCGGCGAGCAACTGGGCACGTTCGCCACGCTGGTGAACCCGGGCAGGGCAATCACGCCCACGGTGGTGGTGCTCACCGGCATCACCGACCACATGGTGGCCCGCGCGCCACGCATCGAGACCGTGCTGCCAGCGCTGCAGGAGTTCATCGGCGACGCCGTCATCGTGGGCCACAACGTCGGCTTCGACATGGCGTTCATCAACACGGCACTGCGACGCAGCGGCCGCGAGCCGTTCCGTGGCACCGTGGTCGACACCCTGCCGCTGGCCCGCCGCCTGGTGCGCGACGAGGTGCCCGACTGCAAGCTCGGCACGCTCGCCCAGCGGTTCCGGCTCGCCACCCGGCCCACCCACCGAGCGCTCGACGACGCGATGGCCACCACCGAGTTGCTGCACCTGCTGCTCGAACGTGCCGCCGGGCTGGGCGTCACCGGCCTCGACGACCTCGTGGCGCTGCCCACCATGGGCGGGCATCCGCAGGCCGGGAAGCTGAAGCTCACCGATCGCCTCCCCCGCTCCCCCGGTGTGTACCGATTCCTCGACGGACAGGACCGCGTGCTCTACGTGGGCAAGGCCACCAACCTCCGCCAGCGGGTGCGCAGCTACTTCTCCAGCGACGACCGCCGCAAGATCGGGCCGCTGCTGCGCGAGACCCAACGGCTCGCCCACTCCACCACGCCCGACGCGCTCACCGCCGAGGTGCTCGAACTGCGCTACCTGCACCGCCTTGCCCCTCGCTACAACAAGCTGGGCACCACGTGGCAGAAGTACTGCTACGTGCGGCTCACCACCGACGAGACATGGCCGCGGCTGGTGGTCACCAACGAACCGGCGGCGTCGGGTCTGCACATCGGCCCGCTCACGTCGAAGTCGGCTGCCATGGCCGTGATCGAGGCCGTGCAATCCGCACTGCCCATCCGTCGTTGCACGGCACGCATCGGGCGCAACCATCGTGCCGCCGCCACACCGTGCCGCGGCGCGCAGTTGGGCGTGGCGATGTGCCCGTGTTCGGGCGACATCGACGAAGCCGCCTACTGGCGAGTGGTGGCCCAGGCCGTGGCCGCGCTCACCACGTCACCCGAGATCGTGCTGCGACCACTGTGGGAGCGGGTGGAGACCCTGGCCATCGCACAGCGGTACGAGGAGGCTGCGCTCACCCGCGACCGGGCGCAGGCGTTCGCTGCCGCCATCGGACGCCAGCGCCTCATCGACCAGCTCCGCGCCGCCGGCGACGTGGGCGTGCGGTTGCACGACACCGTGTACCACCTGCGCGACGGGGTGCTGCTCGACGCTGCGCTCGACGGGCAGTTGGCCACCGGGCTCGAGTTGCCGCCACCCGACACCGTGCCGGCCCCGGAGCCCCTGCCGCGGCACGCGGCCGACGAGGTGCTGTGCCTGGCCCGCGCGATCGAGAAGGCCAGCTACCACGCCCGACTGTTGTGGTGCAGTGGCGAATGGGCGTGGCCGGCCACACCGGTGCTCGAGGTCACCCGGCTGGCCACCGCCGCGGCCTGACCCTCACACCCAGAACCCTGCGTGCGGTACCGCCGCCTGGTCCTCGTGGTATGGGCCGTCCACCACCATCGGTGGGGTGGCGCGGGCGCCGATCTCGGTGGCGGTGATCTCGAAGCCGTGCGTGGGCGCGCCTGGCGCGCTGGTCATCCCGTTGAGACGTGCGGCCGACAGGCCGAACACCACGTGCCGCGCCCCAGCCCAGAACATGGCACCCACGCACATCGGGCACGGTTCGGTCGAGGCCACCACGGTGCCCCCTGCCAGCAGATCCAGCCGTCCGTCGCGTTCCAGCACGCGCACCAGCTCGGTCTCGGCGTGTGCGGTGAGGTCTCGGTCGGAGTGCACGCGGTTCAGCGCAGTGGCCACCACCTCGCCGTCCACCAGCAGCAACGCGCTGAACGGATGATCGCCGTTCGCCCGGGCCGCCGCAGCGAGGTCGAACGAGTGCAGCAGCGCGGCGTCGAGGTCCATCGCGCGACTCTACGGCGACGGCGTCAGACGGCTTCGACGACGGCGCCGGCGTGATCGATGCGCAGGATCTTGGTGTGGCCGTCGGTGGGCAGTGCCGCGGCCAGTTCCTCGGCCTCGTCGACGGCGCACATCGCGGCCACGGTGGGGCCGGAGCCGCTGAGCCACGACGCCCAGGCGCCCGCGTCGAGGGCGGCTTCGAGCGCCGCCTTCGAGGGAGCGGCCGCCGCGAGCCGCACGTCCTGGTGCAGGCGATCGCGGGTGGCCTCGCGCAGCACGTCGATCTCGCCCGCGGCGAGCGCCGCAACCAGCAGCGCCGTGCGGCCGAGGTTGAACACCACGTCGTCCATCGGCACATCGGTGCGCAGCTTCGTGCGGCTCTCGTCGGTGCTGGTGACGAAGCTCGGGACCCACATCACCATGGCCGGATCGAAGCTCATCGGCACGCGCACGGCACGCCCACCGGCAGTGGCCACCACGCCGCCGTACAGCGACGCGGCCACGTTGTCGGCGTGGCCCTCGAGTTCGCTCGCGTGACGCAACAGCTCGGGCATCGCCGCCTCGAGCAGCTCGTGGTCGTCGCCGTGCTGCTGCGCGTGCGCGGCCACCAGACCACCCACCCGCACCGCACCGCTGAACCCCATGCCGCGCCCCACCGGGATGGGCGAGCGGGTCCACAACGCGCCCTCTCCCCCGAGTCGCCGGAACGCAATGGTGGCCGGATGGTGCTCGTCGGCGGGTTGGCAGCCCTCCGGCGCAGCACCGAGACCGACCTCGGCGTGCAGCGTCAAGGCCATGCCGAGGGTGTCGAACCCCGGGCCGAGGTTGGCCGACGAGGCCGGGACGCGGACGAGCATCAGTGGCCCAGTTCGGCGGCGGCCTGCTGCGACACCGCGACGAAACGGTCGAGCGTGGCGGCGGCCTTGCCGCTGTCGATGCTGTCGGCGGCCAGTACGAGGCCGGCCTCCAGGCTGTCGGCCGCGCCGGCCACCACGAGGGCCGCGGCGGCGTTGAGCACCACGATGTTGCGATGCGCGCCGTGCTGCCCCTGCAGTACCCGGCGCACGTACTCGGCATTCACCTCGGGCGTGTCGCCGGTGAGCTCGTCGGGGATGGCGGGCGCGAGGCCCAGGTCGACCGGATCGACGGTGAACGTGCGCACCGTGTCGTCCTCGAGTGCCAGCACCGTGGACGGGCCGGTGGTGGTGAGCTCGTCGAGGCCGTTGCCGTGCACCACCCAGGCCCGCTTCGAGCCGTGCAGACGCAGCGAGGCGAGCATGCGTTCGGCCACGGCCGGGTTGGCGACGCCGATGAGCTGATGACGCACGCGCCCCGGGTTGGCCATCGGACCGAGCAGGTTGAACACCGTGGGGATGCCGATCTCCTTGCGGCTCGGCGCGGCGAAGCGGAACGCCGGGTGATACCGCGGTGCGAGGCAGAAGCCGATCCCGGCTTCCTCCACCGAGCGCTTCACGCCCTCGGGCGACAGCTCCACGGCCACACCGAGCGCCTCCAGCACGTCGGCCGTGCCGCACTTCGAGCTGGCGGCACGCGCGCCGTGCTTGCAGACCGGCACACCCGCGCCGGCGGTGACGATGGCGGCCATGGTGCTGACGTTGATGCTGTGGCTGCGATCGCCGCCGGTACCGACGATGTCCATGGCCCGGTCGCGCAGGTCGTCGCCGAGCGGCACCTGCGTGCCCACCTCCAACACCGCGTCGAGCAGACCGGCGATCTCCTCGGGGGTCTCACCCTTGGCGCGCAGTGCGACCACGAACCCGATGAGCTGTGCCGCGGTGGCCTCGCCCGCGAGGATGGTGGCCATGGCGGCCCTGGCGCTCGATGCGGGCAGGTCGCGCCGCTCGAGCAGTTCGGTGAGGAGCGCCGGCCAGCCGCCCAGTTCGTCGATTCCACTCATGAGCGCGACAGGCTAGGCACAGGACACCGAAAGCGCATGGTCGTTTGCGTTGCGGCGTCAGGCGGTGCGGCGGCGCTGACGGATCATCCGTCGACGCTCGCGTTCGGTGGCGCCTCCCCAGACGCCTGCCTTCTCGCGGACGCTGAGGGCGTACTCGAGACAGGCGACGCGCACGCCGCACTGATCACACACGCTCTTGGCCTCCAGCGCCTCGTCCTCGTCGTCGGGGTAGAAGATGCTGGGTTCCAGCCCCCGACACGCCCCGAGTTGCCGCCATTGGATCTCTTTGGCCGACACGACTGACTGTCCCCCGTTCGGTGCCGCTGCCGATGTGGTCGGCAACGAGGGAGAATCTAGGTGCGGGGATCGGCGCTCCGCCAGACCCTTTTTGTTTCTTTTTCGCGCGCTCGACGCGCACGGATCAGACGGTTTCGACGAGGTCGTTCCGCAGCTCGGCCACCGTCACCGGCGCCAGTTCCACGGCCTCGGCGTAGGCCGGGTGGTCGACCGCGAGCACCACCCCGTCGACGAACGCCTCGACCTGTTCGGGGGTGAACCGGAAGTCGACGAAGTGCACCGCCGCAGTGACGTGTTCCCTGGTCAGTTGGGTCGCGTGGGCCGCCTCGACCGCACACCGCACCTCGCTGCCGTCGGGCAGCCGGAACACCAGCGATCGTTCGATGCCGACCAGCTTCGGCAGCCATTCGCGCATCTGTTCGGCTGATGTCAGTTCAAGGAAAAGTGTGGCGCACAACTGTGCCGGTTCCGGAATGAGCGGGTTGTAGACATCGAGCTCGTCCTGGATGGCCTGGTCGGTGTCGAGGCGCTCGACACGCGCCATCTCCTGCACCTGGAATCGCATCGTGTCGCGGTTCTCGAAGACCACCGTGACCACGTTGCCGACATGCACACGTCGCCGCCGCTTGAGTTCGATGACGTGCGCACGGAACGCCTCGCGTTCGCGTTCGTACGCACGCACGTCGGCGATGTCGGCGAGGGTGAGCTTGCGCGACGAGGTCGCGCTCATCGCTCTCCTTCTTCGGGGATGCCGTAGGCCCGCGCCACCAACTGCAGCGGATGCATCGGCGTCTCGCCGGTCTGCTCGGTGATCGCGGTGTTGGCCAGGTGGCAGTCGCCCGCCACCGCATCGCCGTTCGCCTTGCGGATCTCGTCGGCCAGCTTGCCCGCGATGGGGATGCTGATGTCGGTGTTCGCCGCCTTCAGGCCCCACATGCCGTCGACACCGCTGCACTGCTGCACCAGCTTCACCTTCGCACCCGTGAGTTTGATGAGATCGCGGCTCTTCAGCCCGATGTTCTGCGCCTTCAGGTGGCAGGGCGTGTGGTACGTGACGGTCTGCGGCACGAACCCGTTGAACTCGGTGTCGAGCGACGACCCTTCGGTCTTGTGCACCTTCATCAGGTACTCCGTCGCGTCGTAGGTGTGCTCGGCCACGAGCTTCGCGTCGTCACCGCCCACGTAGTCGAGGTAGTCCTTCTTCAGCACGTACCCGCACGTCGGCTGCGGCACCACGATGTCGCGCCCCTTGCGCACCGTGGCGGCCAGCACCTTCACGTTCTTCTCGGCCACCTTCGTGAACTGCTCGACGTCGCCGCTGTGCAACCACGGCGCACCGCAGCAGCCGGCGCCCTCGGCCAACGAGCACTCGATGCCGTTGCGTTCGTACACCTTCACCAGGTCGTGACCGATCTGCGGCTGCTGATACTCGACCAGGCACGTGGGGAACACCGCGACACGACCTTGGCGCTTGGCGATGCGCACCTTCGGCCGCTTCTTGAACCACGTGCTGAAGCGCTGCTTCGTGTACGGCGGCAGCAGACGCACGGCCGAGACACCGGAGGTCTTCTCGATCACCTTGCGCACCAGCGAACCGCTCTTCGCGCCCACCATCGCATTGGCGACGGGAGCCGCCAACGTGGCGGCCTTGCCCATCAGGTCGGTGTGCCCCATCACGGAGGTGGTGGCGCGCTCGCGCAGCGGCACCTGCTGGTTGGCGTACCGCATCGCGTCGGCGCGGAGCATCAGCCGAGGGAAGTCGAGCGCCCACTCGTGGAGATCGGGAATGTAGGGGCAGTTGATGTAGCAGAGCTTGCACTGGAAGCACTCGCTCACCACCTGGTCCTGCTGCGCGGGCGTGAGGCGGCCGGCGTCCTGGTCGTCGTGACGGTCGATCATCTCGAACAACGTGGGGAACGACGTGCAGAACTTGAAGCACAGGCGGCAGCCGTGGCACAGGTCGTACACACGAGTGAGTTCGGCGCGTACGTCGGCCTCGTCGGTGTACAGCGGATGCTTCGGGTCGTAGATGGTGGTCATTGCGGTGCCTCCACCCGCGAACGTCGGTGCTGTGGTCCCCCTGCGGGGCCACAGCATCGACGTTCGTCAGGACGTGTGGGGATCAGAGTGCTTCGAGGCCCTGGGCGAAGCGGCCGGCGTGGCTCTTCTCCGCGCGTGCGAGCGTCTCGAACCACTCGGCGATCTCGGTGAACCCTTCGTCGCGAGCCGTGGCGGCGAAGCCCGGGTACATCTGCGTGTACTCGTAGGTCTCGCCGGCGATGGCCGACTTGAAGTTGTCCTCGGTCTCGCCGATGGGCTCGCCCGTTGCCGGGTCGCCCACCTGCGCGAGGAACTCGAGGTGACCGTGCGCGTGGCCGGTCTCGCCCTCGGCGACCGAACGGAACAGGGCGGCAGCGTCGGGATAGCCCTCGACGTCGGCCTTCTGGGCGAACCACAGGTAGCGGCGATTGGCCTGGCTCTCGCCGGCGAACGCCTCCTTCAGGTTCTCGTGGGTCTTGGTGCCGTTGAGGCTCATCGACTGACTTCCTCTCGTGGATGGTGAGGCTGGTGGGTGGCGAGCGCGAAACACCCCGGCGACTCCCCGGTGCGCCCTCGCGATCGACCCTAGACCTCGCTCAGGGGTTTCTCAAGCGTTGCATGGCCGCACGAACGGACCTGCGTGGCGAGCCGTACCTAGGATGCGTGACGATGTCGTCCGACCCGGCCTTCCACCGTCCCACCATGCTCGATCGGCTCGAGCACGAGACGTTCGACCTGCTCGTCGTCGGGGCCGGCATCACCGGCGCCGGCGTGGCACTCGATGCCGCCACGCGCGGGTTGAAGGTGGCGCTCGTCGAGCGCGACGACTTCGCCTCGGGCACCTCCTCGAAGAGTTCGAAGATGGTGCACGGCGGACTGCGTTATCTGCAGCAGGGCGACGTGCAACTGGTGCGCCAGGCGCTGCGTGAACGCCAACGACTGTTCGACAACGCCCCGCACCTCGTCACCGTGCTGCCGTTCATGATCCCCATCCTCACCAAGGACGGCGTGGTGTCGCGCAAGGTGGCTCGGGCGCTCGGTTCGGCGATGTGGATGTACGACGTCACGGGTGGCTGGCGCATCGGTCGGCTGCACCGCCGCCTCCGCAAGCGCACCGCCTTCGCCCACCTGCCCACGATGCACGAGGAGCGCCTCGCCTCGGCGTACCTGTACTTCGACGCCGGTGCCGACGACGCCCGGCTGGTGCTCACGCTGTGCCGCACTGCGGCACAGCACGGTGCCGTGGTGGCCAACGGGTGCAGTGTGGTGCAACTCACGCACGCCGCCGACGGTCGCGTCGACGGCGCAGTGGTGGAGGCCGACGGCCGACGCATCGCTGTGCGCGCCGCCACCGTGGTGAACGCGGCCGGCGTGTGGAGCGACGACGTGCGTGCGCTCGACGAGGGCACCCACCCCGACACCATCCGTCCGGCCAAGGGCGTGCACATCACCGTGCCGTGGGAGAAGGTGCGCTGCGACATCGCAGTGGTCATCCCGGTGCCGAAGGATCGGCGCAGCCTGTTCCTGGTGCCGTGGGGCCCGCTCCCCGACGGCGCGTTCCAGCACGCGTACATCGGCACCACCGACACCGACTACGCCGGACCGCTCGACGACCCGCAGTGCACGAAGGACGACATCGACTACGTGCTGCGCGCCGTGAACGCCTCCCTCACCACGGGCATCACCGAAGCCGACATCACCGGGGTGTGGGCCGGGCTGCGCCCGCTGGTGAAGGCCGCCGACGACGGTCGCACCGCCGACCTGTCCCGCAACCATGCGCTCCATCGCTCCCCCAACGGCGTGTTCACCATCACCGGCGGCAAGCTCACCACCGACCGCGAGATGGCCGAGGACACGGTCGACGCGGTGATGCAGCACCTCCACCGCGATGTCGCCTGCCGCACCCGTTCGCTGCGCCTGCTGGGTGCGGGCCGCCGTCACCACGCCGACGGCTCACGCACCGCCCACCTCCACGGACGGTACGGCACGCTGAGCAGCGAGATCGAGGCGCTGGTGGCCGCCGATGCGTCGCTCGGGGCACCGCTGGCCGACGGCCACCCGTTCCTGCGCGCCGAAGTCGTGTACGCCGCGCGGCACGAGATGGCGCGCAGCGTCGACGACGTGCTCACCCGACGCATGCGCCTGCGTCTGTTCGACCGTCCGGCCGCGATGGCCGCGGCGACGGCCACTGCAGCGTTGCTGGCCCCCGAACTCGGCTGGGACGATACCGAGACCCAGCGCCAGGTGCAGGCGTTCCTCGCGGCCTGCGCGGTCGAGGAGACCGCCGGCCGCACCAGCGAACCGAACCCGGCAGGAGCCGCCTCGTGACCCGTCCCACCGAACCGATCGAGTTGCTCGGCACCGATCACCGCCTCGCCGCCGCGGCACCGCTGCCCGACCGGTTCGTCGCCGCACTGGCGTCGGCGTGCGCCACCACCACCGACCTCGCGGCCACGGCCGACGCCAGTCGCGACTGGTGGCCGTTGTCGATGCACTGGGCACTGCAGGGCCAGGTGCTCCAGCGCGCCGCAGTGGTGGCGTCGCCCACGTCCGTCGACGAGGTGGCCGCCGTGCTCCGCGCGTGCCACGAGCACCGTGTACCGGTCACGCCGGCAGGTGGGCGCAGCGGTGTGGTCGGGGCCTCGGTGCCCGTGTTCGGTGGCGTGCTGCTCGACCTCACCGCCATGCAGGGCATCGTTGCCGTCGATGCCGTGTCGGGTTTGGTGGAGGTGTGGGCCGGCACGTTCGGCCCCGACCTCGAACGCGAACTCCGCGCCGAGCAGGGCCTCACCGTCGGCCACTTCCCGCAGAGCTTCGACATCGCCACCGTCGGCGGCTGGGTGGCGTGCCGCGGCGCCGGCCAGTACAGCACCCGGTACGGCAAGATCGAGCAGATGGTGGCCGGTCTCGAAGTGGTGATGGCCGACGGGTCGGTGGTGCGCACCGGCGGCCACCCCGCCGGCGCGCAGGGCCCCGATCTCACCCAGCTCTTCCTGGGCAGCGAGGGCACCTTGGGCGTCATCACCCGGGTGTGGCTGAAGGCACATCCGGTGCCACCGCACGAACGCCGCGCCGCCTACGCCTTCGCCACGTTCGAGGACGGGCTCGAAGCCTGCCGGCGCATCCTGCGGCGCGGTGCCACCCCCGCCGTGCTGCGCCTGTACGACGCGCCCGAGAGCCAACGCGGCCAGGGCGGCGACGGCAGCTACTGCGTGTTGCTGGTGCTCGACGAGGGCGACGCCCATCTGGTCGACGCGGTGATGGCCGTCGTGGCCGAGGAGTGCGCCGGTGCCCGCGACCTCGGTGACGAACTGCTGGAGAAGTGGCTGCATCATCGCAACGACACCAGCGCCCTGCAGGCGCTCACCCGCAAGGGCTTCGTGGTCGACACGCTCGAGATCGCCGCGCCGTGGGCAGCGCTGCCTCGCATCTTCGACGACGTGCGCACCGCGATGATGGCCGTGCCGCACGCCCGTGCCGCCACCTGCCACCTGTCGCACAGCTACCTCGACGGCGCGTGCCTGTACTTCACCTTCGCCGCCACACCCCCGGCCGACGAGGTGGAGGCCACCTACGTGGCGCTGTGGGACGCCGGGTCGCGGGCCGTGCTGGCCGCCGGTGGGAACCTGTCCCACCATCACGGCGTGGGCCTGAACCGCAGTCGCTTCGTGGCCGAGGCACTCGGCAGTTCGCTGCCGGTGGTGCAGTCCGTGAAGGACGCGCTCGATCCCCACGGCGTGTTGAACCCGGGGAAGATGGGCCTGCGCAGCCCGTTCGGTGAGGTGGCGTGGCCGTGAACAACCTCGATCGAGCCGCACTCAAACAGGGTGCCATGGTGGCGCTGGTGTTCGCCGTGCCGTTCTCCATCGGCGCCCGCATCGCCGCCGACGGCACCGAGGATTCGCCGTGGGCGCTGTTCCTCTCACTCGCCGCGCTGGCAGGCTTCACGCTCGGCGCGGGCATCGCCGCCTGGGTGCAGACCCGCGGCCTGCCGCTGCTGCACGGCATGGTGTGTGCAGCGGGCACCTATCTGGCCGCACAGGCCGTGTTCGTGGTGGTGAAGCTGTTGCGCGGCGGCAGCGTGAGCTGGTTGGGCGTGTTCTTCAACCTCACCGCAGTACTGTTCGCCGGTCTGGTGGGCGGAGGGCTCGGCAGCATCCTGCGCAAACGTGGGCTCGTGCCACGCGGAAGGGACAACACATGAGCGTGCTGGTGGTCGACGTCGGGACCTCGGGTCTGCGTGCCGCCGTCATCCGACCCGACGGCGACGTCCACGCACTGCACTACCGGGCGTTCCCGCCGCAGTCACCGTTCCCCGGTCTGGTGGAGTTCGATGCGACGGCGATGAAGGCCGCGGTGCTCGAGGTGGCGAACCTCGCACTCGCCGAGGGCGGCCCGGTTGCGGCGGTGGGCATCACGGCCCAGCGCGCCAGCACCATCGTGTGGCATCGCAGCACCGGCGAGCCCGTCGGCCCGGGTCTCGGCTGGCAGGACCTGCGCACCGTGCTCGACTGCATCACCGCGAAGGCCGAGCACGGCCTCGCCCTCGCGCCGAACCAGTCGGCCACGAAGTTGGCCTGGCTGCTCAACACGTACGACCCGAACCGCGAGCTCGACCTGTGCTTCGGCACGGTCGACACCTGGGTGGCATGGGTGCTCAGCAACGGCACGGCACACGCCACCGACCACACCAATGCCGCGGTCACCGGACTCACCAAGCCCGACGCGAGCGGTTGGTCGGCCAACGCCTGCGCTGCGCTGAACATCCCGATGGACATGTTGCCGGCCATCGTCGACACGTCCGGCGTGTTCGGCCAGGCGCACGCGCTGCCCGGCGCGCCCCCCATCGCCGCCCTCGTCGGCGACCAGCAGGGCAGCCTCGTCGGGCAGAGCTGTGTGCACCCCGGTCAGGCGAAGATCACGTTCGGTACCGGTGGCATGCTCGACGTGGTCACCGGCAGGTCGGCGCCCACGTCGGGCAACCGCACCGCCGCCGGCACGTTCCCCATCGTGGCCTGGAGCCATCACGGGCAGCTCACGTGGGGTGCCGAGGCCATCATGCTGTCGGCCGGCACCAACGTGGAGTGGCTGGTCAGCGACCTCGGCGTACTGGCCACCCCCGCCGAGAGCCACGACGTGGCGGCGCAGTGCGACACCACCGACGGCGTCGTGTACGTGCCGGCGCTGATGGGCCTCGGCACGCCCCACTGGGACTACGGCGCACGGGGCACCCTTCTGGGCCTCACGCGCGGCTCCGGCCGCGCGCAGATCACCCGTGCGGTGCTCGAGGGTGTGGCCCAGCGCGGTGCCGACCTGGTCGACGCGGCGGAGGCCGACACCGGCCACACCATCCCCAGCCTGCGCGTCGACGGCGGGATGAGCGAGAACCCGACGTTCGTGCAGGCCCTGGCCAATGCCACCGGCAAGCACGTCGAGGTGTCACGACACACCGAGGCCACCACCGTCGGTGCCGCCTACCTCGCCGGCCTGGCCGTCGGAGTGTGGGGCGGGCACGACGACATCGCCCAGGCGTGGCAGCCGCGAACCGTCGTGGCCCCATCGGGCCGGCTCGACCGCGAGCAGTGGCGACGGGCCGTCGAACGCAGTCGCGGTTGGATACCCGACCTGTCGGCTCTGGACTTCTAGAATTGCTCTGCTCACCCCTGGCCGGGAAAGCTAGGGATGAACGTCTCGAAAGGAACACCCCGAGTGGAAATCGAATCGACGCAGTCCGGCGTCGAGGCCGAGCAGCGGCTCCCCCGTCGCGGCCTCCTCGCAGCCGGCATCGGTGGCGCCGCCGTGTCGCTGCTGCCGTTCTTCAGCGGTCGCGCCAGCGCCACCACGCCGCCGGCCACCGACGAGAGCACGACCACCACGGCCCCGCCGCGTCGGCCCACCGACGACGACGTCGCGCTCCTCGCCGCCGCGCTGCAGATCGAGCTCACGGTGGAGGGCCTGTACCGTCAGGCCATCAGCGCCGTCGCCGGCTGGACCGAGGCGCAGGCTGCGCTCATGACCACACTGCGCCAGGCACACCTCGCCTACAGCAACTCGCTCAGCGGCCTGCTCGGCAAGAGCGCCCCGAGCACCCGCTCGGAGGAACTGTTCGCCGAGTGGGAGTCGTCGTTCAGCGGCAGCACCGATGACGTGCTGGCGAAGGCGGCCGACCTCGAGAGCTCGCTCGTGGCCACGCACCTCGACGTGCTCGCCAAGCTGCAGGGCACCAACGGCGCGGCGCTCGTGGCGTCCATCCAGGTGGCCGAGGCCCGCCACGTCACCGCGCTGCGCCATCTCGCCGGTGTCACCGACGAGGCCGAACTGCTGGTCGACGAAGAAGCCGCATCGCTGCTGGGAGCCGGGTGAACCACATGAGCAACGAGACCAACCCCACGCCGCAGGTCAGCGCGTCGTTCGATCGTCGCGGCCTGTTCCGCATCGGCGGGCTCACCATCGCCACGGCGGCGGTCCTCGCCGCCTGCGGCGATCCCGCCAGCAGCGCCGGCGAGCTGGGCCGCGTCGGCAACGGCGCCCCGAACCCCGAGTTGCCCGAGGGCAAGGTGAACGACGGTGTGCTGCTGCGCACCTCGGCGTCGTTCGAGACCTCCATCGCCGACGCCTATCAGCGCATGATCGACGACGGTCTGCTCGCTGCGGCCAGCGCCACCTTCCCCGACCTCGGCGATCAGACCGAGCTCGTGACGGGCTTCGTCGATCAGCACCGCAAGGCCGCCGAGACGTACAACCAGCTGGCGCTCGAGGCCGGTGCCGCCGAGCCGTTCACGTGCGGCAACCCGCGCCTCGACAGCGCGTTCATCGACCCGATCTTCGAGCGGGTGCTGAACGGCGCACCGGCCACCGACACCGCGAAGGAGATCGCACCCAGCGAGGACCCCACTCGCGACATGGTGAACCTGGTGGTCACGCTCGAGCTGCTGTCGGCCGCCACGGCGCAGGCGCTGGTGCCGCAGGTGTCGCAGGCGTCGTACCGGGCCGAGGCGATGCGCCTCGGTACCCGCTCGGCTCGCCAGGGTGCGCTGATGTCGCTGCACATCAACCCCGATGGCTACGTCACCGAGACCGACCTGCTCAACGCCAACCCGGCGGCCAGCACCACCGTGGCGTCCACCACGACGGTGCAGGACATCGCGCAGCCCGAGACCGGCGACACCACCGCACCGCCGGCACCGCCGCCCACCGAGATCCCCGTGCCGGTGGCCCTGCCGAGCCAGTACGGCTCGCTGGCGGCCATCACCTACATCGGTGGCGCGGGCGACGAGAACGGCGTGCGCCTGAAGCTCAACTTCGAGACGCCCAGCCTCAACTCCCTCACCTACGACTTCACCACCTGCGAGTGACCCTGCACATCTGGGTGTGATTCGTTCCACGTCGTGTTCTGGGCGTGATTCGTTCCGGTTGCCGGGACGGATCACGCCCAGTTCCGTTTCCCGGGCGAGTTCCCGGCGGTGGCGCGTACACTCCTGGCGTGGTGAGTCGGCCGGGTGACCGCGGCACGGCATCGACCGTGTCGAGGAAAGTCGGGGCTCCACAGGGCAGAGTGCTGGCGCGAGCCAGGTCGGGGCGACCTGACGGATGTGCAACAGAGAGAGACCGCCGATGGGCCGGGCAACCGGTCACGGGTAAGGGTGCAACGGTGCGGTAAGAGCGCACCAGCGTGCGGAGCGATCCGTACGGCTCGGTAACACCACTCGGAGCAAGGCCAAGCAGAGAGGATGGGCTGCCCGTCCGCCGGTTCGCCGGCCCCTCTCGGGTAGGCCGCAGAGATGGATGGTCACCCAGGCCGCAAGGCTGGACAAAACCCCGCTTACAGGCCGACTCACCACACCGTCGGCCCTCGCGCTGGTCAGTCGGCGGGGCGCAACGGCAGCAGGTTGAACGCCGCCAGCGACGGCCGCCCGCCGCGCACGTTCACACGGGTGACCGATGCCTGGTCGACCCAGCTGCGCGAGGCGATGGTGACGTCGACGCCGAGCGCCCAGGCCATCGCGGCCTTCACCGGGGTGGCATGCGTGACCACCACGACATGCCGGTCCTGCGCCTCTGCGGCCAGGTCGTCGAGCGCCGCCGCCACCCGCTCACCCATCGCCCGCAGCGTCTCTGCACCCTCGGGCGCGTAGTCGATGTCGCTCACCCACCGCTGCCACATGTCCTGCGGCAGATCGGCGATGCGATGCCCTTCGAAGGGCCCGTAGTGCACCTCACGCCAGCGGTCGTCGATGTCGGGTTCGATGCCGAACACCGACGCGGTCTGGCGAGCCCGCAACAACGGTGAGCAGATCAACCGGTCGATGCCGCTCACCAGCGACGGCAGTGCAGCCGCCTGAGCCAGTCCGATCTCGTCGAGCGGCAGGTCGAGTGAACCCTGCAGGCGTCCACCGGCGTTGGCCTCGGTGCGGGCATGACGGACGATCGAGAGCACGACGTCAGTGAATCACACCGGAGGCCGACGACCAGCGGTGGATCCCATGTCGGTGAGCGTGCCGTGGTGCAGGAACTGCTGCCGGCGCTGCGCGTCGGCGAGGCCGAAGCGACGGTACGCCCACACCAGCATGGCGATGCCGGCCACCTCCATGAGCAGGTTCAGCCACAGCGCCCGCTCCAGCGACGGCACCTCCACCTCGCCCCACGAGCCGCTGAACGGCCACCAGAACACCTCGGTGCTGGCGAACGCACCGTCGTACACGAGGTGCAGCAGCATGCCGATGGGCAGCCCCAGCAGCAGGCGCCGAATGGGCTTGCGGCCCGCGGTGACCAGCATCACGGCAGCGAGCATGCCGACCGCCACGGTGAGGCTGTGCGCCCATCGCGCCTGGCCGCTCGGCACGTCGATCAGATCGGGCAGGAGCGCACCGACCAGCAACAGCCGATAGTCGAACCGCGGGTCGGTGAACACGTACCAGACGGTGAAGAGCGCCGTGCCCAGGAACCAGAACAGCATCGGCTCAGCGGACCAGGTAACGACCGCACTGCGGGCACTCGGGCAGTTGGCCTGCCGGGGTGCCCTTCACCACGTCCATCTCGGCGGGTGACAGGTCGAGGTGACAGCCGTGGCACCGATGCCCGTCGAGACGAGCCACCGCCACGCCGTCGAAGTGCTGGCGGGCACGGTCGTACGCGCCGACCTCCTCGGCCGTGAGCTCGGCGACGGCCACCGGTCGCCGAGCGTGCAGGTCGGCGTCCTCGGCATCGAGTTCGGCGGTGGCACGGGTGAGCTCGGCCTCGGTGGCCGCTGCGGCCGTCTCCAGTGCGGGCAGTGCCGCCGACAACTCGGCGAGCTCGCCCTCCCCCGCGGCCTGTTCGTCGAGCGCTTCCAGTTCCTGCACGTCGAGTTCATCGCGTTGCGCGTTGAGCGTGGCGATCTGGCTCATCAACGCCTCGGCCTCACGCGGCGCGATGACCGTCTTCAGCTGCGCTTCCAGGCGGGAGCGCTTCGTGGTGATGTCGGCCGACGCATGTTCGGCTGCTTCGATGGACGCTGCGGCCGCATCGATGCGCGCCTGTGCGGCCGCCATGCGTTCGCGGTGCGCGGCCACCGCCGCGAGTGCGGCCTTGTGGGCCGCCAGTTCGGGCAGTCGCGGCCGCTTGTTGGCGATCGTGGTGAGGGCGGAGTCGATGTCCTGGAGTGCGAGCAGTGCGGCGGCGTTCATGGCGTCTTCTTGGCTACCACAACATTGGGTGGCACGAATGCACAGGAGTACACGAACGTCTTCGTGTCGATCGACGGCATGGGTGCCCGAGGGTCGAGCACGTTGTCGGGCACCAGGGTGCCGGAGGTGACCTGCACCACCACTGCACGGGGCACCGTGGTGGTGGGCGCCGTGCCACCCGGCACTGTGACGGGCGGCGCCGTGGTGGTGGTGACCGCGTCGGGGTCGGTGGTGGTGGTGACCCCGGGGAGGGTGCCGCTCACCAACCTCGCGAGGCACTCCTCGCCCGGCACGTAGATGCGCGCCGGCCGGCGAACGGGCGGCGTCGGCGGCGGCCAGTCGACCACCGGGAGGTTCACGTGCGCCGCCTCCATGTACGCACCCCAGATGCGCGACGGGTAGTCGGCACCCTGCACCTTGCCGTTGCGACCCATCTCGGCGGCGAACTCGGGGATGCCGTTCATCGGCGTGTAGCCGTTGGGATCGCCCACCCACACCGCAGTGCTCAACTGCGGCGTGCCGCCCACGAACCATGCGTTGGTGTTCTCGAACTGGGTGCCGGTCTTCCCGGCCGCGGGCCGCGAGAAGTTGCGCAGGTTGCGGGCCCCGGTGCCGGCGCGGATGACGCCCCGCAGCGACTCGGTGGTCTTCAACGCGGCAGCGGCGTCGAGCGCCTGCACCCCCGGGTCCTCGTGGCTGTAGAAGCGAGTGCCGTCGGCCGCGTCGATGAACTGCACGAAGTACGGATCGTGGTGCAGGCCCTGGTTGAGGATGGTCTGCATCCCGGCCGCCATGTCGAGCGCCGAGAGCGCGTTGTTGCCGGTGGCGGTGAGCGGCAACGGCAGGAACGGCTCGTGGTCCTTGGTGGACTGTCCCTGGAAGAAGTACGCCGAGCGGGCGAAACGGTAGGTGGAGTCGACCACGCGGTGCAGGCCGACGGCGTAGCTGAGGCGGATGAACCCGCAGTCGCTGGACGACCACGTGTTCTTGCCGTTCAGCGGCCCGATGTTGCCCGTGGCGTTGACCACTGTCTTCGTGGTGGGGCGGCCGTCGGAGAAGTCGGGCACGGTGCACGGGCCGGGGCCGTTGATGATGTCGTTCGTCTCGGCGCCCGCCTGGTAAGCGGCAGCGAGGATGAACGCCTTGATGGCCGACCCGGTCTGGCGCGGCACCAGCGCCATGTTCACCTCGCCGCTCGGTTCGTCGGGTCGCAGACCGCGGCCACCCACCATGGCCCGGATGGCACCGCTCGTCGTGTCGACCGATACGAGGGCCGCGTCGAACCCCTGACGGTTGCCGGGAAGGATGTCGCGGGCTCGCTCCGCGGCTTCCTGCAGTGCCGGGTCGAACGTGGTGTGGATGCGCAGCCCACCGCGGTACAGCAGGTTGGCACGCTCCTGCTCGGTGGCACCGAGGATGTTGGAACGATTCAGCAGGTAGTCGCGCAACGCCACCGTGTAGTAGGTGGGCTTCGTGCTGAACGTCGCGATGGTGCGCACCCGGGCCGGGATCGGCCAGTTCTCCGCGAGATCCGCTGCCTCGTCCTCGGTGACCAGTCCCACCTTCGCCAGCCGCTCGGTCACCTGCGCGAACCGTCGGCGCGAGGGCTCGGGGTTGTTGATCGGGTCGTAGCCCGAGGGCGACCGCACGAGACCGGCGAGGAAGGCACCCTCGATCATGGTGAGCTGTTCGACGCCCTTGCCGAAGTACACCTCGGCAGCGGCCTGCAGGCCGTAGGCGTTGTTCCCGAAGAACACCGTGTTGAGGTACCGCTCGAGAATCTCCTCCTTGGTCTTCGTCTTCTCGAGCATCGTGGCGTAGTGGGCCTGCAACGCCTTGGACCGTCCGTCGCGGGGCAGGCCGGCGAGGAACTCGTTCTTCACGACCTGCTGGGTGATAGTGGAGGCGCCCTGCGTGGGGCCCTCGCTGGCGAAGTTCGACAACATCGCACGGAAGAAACCGCGCAGGTTCACGCCGTGGTGCGACCAGTAGGCGGTGTCCTCCACCGCGAGCAACGCATCGATCACGCCGGCCGGCACCTGGTCGAGCGAGATCGGCTGGCTGTTCTCGCGTTCGAACACGGCGATGACGTTGTTGGCCGTGTCGTACACGATGGTGCGTTGCGACAGCGGCTGGAACTCGGGCAGCACCACCGCGGTCTCCTCGTGCGCGTTGGCCAGGCCCCACAGGCGCGGCGCGACCCCCAGGGTGACGCCCGTCAGCAGCAGGGCGCCGGCCGCGATGGTCGCGGCGAATCGGAGGGGCCAGGCCAGACGGTCCACTACGTGGTCACGCTAGTTGCGGCACGACCCGCAGGGGCATCACCCCCTACCATGCGCCCATGACCGCACACCGCCCCTTCCGAGTCGGCATCCAGGCTTCGAATGCGTCCTCGCGCACCGAATGGGTCGACCTCGCGAAGCGCGCCGAGGCCAACGGCTTCAGCACGCTCACGATGCCCGACCACTTCGGCGACCAGCTCGCCCCGATGCCGGCGATGATGACCGCGGCCGACGCCACCACCGACCTGCGTGTCTGTGCGCTGGTGTTCGACAACGACTACAAGCACCCGGTCGTGCTCGCGAAGGAACTCGCCACGATGGACGTGCTGAGCGACGGCCGCATGGAGATCGGTCTCGGCGCCGGCTGGATGATCAGCGACTACGAGCAGGCAGGCATCCCGTACGACTCCCCCGGCGTGCGCGTCGACCGGTTCGTGGAGGGCCTGCACATCATCAAGCAGGCCATGCAACCCGGCGCGTTCTCGTTCGACGGCACGCACTACACCATCACGAACTACGACGGCCTGCCCAAGCCGGTGCAGGCGAAGCCGCCGGTGCTCATCGGCGGTGGCGGCAAGCGCGTGCTCGGCATCGCCGCCCGTGAGGCCGACATCGTGGGCATCAACCCCAGCCTGCACACGGGCGTCATCGACGCCGAGACCATCGGCGGCATGACGGCCGAGTCGGTCGACGAGAAGTTGGCGATCGTGCGTGCTGCGGCAGGCGACCGGATGAGCGAGATCGAGCTCAACATCCGCGCCTTCCTGGTGAACGTCACCGCCGACGGCGCAGGCGCCCGCGAGAAGCTCGCCGGTGCGATGGGTGTGCCGGCCACGATGATGGAGACCTCGCCGTTCGCGCTCATCGGCTCGCCCGACGAACTCATCGAACGGCTGCTCGAGCGCCGAGAGAAGTGGGGCTTCTCGTACGTCATCGTGGGACAGGGCGATGTCGACTCGTTCGCGCCCGTCGTCGCCGCACTCGCCGGGAAGTGACCGTGAAGGTCGCGCTGCACGGCGCCGGCATGATCGCGGTGGCCCACGGCGCGGCCACGAAGTTCCTCGGGCTCGAGCTCACGGCCGTCGCGTCGCGCGCCGAGACGACGGCACAGCGTGTGGCCGAACAGTTCGGTGCCGCAACGGCGACGTATGCCGACCTGCCCGGCGATGCCGACGTCGTGGTGGTGGCCACGCCGCCGCAGTGCCACGCCGACGACGCCGTGCGACTGCTGGACGCCGGCGCCGCCGTCCTGCTGGAGAAGCCGCTGTGCCGCACGTTGGAGGAAGCCGACCGCATCGTCGACGCCGCCGCACGCCACGGCGGCCGCCTGTTGTACGGCGAGAATCTCGCCTATGCCCCAGTGGTGCAGAAGATGGTGTCGAACGCAGCGCTGGTGGGCGCACCCACGCACCTCGAGGTGCGATCGTTGCAGGGCCTGCCCGGCTGGGGTGCGTTCACCACCGACGAGTGGGGCGGTGGTGCGTTGTTCGACCTGGGCGTGCACCCGCTGGCCGTGGCGATGATGCTCGCGAACGCCGCGGGCCTCGGTCGCGCCACGGGCGTGACCGCGTCGCTGCGCGGCGGCGAGGGGCATGGCAGCGACGAGCACGCCGAGGTCACCCTGCACTTCGGCAACGGCTTCACGGCCCGAGTGGTGTCGAGCTGGCAGGCCGGCCCCGAACCGACGTGGGACGCCCAGTTGGCCGGCGAACGGGGCGTGCTGCGCGCCGAACTGCTGCCGACACCCCGGCTGGAGTACAACGGCGACGAGGTCGCCCTGCCGCGCACCACGGCAGCGATGCCACTGCTGGAGCAGTTGGGGTACGCGGCACAGCTCCGCGCTCTCGTCGATGACGTGAACGCGGAGCGGGAACCGATGATGAGCGCGGCCTTCGGCCGCGAAGTACTGCAGGTGGTGTTGGCCGGCTACGAGAGCGCTGGGTTGGGCGGGGAACTGGTATCCCTTCCCTTCAGCGGGCCTCGCGACCGCACGCCGCTGCAGCTCTGGCGAGGTGCGTAGCGCCTCGCCGGAGTCGGGTCAGACGACCCGAACCTTCAGGGCCTCGTCGCCCTTGCGGCCCTGGCCGATTTCGAATTCCACGGTCTGGCCCTCTTCGAGCGACCGGTAGCCGTTACCGTCGATGTTCGAGAAGTGCACGAACACATCGGCACCACCTTCTCGAGAGATGAAGCCGTAGCCCTTCTGAGCATTGAAGAACTTCACGGTGCCGATGGTCATTGCCTTCTCCACTTTCCGCGCTGCCAACGTGGCATCGCTGCAGGCACGCTATCGCACTGCAGCACCGCTTGAACGCGGCGGTGCCCGAACGGCCGAAATGTTCGGGTCGTAGGACACTGGCCGAGGCGCCGGTTCGGACGCACCATGAGGGCATGTTCCGATCGATGAGCGACGCCGTCGCGGCGATCCGTGCGTCCGACACGCTCGCCGTGCCCTTGGGCCCCGGGGTTCCCGGAGGGTTCCTCCACGCACTCGGTGAGCGTGACGACTTCGAGCACCTCGAGGTCTTCGGTGCACTGCTCCCCGACCTCTACCAACTGTTCATGCGTGCAGGAGTGCACTATCGCAGTGGCTTCTTCGGGCCGGCCGAACGGTTCCTGCGCGATGCAGGTGCCGCCATCGACTTCGTGCCCGCCGACTTCCGGCGGTTCGAACCCGTGCTGCACCACCTGCGGCCGCGTGTGGTGGCCACCTCGGCCGCGATGCCGGTCGATGGATGGGTGAGCCTCAGTGTGCACGCCGGCGCGTTCGTCGACGAACTGCACGACGCGGGTGCCGATCCCGACCGGTTGCTGATCGTGGAGTGCAGCCCGCACTTCCCTCGCACGTTCGGTCTCGAGCCCGAGCACACGCACCGCCTGCACGTCGACGAGATCGACCTGCTGCTGGAGACCGACCGGCATCCGCTCGACCTGGCCGACACACCACCCACCGAGCAGGAGATCGCCATCGCTGACTTCGCGATGCGGTTCCTGCACGACGGGTGCACGGTGCAGACCGGCATCGGCGGCATTCCCAGTCAGGTGGCGAAGCTGCTCGCCGAGGGACCGATGGGCGACTTCGGGGTGCACTCCGAGATGTTCACCACCGGCCTGATGCATCTGCACCGCGCCGGCAAGGTGACGAACCGCAAGGGCGGTCACTTCGACGGCGTGTCGGTCACCACGTTCGCCGCTGGGGTGCCCGAGCTGTACGAGTGGCTGCACGAGAACGATGCCGTGCGGTTCCTGCCGGTGCGCCTGGTGAACTCGCCGGAGCTCATCGCCGCGAACCGCAGCATGGTCACCATCAACGGTGCCCTCGCCGTCGACCTCGCGGGACAGGTGATCGCCGACACCATCGGCGGCGCCCAGTTCTCGGGCATCGGTGGCCACGAGGACTTCGTGAGCGGTCCGGGGTTGTCGGCCGACGGCCGCAGCCTGATCTGCCTGCCGTCGTCGAGCATCGTGGGCGGTCAGTTGGTCACCCGCATCCTGCCGATGCTGCCTGCAGGGTCGGTGGTGAGCACCCCTCGTCACCAGGTCGACGTGATCATCACCGAGTACGGCGTGGCCGAACTGGCGGGTCGCACCATTCGCGAGCGCGCCGTGGCACTCGCCTCGATCGGACATCCCGACGTCCGCGACGAGTTGCTGGCGGTGGCCACCACCTGGCCGAAGGACTGACGCCCCCGAACGCTCAGTCGCGCACCGGGACCAGCGCGTGTGCGATGGCTGCGACGTGCTGGTGGTCGGTCCCGCAGCACCCGCCCATCACGTTGATCTGCGGCAGGGTGTCGCGCAGCGTGCGATAGCGAGCGGCCAGATCGGCCGGGTCACCGGCGTCCAATTCTTCCGCTTCGTCCAGTTCGGCGTGGCTCATCGTGGACGCGTTCGCCCGCACCGAACGGATACGCGACGTCCAAGGGGCCGACGGGTCGAGCACGTCGACGAAGTGGGTCGGGTGCGCGCAGTTCACCATGTAGTACGCGGTCCAGCCGTCGGTGGCCGCATCGACGGCGGCGATGGCATCGGCAAGGGCATCGCCCGAGGGCAACCGGCCGTCGGTCTCCACCGTGAACCCGATCACCACCGGCATCTGCCGTGCCGCCGCCGCAGCGACGACGCCGACCGCCTCGTTCACGTTCGTCATGGTGATCGCGGTCACCAGGTCGGCCTCGGTGTCGGCGAACGTCGCGATCTGGGCGCCGTGATACTCGGCAGCTTCGTCGGCCGTCATCAGACTGCCGGGCACGTAGCCGTCACCGCGCGGCCCGATCAGCCCGGAGATCAACACCGGCGCGTCGATGCCCGCCGCGTCACGCGTGGCCGCGGCCACGGACACCGCCAGCCGGTTGAGCCGGTCGAGTGCGGCCGCGTCGTGGCCCAGTCGCGCACCCCAGTCGGCATTGGCTCGCCACGTCGGCGTCTCGACCACGAAGCCGGTGCCGTGGCGGCGCGCCACCTCGAGGAACGGCGCCAGATAGCGATCCAGCGCGGCCCGTCCCTCCTCGGTGTCCAGCAACGGATAGGCGGCGAACAGCGGCAGGTCGAGTCCGTGATCGAAGATCAGTGACGTCTCGATGCCGCCGTCGGTGAGGAACATCCCACCGTCGAGTTGCGGCAGCGCGTGCCGGTACCGGGTCATGTGCTGCAGCATGCGCCCTTTCGGGCGACGACGCCACCGTTTCCGGGTTGCGGGTCAGCGCAGCGGGATTCCCGAGGTGTCGCCGTCGGCACGCGGGCCGTGGATGCGGCGCTCGTGTTCGGCGATGGGCACGTCGTTGATGCTGGCCTCTCGGCGCTGCATGTACCCGAGTTCGTCGAACTCCCAGTTCTCGTTGCCGTAC
>SXGT01471944.1_pt1 | contig 31191 bp, 21 predicted proteins | sample 3176221 | NCBI WGS metagenome assembly SXGT01 (sample SAMN11356862, study PRJNA531348) | freshwater metagenome | isolation source: freshwater sample F1-120 | place: China: Fuxian Lake, Yuxi | collected 2017-12-25
CAGTTGTCGGCGGCGTCCTTGACGGTGTCGTCATCGTCGTCGTCGTCGCAGGCGTCGCCCTGGCCGTCCTTGTCGGTGTTGAGCTGGTTTGCGTTGACGACGAGCGAGCAGTTGTCGGTAGCGTCCTTGACGGTGTCGCCGTCGTCGTCGTCGTCGCAGGCGTCGCCCTGGAGGTCCTTGTTGGTGTCGAGCTGGTCCTTGTTGGCGGTCAGCGTGCAGTTGTCGGCGAGGTCGGCCGCGCCGTCGTCGTCGTCGTCCTCGTCGACGCAGTCGGCGCCGCCGGTGTTGTCGGTGTTGACGAAGCCCTCGTCGGTCTGGGCGTCGCAGTCGTCGTCGTTGCCGTTGCACGTCTCTTTGGCGGGGGTCGCGGCGTTGCAGCCGATCTTGCCGGCCGCGCAGGTCTGCGTGCCCTTGCAGACGCCAGCCTCGTTCTGGTTGCTGCAGGCGTCGGCGAGGACGTCGTCGTCGGTCTTGCCGTCGCAGTCGTCGTCGCTGCTGTTACAGAGCTCCGCCACGGCCTGCTGGCCCTTGCACTCCGAGAGCCCGGCCTCGCCGCAGGCCCGCTCGCCGTTGCAGGCGCCGATGGCGTTGACGATCTGGCAGATCGTGTTCGACTTCTTGTAGATGGCGAGCGCCGTACAGGTACAGGCGCCGCTCGTCGGCAGGCAGCGTTTGCCGATGCCGGGCAGGTCGGCGCAGGTCGCGCCAGCGCCGCAATCGGCGGAGACCGCGCACGTCCCGGCGCAGTAGCTGCCCTTGCCCTCTGGGAAGAGCACGCAGGTGCCACCCTCACACTGGGCGTCGGCGGTGCAGGGCAGGCACTGGTGGCGGCGCCGGGAGACGCACGCCGTCGGGCTGGCGGTGTCGAGCGGATCGCTGGCGGCGCAGGTCATGCCGGCCGTGCAGTCGCCGTCGCCCTTGCAAGCGCCCGCGCAGACCTTGCCGGCGGCCTCATGCGCGCAGATGCCGCTGGCGCAGTCGTTGGCGGCAAGACATTCCTCGCCGATCGCCTTGCCGGTCGGTGACACCTCGCCGCCGCCGTCTGGATCGGCGCTGTCGGACACGCCACCATCCTGGCCGACGGCCGCGCCGTCGCTGGCCGTGCCGTCGCCGCCGCTAGCGCCCTTGACGCCGACAACCGTGTCTTCGCTGCCACAGCCGATCAGCGCGGCGAGCACGCAGAGCCCGAGCCACGAGCGCCCTTGGATCGCGAGCGCAGAAGGGAGACCGCGTCGCAGACCGAAGGTCGCAGATCGAGACGCCGGCGAGCCAAGGTGGGCCACGGGTGTAGAGTGCGGTGCCGTCATGGGGTGCGCCTCCTCTGCGCTTCCAGGATCATACAGAATTAGTTAGCGGAGGTCACGAATTTGAGCCTTTGAATTCCTGGTTGGTCGAGCGGCCGCTGGTGTCGTAGCGCAGCGCGGCGATGGCAGCCTCCAGGTCGCGGCGACGCTGTCGAGCCGGCTCGAGGTCATCAAAGCGTGTAGAGTCAACGTTTTCCCAATCGTAGGGGCAGTGGCGACATGCAGAGCCGCAGCAGCGCCCGCGCATCTGGTGCGCTGCTGCGGTGAGTACGACGAAGCCGGTCATGGGATCGGCGTAGACGCGTTCATCGCGCGCCTGGGCCTGATCGTGTCGCTGGTAGGCCTCCAGCAGGCGGGGATCGAGGTCAGTTCGCTGCACGGGGGCGGGCTCCTGGCGAGGTGCGGGCCCCTTGGAGTGTCGCTGCGAGGGGCCGCAGGTGCTAGGGTGCGGAGGGGATGCGCGGGAGGCAAGCGAGCAACGAAATGCGGGTGGTCACGCCGGAGGGTGCGCAGCGGCTAGACGCGGCCTTGAACGCGGCCGGGGCGCCGTGGCAGCGCGTCGACGTCGCGGTCGCGGCGGGCAAGGCGACGATCACCGCCTGTGGCCCAGCGGACGCAGCGCAGCCGTGCTTTGGCGCGATCTTGACGCTCACCAAAGGGGCGCCATCGCTGACTTGGGCCGCGACGCCCTCTGCCCCGCAGGGTTGGCAGCAGGTCGCGGCGGCGCGGCTGGCCGGCCTCGATGTCCACGAGCTCAGCGTCGAGGTCGCCGCTGGGCCGCAGGCGCGTATCGGCGTGGCGGCGGGCGGCAGGGACAGCTCGCTGGCGGACGCAGAGGCCGGGTCGGCAACGCGGGCGCCGCAGGGCTACATCATCGAGGCGCCTCAGCGCCGGGCTGCGCCGGCCGAGCAAGGCCCGATGCGCCCGGCGGACGCCATTGCGCCGCTGGAGGCCGTCGGGGTTGCCCTGCTCTGCGCGGCCGTCGCTTCGCTGGTGGCGTGGCGTTGGCGCAGAGGCCGGGGCGGCCGCAGCGGGCGCTTGGCGGCCGAGGCCGCACCGGTCGGCGAAGAGGCGACGGCTGGCGACAGTGGGTCCGTGGCGTGGAACCAAGACGAGGTGGCGGCGCTGGCGGGCGCACGGCTACGGGTCGCCACACTCAGCTTTGGGACCTTCGTCGCCGTCAGCCTTGGCGTCTACCACTGCTACCCGTTCTACGTCTTCGACATGTACTCGGACGTCTACGACGACGCCAATCGCATCGTCGCCATCGACGCGCAGGGCGTCGCCCATGAGCTCGACGCCTATGCGACGTTGTGGTGCGAGGGCGGCCCCAACTCGGCCTGGCTGACCCCGCCCGGCTGTCCACAGACCCAGCGCTACGCGGCGCGCGACCGCTACGCTGCCGGCGCGCTGCGAGCGCGGACGTCGGCGACCGCTGCCGGCGTGGGCGCTGCGCTGGAGCCGGTCTTGATCGCCCGGCGCGTCTGGCGTTTTGGCGCAGAGGGCGTGGAGGTCCAGGATTGTCCGCTGCAGCGCTGTCGAGGCGCCCGGGAGGCGCCGTGAGCACCGCCATCGCCTGGCTGCGCGGCGCGAGCCCGTGGGATGGCCGTGATCGCGCGCCGCTGCGCTGGGCCATCGCGGCGGTGGCGACGTGGGACTTGGTTCACCTGCTGGTGCTGGCGACGAGGGACGCCGGCGACCTGCTGCCCGTGGCGCCGGGCTGGCCCTACCAGTGGCTGGTCATGCATGGCGAGGTGTTGGCGGCGCTCGGGGGGCTCGGGCTGGCGGCGGCCCTGGGGTTTGCCCTAGGCTGGGCGCCGCTGCGCCTTTGCGCCGTGCTGCTCGTGGCGCTGCACCTCGCGGAGGAGAGCGCCGGGCGCGCCTTTCGCTCGCTGCCGCCGGAGCCCTTTCAGCCGGGGCTCTTCCTCTATGGCTGGCTCCTCGGCTTGCTCTATGCGCGTGAGGTCGGCCTCGGCGGCGATCGCCAGCGCAGCGAGGCGTTGGCAGAGTCTGGCGCGCTGGCTGCGTGCGCTGCCAGCTATGTCCTGGCTGGCTTCGCCAAGCTGGCGCACCACGGCCTGGACTGGGATCACCGGGCCATCTGGCACGTCGTGCTCAGCCTACGGCCCATCGACGGCTGGATCGACGGCGCGCTCGGGCTCGATCTGTCGACGCCTGTCGTCGGCTCGCGGCTGCTGGCGGCGGCGCTGGCCTATGGCGCGCTGATCAGCCAGCTCGGCGCGGCTGCGCTCTGCTTTGGCGGCGGCGTCCGGCGGGCGGCGGCGACGCTGCTGGTGGCGATGCACGTCGCGATGTTCGTGCTGGCGGCGGCCTTCGATCCCGAGATCATCGTGCTGCTGGCCGTGTTTTGCCGGCTGTGGCCGGGCGGCCGTCGGGGTGCGGCGCCAGCGCAGCGGCCCTCATCGATGGTCGCTGCCGGGCTCGCCACGCCGCCGTCGCGCTGGTTGCCGCGCCGCCTCCTGCTCGGGTGCGCCGGCCTGGTGGCGGTGGCCTGGCTCTCGCCGCTGCGGGCGTGGATGGCGTTCGCGCCGCTGCTGCCGCGGTGGCCCTTCGACCCATGACCGCGCAGCCTCTCGATTGGGCCGCATGCCGCCGCAAATTGGCGTCGTTCCGGCGCGCAGATGCGGCGGACGGCGACGGAAGACCTTGAATTCTCGTGCGCAATCTATAGCGTCTTGGCCCCTTCACGGGCCCGGGCGGCGTGCCTCGGGCGCCGATCGCCAGAGAAACTTGATGCGTCGCTCCAACCTGTGGATCCCCTTCTTCGCCTGCGCCGCGATTGCCTGTAGCAGCCCGACCACCACCGGGCCACAGCTCGTCAGCCTCGACACCGGGAGCGACGGCGCAGTGGACGCAGCCAGCGACGTGACCGCGAGCGAGGACGGCAGCGGCACGCTGCCTGACGGCGTCACGTCCACCGGCGACGCCCTCGCAGACGGCGCGATCGACGACACCGCGACGGAGGACTCCAACGGCGACTCTGCAGCCGACGGCACCGGCGTTGACAGCGCTGCCGACAGCGGCGGCGGCGCCGATGGCGGCGGCGGGCCTCAGACCGAGCCCTCGGCCTGCGAGACCGACGAACACTGCGCCAGCGCCACGGGCAAGCGCTGCGACGTGGCCGCCCACCTCTGCGTGTAGTGCCTCGAGACCAAGCACTGCAACGCCGGGCAGGCCTGCGAAGGCAAGATCTGCGTCGACGCGCTGGCGTGCAAGTCCGATGTCGACTGCAAGGCTACCAACCAAGTCTGCGACAAGGTCGGCGGCAAGTGCGTCGCCTGCAACACCGGCAATGACTGCAGCGCCGGCACCTGTGTCGACCACTTCTGCACGACGGTCAAGGCCTGCAAGTCGCGCAAAGAGTGTGACCTCGTGTGCGACGTCAAGCTCGGCGTCTGCGTCGAGTGTGAGTCGAGCGACGACTGCCCGGCCGCGAAGTTCTGCGGCGCCGGCATCTGCGTCAAAGACCTCTGCGCCGGCCCAACGTGCGTCGGCGGCAAGGCGTTCGCCTGCAAAGTCGATGGGTCTGGCTTTGAGTCCGGCAAGCTCTGCGACGACGGCGACGTCTGCACCGAGGGCGATGGCTGCGGCGGCGGACTCTGCGTGCCCGGCCCGGTCAAGGTGTGCGACGACGGCAACCCCTCCACCGACGACGCCTGTGACAAGGCCGAGGGCTGCACGACGTCGACCAACGTCGCGGCGTGCAGCGACAACGATCCCTGCACTATCGACGATCTGTGCGCCGACGACGCCTGCAAGGGCAAGGCCAAGTCGTGCGACGACGTGAACCCTTGCACCATCGACACCTGCGAGGCCAGCACTGGCGCCTGCACCTTTCAGCAGGCGACTGGGCCGTGCAGCGACGGTGACGCTTGCAGCAAGGACGACGTCTGCGACGCCGGCAAGTGCAAGAGCGGCCCGAAGGTCGAATGCGACGACGGCAGCCCCTGCACGACGGACAGTTGCGACAAGGTGGTCGGCTGCAAGTGGGTGTCGCTCACCGGCGGCTGCAATGACGGCAGCGACTGCACCACCAACGACACCTGCAAGGACGGCAAGTGCATCGGCGTCGGCAAGCAGTGCGTCGACGGCAACCCTTGCACCGACGACACTTGCCTGGTCGGCGACTGCATCTTCAAGCCCAACACCAAGACCTGTGACGACGGCGACCCGTGCAGCACCGGCGGCGCCTGCCTCACCGGAAAATGCACCGGCAAGGTCACCAAGTGCGACGACGCCAACCCCTGCACCACCGACACCTGCAAGTCAGGCGGCTGCGCTTTTGCGCCCAACACCGAGCCCTGCAACGACACCGACGCCTGTACCGAGCAAGACACCCTGCAAGGAGGGCTACTGCATCGGAAAGAAGAAGACCTGCGACGACAGCAACGACTGCACGGCGGACAGCTGCGGCGCCACCGGCTGCAAGAACGAGAAGCTGAACGGCACGGCCTGTGGTGACCCCGGCAGCTGCTCGACCTGCGACGCCGGCGTCTGCAAGGGCTCGACGTCGGCGGGCTACGAGACGTTCTTCGGCGGCATGGGCACGGACACCTTTGGGGGCGTCCTGCCGCAGTCGGACGGCACGTTGCGCGTTTATGGCCGCAAGGGGGTCAACTCTGAGCAGGGCTGGCTGGTGAAGGTCAGCGCCAAGGTCTACCTCGACTGGGACAAGACCTATGGCGGCAACAGCAATGACGGCTTCTTCGACGGCGTCGATGACGGCAAGGGCAACCAGACGTTGGTCGGAAACTATGGCGGCGACGGCTGGATCATGCGGGTCGACAGCGCTGGCGACGAGGTCTGGGCCGAGTACCACGGCTCCTCGAGCTACACCGACACGCTGTACAGCGTGGTCGCCAACGCCAAGGGCTTCGCCACGGTCGGCCGACAGTCGTACTCCAGCAGCTCCAGCACCTACAACTATGGCTACGTCCTGCAGACCGACGGGTCGGGAAAGTCGCTGTGGAGCAAGCAGTTCACCGCTATCACCTCCTTCAATGGGGTCGCGATGGTGAATGACACGCTGGCGGTGGTGGGCAACGGCGCTGGCGCCAAGGGCGGCGCTGATATCAAGCTCAAGCTGCTCGAGCCGGGTGGCACCGAGATCTGGAACGTCGACATTGGCGCCGCCAATAGCGACTACGCGGGCGACTTGATCACGGTCGGGGATGACCTCGTCGCCTTTGGCGACACCTACGTCAACAACATCGGCACGGCCCTGATGGCAGCGCGGGTCACGCCCAAGGGCAAGGTGGTCTGGGAGCTGCTGCCTGGCACGGTGATGGGCTCGGCGGACGCGGCGGTCGAGCACAAGGGCACGCTGATTTTCAGCGGCTACACCTACAACAGCAACCAGAAGGACGGCCGGTTGATGGCGCTGCAGGCCAACGACGGCGGCGTGCTCTGGAGCCGCGACGCCAAGCAGTCCCTTTATTACAACGACTTCTTGAGTAGCCTCGTCGTCGCAGACAACCAGCTGCTCGCGTCTGGCCAGGCCTATGTGACCAATGGTCAGGGCTTCGAGGGCTGGCTGATGCGCCTGACGCTGGACGGCAAACTCGGCTGCGAGTGCTCCTCCGAATTCGACGACGGCAACGCCTGCACGACGCAAGACACCTGCTACCTCGGCGTCGGCAAGACCTACGGATACGCCAACAACGGTACCGCATGCACCATCGACGCGGCGCCCGGGCAATGCCAGGCGTCTGGCGTCTGTAAGCCATCGTGCGGCAACAAGTACTGCGAGACCGGTGAGAACAACTCGAATTGCCCGAGCGACTGCAAGCCGAGCAAGCACCCTTGCGACTCGCACTGCGGAGCCACCGCCCAGCACCCATCTTATGCGTGCTACTGCGACGCACAGTGCAAGGCGTCCAAGGACTGCTGTTCGCCAAGCGGCGTCAAGACGTCGAGCTGCGCCGGGTCGACCTGCGGCACCTGCCAGTAGCGCGGCCGCTTGGCCTCGGCGCTGAACGCTCGGGATCGTCGAGCGACGCGCTGGGCCGCAGGCGTTGACGGTCGAACGACGTCGCGGTTAGCCTCGCAGTCCTTCGCCTGGGCGCCGTCCTGGCGTGGCCCTCTCGTACGCCTCTGCCTGAGAGATATGCACAGGAGCGTGAGCCATGGGACAGAAGCGTGCGATGTGGGTGGTGGTTGCGTTGACCTTGCTGGCTGCTTCGCCGGCGCTGGCCGACATGCATGGCAAGAAGCTCGGCGTCGGCGTTGGCGGCGGCACCATCGCCAACGGCTTGACCGCCAAGTACTACCTGACCGAGAACACGGCCCTCCAGGTGATGCTGGGACAGCGGTTCCGCCACGGCGTGAGCGTCGGCGCGGACTATGTGATGGAATTCGCGCCACTCGCCAAGGGTGGCGCCGGCAGGTTGTTCTGGGGCGCGGGCGTCGGCGCTGGGCTGCTGCTCTACGATGTTGGGGTGAATCAATCCAATATCATCGGAGTGTCGGGCATCGTCGAGCTGGGTTGGCACTTTCAAGCGCTGCCGCTGGAGTTGATCGTCGATTGGCGGCCCACCTACTTCATTGGCGACTACCTGGACGGTCTCTGGCTGGGCGGCGGTGGCGGCGCGATTCGTTGGTACTTCTAGACCGCAGGGGAGCGACCGGTCGGCGGCCATAGGATCTGCTTGGGCCTCGCCCCCGCGGGCGCCGCAGCGGCCTAGCGCACGCCTTCGAGGGCAACCAGCACGCGCTCAAGCAGCCGCAAAGCGCCGTTGCTGCCGAGCCAGGGCGCCGGGAACAAGAAGTGCGCCCGCTCGCTCGGGTAGCCAAACTCGACGAAGGGCAGCCGCGTCGCCGCCAGTTGATCGCGGTCGAGCGTGGTGCCGATGGCGACCTCCAGTTGATCGCGGTCGAGCGTGGTGCCGATGGCGACCTCGGCTCGGCACAGCGGCGGCATCGGCACGCCGGGCGGCGGCGGTTGCAACTGGCCGTGGGCGTCGTAGAGGGCGGCGCGATCATCGGCGAGGGCGCGCAGCTCATGCGGCGTCGGATCTTGTAGCCAGTGGACGTCGTCTGGAAGCGTCCGGCCGTGATGCTCGCGCAGCATGGCCTCGACGGCAGCGCGGCCGCCGAGGCTGAAGTGACAGGTGCCGAGGCAGACCGGCACCATACCGACCTCCATCAGGAGCGACGCGACGCCGGCGACCCGCGGTGCGTCGCCGAAGAGCGCGAAGCCGCGGCCCGTCAGGCGCCGATGGGCCAGGGCGAAGAGCTCCTTGCACCGGCTGCGCTCGTGCTTGATGAGGCGCTCGGCGCGCTCGCTGACGCGGAGACCGCTGGCGCTGCCGGTGCCGCTCGGACCTTGGCCCGAGGCGTCGATCGCCGCCGCCACGTCGCGCAGCCAGCGATCGGTGCCCTCAAGGCCGAGGGGCAGGCCAGCGCGGATGGGCCGCCGGCCCGCGGCCCGCAATGCGCGCTCCGTCCGCCCTTGCGCCCAGGGTAGCAGCACTACGTGGCGGGCCCGCACGACCTGCTGCAGCGTGGCGTAGGGCTCGCCGGCGAGCCAGATCGCTTTGGCCTGCAGCCCAAGGTTGTGGGTGAGCCGGCGGAGCTCGGCGACCGTGCCCTGTTGGTCAGGCTCGTAGCGATCAAAGGGCAGCCCGAGGATCGCCACCTCATCAGCGGCCGTCTCGGCGAGTGGGGGCCACGCTTGGCGGTCGAGCAGCGTGCCGATCGTGGCGTCGTAGCCCTCCCAGAGATCGGCGTCGTAGTTGCGGGCGTCGACGGCGACGACGTGGACGCCGGTCTTTTGCTCCAGGCGGGCACACACCGGGCCGGTCGGCTGGGCCTGCAGCGAGATCGGCGTGCTGGAGTCGATGACGACCACCTGCGACTGCCGCCGTGCCTGAAAGGCGACGATCTCCTCTTCGAGCTGATGCGTGCTGCCGGAGATCAGATCCTCGTCGATGAACTGCGAGTACCGCATCCGGTTGTGGGCGTCAGCGACGCCGTCGTGCTCGACGAGGTGGTGCTGGGTCTTGACCTTGCAGCCGACGCTGGCGTGGCACATGCACAGCGCATCGGGGATGGCGTGGGTCGCCAGATAGACGCCGAAGAAGGGGGTGTGGCTGGAGGCGCGGATGACCAGGTCGTCGAGCCGCAGCGGAGGGCGGGTCGCGGCGGCCGAACTCGCCTCGTCGCGGCGGGACACCCTCTGTGGCGGTGTGGTGGTGGCGGCGACGTCGGCGAGGGCCGGCTGCGCAGCGCGAGGCGCCGGAGCGTCCGCGGGCGACGCCGCAGAGCTCTCCGACGACGCGGTGGTTGCCGCCTCGGGGTCGGCGGCGCCTCGTCGGGGCTCGCGGCGTCGGCGCGGCCCCAAGTCGTCGTCGTCCGGTGGCTGCCAGGCGTCGCTCACGCTCCCTCCTCGAGGCGACGGCCGAGTCGGAGCTCCCCGACCGCGACGGCGGCGAAGGCTGGCGGCTCGGAGCGTAGCGGCACGCCCTTGCCGGCGCCCAACATCGCGTCGAGCTGCTCGATGCCGCCGGGTGTGTGGACGGCCGCCTCGAAGCCGGTGAAGAAGTCAGAGCCCATCGCGGCCTCGACGAGCCTCACGTTGCTGCCGACGGCGCCGAGGCCGAGGCCAAGCCGATGGTGCAGCAGCAAGGGTAGCTGGACCTGCACCAGCTGATCGCGGAGGAAACCGGCGCCAAACCAGAGGTCGAAGGCACCCGGCTGCAGGTAGTGCGCCAGCGCGCCAGGATCGGGGAAGAGCACAAATCGTTCGCTGACGCCGAGCGCGCCGAGCACCTGCGCCGTGCGGTCCCAGTTGTCTTCGGCCTGGTTGCCTTGGATCAAGAGCCGGGCGTCGAAGCCGAGCTCGCGGAAAAAGGCCAGCTCGCCGAGCTCTTCGTGGGCGATGCGGCGCAGGTCGAAGCTCCGCACCGAGCCGATGTTGTAGGCGACCCGGCGCGGTCGGCCGGCCTGCCGGGCGTCAAAGCTAGAGATCGCCGCCGCAGCCTGCCGATCGAGGTCGGCGACCGCCGCCGCACAGGTTTGGGACGATACGCCGGTCGCTGTCGCCACTGCCTGGTAGAACGACAGGGTCGCCGCCCGGCCGTAGGGCAGCGGCGCCTCGATGGCCGCCATGCCGTGGGCCTCAGCGCAGGCCTTGTCGAACTCGATGAGGAGGTTCGGGCCTGGATGCGCGTTCCAGCCAGCGTCGGCGACGGCGAGGAAGTCGTCGAGGTGGGCGCGTTCGTCGAGGACGACGCCGATTTCGAGGCCCATGGCTGCGAAAACGCTTTCGATCTCAGCGCGCTCGTCGGGACGAAGCGCCATGCCGACGAGGTTGACCCGCCGCTTCCAGTGGGCGTCGTCCGCGATGGTGCGCCGGCTGCTGCGTGTCAACGCCTGGTAGAGGTCGTCAACGACCTCGGCGGGGCTCTTGGGCTTGAGGCCGTGGGTCAACATCGGCACGACGTCAAGGCCGAGGTCGCGCGACGCCTTGCGGGCGACGTTCTTGACGTTGTCGCCGATCATCACCGTGGGGCAGGTCGAGAGCACGAGCAGCAGCCGTGGCCGCAGCTCGGCGTGTACCAGCTCGATCGCCTCGCGCAGGCGTCGGTTGCCCTGCCCGGTCACCATCTCGTCTTCACGCAGGTTGGTGCAGAGGAACTTGTGGCGGTTGCCCTCGTGGACGCGGGCGCGCCGCTTACTGACGACGTTGCTGCAGTCGCGATCGGAGTGAATGAGCACGACGACGTCGCCGCGCAGCTGTGAGAGCAGCTCCGTGCTCGCTTGGTACGAGCAGCACTCTTGGGCCAAGAGGGCGCCGGGGTACATGCGGTGGGGGCGAAAGCGGGCCATCGCGTCTAGCTTGTCGGGGCTTGGGTTGGCGAGCAAGGGGTGGCGCGCGGCGCGGGGTCCAGTGATCAGAGCGGGGGGGCGGCGGCGACGGGCCTGTGGGCCTCGCGGCGGCGTCCGAACCCTGTGTTGGCGGCGCTCTCTGGCCCAGGCCGAGCGCGGGCGCTACCCATCGGCCTACTTGATGTAGCTCAGGCAGGCGCCGGCTTCGCACTGGACCGCGATGAGGCCATCGCCCGCGCTCAGGCCGTCTTCAGCGATGACGGGCTTGGGCATGCAGTCGCAGATTGCGATCGTCTGGGCACACTTCGCCTCTGCGGCCTCCATGGCGTCCTTGGCGTACTTGGCGACCCCGACGGCCTTCTGGCTGCCGCAGCAGTCAATGGTCTGCAGCAGCGTCGTGCAGTCGCTTTGGGTCTGGCAGGCCTTGGGCGCCTTGGGTTGCTCTAGCCCGGTCGGCTCGCACTTACCCTTGGGGGCCACAACGGCGCTGCGGCAGATGCCTGCTTGGCACACCGCCTTGAAGTCGCCGGCGGCCCAACCGGCGTAGCCGTCCTCCGCCTGGGTGGCGAACTGAGCACAACCGCAGGCCGGGTACTGGCTCGCGCACTGCGTCTCCGCCGCCGCAAAGGCCGCGGCCTCGCCCTTCGAGAGGCCGAGGGCGACCTGAGTGCCGCAACAGTTGATCTGGTGCAGCGCGACGAAACACTCGCCATCGGCGGCGCACTCTTTAGCAAAGATTGGGAATTTCAGCGGAGCCTGGCCGCACTGGACGGCGCTGGTGTCGGCGCTGGTGTCGGCGCTGGTGTCGGCGCTGGTGTCGGCGCTGGTGTCGGCGCTGGGGCCGGCATCGCCGTCGTTTGGTGTCGCATCTGCGCTGGTGTCGGCGCCAGCGTCGGCAGCATCGGTCGCCACGGCGTCGCTGGCGTCGACGACCGCTGCGTCTCCGGCATCGGTCGCCACAGCGTCGCCGGCATCGGTCCCAACGTCCTTGGCCTCGGCGTCCGCAACGTCCGCTGTGTCAGCGGCGTCGGCTGTGGCACCGTCGCCGGCGGTGTCCGGCCCGGCGTCATTGGCGGTGTCTGGCGCTGTGCCCGTCGCCGCGCCACAGCCCGATCCGGCGGCCACCACCACGAGACCACCGATCGAAAGCGCCGCAGCGAACTGTCGCCAACCCCTCTTGGTGTTCATGCCACCTCCGCTGCTCCAAAAAAAGCAGGCCGCCCGGCGCCAAGATAGGCGCCGGGCGGCCTGGATGCCAGGGCGAGCGCGGCTAGCGGCCGCCAGGCGTAGGGCGCGATCAGTTGGTGATCGCGATCTTGCGCGGCTGCACCGCGGGCTTCTTCGGCAGGTGCAGGTGCAGCACGCCGTCCTGCATCTTGGCGACGATGTTCTGATCGTCGATGTCATCGCCGAGGCCGAAGGTGCGCCCAAAGCGGCCGAAGGTGCGCTCTAGCCGCTGATACCCCGGCTTGTCGGTGCGCTGCTCGGCCCGGCGCTCGCCTGAGATCTTCAGCACCCGGTGCGTGACCTCGATCTCGATGTCCTCGAGCTGGACGCCGGGCAGGTCGAGCGAGAGCTTGAACGCTTCGGCGGTCTCGTGGATGTCCGTCGTCGGCCGGAAGTCGGCGCTGCCGAGGGAGGCGCGGCGAAGAACGCGGTCGAGGTCTTGGTGGGGCAGTGTCAAGTCACCCCACGGGTTCCAGCGTGCAAATTGCATGGCTTTCTCCTCTGCGGCCCCACGGGGCCTCGTCCAGGTCTACCTTGGTGCCGCCTCTGCGGCCACCGTGACCCCACGCAAGGACGTCTCAGGAGCCTGTCAACGGGCAAATGCGCTATGATTTCATACGCTTGAGACCATCACAAACTGCCGTCAGGACAATCAAGGACGAACCTGGCACTTCGTCAAGTCCCGGCCCGGCGCCGGCGATTATCCTCGCAACCTATTGCTCTCAATGCGCTTCCAACCATGACTGCCCGATCCCGGTGTGGACCTCGAGCGGGACGGCCAAGGGAAAAGCCTGCTCCATGGTCTGGCGACAGAGCGCCGCCGCCGCCTCGGCCTCTGCCCGTGGCGCCTCCAACAACAACTCGTCGTGGACCTGCAAGAGCAGCTGGACAGCGGGCAGCTCGGCGCGCAGCTTGGCGTCGAGATCGACCATGGCGCGCTTGATGATGTCTGCCGCTGAGCCTTGCACCGGGGTGTTGATCGCCATGCGCTCGGCGGCGGCGACGACAGCGCCGTTTTGGGCGTGCAGCTCGGGCAGTCGCCGCATACGGCCGAGCAAGGTCCGCGTGGCACCCGTGCGGCGGGCGTCCTCCAGGGCTTTGGCTTTCCAGGTCTCGATCGCCGGGTAGCGCGAGAAGTAGCGCTCGATCAACTCCGTCGCCTCCTTGCGGGTCAGGCCTTGCTCTCGCCCGAGTCGGCTGGCGCTCATGCCGTAGAGGATCCCGAAATTCACGGTCTTTGCCGTATTGCGCTGCTCGCGGGTGACCGCGGACTCCGGCACGCCGAAGAGCTGCGCGGCGGTGCGAGCGTGGACGTCGGCGCCGTCACGGAAGGCCTGCTGCATGGCCGGGTCGCCGCAGAGGTGGGCGAGCACGCGCAGCTCGATCTGCGAGTAGTCGGCAGAGATCAGGACCTTGCCCGACGCGGCGACGAAACAGGCGCGGATCTTTCGCCCGTCTTCCGTGCGAATGGGGATGTTTTGCAGGTTGGGATCCGTCGACGACAGGCGCCCGGTGGCCGCGACCGCTTGGTGGTAGCGGGTGTGAACCCGACCCGTGCGGCTGTGCACCAGCCCAGGCAGCACGGAGGTGTAGGTGCTGTCGAGCTTGGTGAGCGATCGCCAAGCCAAGACCTGACCGGGGAGCGGGTGCAGCTCCTCCAGCTGTTCCAGCACCGAGGAGTCGGTGGAGGGCCCGGAGGCGGTGCGCTTCTTCACGGGTAGGCCGAGGGCGCCAAACAAGATCTCGCCGAGCTGCTTGGGGCTGCCGAGGTTGAAGGCGCGGCCCGCGGCGGCGTGGGCCTCGATCTCAAGGGCCCGTGCCCGCTGGCGCAGGTCGACGGTCAATGCCTGTAGTCCCTTGACATCGATGCAGATTCCGGCCAGTTCCATGCGGCCAAGCACGAGCTCAAGGGGCAGTTCGAGGTCGACGAGCAGCGAGCACAGGCCCTCCTCTTCCAGCCTCGGTGCCATGCGCAGCCGCAGCGCCTCGACCACCTGTGCGTCTTCGCAGGCGTAGGCGACGGCGTCGTCGATGGCGACGGCGGCGAAGCCGGTGGCGCCGCCGGCCGTGCCCTGGAGGTCGGCGTAGCGGATGTTCTGGTGGCCGAGCCAGCGCTGCGCCAAGGCGTCGAGGCCATGGCCGCCGGTCGCTGCCGGGTCCAGGAGGTAGTCAGCGAGCATCGGGTCGAAGGCGAGGCCATCGACCGGCACACCCGCCATGGCGAGCATGGCGACGTCGAATTTTGCATGCTGGGCGCTCTTGCCGACCGTGGGATCGGCCATCAGCGGCGCGATCGCGTCGCGCACCGTCGCCCAGGGCAGCTGCCGCGGATCGAGCGGCGCGTCGTCGCCGGCGGCGCTGAGCGCCAACAGACCTTGCGCGCTACCCTTCGACACCGAGAGCCCTGGCCGATGGCCGACAGGGACATACCAGGCCTGGTCGCGGCCGACGGCGAAGGAGAGTCCGACCAGCGTGTCGCGCAACGGGTCGAGGCCGGTGGTCTCGGTGTCGAAGGCGAAGGCGCCAGCGCCACGCAGGGCCGCCACCATCGCCTGCAGGCTGGCGACGTCGCAGACCAGGGTGTCGCCGGCGCGGGAGAGGCCCTCCGCCGGCGTGGCGAGCTGGGCGGCCTGATCGGGCTTCGGCAGGCGGGAGAGCAGCGACTTGAAGTCCAGGGCGATGAAGATCTCCCGCAGGCGCTCGAGGTCCGGCGGCGTCAGCCGGAGCGCGTGCCAATCGAGGTCGAGCGGGGCGTCGCGGCGCAGCGTGGCGAGTTGGCGCGACAGGGCCGCTACCTCCCGACACGCCAGCAGATTTTCGCGCAGCTTGCCCTTGAAGACCTTGGCGCCGGGGTCTGCATCGAGCGCGCGGTAGAGGCCATCCAGGCTGCCGTGTTCAGCGATCAGCTTGGCGGCTCCCTTCTCGCCGATGCCCTGCACGCCTGGGATGTTGTCGGCGCTGTCGCCGCAGATAGCCTGGAATTCGATGAGCTTCTCGGGCGGGACGCCCCAGCGCACCGCGACATCGGCTGGGCTGTAGCGGATGCCCTTCATGGTGTCGAGCAGCTCGATGCCGCCGCCGACGAGCTGCATCAGGTCCTTGTCGGTGGAGACGATGGTGACCTTGGCGCCCTCGGCGGCCGCCGCGGTGGCAAGCGTCGCCAGCACGTCGTCAGCCTCCCAGCCCTGCATCTCAAGGACGGGGATGCCGTAGGCGCGAACGACGTCGCGAATCCACGACAGCTGGGGCCGCAACTCGGCGGGCATCGGCGGCCGATTGGCCTTGTAGGCTGGATACAAGTCGTTGCGAAACGTGTGCTTGGCGACGTCGAAGGCGACACCTATCGCGTCCGGGGCCTCATCGCGCAGCAGCCCCTCGAGCATGTTCACGAAGCCATAGACCGCGTTGGTCGCCATGCCGTCGCTGCGCGACATGCCGCGTATGGCGTAGAAGGCGCGGAACAGCGCGTTGTTGCCATCGACCAGGACCAGCTTCATCGGCCACCTCGTAGGCGCGACGGCGGCGCCCGAGCCGAGGGTGGCGGGTCAAGTCGATGGTGGCAATGGCGCCCCAGCGGCGCGTCGGCGCCTGGAACCCCGGCGGGGCTTCGCGCGGCATGGCGCGTCGGCAGAGAGGCCAGCCGCTCAGGCTCCGAGCAGGCGATCGTCGTCGGCGAAGACGACGCCATCGGCCAGCGCCGGATCGACGGGCAGATCGAGGCGGGGTGCGCGCGGCGCCGGCGCCTCAAAGAGCGCGACGATGGCGGCCAAGCCGTCAAAACGCGTCGGGTAGACCATGGCCTCGATGGCGAGGTTCCAGGCGCGCAGGGCGAGCTCGGGCGCCGCCAAGAGTGCTGCCCGCCGGGCCGGGTCGCGCAGCGACGCTGCGGCGGCGTCGACTTGAGCCGCATCGAAGCGCGTCGGCTGCACAGCGCGGTCGTCGGCGCCGCGGTGTGGCTGCGGCAACCCAGCGTCGCCACGCCAGAGCGGCACCTCGCCGCTGCCAGGCTCGGCGAAGGGATCCACCAGCTGGGCGCCGATCGCCGTGTTCATGTGGATGTGCGGCGCCACAAAGGGAAACGACACCATGGCGTCGAGGCCTGAGTAGGCCGACAGGGCGACGACATCGCCGCGGCCGACGACATCGCCCACCCGGCAGAGGGTGCGCCCGAGGTGGTGGTGGCTGGTCAGGAGGCCGCCGCCATGGTCGAGGTAGAGCTTGAGGCCGCCGCGGTTGTACTCGTTGCGGATAGCGACCACCCGCGCTGGCGCCGGCGCGACGACCGGCGTGCCAGGCACCAACGCGAAGTCGGTGCCGTTGTGGCTGTCATAGGTCAGGCCGCCGCCCCGAAAGTCGCGGACCTGTGTGACCCTCACGCTCCAGCCGTCGGCGGGCGGCGTCGGGGTGCGGTTGAAGAGGTTGACGATCGGCACCTTGCGGCCATGGGGCCGCCGGCCAGCCCAGGTCGCCATCGCCAGCCGCGGCGTGTAGACGCGCAGGCTCGACGGGCCGAATTTCGAGGCCGGCACGCTGGGATCGCCGCGCAAGGTGAGCCAGGCCTGCGCCGGCGCCTCCGGCGTCCAGCCCATGATCTCGCGCACCCTCAGCGGCGGCGGCGCTTTCATCGGGCGGCCTCCGGAGCGCTGGCAGCGGCCGGCGGCGCGGCGTCCACCCCGGCGATCGGCGGCGTCGTATCCACGCGGCCGTCGCGGTCGGCGGAGTCGAACATCAAGGCGCCCATGCGGTGCATGTCCTGCGGGTGGAGCACGCGCCAGGGGCCGCGCTTATCGACCGCGACGCCCATCGACCACGCCGCCAGCTCGCTGCAGTACCAGCGCTGCTTGTCTGGCGCGCCGAGCACGCCGAGAAAGTCGTAACCTCGCCCCACCTGGCTGCGGGCCCGCTTCACGGCCTCTACGCCGATCTCGACGGTCCACGTGGAGGGCCGGACGAGTTGCACACGGTGCGACTCGCGCAACAGCGTGAGCAGCGGCTTGACCTGGACGCCGTCACCGATCGCCTCGATGACCTCGAGTCGCTCGGTGTCGAGCACGGCGGCGTGGGAGAACGTGGCGTTGGTGGCGACCGCGACCACGTCGTCGCCGGTGTGATAGCCGCGCACGACCACCCACATGCCCGGCCCGCCGAGAGCGCGAATGGCCGCGATCCACCACGCGGTCTCGGCCTCATAGGCGGGGCCCTCCTTGCGCTCCAGCCCCTGCGACGCGGCGCAGCTGGCCGTGACGAACGCGCATGCGAGCCAGCCGAGCGCAGCGATGGCCCCGCTGACGAGAGGTCCGCCCGGGCGGCCGGCGGCATGGCCAAGCCGACGATCGCGTCGGTGTCGCGGCCCTCTGTCTCGGCGGGGATTCGACGGATGTTCTGCCATGGGCGCGGCGCTCCCTGTCGATCGTCCGGGCTGGCGAGGGCGCCGCGATGATGCCGCTGCGCTGGCCTTGCGCCAAGCCCGACGGCGCGGCAAGTTGCCGGCGACTGCGGCTGGGCGGGCCTCGGAGCTGCGCCATCGACCGAGGAGGACATCATGCCCATCGCGACGAGCTTGATGCTGAGGCCAGCCCAACGCCTGCCGCGCTCCGAGGCGACCTGGCAGCTGGTCGATGACCCCGACGGCGTCGTGATCGTGGACCTCGGCACGGGCGACATCCGCTTCCAGCGCCTGATGGGCGAGGAGCTCGACGAGGTCGGGCTGGTCGCGGCGGTGCGCGAGTCGATGATGCGGCCGCCGGAGGGACAGTCGCCGCAGCGCCCACGCCGCATGGAGCTGGTCGACGAGGTGGTGGCGTCGTGGCTCGGCAAAGCGCTGCGCATGATCGGCGTCCAGGTCGAGCTGGTCGAAGAGGTGGACGTCGCCGAGGCCGTGCTCGACGACCTGATGGAGGAGCGCTGTCCACCGCTGCCCGCCGACTGCGAGGTCACCGTCACCGACGTGGCGCCGAAGTGGCTGCGCACCAAGGTCGGCGCTCTGCTGGCCGAGGGCGCCGACACGCCCGCCCTGGCGGCGGCGCCGCTGGTCTTTGTCTGGGCGCCCAACGAGCGCGTGCCGGAGCTGCTGGAGCGCCTGCCCAAGCTGCGTTACCTCAGCCCGCCCGATGAGGCGCCGGTCGACGAAGACGCGGGGACTGCTGGCGCCGGCGAAGCCCGCAGGAGCGATGACGTAGACGACATCGACACGTCGCTGTGGCTCGTCGACCAAGACGACCGGGTACGCCTGGTCGACCACTGCTCGCCAGAGACCCTGGCGCCGCTGCACGCCGCAGCGACGGCGCAGATCCGCGGCTTGATGGTCATCGCCGAGCGCCACGCGACCCAGCCGCTTCCTGCCTTTGAGCGGCTTTGCGCGGCGTGGACGGTCGAGATCGTCGCGATCGACCCGGACGACGGGGACGAGGCCGAAGACGAAGACAGCGGCGACGGCGCAGAGGTTGGCCGCCTTCGCAGCTAGACCTGGGTCCGCATGTTCGGTGGCGGCCGAGCCCACGCCTGGGTGCAACGTCCGGCCGTTACGGACCGCAGAAAGGCGATCCGTCGAGCTGACCGACGCGGACCAGGCTCAGCTTGTGGGCCGAGCTCGACACACCCCAGGTGCCGGCCAGCAGCCAGGCATCGTCGAGGGCCCGGATCGACCTGAAGGTGTCATCGACCGAGGTCACGTAGCCGCGGAGGATGGCGCCCTGGCCGTCGAGGCCGATGCGCCCGAATAGACGCACATCGTCGGGAGACGTGCCAAATCCCGCGACGCCGATGCCCGCGGTCGGGTGCACCGCGATGCCGTAGAAGCGGCTGTCGCGACCGGTCAGGTCGACGTGCGTCCACAGCAGCTTGCCACCGGCGTCCAGGGCCACGATGGCGCCGCGGAGCTTGCCGCCCGCATGGCGCTCGCCGGCGGCGAAGGTCCTGCCGTCGGGGGCGAAGGTGAGGCCGCGTAGCAGGGCGCCCGGCGTGGGGTCGAGCCAGTGCAGCTCGAGGGCTCCCGCATTCCACCGCCAGACGGCGGCGCGGCGCTGCATCCAGGCCTGCGGCACGAGGTCGCCAACCACTAGTGTCTGCGAGGCGCCGACCGCGACGGCTTGCAGGCTGCTACCGCCGCTCGACGACACTTGTACGGGCACGCCAAGCTTGCCGCTGAGGTCGATGGGCGTGGCCGCGCCGTCGGAGCCGTTGTCGCCGACCGCCAACCAGCCGGCGTCGCCGGGCAGCGTCGCCACGCTGAAGAGCCGGCGATCGAGCTCGGGCGGGATGTGGTCCGACAGCACCTTGCCGGCCAGATCCACGCGGAGTGCCCGCGCACGGTGGTTGCCGTCAGATGACGTCGCGCCGGCCGCGCCGACGACCATCACCTCCGAGCCTCGTCGGGCCAGGTCGTAGTGCGCGTCAAAGCCAAGGCCACTGACCGTGGGAACGTGGGCGTCGAGCGTGCCGGCCTTGATGTCCAGCAAGGCGACGAACGCGCGGCCCGAGGAACCGACGTACGACCAGCCGGCCGCCATCGCCTTGTTGCCGTCGAGCAGCGCCACGCCGCGCGCGCCGAGGCGAACCCCCGACGGGGCCAGCGCCGCCTCGTAGCGGGTGCAGGGCCCGCAGCTTCCGGCGCTGCAGGTCTGGCTGTTGCCGCAGACAGCGCCGTTCTTGCCGGCCATGGCGAGACAGCCGGTGGCCGCGCCGCAAGAGGTCGTGGTGCAGGCCGACGTCTCGGAGCACACAAGCGACTCGGTCGTTGTGCAGGTCCCGGCGACGCAGCGCGCCTCCAGCGTGCACTGGCTGCTGTGGTCACAGGGCGAGGCGCCGAGGCGGGCCGCGCAGCCGGCTGTGGGCGTGCAGCCGACATCGCCGCAGGTCAGGCTGGGGCAGTTCTGTTGGACCTTGGCGCTGTGCAGCCGGCGGGCGAAGAGGCCGAGGTGCCCGCCGGTGTCGCGCACGGTGCCGAGGGCGATCAGCGAGCCGTCACCGACCTCGACGAGGTCATCGACGCGCCCCTTCAGGGCCGGCGAGAGGTTGGGGGCCGTCGGCGTGCCGCCATCCGCCGGCCACTTGGCGAGTTCGTAGTTGGTGAAGTAGGGGCTGACGCTGCCGATGCCGTAGCCGACGGCCGCGATCCAGCCGCCCCCTGCGGCGGCGGCGATGGCGGTCAACTCGTCGGGGGTCGCGCCGCCGTGGCTGTAGCCTGCAGTCGGCAAGACCTGCCCAGCGACGTCGAGCCGGGCAAGGTGGCTCGAAAGCGAGACATAGGTCGGCTTGACGGCGCCGGCGACGATGGCGCTGCCATTCGCGAGCACCAGCAGGCCGGAGAGGCTCTGTGCCGGGTCAGCGCTGAGGCCTACCTGCCAGCTGACCATGCCGGCCGCGGTCAGGCGCGCCGCCCAGAGCTCCTTAACGGTGCTGGACTTGCCGCGCAAGCCGGCAGCGACGATGTCGCCGCCGACGTTTCCTCCGCCCGGCGTCTCGGCGATCTGCACCTGCTCGAAGTGATCGGCGAACGCGGTGCCGAGCTCGGCGGAGAAGCCGATGGTGCCGTCGGCCTCGAGGCGCAGCAGCCAGCCATCGGCCAGGCCCTGGCTGCCCAGTCCACGCACGCCCGCCGCAACGATGGCGCCGGTGGGGTGGCCCTTGGCGTCGCGCTCACCGGCGGCAGCGCGCAGTCCATCGAGCCCCGCGCTGCCGAGGGCCTGCTCGCCTTTTACCGTGCCCGCGCCGTCGACGCGCAGCACCCAGCCCTGGCCGGGGTCGTCGCCGACCGCCAGCTCGCCGACCGCGGTGTAGACGTCCTGACCGGTACGCGCGACGTCGTGGAGCGTGCGCGCGCCAGAGCCCTCGATGACCTTCTGCCACTTCGGCTGCAAGTCGCGGTCCAGCCGCACGACCAACCCGCTGCTGGCGAACGCGTCGCCGGGCAGCGTCCAGCCGACGGCGATGGCGCCGCGGTCGAGGGTCGCGGCCCCGCCCTTGAAGACCTGATCGTCCAGGCCCTCGTCGAGGTCGGGGCCGCCGAGCCGGCACGGGCAGAAGTCGTTGCCGTCGCCGTCGATGTGCAGCAGCCACCCCGCAATCGGCGTGGCGCTGTTGACCCGCGTTTGCCCGACCAGCCGGGCGCCGTCGATGCCGAATGGCCCGCCGCCGACCAGCGCGTCATCGCCGAGGCCGTGCAGGTGGCGCGAGAAAACAGAGTTGCCTTTGGCGTCGAGGCGCTCGACCACGCCGTTGCCAGCGTCGGCGAGCCCGGTCGCGGCGGTGGTGCCGACGCGCAGCTCGCCGCCGTCCGGCAGGGCCCGAATCACCACCCAGGCGTCGTCACCGCCGAGCTGCTGCGTCGCCGCAGTTGCCGTGCCCGCCGCGGAGAGGTGCACCGCCATGGCGTCGCCAGGTGCGCTGGCGCTGGCCTTGTGCAGCCCGACGGCGCGCGCTCCGCCGTCAGCGAGGCCGCGTACAGCGCGCAGCGATGATACGGCCGCGCCGACCCGAGTCTCGAAGAGCACCTGCCCCTGCAGATCGATGTGGAGCGCGTAGGCCTGTACGACGCCAGCTGCGGCCGTCGCCTCCCCGACCGCGAGGACACCGCCCTGGAGCCCGACGCCGAGGCCGAAGATCCGCTCCGATCGCGCGGCCTCACCCTTGGCCTGCTCGCCGTAGCGCTTGGCCATCAGCTGCTGGCCCTTGGCGTCGTAGCGCAGGACGATGGCATCGGACTCGCCGACGCCGACCCCAAGTTGCCAGCCAGCCGCCAGCCAACCGCCGTCGCTGAGCGGCAGCATCGCCCGCAGCTCCCCCGCCGGGCCCGCCAGCACCTGGCTGTCGACGACGGTGCCATCGGCCTTGGCGACGAGCTGCCAAGGTCGCTCCTGGAGCTGCGCGACGCTGGCGCCGCCGAGCACCAGCCGTCCGTCGGCCAGGCGCGTCAGGGCCTCGAAGCGGCCGTCGCTATTGGGACCGGCGATGCGCTTGCTCCAGGCTGCTGCGCCGCCAGCGTCCACCGCTTGCAGCCACCCCTCGATGCCGCCGCCGGCTTTCTGGGCGTAGCCGGCGATGAGGGCACCGCCGCCGTCGTCGATGACCGCGCGGCCGCGCAGACCGTCCTTTGCGTCCGAGAGCGCGACCTGAAACGCGGCGCAGCCACCACAGGCACCATCGAGGCAGCGCAGGGTGCCGCCTGGGCCGCAGATGCCATCGGCAACGGTCTGCTTGCAGCCGACCTTCGGATCGCATTCGCCGATGGTGCAGGAGCTGCCGTCCTCGCAGGCATCGGGCTTGCCCTTGCAGACACCAGAAACGCAGACCTCTTCGACGCTGCAGACATCGCCGTCGAAGCAGGCCTTGCCGTTCTGGACGGTGTGAACGCAAGCGAGCTTGGCGTCGCAGGCGTCGGCGGTGCAGGCGTTGCCGTCGTCGCAGAGCACCAGCGGCTTGGGGACGTGGACGCAGCCGGTCTTGGGGTCGCAGGAGTCGGCGGTGCAGGCGTTGCCGTCGTTGCAGTCGCCGAGAATGCCGAGGCAGGCGCCGCCTTCGCAGGCGTCTTTTTGCGAGCAGGCGTTGCCGTCGTCGCAGCCCTTGCCAGGGTTGATGGCGCTCAACTTGCAGAAGCCCGACTTCGGGTCGCAGAGGTTGCCGAGGCAAGCGCTGCCGAGCTTGGGATCGCAGCTGACGAGGGTGGCTGGGTTGACCTTGCAGGCCCACGGGAGGGCGGCCTTGTCGCAGTAGAGCTTGCCGTTGCAGGCGTTGTCGTCGTCTTGCTCGGCGCAGTCGGCGGTCGACAGGCAGCCGCAGACGTTGGTGCCGCCCTTGCAGACGCCCTTGGTGCACGAGTCGCCGACGGTGCAGGCGTTGCCGTCGCTGCACGGCAGGGAGTCCGGCTGCGGCACGATACCGCATTTGCCGGTGGCGATGGCACAGGCCTGCGCCTCGCAGCTGCCGAGCACGGCGTCGGGGCAGGTGATGACCGTCGCCGGGTTGACCTTGCAGCGGAAGGGCTGCTCGGACTTGTCGCAGAACAGCGTGCCGTTGCAGGGGTTGCCGTCCTCCTTGGACTTGCACTCGTCGTCCTGAATGCACTGGCAGACGTTGGTGCCGGGGGCGCAATTGCCCTTCTTGCAGACGTCGCCGACGGTGCAGGGGTTGTCGTCGGCGTTGCAGGGCTCCAACTCCTTGATCGTCAATGGCTTGCACTTGCCGTCGCCTGGGTCGCAGGCGATGGTCAAGCAGGGGCCGCTACCGACCTGGGAGCAGGTGACGAGCGTGTTGGGGTTCACCTGGCAGGTGGAGCCTTTCGATTTGTCGCAGTAGAGCGTGCCGTTGCAGGGATTGCCGTCCTCTTTCCCCTTGCAGTCCGCGTCACTCTGGCAAATGCAGACGTTGGTGCCGGCGACGCAGACGCCGTCCTTGCAGGTGTCCCCGGCGCTGCACGGGTTGCCGTCCTGGCAGAGCGTGCTTGGCGCCGCCGGCTTCTTCTGGCAAGAGCCGGTCTTGGGGTCGCAGTGCGGCAAGTTGCAGGGATCGTCGTCGTCGGTGCAGGTCACCTGCGTCGCCGAGTTGACGGCGCAGGTCCACGTCGCCCCCTGCTTGTTGCAATACATCGTGCCGTTGCAGAGATCGCCGTCGTCCTTGCAGTCGGCATCCGATTGGCACATGCAGGTCGTCGTGGTGGCGACGCAGTCGCCGGCCTTGCAGCTATCGCCGCCGCTGCAGGGGTTGCCGTCGTCGCAGCCGAGGCCCTCCTGGGTTGGCACGAGGGCGCAGTTGCCCTGCTTGGGTTGGCAGAAGGTCTTGGCGCAGGGCCCGTCGAGGCCGGTCGGGCAGTAGACCACCGTCGCGGGGTTGACGACGCAGGTGCCGCTGTCGAGCGACTTCTTGCAGAAGAGCGTGCCGTTGCAGAGGTCTCCGTCCTCAAGGGCCTTGCAGTCGGCGTCGCCGCCGCAGCTGCAGACGTCCGGCCCAGGCTGACAGGCGCCGCCCTTGCAGACGTCGCCCTTGGTGCAGGCTGTGTCGTCCGAGCAGGGGCCGCCGTCGGCGACGGCGACGGCAGAGCACGTGCCGGTCGCGGGCTTGCAGGCCTCCACCAGGCAGGGATCGACCGATGCCGGGCAGAGGACGATGGTCGCCGGGTTGGTGGCGCACTGCCAGGCGGGGCCGGACTTGTCGCAGAAGCGCTTGCCGTTGCACAGGTCGGCGTCGTCTGGGCAGTCGGCGTCCGATTTGCAGCTGCAGATGTCGGTGCCGGGCTTGCAGCTTCCGGCCTGGCAGCTGTCGCCGACCGTGCAGATTTGCCCGTCGTCGCAGGGCGAGTGGTCGGGGTTGGCCGCCGTGACGCATGCGCCGGATGTGGGCTCGCACGCCGCAACCTGGCAGGCGGCTTCGACCGCGGGGCAGGAGACGACGGTCGAGGGGTTGACCTTGCAGACGCCGTCGCCGACCGATTTGTCGCAAAACATCGTGCCGTTGCACTTGTCGCCATCGTCCGCGGGGGCACAGTCGACGTCGGCCTTGCAGCCGCAGCCAAGGCTCGGGCCGGCTTCGCAGCCGCCGTCTTTGCAGTGATCTTGGACCGTGCAGACGTCGTCGTCTTCGCAGGCGGCGCCGTCCGCCAACAGCGCGAACATGCAGCCGTGCGTTGGGTGGCAGTGCGGCTTGAGGCAGCTGTCGTCGCCCGGCGGGCAGGTTGCGGCGCTGTCGCAGGGCTGCCGCGCGGTGCCGCCGACGTCCACGCCGGCGTCGACATCGGGCGCGCCGACATCGGCGGCGACATCGCTCTGGACGGCGTCGGCGTGGGCGTCGCCCTCATCTTCGGCGCTTGCGGTGTCTGCCGCGGCCGGCGCCTTGGCTGGGGCCTCGGTGCCGCAGCCCAGGACCAAAGCGATCGAGACGATTGAGACGATCGAGACGATCGAGACCAGGCTGCCGCGCCTCCCAATGGCGAGGAGCCGCGCCACGGGCGTGTGTGACGGATGGATCGACATGCCGCTCCTCGCAGGGCCGCGGCCAGCGCGAAGGTGCGTGGCGCCGTTGCCGAGCGTACCAGCCACGGCGAGAGGTCGAAAGGTGCAGGGCGCTGCGCAGCGTGCCCGGGCTGGCTGCGCCGGCGGCGGCCGTCGCTGGCAGGGCGTCTACGCTTTCTAGACGAGGTCGCGTCGCTCAAAGGCGAGCACGGCCAAGAGCAAGAAGAGGGCCGTCCAGCTCGCGCCGTACCCCGCGGCCGAGATCAGGTAGTCGGTCGGGACCTGCCAGCCGAGCAGCACCTCGTCGGCGATGTGAAAGGTCGAGAGGTCGGGGACGACCGTCACCAGCGCGCGGCCTAGGGCGCGCATCGCCGGCACCTCGACGAAGACGCCCTTCTGCGCCGCCATCAGGTCGGTCAGCACGTAGGAGATCCGACCGACCAGGAAGAGGCCGCTCGTCATCACGCCCGAGAGCACTGGCGACGAGAGGGCCGAGAAGAAGGTCGCCACCGCGGTGATGACGATGACCTCGACGTATGACAGCGCCAGGGCGGTCAGCAGCGGCGCGGTCACCTCGCCGCCGCGCAGCAGCAGCACCAGCAGCCAGCAGCAGCCCAGCACCGCGACCTGCAAGCCGAGCAGCAGGCACAACCCGACGAACTTGCCGAGCAGAAACTCCCCGCGGCGCACGGGCTTCGGCAGAATGGCGTAGAGCGTCTTCTTCTCGATCTCCTTGTGCAGCAGGATCGCGCCGAGGATGACGGCGGTGAACACAGTCAGCAGCGGGATGACGAAGAGCCCGAAGTCCTGGACCAGCCTCGCCTTCTGGTCGACGAGCGCGAGGTCAGACAGCACAAGCGACAGGCCGATCAGGGCCCCCGCCGCCACCAGCAGCCCGCTGAAGATACGGGTCCGGCCGGCCTCGCGGACCGTGTTGGCGGTCACGGCGTAGACGCGGCCCAGCGCCGCCGCGCCGCCCTCGGTGCGAATCGGCACCGCCCGCGCGCCCATCTCCCCCTGCCCTGCCCCGCTCATGTCGCCTCCGGCCTCACGCCCGCCGTCGCAGGCCCACCCGTCTCGAGCGCCAACGCTTTGCGAACAAAGAGCTCTTCTAGCGTATCCCGCACCGGGTGCAGCTCCACGAGCTCGGCGTTCAGCGACGCCGCCGCCTGCGTGAGCTCCAAGAGCCGCTCGCTCGGCAAGCGCAGCACCAACAGACCCTCGCCACGCTGCTGCACTGTCACCCCGTCGCCAAAGCGGGCCAAGAGCGCGTCGGCAGAGCCAGCGTCGGACACGCGAAGAGTCGCCGCGGACTCGAGCAGATCGCGCCGCAGGAGGTCATCAAGGCGCCCGGCTGCGACCGCCTGACCTTGGCGCAGGATGACCACTTCGTCGCACAGCGTCTCGATGTCGCCGAGGACGTGGCTGGTGATGAAGAGCGTCTTGCCAGCCCGTCGCAGCTCGGCGAGCAGGTCGCGCAGCTCCTTGCGGCCGATCGGATCGAGGCCCGAGAGCGGCTCGTCGTAGATCAACAGGTCGGGGTCGGAGACAAGGCTCTGGGCGATGCCAACGCGCTGCAACATCCCCTTGCTGAAGCCGCGCAGCGTGCGGTCCATGGCGTGGCTGAGGCCGAGGCGCTCGAGCAGCTCGCCGATGCGCCGCTTGCGGATGGCGGCAGGGACACCATACAGGCGCGCCGCGTAGTCCAAGACCTCGGTCGGCTTGAGGTAATCGTAGAAGTACGGGTGCTCGGGCAGGTAGCCGATGCGGGCGCGGGCCAGCGGATCGCGGTGGGAGCGGCCAAAGAAGCGGATCTCGCCGCGGCTCGGCTGAATCAGCCCCAACATGCACTTGATGCTCGTCGTCTTGCCTGCGCCGTTCGGGCCGAGGTAGCCGAGCACTCGGCCTCTGTGCAGCGCGAGCGAGATGTCGCGGACCGCCTCCACCTGCCGGCCAAGCAGACCGACGCGAAAGGTCTTGGCGAGGTCCCGGACCTCGATGACCGGCGCTTGCTCCTCGCGGCGGGCGACCTCGATCATCGCTGTCCCTCCGTCCCTCGGGTCATCTGGCCGCGATCGGCCTCGCGCCCCATCTCAGCGCGGTACCACTCGATGGTGCGCTGCAACCCGAGCTCCAGGTCGACATACGGCTCAAAGCCTAGCAGCTGCCTGGCCTTGCCGATGTCTGGCACCCGCAGCTCGACGTCCGGGTGGTCCCAGCTGACGTACTCGATTGGCGCCCGCGATCCAGTCAATCGCACGATATCATTCGCCAATTGGTGGATGGTCACCGTCGAGCGTGGGTTTCCGATGTTGAACGACTGGCCGACGGCCCCGTCGCTGGTCAGCGCCAGCAGGATGCCGTCGATGATGTCATCGATGTAGCACCAAGAGCGGATCTGCGAACCGTCGTTGTGCACCGTCAGCGGCCGGCCCTCGATGGCGCGGCGAATGAAGTGATGGATAGCGCCGGTGCCGACCTGGCCGGGGCCGTAGATGTTGAATGGGCGCACCGAGACCGTCTTCATTCCGAACTGCTTGAAGTAGTTCCAGGCCAAGTGCTCGGTCGCCAGCTTGCTGACGGCGTACGTCCAGCGGGCCTCGCCGACCGCCCCTAGGCTGGTGGCGTCACCCTCGGTGACCCGAAAGGCGTAGCGGCCAAAGACCTCCGAGGTCGAGAAGTCGATGACGCGGTGGACGTCGTGGCCGGCGTTCATCAGCGAGTGGGCGACGTCGAGCACGTTCATGGTGCCCTGCAGGCTCACCATCATGGTCCGCACCGGGTTCTGCATGACGGTGTCGACGCCGGCGATGCTGGCGAGGTGGACGATGGACGTCGCGCCGGCGAGCGCCCCGGCGAGGGCGCCCTTGTCGAGGACGTCGCCGCGGACCAGCCGCACGTTGTGTCGCTCTAGCAGGTCTGAGTGCGTGACCGCGTCGCGGTGCAGGTTGTCGTAGAGCACGACGCGGATGTCGGGTCGATCGCTGAGGCGCCGCGCCAGCGACGAGCCGATGAAACCGGCGCCGCCGGTCAAGGCCACGGTCTGGCCGGCCAGGGCGCTCAGCGCACCGGACGTGGCGCGCGCCACCGCCGACCGCCGCCTGGGACTCGTGTCGCTCATGGAACCTCCTCGGGCCCGGCGCGCTTCGCCGCAGGTGCCAACTCCGCCCTGGATTTCGGCAGCATCGCCACATTGGCCGCGCTCTCGGTCACGGGCTCGGGCAGCGGCGCCGTCAGCCACGGCGATCCGATCGGTCGGTGCCACTCGGCCGGATCGCGGCGAGTCCCAGGATCGAGCACCGCCGCCACGGGCTCGATCTGCGGCACATCCAGCTCCTCAAGGAGTTCGAGCGGCGTCTCGGGCTCGGCGAGCCAGTTCTCGGGGCGCGCGGCGTCCTGCGGCGGCGTCGTGAGGCGCTGTGGCCCCATGAGCGCGGTCAGCCCCTCGCTGACAAAGGGCCAGTCGCGCCGACGCATCACGTCGAGCCAGGCGAGGTTGGCGGCGGCGTCGGCCCTGTCGCGCTCCAGCAGGCGGACACGCAGCTCGCGGCGCTGTTCGGCGGTGCCGAGGGCGTAGGCGCTCATCGAGGTGCTGATGGCGGTGTCGATGGCGCCGGCGCGCTCGTAGAGGTACGCCAAGTAGTTGGGATCGAAAGAGAAGCCAGGGAGCTTGTAGGCGACGTCGAGGTAGCGCAGCGACAGCGCCTCGATGCGGGCCCGCTCGGGCTCCTCGGTCTGCAGGCGGTAGGCGAAGAGGTTGTAGGCGATCTCGTGGTAGAGCCAGGGATCGTGTGGAAACGCCTCAAGACCGAGGCGGGAGAAGGCGTTGGCGCGCCGGTTGACGTCATCGTCGATGCGTTGGCCGAACTTGATCACCTGCGCGCCCCAGCGATAGGTCGTGCGGTTGTGGGCGTCTAGGCCCCAGATCGCGTCGAGGTACAGGTCGATGAACGGCAATTGCGAGTCGCTGAGCAGGTGATCGACGAAGTAGTGCGCGACGCGGATGAAGAGCAGATCGGCCATGAAGCCTTGGCTGCCGAGGCTCATCATGCGCAAGACCGCGACGGGCGGCAGGTAGACGGTCTCTGCGGCGACGCCGATCACCCGCTGCGGACTCGCCAGCTGCTTGGTGACGCGAAAGTGCTGTGTGCCATAGGTTGCGAGCAGGAGCGCAGCGAAGAGTCCGGCGAGGGTCCATCGGCGAACGGGATGACGCAGCCAAAACGCCGAAAACTCGGTCGCCCAGATCGCGGTGCTGCTCTTCGGCGTTGCCCGACGCCTGGTGGGCGTGGAGGTCGCGCCGTCGTAGGGGGCCTGGTTCATGGTATGCCGAAGTCGCGTGGCGAGTCAGGGGCCGCACCTTGGGCGCAGAGTAAGGCAATTTGGGCCATGGGCAACAGGACGCGGTCTGGGCGTGGCGGGCCCGGAGGGCGACGGCGGCGCCGACGAGACGCCGGGCGCATCGATCGAGCCTCTAGCGTCGGTCTGCGGCGAAGAAGTCGGCGACGACCTGCAACACGCGAGTGACGTCCGCGAAGCGACAGTAGAGTGGCGCCGGCGCGACGCGGATGACGTCAGGACGGCGCAGATCGGCGACGACCCCAGCCGCCTGCAGGGCGCGGGCCAGCCCGTCGGCGCGTCCACCGAGCCGCAGGCTGAGCTGGGCGCCGCGGGCCTGCGGGTCGGAGGGCGTCAGGAGCTCCCCGACGCCCTGGTGCTCGTCAAAGAGGCGCTGGACGCCCTCGGCGAGCAGATCTGTCAGGGCGAGCGACTTCTTCCGCAGCGCCGGCATGGTGGCGCGGTCGAAGAGCTCGAGCGACACCCGCAGCGGCGCCATGGCGAAGACGGGCGCGTTGGACTGCTGCCAGCCGACCGCGCCGCGCGCCGGCTGAAAGGCCTCGGGCATCGCGAAGCGACTGGCCGGATCGTTGCCCCACCAGCCGGCGAGGCGCGGCAAGTCCGGCGACATGGCGTGGCGGTCGTGTACGAAGGCGATGCCGACCGAGCCTGGCCCGGCGTTGAGGTACTTGTAGGAGCAGCCGACGGCGAAGTCGACGTCCCAGTCGTGCAGCTGGAGCTCTACGTTGCCGGCGGCGTGCGCCAGGTCCCAGCCGACGCAGGCGCCTAGCGCACGCCCCGCGGCGGTGATCGTAGCCATGTCATGAAGTTGGCCGGTGTAGTAGTGGACGGCGCCCAGCATGACCAGGGCCAGCTCGTCGCCGTGGCGTCGCAGGGTCTCGACGACGTCCTCGGTGCGCAGCGACGCCTCGCCGGGCCGCGGCCGCAGCACCACCAGCGCCTCGTCTGGGTCGCGGCCGTGCAGGCGCAAGTGGCTGGCCAGCGCATAGCGGTCGGACGGAAACGCCGCCTCCTCCACCGCGATCTTAGCGCGGCGGCCGCTTGGCCGGTAAAAGCTGATCAGCAGGGCGTGGAGCGTGCTGGTCAGGCTCCCCATGGCCGCTACTTCATGGGGGCTGGCGCCGAGCAGCCGAGCCAGCGGCGCCGCCAGCGGCTCATGGCACGAATACCAGGGGTTTCGGGCGTGAAAGTGGCCCTCCACGCCGAGGCGCTGCCAGTCATCGAGCTCGTCGAGGAGCGCGGCGCGGGTGGCCCGCGGCTGCAGCCCGAGGCTGTTGCCGCAGAGATAGGCGACGTCGCCACCCGGCCCCTGCGGGAACAGGAATTCGTCGCGGAGCGAGGCGAGCGGATCCGCGCGATCGGATGCCTCTGCCCGCTCACGGAGCCCAGCGAGGATCGGCGCCCCCGTCGCCATCGCCCGCTATTTACCCGCGGCGGGCTGTGCGGCGGACGGAGGGGCCGATGGCGGCGCAGCGCCCGGCGCGGGCGGCGCGGCGCCCGGCGCTGCGACG
>SXGT01280538.1_pt1 | contig 31188 bp, 40 predicted proteins | sample 3176221 | NCBI WGS metagenome assembly SXGT01 (sample SAMN11356862, study PRJNA531348) | freshwater metagenome | isolation source: freshwater sample F1-120 | place: China: Fuxian Lake, Yuxi | collected 2017-12-25
AGGTTGGGCAGGCCGTCGAGCGTGAAGATGCGGTCCATGAGCTTGTCGGCGTGCTTCATTTCGCCGATCGACTCTTCGTATTCCTTGGCCGCCAGCTTGTCCAGGCCCCAATGCTTGAGCATGCGGTAGTGGACGAAATACTGGTTGATCGCGGTGAGCTCGTTCTTGAGCTGTGCTTGCAGATGGGTGATGACTTGGGCGTCGCCTTTCATGGGACCCTTCCTTTCGTTTTTTGTTGACAGGGGCGCATTGTGCGCGTAGCGCGCTATCAATTCAGTGCTGAGAATCGGTACGACTTGCAAATGAGAATCGTTCGCATATAATCAATTCTCCAGCCAGCCCGCACCCGGCAGCCCGCCTGAGGTCGTGACGCCAGCCTTGTCCTCCACCCTCTGGATCCAGGTGCCGTCTTGACCCCTTCGCGCTCCCCCGCCTCCCTTTTCCCTTCTTCCCTGCGGCTCAGCCCGCTCTGCCTGGCCTGCCTCGCTCTGCTGTCTGGTCCCGCCCTGGCGCAGACCGTGCCCCAGGCCACCCAGGTGGCTCAGGCATCCACCATGCGCGAGGTGGTGGTGAGCGGCTCGCGCAGCGAGCGCGCGATCGAGGACGTGCCCGCCAGCATCGACGTGATCACGGGCGAGGACCTCGACCCCGCGCGCGTGCAGGACATCCGCGACCTCGTGCGCGAGGTGCCCAACATGAGCGTGCGGCGTGCGCCGCAGCGCTTCGGTGGCGTCACCGGTTCGACCGGGCGCGATGGCAACGCGGGCTTCAACCTGCGTGGTCTCGAAGGCAACCGCGTGCTGCTCACCGTCGATGGCATCCGCGTGCCGCGCGAACTCTCCAGCGGGGTGTTCGGCTCGGCCTCGTTCGGCCGCGACTACTACGACCTGGGTCTGATCTCGCGCGTGGAAATCGTGCGGGGCGCGAATTCCGCACTGTATGGTTCCGATGGCCTGGCTGGCATGGTCGCGATGTTCACCACCGAACCCAAGGACCTGCTCCAGCCGGGCAAGACCTTCGGTGGCCGCGTGGGGCTCAAGGCCGACAGCGAAGATCACAGCCGCGGCGTCGGCGTCACGCTGGTCGGCGCGCCGAACGACACGCTGCAATGGCTGGGCAGCGTGCAGATCGGTCGCAGCGGCGAGCTGGACAACCAGGGCACCAACGAATCGCTCAACAGCACGCGCACCGCGCCCAACCCGCAGAAGGACAAGAATGTCTCGCTGCTGGGCAAGGTGGTGCTCACCCCCGGCGCGGGCCAGCGCCACACCCTCGCGCTGGAACACGTGGACAAGTCGGGCGAGGTCGAGGCCTACACGGCGCGCGCGACCAGCATGGGCGTCACCACGCAGGACGTGGACGGCACCACCGACATGGAGCGCACGCGCCTGAGCTGGGACGGCCGCTTCAAGGTGAGCTCGGCCTGGGCCGACGAGTTGCGTGCCACCCTGGGCTACCAGCAGGCCGAATCGCAGGAGGTGTCGACCGAGCGGCGCAGCGCGGCGCCCACCTACCGCGTGCGCGACGTGACCTACACCGAGAAGCTCTGGCAGGGCGTGCTGCAGGCCGAGAAGGCGCGCTCGCTGGCCGCCGACTGGGGCCAGAAGCTGGTCTACGGCGTGGATGTGTCGGTCGCGAAGATGGACAACCTCGTCACCGGCGTCGGTGCGCCGTCCTACGAGAGCTACCCGCTCAAGCGCTTCCCGCCCACGACCGAGACCAACACCGCGCTGTTCGTGCAGAGCGAGTTCGCCACCGAGCGCTGGAGCATCATCCCGGCGCTGCGCTACGACCGCTTCGACCTCAAGGCCAAGGGCAGCCCGCTGTACCCGCTGCAGCCGGCCAGCCTGTCGGACTCGGCGCTCTCGCCCAAGCTGGGCGCGATCTTCCGCCCCGGCGCCGAGCTCAACTTGTTCGCCAACCTCGCGGCCGGCTTCAAGGCACCGAGCGCGCTGCAGCTCAACAACTACTTCCAGAACACGCTGGCCAGTTACCGCACGGTTCCCAACCCCAACCTCAAACCCGAGAGCAGCCGCACGCTGGAGCTCGGTGCGCGCGACAAGGTGGGCCCGGTGCAGTGGGAGGCCGCCGTGTTCAGCGGCCGCTACAAGGACTTCATCGAAGAGCTCGTGGTCGTGGGCGGGCAGGCGGGCAACCCGCTGAATCCGCTGACCTACCAGGCCGTCAACCGCGGCCAGGTGCGCCTGAGCGGCTTCGAACTCAAAGGCAAGTTCGCGCTCGGCCCGGCCACCGACCTGCGCCTGGCCTATGGCCAGACCAAGGGCAAGGACACCCGCCTGGGCGTGCCGCTGAACACGGTCAACCCGGCGCGCCTGCTGCTCGGTGTGGACCAGCGCGTGGGCGACTGGAAGCTGGGTGCCGTGGTCGCGCACACGATGAAGAAGTCCACCAGCGACATCAACTACGCCAACCTCGCCAACCAGTTCGCACCGCCTTCGTTCACCACGCTGGACCTGCGCGCGAGCTGGCAGGTCAGCAAGGCCACGAAGCTCAGCGCGGCGATCCACAACGTGACGGACCGCAAGTACTGGGAATGGACCAACGTCGTTGGCGTGGCCGCCAACTCACCTGTGCTCGACGCCTATACCGCACCGGGCCGCAGCCTGTCGGTGGCGCTCGTCACCGACTTCTAGGAGCCCCCCATGCCCGCATCCGCCGACCACCAGACCGACACCGCCGACGAGGAGTACACCTTGCCCGGTGTGGAGGCCCTGCTCGCGGGCACCCTGGCGCTCATGACGGGCTATGCGCAGAGCGCGCGCGAGTGCCCGCACCGCCCGCTGATGGCGCGCAAGCTGGTCACCAACCTGCTCTACCTATCGGCCCACCCGCAGCTCTCCGTCCCCATGCAGACCATGCTGGCCAACCTGCGCACGCGCTGGCAGCTGGAGATGGAGAACGCCGCTGATGCGCCGGCCGCCGACACCGCGCCCACACCCTTGTGGCATGCCGCCCCCGCCCGCGTGCAGTGACGCGCGCCGGCCCTCACCTCACTTCCAGGAGAACACCATGAACGCCCACGACATCCGAACCGCCTTCCAGGGCATGCGCTCCAGTGGCCTGCGGGCCAAGGAGGCCGCCGAATCGCTGGGCCTGAGCGAAGGCGCCGCCATCGCCGCCCATCGGGGGGCGCACGACGCACCGTTGCAGGCCATCGCGCTCAAGCCCGACTGGCTGGGCCTGCTCCAGGCGCTCGAAGCCTGCGGCCCGCTCATGGCGCTCACGCGCAACGAGAGCGTGGTGCACGAGAAGACCGGCGTGTACCAGAAGGTGTCGGCCAGCGGGCCCGTGGGCCTGGCGCTGGGCGAGCAGATCGACCTGCGTCTGTTCTTCAACCAGTGGCACGCGGGCTTCGTGGTGGCCGAGGCGCTCAAGTCGCAGCCCGGCATGGGCACGCCCAGCCTGCAGTTCTTCGATCGCCATGGCGTGGCCGTGCACAAGATCCATGTGCGCGAGCAGACCGACCTGGCTGCCTGGCGGCGCGTGATCGCCGCGCACTGCGACGACCAGCGCGAGATCGACTTCGTGGCGCGCGCCGACGCCGGCGCGGCCTCGCCGCAACCGCTGGTGGACGCCAACGCGTTCGGCAACGCCTGGGGCGCGATGACCGACACGCACCAGTTCTTCCCGCTGCTCAAGCAGTTCGGCCTGGAGCGCCAGCAGGGCTTTCGCCTGGTCGAGGGCCGCTACACCCACCGCGTGGAGAAGGCGGCCGTGCGCGAACTGCTGGTGGAAGCGGCGTTTGACGGCACGCCCATCATGGTCTTCGTCGGCAGCCCGGGCTGCATCCAGATCCACACCGGCCCGGTGCAGCGCGTGGAGCCGATGGAGATCCAGGGCAAGGCCTGGCTCAACGTGCTCGACCCCGGCTTCAACCTGCACCTGCGCGAAGACCTGATCCAGGACGTGTGGGTGGTCGAGAAACCCACCAGCGACGGCGTCGTCACCTCGGTGGAGGCCTTCGACGCGCGCGGTGAACTCATGGTCATGTTCTTCGGCGCACGCAAGCCCGGCCAGAGCGAGCTGCAGGCCTGGCGCCACATCGTCGCGCACCTGCAGGCCGCCGCGGTGACCGCATGAGCGCCGCCGCCCTTCAGGCCGTCGAGCTCAAGGCCTTCGTGCCGGTGGGCCGCCTGCCCTGAGCGCCGCTTCTCCAGTTTCCAGGGAACCCACGATGTTCAATGCCTCTTCCCTCTCGCGCCGGCGCGCGCTCAAAGCCCTCTCGGCCATGGCCGTGGCGGGATCGCCCCTGGGCCTGAGGGCGGCTCCCCCCGCGCCGCGCCTCGTCACCGTGGGCGGTGGCATCACCGAGGTGGTCTACGCGCTGGGCGCGCAGGACCAGCTGGTGGGCACCGACACCACCAGCCTGTACCCGGCGGCGGCGCAGGCCACACCGAAGGTGGGCTACCTGCGCCAGCTCTCGGCCGAAGGCCTGCTCGCGCTGCGGCCCGACGCGCTGATCGCCGGCACCGACGCCGGCCCGCCGGTGGTGATCGACCAGCTGCGCAGCGCCGGCGTGCGCGTGGAACTGGTGGCGTCCGACCACAGCTGGGACGAGGTGCGCCGCAAGATCGCCGCCGTGGGCCGCGCCTCGAACCGCGAAGCCGCCGCGCGCGAACTGCAGGCCCGGCTTGATGCGCGCTGGCAGGCCGTGAGCGCGCGCGTGCAAGCCGCCAAGGGCCCGGGGCCCAGGATCCTGTTCGTGCTCTCGCACAGCGGCAGCCCGCAGGTCTCGGGCGAGAAGACGGCGGCCGATGCGCTGATCCGCTTCATCGGCGCGCGCAACGCGCTCGGCGGTTTCCAGGGTTACCGGCCGATGACGGCCGAGGCCATGGCGCAGGCCGCGCCCGACCTGATCCTGACCACCACCCAAGGCATCGAAGCCATCGGCGGCGAAGCGAAGTTCTGGCAACGCCCCGAACTCGCGCTCACGCCCGCCTTCCAGCGCCGCACGACCGTGACCACGCTGATCCATCTGGATGCGCTGGAGCTGCTGGGCTTCGGCCCGCGCCTGCCCGAGGTGGTGGAGCGCCTGCACGCGCAGGTGGTGAAGACATGAATGCCGTGCGACACGATCTCGCCAACGTGCGCACGCTCGACCTGCAGCGCTCGGTGGCCGATTACACCGAGGTGCTGGGCTTCGAATGCCGGCAGCACATCCCTGGCGTCTGCGCGCTGGTGACCCACGGCCCGCTGCAGGTGCAGCTCTGGGCCTGCGCCGCCACGCCCGGCCGATGGGAGCGGCCCACGCCGGGCGACCGGGGCTTCGCGCCCGGCCACCACCGCGTGGAAGTGCCGCGCATCCACGTGCTGCACGCCAGCCTGCGCGCGGCCGTGCTGCGCCCCTGTCGCACCGGCCTGGGCGGGCGCAAGCCGCTGCACGCCCACCGCTTCGAGGGCGAGTCGCCGCGCTGGCAGCCCTGGGGCGCGTGGGAGCTCACGCTCAGCGACATCGACGGCAACGTGTTGCACCTGATCGACCGCGTGGCCTGGTGGCCGGACGTGTCGGCGCAGCGCCAGCCCGGCGAACAGCGCATGGAGGACCGCTCGTGAACGCGGCCGCGCCAGCGGTGGCGGCCCCGCGCTGGACGCCGCGCCGCCTGTCCGGCCCGAGCCTGTTGCTCTCTTTGGGCGCGCTGCTCGTGCTCACGCTGCTGTGGGCCGCGGGCCAGGGCGCCTACAGCCTGCCGTTGAGCGAGTTGCCGGGCGTGCTGCTGGGCGCGGTGACCACCGCCGCGCCCGGCGGTAGTGGCGCCGAGCTGGTGTTCTTCAACATCCGCCTGCCGCGCCTGGTGCTGGGGCTGGCCGCCGGGGCCGGCCTGGGCCTGGCCGGCGCGCTGATGCAGGGCCTTTTCCGCACCCCGCTGGCCGACCCGGGCCTGCTCGGCGGGCGCAGCGGCGCGGCGCTCGCGGCCGGCGCCACCATCGTCATGGGCAACCTCTGGTTCCCCGACCTGCCGCGTTCGCTGGGCAGCTGGACGCTGGTGCTCATGGCCTTCGGCGGCGGCCTCGCGGTCACGGTGCTGATCTACCTGCTCTCGCGCGGCGAGGGCGGCACGCGCGTGGGGCTGATGCTGCTGGCCGGCATCGCGGTCAACGCGCTGGCGGGCGCGGGACTGGGCCTGCTCAGCTTCCTGGCCACCGACGAACAGCTGCGCAACCTGCAGTTCTGGCTGCTCGGCAGCCTGGGCGGCGCGCGCTGGAGCGCGGTCGCGCTGGTGGGCGGCATCACGCTCGTGGCCGGGGCCATCGGGCTGCGGCTGGCGCGCCCGCTCAACGCGCTCGCGCTGGGCGAGGCGCAGGCGGTGCTGCTGGGTGTGTCGATCGAGCGCGTGAAGCAGATCGCCATCGTGGTCACGGCGCTGGCCGTGGGCGCGGTCACCGCCACCACCGGCATCATCGGTGTCATCGGCCTGGTCGCGCCGCACATGGTGCGCCTGGTGGCCGGGCCCGACCACCGCTGGGTGCTGCCTGGCTCGGCCCTGCTGGGCGCGGTGCTGGTGCTGCTGGCCGACGCGGTGGCGCGCACCGTCCTGCAACCCGCCGAACTGCCGCTGGGCGTGCTCACCGCCGTGGTGGGGGTGCCCTTCTTCCTGCTCCTGTTGCGCAGCGCGCACGGGAAACGCCTGTGAACGCGCGCCTGCTCGACGCCGACTGGCGCTGCGCTTGCGGTGAACTGCCGGCCGGCGAACGCCCGCTGTGGCTGGACGACGACGAGGACGCCGAACCCGGCATCGACATGCCGGCCCTGGACGAAGGGCAGGGCCTGTGCGCGCTGGACGTGGGCGTGCGCGCCGGCCCCAGCACCTTGCTCCAAGGCGTGCGGCTGCAACTCGCGCCCGGCGAGGTCGGTGCCATCCTCGGCCCCAACGGCGCGGGCAAGTCCACCCTGCTCTCGGTGCTCTCGGGCCTGCGCGCGCCCGACAGCGGCCGTGTGACGCTCAACGGCCTGGCGGTCACGCCCGCGACCGTGCACCAGCTCGCGCGCCACCGCGCGGTGCTGCCGCAGGAGACCGCAGTGTCCGCAAGAATGAAGCATTGAGAAATCTCAGATCGTCTCAAAACACTGGTCTCCCCAGAGGAGGGTGTCGTCTCGTTGCACTCCCGTAGTATCTGGACGTATCATTGAATCTCATTTTTAATGGTACGTTTTATGGTGCATGGAGTAGGCAATGCCGAAGAAGGCTGAAGAACTAGGCGCGCTGGAGATCAAGCGGCTTTCCGAACCTGGCTTGCACTTTGTCGGGGGCGTCCCCGGGCTTGGCCTGCAGATCATCCCCTCGGGTAGCAAGAGCTGGGTGCTGCGTGTCATGGTCGGAGGCAAGCGTCGCAAGATGGGGCTAGGCGGATTTCCAGCCGTGGGGCTGGCGCAGGCACGAGACGACGCCCGAAAGGCTCGATCCAAGATCAGAGAAGGTATCGACCCCATCGACGAGAGAAGGGCGGCGGACCGGGACTTGACCGCCAGCCGTGCCAAGGATGTGACCTTTCGGGCTTGTGCCCAACAACACATTGCGGCACACCGCAAGTCGTGGAAGAACGAGAAGCACGAGGGCCAGTGGGAGCGAACGCTGGAGATGTACGCCTATTCCATCATTGGCGACATGTGGGTTCGTGACGTCCGCCTAGAGCACGTCATGCAGGTGTTGGAACCTATCTGGCACACAAAGACCGAGACAGCCAACCGCTTGCGAGGTCGCATTGAGACGGTGCTTGATTCCGCAGCCACCAAGGGCCTACGGGACGGCTTGAACCCAGCGAGATGGAAAGGCAACCTTGCCACCTTGCTTCCAGCGCGGCACAAGATTGCGAAGACCACGCACTTCCGCGCCGTGCCTGTGAAAGAGCTTCCGGCCTTCTATGAGGTTTTGAGAAGCCAGGAGGGCATAGCGGCCCGAGCGTTGGAATTGTTGATCCTCACCAACGTGCGGTCTCACAACGTGCGGCACGCGTCATGGAGCGAGATCGACATGACGACAAAAACCTGGCTCATCCCAGGCGAAGACGGCGAGGACTCCAAGCAGCGCATGAAGGCGGGCATTGCTCATCGGGTGCCTCTCTCGCCGGCTGCAATCAGGCTTCTCAAAAGCGTGGGAGAGACGGCCGGCACAGATCTGCTCTTTCCCTCGCCGCGAAAGCTAGTACCACTCTCAGACGCGGCGATGAGCAAGCTCATGAAGGACATGAAAGCCAACGGCGTGCCGCATGGTTTTCGTTCGACCTTCAGGGACTGGACCATTGAGCGCACCAACTTTTCGCGCGAGATCACTGAGCGGGCGATGGCTCATGCGGTGGGCGACAAGACCGAAGCCGCCTACCTTCGTAGCGATGCGTTCGACAAGCGTCGTAAGCTGATGGACATGTGGGCCGCGTACTGCACCACACCCCAGGCAAAGGGGAAAGTGGTTTCGATCCGCTGAGCCCTGAGATCGTTGTCGAGGGCGGCCGTTGCCTACTCAGCGCTCCATGCGATGGACCGTGCTGCGCCAAGGATGAGTTGGCGCTGGGCCACCGTTGAGCACGCTTTCTTCTTTGCTCGTTTTCGGCCGCTCGGCCGACCGCTCCGTAGTTTGCCCTTCAATGAAAGGCACTTCCATCGAGCCCTTCATCACAGCCGCAAACTCAACCTCCACGCGTGCGGTGGCAATGATGGCGTTTGCCACACCGAGGCGGAGCCGTGCTCTCTCAACATCGATCTTTTTCGTTGGATCAGCTAGATCGGCTAGTTGCGCGAACAGCTCTTCACGCAGGCTGGCAATGGTCTTGTCGGTCACCGAGTTTCCTTTCGATCTGTTTAGCCAGCTGGATGCATTCGCGGAGTTCTGGCGGGTACGCATTTTTTGCAGACTGGTTGAGCAAGATAAGGTAGGTCGCCGACCTCCTTAGACGCAGCTTGGTCACTCTCTTTGCAACTGACTTTTCTGATCTGCCAAGGGAGGCGGCGACTTCGGCCAAGCTGTGGTCTGGCCACATAAGCCGGAGGGTCTCCTTTTCATGTTCAGACCAAGCTCGATAGCCTAATGGCGACCAGTTGCCCTTCTTCAGTGCTCTGCACATGTGACGAACCGAACCGAGAGACCTACCCGTGATCAACGTTATGCTCCCGAGGCTGCAAGTTTCCAGAAGGCGCAGCAGTTCGTCAGCCTGAGCTCTTGTCCACGGAGCGTAAGGAAAGTCTTTTCGTTCCATGTGCTGCCACCCCTTGGCGAGGCGGTGCTTCTGTGACATTCGCAGGCCCATGTAGCGTGCATAGTCCACAACGTGGCTGACGTTCCGGCCGAGCGCTGTCGCCACTTCCTGCTTCGTGTGGTCAGGCCACATGCGACGCAGCGTCTCCCGGTCTTCCTTGGACCATTGACGACGCTTTCTGACCTGGGTTGTTCCTTTCGTCTTGATGTAATTTAGCTTCGATGCGATGCACGGCCTGGAACGGCCAAGGATCTCTCCGACTCGAGAGAGGGTGTTGGTCTTCCTCAGATCCAGCAATCGGCGGACATCGTCTTCAGTCCAGGGTTTATGAACCTCGCCCTTCATGCTCATGATCGCCCTGCTCACTTTTTGAAAAGCCGTCATCCTAGATGGTTGTAGCCGCTTGTCTGGCGAGGGTTTTCCATGTGCGAAAGTACACCAAAACAAGATGGTTAGGTGTACCATTGCAAGAATGAACAACGAAAACCGCACATGGGGCGGCCCACGGCCAGGCGGCGGTAGAAAGCCGACGATAGCCGGGGCGCCTGCAACTTCTCCCGTAACGATCAAGCTGTCTGACGCCCAGAAGGAGAAGCTGCAGCGTCTCGGCGGTGCCCCGTGGGTGCGCGAAAAGATCGACAAGGCAAAGGAGCCGAAGGAATAGAGTCGCGCCTCAGGGCTCCGGTGGTATGACGCTGATACCACCGAATCTGAGACAAAAAAGCGAACGGCCACAGGGGGTAGGAGCCCTGCGGCCGTTCTAACCACAACGTGCAACCAGCAAAGGAACGCACACCATGGCTACTTTGAAGTCTATCCCCCCCGCGTCCGGCAATGCCGTGACGTTATCGCCAAACCGCGACATTTTCGACCTGCAGGACATCGTCGAAACCAAGGCACGCCAGCTTCACGCCTTGCTCGCCATGACCTACGGTGAGGAGAACATTCGCGTTATGTCAGACCAACTGCAGGACACTTACCTGTGGGCCTGCTCGGACATGGCTGCCGACATAGTTCAGGCCTTGGACGATCTGTCCGAACGTCGCCGCACGCAAGCTGTGGAGGTGCAGCATGGGTAATGCCTGCACACCATTTGCGGGCGTCACAAAGCGCAGGGATTGGCTCTTGGGCGATACCTACCGGGGTACGGCTGAGGCCCTTGTGTCGGCGGGCTTAGTTACGCTCGATGAACTGCCAGGTCAGCCAGGACGAGGCCGTACGATGGCTACTTTCCAATCGGACGGCACTGCGGTGAAGAAGGACGCGGGTTCGTCAGGAAGTCAATGGGATGAGGGTCGAAAGCAGATTCGCAAGTCTGGAGAATGGAATTTTGAGGTGTGCATCCAGGTTTCGCCAGAGGAACGCGAGCGTCGGAAAGAGCGCAGCACAGTGGAAACGTATCGCGCTGAAATCTCACAGCAACCACTCATGAAACCTCTCGCGCAGCGCGGCCACCTGTGCCTTGTCTGGTCCGCACCCGCTTGAACTCAGGAGTCTCGCATCATGCTGCTACCCGGTGCCAATCTCTACATCGCGCGTGAGCGCCGCCTTCCAGATGGAAGCAAGTTGCTAAATGAACGCCTCTCGCGCCCTATGCGTCGCGTCTCCGTTGCCAAACGCGTCCTCAAGCGCGTGCGGCGTCACTACCCTGATGCATACGTCCTCCAGGGCGGTGCGCTTTGACCGTTTGAACAGTGTCATTCGTTCGGGCGGCGTTCGAGCCTGCTGGCGTCGCCCGAAAACAAGTGATGATGAATTGATTTCGCCCCAGCTAGGCCCGCGAACCGAAGAGCGGGACACCTTCACCCGCCTGCTGGGGCACCCTCTGAAGGGCACCGAGAAGGGGTGCGTGTGAACGAGATTCGGCTGGACGGGCGAGTACGTGTGAGCCTTGCGGATGCGAAGGCGCTGATTGTCCGCGCGCTACCGGTAGAGGGCGGTGCAGACGTGTACATGCACCTTCTCCCGGATGGCACACCAGACTGGGACGGACCTATCGAGGTCAAACCCAATCCGCATGCACGCAGAGGAGAAATCTTCATCGACGGCGATCTGCCTTCTCTGCTCAAGGAACTCAACATCGAACCACGGTTGAATCTGCGGCCCATTTGGAAGGACTTCGGTCATGGAAAGCTGCTGGAGGACTACAGCGTTTCACGAGACGAGTTCATTAAGCTTGCCGAGTGTTTCGGAATCGGAGTTGTCGTAGGTGAACAAGCCGCCGACGCGAAACCCGCGCCGGATAGCACAAGCGCAAGCGATCTTGTTCTGAAGAGGAGCGCCCTGATTTCACGTGTTCAGGTTGATTGGAAGTCAGTCGAGGGGGATTTGCGAGAAGCGTCCAGAAATGGTCTGAGAGCTGCCGCGTATTGCGCCAACGGCTGGTCACTCAACCGGGCCTTAGCATGGGCGGAGAGTCGTGGGAAGCTCACTCCGACCAAAGTGACGCGACAGAAGGCATCGCCTTGGAGCGGCCTTTAGTGAAATTGACTAAGGCGAAAAGCGCGAGCCAAAAGGGTCTGGAAATGTCGTGGTTTTGTCGGGGATTGGTCGGAAACGTTCGGGGCTTTGAGCATCAAGTCTTCACCGCAGTCATAAGACAACGCGGGGTTAGCTAAGCCTCAGAGCATGCATCTGGGGCCCGCTTGAATGGAGCCTTAGATGCATCAACTGCAAGCCCGGTCTTACCGACCAAAACAAGCTGCCGAGCTGCTCGGCATTGGCCCTGCCACCTTGTGGCGCTGGATCAAAGAACGCGAAGACTTCCCGAAGCCAAAGCGCTTGAGCCCCCGTTGCACGGTGCTTGACGGCGCAGAGCTGATCGCTTGGCGAGACGCTCAAGGAGAGGGGGTGTCCAAATGATCGCCACGATCCTTTACCTCTGGACCCGATACCGCGCCGGGAGGGTCGCAAAATGAAAGCCCCGTTCACCGACCAAGATGAAAACGGGGCCTTCAAGGAAGCACAACGCAATTCTACGTCGCGCAGCACTTGCGGGGAAGCGCAGCGAGCGCGAATCATCGCCGCACTTCGCTCTGGGCCCAAGACCTCCTACGACCTTCGTCGCATCGGTTGCTATCAGGCTCCGGCACGCATCAAGGAGCTGCGCGACCGGTTTGGCTTCGACATCCGCACCGAGCGGGTGACGCTCTACGACAGAGACGGCTACATGCACCGTGGGGCCGCGCGCTATCACCTTGAGGCTGAGCCCCAGGGCACGGCATTGCAGTGAACAAGCGCAACCCGGGCCACAAGGGTGGCTCGGGGCGCGATGCCGGCGGGTTTGTAGCCCTGCCATGGACTGTCTTGGATAGCCCGGCATACGCCGCTCTGAGCCACCCTGCGCGCTCTCTGCTCATGGAGATTGCCCGGCAGTTCGTCCGCGACAACAACGGGCGTCTTCTGGCCTCTGCCGCCTACCTGTCCAAGCGCGGTTGGAGGAGCAATGACGTCATTACCCGTGCGCTGCGTGAACTCATCGAGGCCGGCTTTGTTCATCAGACCGTCCAAGGATGCAGGCCCAACAAAGCCTCGTGGTTCGCGGTGACTTGGCAAATGCTCGATCGACATCCGGCGTACGACATCGGCGCGCAGGAGCTGTTTCGGCGAGGCGCCTATCGCGACGGAGTGCCATTGAAAAACGCATCCCTTACACCGTCTCGCGGTGTAGAGAGGTCCCCTATTGCACCGTCTCGCGGTGTAGAGAAGCGCCTGCCTACACCGTCTCACGGTGCTATCAGGGCCACTTTTGCCACTTCCTCTACACCGTCTCACGGTGACCATCTAGATAAGCCATCTGCTGTAGCAACAACCACCCATTGAAAGACCAACATGAACTGGACGGAAAACATTCCAAGCCTCTCCATTCAACTATTGGACGGCGGCAACCTTCGCTTAGAGGACACGAGCTTCTCCGAGGGCGCAATCGTGGATGTCCACCCTTCGCAACTTCGCCTGATGGCTGAGCGGCTCGGCCTTGTCCAAGATCTGTCCGCATCTGATGCGGACCTTTTGCGGGCGGAGCGCGAGTGCACAGCTGCGTTGCGCGCTCAGCTTGCGCGGCTGATCCCGTGGCTTGAAATGATCGAGGCCCGGGCCGCACAGCTTCACGACAACATCATGGGCGTCTCGATGCGCGGTAATGACGACGTGAACATTGAGGTCGCCCAATCTGCTGCCCTTGCCGACATCACCGAGCAGGTTTGCAGTGAAGCTAAGGCGGCGATGGCAGAGCCGTCCCGCGTCTGTCACACCGCTGTCCCGCTGGGCACCAAGGGGGAAAGCCAAAGCAGTGCCGAAAACGGAGCTACTCCGAAAACGGGGGGTGTTCAAGACCCCCAAGAAGGGGTGGCCTCTCAAACTTCTGCCGACGGTGCCCACCAGGCCGCATTGCTTTGAGGTGCGCTATGCATCTTCAAACCAATGCAGTAGCCCGGCTCATGCGCGGGTTCGAGCCAAAGGTCGCTCCGACACCGAAGCTACGAGGAAGGCCACGGAAGTTGAGCGAGGAACTATTTCGGGATGTGCTCCGAGGGCATCGCGCGATCTCGGAATGGTTCGCGGAAAAACACGGGCGGCCCGCGCGCTCCGATGTCGAACTCTTCGAGCACTTCCGCGCCTACGTGTTGTCGGTCTCGCATGTGGAGGGGCGTGCCGCTCACGCGCTCTCAATTGGCTACAGCATGAAGACGGTGCAGAACGTACTCGGCCAGGCCCGGCGTTTCTACCGAGAGCATCCCGAAAAATGCCCATTTCTCGGGGTGGACGCAGAACGTGAAGCCAAGTTCAATCAAAGTTCAGAAAGCGAAATCAGATGACAGTCCAAGTCCTGAGCCGATGGCTCAACCAGCAACCTATCCCGCTCCCGATGACAGATGCGGAGCGCCATGATGCTTTCGCGACATATGCCGTCAACGTGGCAAACGGTCAGCTTCCATGGTTGCTGCCATTGCTCAACGAGGCGTCGGCAACGTTATATGTCGGCCCGTCGATGTTCTTCTTCCAGTTGCCATCCCATCCGGGCAAGTGGCATGAGGTGCCCGAGATGGCTCGGCTTATCCCCATGGTGCCGTGGGTCGATCAAGAAGAAACCCCGCAGTAACCAATAGCTAAGCAAAAGGAATCTCAAATGGCAAAAGGCCTTCTCGATTTCGTCTCCACGCCTGAGGGTCAGGGCTTGCTCTCTGCCGCATTCGGTGGCTTGGCAGGTGCCCGACGCGGTGAGCCGCTTAACTCAATTGGTCGTGGTGGCTTGGCTGGCTTGGCAGGCTATGCACAGGCGCAGGACCGGCTCACGCAAGAGCAGGAGAGCGCCACACAGCGCAAGTACCGTGACATGCAGATGCAGGATCTTGAACGCAAGGGCGCGCAGCAGGTGGCCCAGGACAAGTGGCGCGCCGGCTTGCCCAGCGTGTTGGCTCCGAAGCCCGTTGAGCTCGATCAGTTCACCGGCACGACGCAGCTTCAATCTCCGTCACAGGAGGTTGTGCAAAAGTACCTGATGGACCCCGCGTCTCCATTTGCGGACAAGGTGCTGGAACAGAGGCTGTTTCCCAAACAGGGCGAGGCGTTCACGCTGTCGCCTGGCCAGACGCGTTACGGAGTTGATGGCCGCCCGGTCGTGTCTGTCCCTGAACTGCAGAAGAAAACCTCGCTTGAAGAGATGCTCGATGCGGCCGGCATCAAAGATCCGGCGGTGCGCCAGCGGTTCATTCTCGACGGCCTCAAGAAGCAGACCTCACACGCGCCGGCAGCAAACACCAACGTGGTACTGAAGCAGGAGGGCGAAGAAGCCAAGTCAGTCGGTAAGTTCTTTGGCGATGCGTACGCGAGCATGCAGAACGCTGGCTTTTCGGCGCAGAGCAAGGTGAATCGATATGACCGATTGGGGCAGTTGCTTGATGGGGTGAATACGGGCAAGTTCACCAGTGCTGGCCTAGAGGTGGCAAAAGCGGCTAATGCGCTTGGCTTCACGCTCGATCCGAACATGGCTAACAAGGAGGCGGCGCAGGCCCTCTCAAGTGAGATCGCGCTTGAACTGCGCAATCCTGCGGGAGGAGCAGGTATGCCAGGCGCTTTGTCTGATACCGACCGACAGTTCTTGGTGAGCATGGTCCCGGGTTTGGCATCAACCCCTGAGGGTCGGACGCTGATGCTTGAGACCTCAAAGAAGATTGCAAAGCGAGATATGGACGTTGCACGCATGGCGCGCGAGTACCGCAAGAGAAACGGCTCCATTGACGAGGGCTTTTACGACGAACTTGCAAGGTTCTCGACGGCAAATCCCTTGTTTTCGCAGCAGCGCGCGCCCGCGCAATCCTCCAATGGCTTCAGCATTCAACGCAAGAGGTGACTCATGGCCAAGTATGAAGTGACAAGCCCCGACGGGGCGGTGTATGAGGTCGAAGCACCGGACGCAGCGAGCGAGGCGGAAGTTCTTGCATACGCCCAGGCAAACATGGGACAAAGCAAGACGGCCGGCTATGACAGCGGGCGCAAAGAGGGGAACCCAATCGTTCGTGGATTGACCAATGTCTTTCAGGGCCCGACGTTCGGGTTCGGAGACGAAATCATCGGCGGTGTCGGTGGCGCGCTCAAGACGCTGACCAATGGAAAGCCATTCAGCGAAAACTACCAAGCGACCCGGGACTATGCGCGCGGGGTGCAGGATCAGTACCGAGAGGACTTTCCGATTGGGTCTGTCGCTACCCAGTTCATGGGTGCAGCCCCAACGCTGGTGTTGAACCCCTTGGGTGCGGGGGTCAACCGTGCGATTGCCACAGCGTCGCCGAAAGCAGCAGCCTGGTTGAACCCTGCCACGAAGCTGACCGGCGTGGGTGCCAATACGGCCCGAGCGGCTACGTCGGGCGCGGGATACGGTGCTGTGAGCGGAGCAGGTGACTCGACGGCTGAGAACTTTTCTGGCGTGCTCGGTGATGCTGCGAAGGGCGCTGCAACCGGTGCGGTGACGGCAGGCGCTCTTCAGCCCGTGCAGATGGGTGTGGGTGCGGTAGGGCGCAACGTGGCGCAGAGGGTCTCGGACGGTTCGGCCAATACCTACGCACAGCAGAAAGTGGCGCAGTCGCTGGTGAGAGATGGTCGTGGTTCGGTGGTGGAATCGGGTGCAGTCAATCCGATTGGCCAGGTGGATGCACGTTTTCGCAAGATGGGGCCGGAAAGCACCGTCGCAGATGCGGGTGGAGAGAACACGCGGCAGCTTCTCGACACGCTCGCAACCTTGCCAGGCAGAACCAAGGACCGGGCGCAGACGCTCATTCGAGACCGGCAGTCCGGGAGGGCCGGACGCTTGGTGGGGGCTGCAGATGATGCGTTGGGCACACGAGGCGCAGGCTTTCAGCAGACCATCGAGGCACTGGACAGCGCACGCCGCCAAGCTGCAGCGCCCTACTACAGCCGGCTCGAAGGACTCAATGCGCAGGTAGATGACGATGTCATGTCGTTGCTGGGAAAAACCATGGGCATTCATGGGGAGGCTCAGAAGCTCTATCGGCTGCAGACCGGCGAAGACCTCCCCCTCGGCGCCCTGAAGAAGGGTGACTCTGTCCCATTTGCCATGCTGGACACGCTCAAGCAGTCGCTCTACGACGCTGCCGAGAACGCAAAGCGTCAAGGGAACAACAAGATGGCCCGCGCCATTGATGACGCACGTGTGCAGTTGACCGGCAAGCTCGACAGCATCGCGCCCAAGGTGGATGGTCAGTCGGTCTACAAGCTCGCTCGGGACGCTTACGCCGGGCCCTCCCAGTTGATTGAAGCGGCCGAGATGGGCAGGACCGCCATGAAGGCCGACACGTTTGATGTGTCTTCTGCTGTTCGCTCCATGACCCAGTCCGAGGCAGAGGCGTTCCGAGTCGGCGCCTTGCAGGCCCTGCGCGAGAAATCTGGCACCCAGTCCGGCCAGACATCCCTGCTGAAGATGTGGATGGAACCCTCCACGCGCGACCGCTTGAAAGCAATCTTCGGGAAGGACTATCGCGAGTTCTCTGCGGCCGTGGCTAAGGAAGCGCGCCTCAAGGGCCTGGAGGGCGTCGGTCGTGGCTCTCAAACTGCATCGCGCATGTATGGCGCTGGAGACCTTGATGTTGCGCCGCTGCTCGACACCGCCACTTTTGCGACCAGTGCGGCGCATGGCAACGCTCCTGGAATGCTGACGGGCGCCGCAAACCTCTGGAACAGGGTTAAGACTCCTGAGGCTGTGCGTGACAGCATGGGGCGCATCCTGATGTCCCAAGGGCAGGAAGGGGCCGCCAACCTTCAATCGCTTCGCGGTCTGCTGGGGCGGTTGAATGAGGAGAGCGCATCGCGTGCGGAGCGGTCTGGCGCGCTGTACGGGCTAGGTGCAGGGCTCCTCGGGAACGACAAGCCCATGGGTGGCCTTCTTGGTCAGTGAAACGGAGCAATGCGCAACCCATGAAAGCCCCTAAAGCTAAGCAAGTCTCGACAACCACCCCGGCGCTCGCGGCTAAACCGGAGGCACCTAAGAGCAGGCGCTTGGAGATGGTGATACCGAAAGGCCAAACACTAGATCGAGCCAATGCGGACCTCGCTACGCAAGGGCTGGTTACCAACGCCGGTTTGGTGACGACGTTCTCGCGATGGGAGCTGAGCGAGTTGTCTCTTACGGACATAGTCGCCAGCTTGAAGGAGAGCGGGATGGCGGTGAACAACGGAGACCTGAAGGGCGCAGAGCAGATGCTCAACGCTCAGGCGGTTTCTCTCAACTCCATCTTCGCCGAGTTGGCCCGAAGATGTGCCCTGAACTTGGGGGAGCACATGGATGCCATGGAGCGATACATGCGCCTTGCACTGAAGGCTCAGGGCCAGTGTCGTGCCACGCTCGAAACGCTTGCCGCAATCAAGAACCCGCCCGTGGTCTTCGCTCGCCAAGCCAACATCTCCAACGGCCCGCAGCAGGTCAACAACGGTCTCTTGGCCGATTCCCGGAGCAATACGCGCGCGCCCGCGCAGGCGTGCGGAGAAATCGAAAACCCGCAAACCAAACTTTTAGAAGGGACGCAGCATGGCGGGCCGGATCTGGACAGAGGAGCAGCGGGAGCGGCAGCGAGAGGCCATCAAACGCTGGAGACCGTGGGAGCAGTCCACCGGCCCGAGCAGCGCAGAAGGAAAAGCCCGGGTTAGCCGCAACGGCTGGAAGGGCGGGACTAGGCCCTTGTTGCGTGGACTATCCAGGGCATTGAAGGAACAAGTTCGATGTCTCGGAGATGCGCAACCTTGACTCCAAGATTCGACGGACTACGGATATTCCACGAGGGTGTGGGTATCGGCGAAGCCAGGTGGCATTTGGCCTCCTTGTTCGCTGAAGATGTCTCTAATCTGCTCTTTGTAAATTGCTCGCTGCAACAAGCACTTCTCGATTCTTTGCCCCATCAACTCGACATTCCGCGCAGCGGCCAAGCGAGTAATGACGTCGCCCGCCAAGTCATGGAGTTGGTATGAACCGTCGGGAGAGTCCCCGGCAGCACCACTTGCTTGGGCGAGTCGAAACGCCTTGTCCTGTTCGCTGATCTGCTGGACAAAATACAGTCGATGCTCTCGATGCATCTCAGCCTCTTGTGCTGCAGCTTCCACCAAACTGGAAAGCGCGGCAAGTTTGGCGGTTTCGCCGGCAGCGGTTGCCTGCGCTGCCAAGACAAGCCTCGTCTCAGCCAGCTCCTCTCGCTGCATTCGGATCGACATTGCCAGTAACGACAACGCGGCCAGTGCCACAAGGGGGTTGAGCACACCACCCACATAGTCGCCGAACTCACCCCATTTGCTTGAACTAGAAGCGATTGGCTCACGCCAGAAGCTGGCGATGAAGGAGCCAACCACAACGACTACAAGTGACAACACAACAGCAACAACTAGGGCCTCAATCCGAACGCGCATCTTCATTCAACCTCTGACAGGCACTGATCTTTGCTTTTATAGAACGCAAGCTACTTCGGCCGAGAACGGCCCTTGATCGCTGCATACTGATTTTCTTCCAAGAGAGCTTGATACTTTGGCACAAGCGGCACACTCGGGGTGGTAGGGTTCACCAAGCGTGCATCGTCCTTGCGAAGAGCTTGCGACCAGCCTCGTTCAAAGTGGTTGTGCTCGGGGGTGTTGACTGGGTATGGATTGCAATACACGCCGCGCTTCTCATAGTAGGAATGCGCGCCTTCCTGGCTTATGAGGGTGTCTTTGTCGATCGCCATGGCTACCTCCGTCTAGTCGCCCGCTCTAACGGTGCCTGCTCGCGTAACCGCCATCACCATTCTTCTTTAGGCATGCCCAGGAGATGACGGAGCCCGGCCGCCGCGCAGCGTGCATGTTGTAGACGGCAGTTGCAGAAGATCGGCATTCGTCCAGGCTCGAAAAGTCGCCAGCGATCTCCCATCGCGGCTGCCCCTTTTCGTGATAGCCGACCTCATACGCATATCGACTACCGAGGAACGGAACTCCGTCACACCCAGATAGGAGGATGGGCAAAAGCACCATTGCCGCGCTCTGCCAGGATCGTGAGAATGATTTGTTCACGAGCGGAGTGTATGTGTGAGATGCACTCGCGTGGCAAGAAGAATTTGAAGCGCAGTGCACTCGTCGCGTTTGCATCGTTGGCGACCAACTGAATCGTTTGGGTGACAACCCCAATCGACAAACCATGGCATTTGCGGCAATGTACTTGTCCTCATTCAAGGACGTTCTGTGACTACTCAAAAGAAATCTGAAAGCAACTCGACCGCAGGCGACAAAGCAAAAGTCTCTGAGAAAAAATCTGGACAAGGCAGCGGCAAGCCAACTCGCACCAACGACGGAGCGCAATGGCTGCGCGAAAGCAAGGGCAAGTTCGGGCCAAGTTCACCAGGGACTGGCGGAACGGGTTTGAAAGCTAAGAGTGGAAAGGATGACCAATGACTATGGCCAACACAAATGCGCCGTCACCTGCACCACCTGCACCATCTCCCGCACCGTCGCCACCGGCGGGCCCAAGCCCGAACAATTCACCGGGGCGTCCTGGCACGGGAGGCACAGGCTTGAAATCTCCATTCAGGAAATAGGTGTGACAGAAGCCCAGCAAGACGACGCACGCAAGCAGAGCGACGTTGCTACAAAGGTGGAGGTTCTGGGCGGCACGATGCCGATTGAGCGCGTGCGCGAGGCGGCTGACTACTACAGCTCAACAGCCAGTACGGTGACGAGGCAACTGGCACTTGCCGGCATAGGCGTCGTGTGGATTGTTCGTATCGGGGGAGAAGATGCTGGGGGAGTGCGGTGGGACGACGGTCTGTTATGGCCCTTATTCCTGTTCGTCTTTGCCTTGTTGTTGGATCTACTTCACTACGTACATGCGACCTATCGGTGGGATAAATTCCATGACGAGTGTGAACAAGACAAGCATGGGAAACATGACGCGATCTCTGCACCGCCGTCGATTAACAGCCCAAACAAAAGGTACTTTTATTTGAAGGTAGCACTGTGTTCTCTGGGCTTTTCCTTGCTGCTATTTCACATCGGCTCAAACCTCTATGTGGAAGGAGCGGGTAGAACTCCGCAGGTCAATGCAGGCCCTCAGGCCAAACCAGATCCGCCAAAGTAGAAGAGGGCATTCCACGGCACTCGCCTAAGTCATGCCTCTTATTCAATGAACGGGTTTGTGTCGGCGAAGCCGCCAGAGTCTTCGTGCTGCTTCAACGCCTTGGCAGCATCCTCAAACGACACGCGGATCGTCCCGAGGAGGTCCAGCCCAAGATCCGGTGCGGGGTAGACGCCGACCTGCACACCATGCGGATTTCTTCCCACCGAGACAAGCACGTTTTCCACGGTCACCCAGGCTGCTGAGTGCCCGCCGGTGAGAAGGGTGTATTCGGTGCTTGAGTCTGCGCGCAAGACCAACGGCTGCAACATGAACAACATGTCCGCTTGCATGCTTTCTTTGTCGGCGTAGCCATGGAGGCGGGCGGAGAGTTCTAGGGCCTGGTCATCGTCAAGCTCGACGCCTTGAGTTTTGAGGTAGGCCTGTGCGACGCGCGCGGCCTCGGCCGATTGTGGAATGCGCATGTCCATGATTGTTCTTTTCGCGCACTACGGCGCACCTAGAACGGCGCCGGTGACATGACCACTTCAACGGGCCCAGGGCCCCAGTACACCAGTTTTCCGGTGCCAACTGCTGTGACCTTCCAAACCTCGCCGGCCTGCTCGACCATGTAGTCCGCTGGCAGGCCTGGCAGCAGCTCTTCCGTGCGAGACGGAAAGTCTTGCTCGCTTGGCCGCCGTAGCAAAGTAGGATGGTCTGCCATGGCCCGATCGTAGGGGTATGCTGGCGGAATGTGCAACCTGTACGGATCTACGAAGCTGGCCGGGGTGCGCAAGCACTGGCGGCCGAAGAATGACTTGGCTTGGGAAGGCGGCATCGTGGCGCCGCGCAAGCCAGGGGTGTACATCCGGCGCGCGCGCGATGAGGTGGGCTACGAGCGCGAGTTGGTGGTTGGGCGCTGGGGCCTGGTGCCGTGGTTCTCCAAGACCGCCGACATCAAGTACGCCACGAACAATGCACGCTCGGAAGAGTTGGCCAGCAAAGCCAGCTTCAAGCTGCCGTGGGCGCGCGGGCAACGCTGCATCATCCCGGCTGACTGGTTCGACGAACCGAATTGGGAGTCTGGGAAAAACGTATGGTGGCGCTTCAAGCGCGCGGACGGGGAGCCCTGGGGCTTGGCAGGGCTGTGGAACACCTGGACCGACAAGGCGTCGGGCGAGATCATCGAGAGTTACACCATGCTCACGATCCATGCGAACAGCCACCCGCTCATGAGCAGGATGCACCGGCCCGACCTTGATACGGAAACAAAGCAGCCGCTGCCGTTCGAGAAACAGGACAAGCGCAGCGTGATCCCGATCGAGCAGGCAGACGTGGACCAATGGCTTGCGGGCACTCTGCAGGAGGCCCAGGAGCTGCTCAGGCTGGCGCCGGTTGAGACGTTTGATGCTGGCCCCTCCTCGACACCGGCCGCGCCGACCTTGCTCTGATCAGCCGCGTGATCTGCTGCCTGGCTTGATCCAGCCTTTGCCCACCGGGTTTTCATCCGGGTTTGCAGGCACCCGATTCATCGCCTTCCAGGCTTGCAAGTCGAAGGGTGGCAACGGCTGGCCGTCCTTACGGCGAGGCCGCACAAGCCAAGCCTGCTCAATCTCCTCGACGCCTTGTGCCGTGGTGCGCAATTGCGTGCCGAGCCAGACCTCACCATCGAGCGGCAGATGGGTGATCTTCGGATCGATCAAGATCATCACAGGGCGCTGCATCAACCCGGCAGGCTGGTACAGGGTTGCCACCCGTGCCGTTCGCGTCAGAGACGTGCGCCCAGGCCTCCAGATCGCCATGGTGATCCTGCCGAACTCAGGCGCCGGCCATTCCTCGGGGCGGAGGCGCTGTTGATTGCGACGAAGAGAGATGACTTCATAAAACACTGTACTAATATACAGTCATTGGCCGTGACTTCAGGCTCTTTACCGACGCGCGGTTGACGCGTCCCAACCCGCCCACGAAGACGTATGAGCGACGAAATTCTGACCCTAGATGACATTGCCCACATGTACAAGGTGACGCGCGAGCGTGCTCGGGACACCATCGTGAAACAGCCTGGCTTCCCGCCCATCGCCCCGGGATCTACTTGGCGTTTGCCCCGGTGGGTGGGCGTTGAAGTACGGGCCTACATTCGGCGAGAGTACGCCGAGATCCAGACGAAGCGCCCCCCGAATTTGATTGCAAAGAGCGACGCGTGAGGACTCGTGAGGACGCGTCATCCGAGGATGTGAGGACGTGTGCGGGGTAGGGGCGAAAAAAAGCCCGCTCGGGGCGGGCTGGTGGGGGCGAAGACCACTTAGTCGGGCACGGTTTTTGGTCGGCGTTTGCGTGCCGGCTTACTTTTAGCGGCAGAAGGCTCTACTGTCCTTGTGCCCGGCACAGGCGCATCCTGACGGATCGAGACGTAGTTCTCAAGATCATCAACAGCCTCGATGTACTTTGCTCGAACTTCAAAATGCAACTTGTGAGTCGAGCCGGCGAGTTCGACGATGACGTTCTTCACGCCAAAGCTCGCGATGCGAAATGGCTTAATGTTGACAATGATGTTGGCTGACGTCCCCGACTGGAGGTTCAATCGGTGCTCAATAGCCTGCCCACCTTCCAGCCCGAAACGAACGGAGGTCTCGCCGACAATCCCGCCAATGGTCAGCAGTAGAGACACGCCATCGAAGCCAATGGGCGTCTCCTTTGTAGGCTTGGGCGCATTCTTTGGGATCGTGAGGACGACGACGCTGTCTGAGTACAAGCCGATTGCGAGAACTTTTCCGCTTTGCTCCATGCGAAACTCGTCTGCAACGAGCATCTTGACGTAGGGCCCAGGCTTGACAGACAGCACTTCGGCTTTACCCACGGCTGGCTCCCTCGTTGTTTGCATCTTCAAAATACGGCTTCATCAACATCGCAGCTTCAGTGCCAGTCGCCCAAAGTCCCGGCGCAGGCAGATCACTTTGCAGCTGGTCAACAACCGTGGTCGTTGATGCCGTGGACGCCTGATGAAATCGAGGTTCATCGTCCATGACGATATTTCCATGTCGACCCCCATGCCGCTGCTCGGAACTCAGCAAGAGTTCAAGCGCCGTGACGACTACCTTGTTCAAGTTCATACCCTTCCGGTGGCCATAAAGCACAGCTCGACGATGCAACAGTTCTCCCACTCGCACATTGAAAAGTCCGCTCAGAGGTTTGTTGGCATCCTTGCCAGAGGCTTCGCACTGGGCTAGATAGTCAACAACTGCCTCTTCAAAAGCCGCCTTCAGCTCTGCCAGTGTCTGGCCCTCATAGTTGACCAAGTCGTTAATAAGCAGGACCTTCCCAAACAGGATGCCTTCCTCGAGATCGAACTCGATTGATCCAGTGAAACCTTTGTGCTCTAGCGTGTTCATGGTGCGCCTCCGTTTGTGGGCGTTCTTTCTAAAAATCCGTTGTTGCGCAGAAAATCCACAAGCTGCCTGATGGCATAGCGTTTCATTTCGGGTTGCGGATGTGGCTTGTGCAAGTTGATGGATAGGCCGTAGGCCGGGTGCAAAAACCTTCGTCGCGAACCGTCGTTGTTCTGTGCTTCAAAACCTAAGCTGGCGAGCGCGCCGGCGACCTCATCCCAGCGCAAGTCTGCCGGGGTGGGCTCTCGCTGCATCTTGGCTAAGGTCTTGTTGTTTTGAGTCATGAATAGTAGCGTCATACCGGCGCGCGCTGTAACCGTCTGGCAGTTACACGGGGCCTTTGAATGGTTTTTTGCGCGAAACGCAGCCTCTACCCCCCCCCACGCATCACGATTCTTACCGACTTTGGGTCAGCGCCGGTCAACGAGTTTAGGAACTATTTCACCGCCCCCTACACTCCCAAGGGGGCACAGCCTGCATAGACCACAACCCTCGCCCAGCCTCCCGCGCCTGCTGCTCGATCTGGGCAAGATGCTCGTACCCTTTGCCGTACTTCACGTAGTACCAGGCTAAGCCAGCTCGGATCTGCTCCTGGCCAACGTCCTTGCCTTGGCACTCCACGTCGGCAATGGTCCGCCTGTACCGGTCGGAGCCCTTTGGCGTGATCGTGGCGGCCTGCTGGAAGCACAGTGAGGCCAAGTGCTGCCGAGACACGTTCTCGAAGTCCTGGGCCTTCTCAGGAGCGTCTATGGCGCTGATTCGGATGGTGATCTGCTCGTAGGCATCAGGTTCACCGCAGCGGGCTTTGACGGTGTCGCCATCTGAGATTGCGACTACTAGACAGAGGAGGGCGGGGGTCAAGTGTTCATGCGGGAGCGATCCCGAGCCGCCTTGACTATTTGAGCTGCCTTTTCAGCGAACTTCTTCGCGACTTCCGACTTGTTCGGAGATGCGCCGAAGGCTGCCACAAATGCCCACCAAATGAGTACCAGGCCAAATATCCATCCCGCAGCGTTTCTGACGAGCGCTCCAAGCGTGAGTTGGGCGAACGGTGTTTCGCTAACACTTTGGATATTGCCAATGAGGATGAGGGCTCCAAAGACCATCGCCAACCCGCATGCAATGCGCGCACAACGAATGCCGAACCGTTCAATTTTGTAAGTCATCGCCCGCATGCGGGCCTCTGCAAGCTTTTCGGCCTCCTGCTCAACGGCGAAGCCGAAGCTGTAGTCATGTTCATTGTCCACGCCTCACCCCCCTCAGATATGCCCGCCAGCATGTCGCTGGCAAGTCGGCAAACTTTGATTCTTCCTCACTGTGCGCACATCAGTACGCGGCATCCGTCACGAATCTAGCCATTTGAGCCAAGCCAGCGGCGCACTTCGTCAATCCTCCATGCCGTGACTCGGGGGCCGAGCTTGGTGGGTTTGGGAAAGTCGCCCTTCTGCACCCAGCGCCAGAGAGTCGCGGACGAGAAGGGAAGGATCGCGAGAAGTCCGGCTTGTCTGATGTAGCCGACTTGCGGCATGTCTTTGCGAAGCGCTTCCAGTTTCTGGATGGGCGAGAGAGGATCAACCGGGGGTGGGGTAGGACCGCCCGCGAAGATGGCTTGCTTCAGTCGTTTTTGCATCGTTGAGACTCCTTGAGTTGATGTGGAGCGGAGTCTCTTTGGAATAAAGGGATTGGGGCATAGACGAGCCAAGCACGTACATGTATGCGCCCGGCACATCTATCTATCTGCCCAGCACGTCGATGTTTAAGGGGCTATTTCTGAGTCCGTTTGTTCTTCTTCACCACCGTGAAGCCGCGCTCGAGAAACCATCTATAAACGGTCGGTATGTCATAAGGAGTCCCCGCATCGTCCTTGGGCAGCTGATTCACCACCTCCACGGCCGCCGCCTTCTTAGTTGGGAACGGCTGGGACTTGGCGATCTCGATTGCTCGATCAAGGAGCGCCGCACGATTTTGATGACGCTTGTCAGCCGCATGCTTGGCTTTCTCGGAGCGTTCTGTGGCCTCCTGTTGCAGGGCGCGACCGATTTGGAGCCCGCGCATCGCCTCTAGCGCGAGCGAACCCGCTCGTTCGTGGCAGGTCATCAGGAAAAGAGGCGTGCCGTCAGCTTGCGGCCTCTGCCGACAGCTCTCTAAGACAGAGGTACAAGACCTAAGTTGGAGCAGTGCAAAAACGGCATAGCGCTCCCAGCGCACGGGTTTCGGGCGTATGGCATCCCAATCTAGTTCCGGCTCAACTGCAGCAAACTGGCCAACGCGACCTGGGTTGTCGAGCATGAACGAGAAGCTCGATCCCTCTGACTTCTCGGGCATAGACGTCTCGTATTGGAGAACATCCGTTGTGCCCGGGGATCGCCCATAGACTGCCCTGTCGACTAGCTCGGCAACTGCATTGACCCATGCGCTGTCGCGCCGAGACAGAAGCGTTTTGACCTCAGTGTGTATCTGAGTGAGCCACCCGTCGAACTCCAACCCAATGGGCAGGGCGAGCGGGTCAGGTGAAGGGAAGGGCTTGTGGTCCGAGGTCGACGAGATCTGAAACTGCATTGGTGGCGTTGTCGTGCAACTGCAACAGGCCAAGCCGCTCAGATCATCTCGCTAGGTATCACACGGGATGGCGCCTAGGATGGTGCTTTTATTCTGAGACCCCGCTGAAAGCCGCATAAACACAAGGGGTCTGGCGGAGACTGTGGCCTTCGACTTCCGCGTGCAGGACGTGGTGGAACTCGGTCGCTACCCGCACCACCTGCAACCGTCCCCCGACGAAGCCGCCATCGTGCGCGCCGCCATGCAGGCCACTGGCGTGGCCGACATGGCCGGGCGCAGCGTGAGCAGCCTGAGCGGCGGCGAACGCGCGCGCGCCCAGCTGGCGCGCGTGATGGCGCAGATCTGGACCCCGCTCGCCGATGGCGCACCGCGCTGGCTGCTGCTCGACGAACCCACGGCCGCGCTCGACCTGCGCCACCAGCACGAGACCCTGGGCACCGTGCAGCGCTGGGCGCGCGAGCAGGGCGTGGGTGTGCTCGCCGTGCTGCACGACCCCAACCTCGCCCTGCGCTACGCCGACCGCGTGTGGGTGCTCGACGGCGGCGTGTTGCAGGCCAGCGGACCGCCGGCGCGCGTGCTGCGGCGCGTGTGGCAGGTGCAGGCCAGCACCGTGCGCGCGGCCGACGGCGTGCCGCAGTTGCTCATCGCGGCCGGCGCGCCGCCTTTGCCCGGGAGGGACCGCCCATGACACAGACCCCGCCATCGATCCTGCTCACGCGCCACGACAGCGCGGCCGCGCGCGAGATCGCCATCGAACACGGTGTGCTGACCCGCCAGGTGGCCGGCCTGCAGCGCCGCGTGGGCGAGCAGCTGCGCGCCCATGCCTTGCGCGTGTCGGCGCTGGAAGACGAGGTGCTGCACCTGCGCGCGCAGCTCATCGTCTCGCGCACCAGCCTGCTCTGGGGGCTGGGCGTGGCCGGCGTCATGAAGCCGCTGGTGCGCCGTGCCCGCTCGCCGGCCGGGCGCGCCGAAGCCCTCGCGATGGCTGAGGCCAGCAGCGTGATCTGCCAGACCGGCTGCGTGGGCCACGCCCACCCCTGGCTGGAGGCCGACGGCCAGTGCCGCCGCACCGGCCAGGCCTGCGAGCTCTACGCAGGCCACGCCAGCGAGGCCGCCGAATAGCGCCAGACCCTGCAGGGATTGCGCCCACCCTGCCGAAGTTGCGCTGAAGTTGGACCGGACCCCCCGCAGGGCATTGGCCGCGTCGCACGGCTGAAATATCGTCGCTTCCCACACGGGCCCGCCGGGCTTTCGACAAGGAGCAACGCTTTGAATCCGAACCGCCGTTCTTTCACGGGCTCGATGGCCTGCGGCCTGCTGGCCGCGCCGCTCGCCAGCCTGACCTCCCTGGCGCGCGCCCAGGGCAACGACATCGTCATCGGCAGCATCCAGGACATGTCGGGTCCCCTGCAGCCCTTCGGCCGTGGCAAGAGCAACGTGCTCAAGTTCGGTGTGGCCCAGATCAACGCCGCAGGCGGCCTGCTCGGGCGCAAGCTGCGCATCGTCGAGTACGACACCCAGTCCAACAACCAGCTCTACGCCCAGTTCGGCCAGCAGCTCGCGCTGCGCGACAAGGCCGTGGTCGCCTTCGGCGGCGTGACCAGCGCGGCGCGCGAAGTGGTGCGCCCGGTGCTGCGCCGCGCCAACGTGCCCTACTTCTACAACATGCCCTACGAAGGCGGCGTCTGCGACCGCAACACGGTGCTCACCGGCGTCACGCCCAGCCATGCGCTGCGCACCATCGTGCCGCACCTCATCAAGCACCACGGCAAGAAGCTCTACGTGCTCGGCGCCGACTACAACTTCGGCCAGCTCTCGGCCAAGTGGATCCGCCGGCTCGCGGCCGAGCACGGCGGCGAGGTGGTGGGGGTCGAACTCTTTCCGATGGACGCGGCCAACTTCAACGCCACCATCGCCAAGATCCAGGCCGCCGCGCCCCACGCGATCATCAACAGCTTCGTCGGCCCGGCGCACGGCAGCTTCTACGGCCAGTGGGCGGCCTCGGGCATGAAGGGCAAGGTGGCCCTGGCCTCGCAGACCTTCGGCGACGTGGGCGAGCACCTGCTGATGCCCAAGGAGATCACCAACGGCGTGATCGTCTGCACCAACTACTTCGAGGAGCTGGACCTGCCCTCGAACAAGGCCTTCATCAAGGCCTACCGCGACGCCGGCAACAAGGACTACGTGAGCAACACCACGATGAACGAGTACGTGGCACTGCGCCTGTGGGCCGCTGCGGTGGCCAAGGCCGGCAGCCTGGACCGCAACGCCGTGTTGAAGGCGCTGGAGTCGGGCCTGTCGATCGACGCGCCGCACGGCAAGGTGTCGCTGGACGCAGCCACCCACCACTGCAGCTACGACATGTACCTGGCCGAGGTGCGCGACGGCGGCTACCGCGTGCTGGAGAAGGCCAGTGCCGTGACCGCGATCGACATGGTGGGCCAGTGCGACCTCGTGAAGAACCCCGCGACCAACCAGCAGTTCGAGCCCAAGATCTGAGCACCGCATGGAGCACCTCGTCCTGTCCTTCCACCTGCTGTACGCCATCGCCCTGCTGGTGCTCACCAGCCTGGGCCTGGCCATCGTCTTCGGGATGATGCGCGTGGTGAACTTCGCACACGGCGAGTTCCTCATGATCGGCGGCTACACCCTGGTGCTCTGCGTCCAGGCCGGGTTCAACATCTGGCTCGCGATGTTCGTGATCGCGCCGCTGGTGGTGGGGCTGGTGGGCTACGCGCTGGAACGGCTCATCATCCGCCACCTGTACGGCCGCATGCTCGACACCATTCTCGCCACCTGGGGCGTGAGCCTGGCGCTCATCGGCCTGGCGACCTGGGCCTTCGGCTTCCAGCAGCGCGGCGTGGTCTCGCCCCTGGGCAGCTTCACGCTCGGCGGTCACCGCGACTCCTGGTACAGCGTGCTCATCATCGGGGTGGCGATCGTGCTGGTCGCGGCCACCTGGTGGGTGCTGCGGCGCACGCGCATCGGCCTGCTGGCGCGCGGCACCATGCAGAGCGCTCCCATGGCCGAGGCGCTGGGCATGAACACCTCGCGCGTGTACGCCTGGACCTTCGCGGCCGGCGCGGCCGTCAGCGGCCTGGCCGGCGCGGTGATGGCGCCGCTCACCGGCGCCGTGCCCACCATCGGCACCGCCTACGTCACGCGGGCCTTCATCACCGTGATCACCGGCGGCGCCAATGCCATCACCGGCACGGTGGTGGCCAGCACCCTGTTCGGCACGCTCAGCGAGGCCGTGACGCGCTGGGCCACCCCGGTGGCTGGCCACGTGGCGCTGCTGGTGGCGGCCATCGTGCTGCTGCGGCTCATGCCCTCGGGCATCACCGGCCGCTTCTTCCGGAGGTCGCTGTGAACGCGGGGCTGCGCAAGGTCCAGCCGCTGCTGTGGGTCGGCGGCCTGGTGGTGTTGTTCGGCGTGGCCGGGGTGGTCGAACTGGCCACGCTGGTGAGCCTGAATGTCTATGTGATCCTCTCCATCCTGGCGCTGAGCATGGCGCTGGTGTGGGGCGTGGCCGGCATCTTCAGCTTCGGCCAGTCGGTGTTCTTCGGCCTGGGTGCCTACGCCTACGCGGTGCTCGCGCTGGGCGGCCACGGCAGCGCCGTGACATTGGCGGCGTCGGTCGCCGTGCCCTGCGTGGGCGCGGCGCTGATGGGCTACTTCCTGTTCTACGGCCGCATCAGCGACGTCTACCTGGGCGTGATCACGCTCACCGCGTCCCTGATCCTGTTCCACCTGGTCAACACCGTCTCGGGCGCAGACTTCCGCCTGGGCGGTGTGGCGCTGGGTGGCTACAACGGCATTCCCGGCGTGCCGCCACCCGCTTTGCCCGGCGGGCAGGAGCTGGACTTCGTGCAGCTCTACCTGCTCTCGGCCGGCGTGCTGGTGCTGGTGTACGCGGGCCTGCGCTGGCTGGTGCGCTCGCGCTTCGGCCAGGCGGTGGCGGCCGTGCGCGAGCATGAGCTGCGCGCCGAGCTGCTGGGCTACGACGCGCGCGCCTACAAGCTGGGGGTGTTCGTCATCGGTGCCGGCATCGCCGGGCTGGCCGGGGCCCTGCACGCGGCCTGGGGCGGCTTTGTCGGACCCGACGTGTTCGGCATCGGTTTCGCCGCGCAGATCATCATCTGGGCCCAGGTCGGCGGCGTGGGCCTGCTGGCCGGGCCGGTGGTGGGCTGTGTGCTGATCCAGTGGCTCACCACCTGGCTGGGCCAGACCCGGCTGGCCGACACCAACCTGGTGCTGGGCGTGATCTTCGTGCTGTGCGTGCTGCTGCTGCCCGCCGGCCTGCTGCCCTGGCTGCGCGAGCGCCTGCGGCGCGACCCCGGGAGCGCGGCATGAACGCGGTGCAAGTCCCGCCGGTGTGGGCCGTGGACACCGAAGGCCTCACGGTGCGCTTTGGCGGCGTGGTGGCGGTGGACCGGGTGAACCTGCAGGTGGCGC
>SXGT01124528.1_pt1 | contig 31180 bp, 31 predicted proteins | sample 3176221 | NCBI WGS metagenome assembly SXGT01 (sample SAMN11356862, study PRJNA531348) | freshwater metagenome | isolation source: freshwater sample F1-120 | place: China: Fuxian Lake, Yuxi | collected 2017-12-25
GCCGGCCAGGAGCGCCTGGCGCGCGAGCTCGTCGAGGCTGTCGGCGAAGCGCCGCTCGGCCAGCGAGCGCGCGTCGTGGGCGTGGGCGCGCTCGCGCTGGGCGATCCCACGCTGGCGGTTCGACTCGTCGCGCTCCTGCGCGATGCCGCGCACCGCGACGGCGCCGATCACCGCGACGGCGACGAGCGCGACGGCCGCGGTGACGACGAAGGCGCGGTGACGCGCGACCCACCGGCGGACCAGCTGCCAGCTGGTGTAGCGGTGCGCGCCGACGATCTGTCCGGCCTGGAAACGGCGCAGGTCCTGGGCCAGCTCACCGGCGCTGGGGTACCGCGCCGCCGGATCCCGCGCCATCGCCTTGTCGACGATGGCCAGGAGCTCGGCGGGCAGATCCGGCGCCAGCTCGGCCAGCGCGCGCGGCGGGCGACTCGCGACCGCGGCGATCAGCTCGCCCACGGTCTCGGCCTCGACGTACGGTCGCACGCCCCCGAGCGCGTTGTAGAGGATGGCGCCGATCGCGTAGACATCGGCCCGCTCGTCGAGCTTCTCGCCGAGCGCCTGCTCCGGCGCCATGTACGCCGGCGTGCCGATGATGGCACCGGCGAGGGTCTCGTCCTGTTCGGGCGGCAGCGTGCCCGCTGTCGGCAGCGCCTCCAGCTCCTCGCCGGTGGCGACGTTCTTGGCCAGCCCCCAGTCGATCACCACCGTCTCTCCGTATCCGCCGACCAGCACGGTGGCCGGCTTGAGGTCGCGGTGGATCACGTGCTCGGCGTGCGCGTACGCCAGTGCGTCCGCGACGTCGATGACGTGGGCGAGCAGCGCGACCCGCTGCTCGGCGGTCGACGCCTCCTGGATCAGCGCATCGAGCGTGCGTCCGTCGACGAGCTTCATGGCGATGAAGGGCTCGCCGCCGGGCCAGCGCCCTACCTCGTAGACCGGGACGATCGAAGGGTGCTGCAGGTTCGCGGTGACCAGCGCCTCGCGCGCGAAGCGCAAGATGATGTCGGCGCGCGGCCGCAGCACCTCCTTGATCGCGACGATCCGGCCGGTGCGTGGATCGCGGGCACGGAACACGCGGCCCAGGCCACCGCGCGCCAGCTCGTCGAGCAACTCGAACCGGCTGCGATCGACCAAGGTGAACCGCTCGACGGTGGCGCCACGCAACTCGTTGCCCACCGTCGAACGCCCGGCGCCGGAGCGGGTGCGCGAGTCTGACTCGACGCCGGGCGGCGGCATCGAGGGCGGCTTGGTCCGCGCCCGGCCGCCGTCGGGTGCGGCCAGGGTATCGGCGGCTGCGTCGGGCGCCGCGGGCGCCGCGGGCGCCGCGATCGTCGCGCCGAAGCCATCGGAGTCACCCGGCGGGCCTCCGGCGCGGCCTGACGTCATGCGCGCATCATAGCCGAGGTCGGCGCACTGCACTCCCGTGTAGCCTTCGCCCATGAACAAGCACCGCTTCGTCTGGCACGACCTCGGCACCAAGAACCTCGACGGCTCCAAGAAGTTCTACGGCGAGGTCTTCAACTGGACGTTCACCTCCAGCGCGAACGACCCGTACTCGCACATCACCGCCGGCGACGAGATGATCGGCGGTGTTCGCCAGATGGGCGCGAACGAGCCGCAGCCGCCCTGCTGGCTCGCCTATGTCGGCGTCGACGACGTCGCCGCGACGGTGGCGAGCATCGCCAGCGCCGGCGGCACGGTGCACATGCCGACGACCGTGATCGACAACGTCGGGACCTTCGCCGTCACCGCCGACCCGACCGGCGCCGTCTTCGCGCCCTGGAAGAGCGCGCGTCCGGACGAGGAGGTCGAGCGCCCGGGCATGCCGAAGCCGTTCACGTTCTGCTGGGACGAGCTGATGTCGACCGATCCGGCGGCCGCCGGCGCCTTCTACGAGAAGGTCTTCGGCTGGACGTCGCGTCCTGTCGACATGGGCGGTGGCATGACCTACACGCTGCTCGATCGTCCCGGCGTGAAGACCCCGAGGGGCGATCAGGCGTCCGCGGGCGGCATGATGAAGTCGCCGCCGGAGGTGCCGTACTCGTTCTGGCTCGCGTACGTCGGCGTCGACGACTGCGACAAGGTGACCGAACGCGCGCGCCGGCTCGGCGCCACGGTCACGGTGCCGCCGAAGGACATCTCGAACGTCGGCCGGTTCGCCTGCTGGCTCGATCCCCAGCAGGCCGCGATCGCGATCCTCCAGCCGCAGATGTGATCGAAGGTCACGACGCCGCGATCGTGATGCGCGCGTTGCGGCCGCTGTCGCGCGGATCGCCGGGCTCGATCTTCCAGTCCGAGAGGACCACGCGCAGGCCGGTCTGGGCCTCGATGCGGGCGACGATGTCGCGCTCCTCGGCCTGGTCGGGGAGCACCTGGCCGAGGCTGTGGTACCCGACCGGGATCCCGCCGAGGTACTCGAGCAGCTCGTAGGCGTCGCGCAGCTGGTGGTAGCCGTCGCGGCGGGGCGGATGCCAGCGCGGCGGCGCCAGCTCGAAGCCGCTGAACTCGAAGGCGGGCGACACGGTGCAGCCGACGAGGGTGTAGGCGCCGACCGAACGCGCGCGTTGCCACGCCCGCGCCGGCACGATCAGCTGCGGCCGATCGGGGCCCAGCGTCTGCGGGCGCTCGTCGTCGATCCACAGCTCGAGCGCCGCGCCCTGGTAGTAGTGCCAGATCTCGACGGCGTCGACGCGGTGCCAGCGGCTCTCCTCGCCGGCGCGCAAGAGGAAGTAGATGGCGGTGCCCGCGCCCCGGCCGCCCGAGGCCGGCGTGTCGCGCCAGGTCTCGCGGTAGTGCCCTCCCTCGGGATGGGGCTGGAGGCCGAGGCGCGCGATCAGCTCGTCGGCGGTGCTCATGACGACCGGTCGAGGGTACGCCAGGCCGCGGCCCTGGGGATCTCGCCGGGTTACGACGTCGGCGCGATTTCCTGAGCCGATCGGACGCCGGTTCTCGCGTCTGGGGCATGCGGCACCTCCATCTCCATCTGATGTTCCTGGTCATGCTCGGTCTGTCCCATCCGGCGTGGGCGCAGCAGCCCCTCGAGACCGTCCCCACCCCGTCGGCGACCATCAAGCGCCAGCCTCCCTACCTGGTCGGCGACACCGTCGAGGCGCACGGCAACTGGTGGGGACAGAGCAAGTGGTACGTGTCGGTGATCGTCGAGATCAAGGACGGCAAGTACCGCATCCACTACGGCGGCGGCCGCTACAACACCGACTGGATCGGCGAGGACCGGCTCCGCAACGAGCTCCGCGAGAAGGAGGAGCAGGCCGTCCGCGATCTGCAGGCGGCGTTCTGGAAGGAGTCGAAGCCCTTCGAGCCCGGCGTGGAGATGCTGGTCCGCCTGGTGATGAAGCCGGATGGCGGCGTGACCTGGACGATCAGCAACCGGCCCGACGACCTCAAGGCCGCGCTCGCGCAGCTCGCCGAGCTCGATCGCATCTGCAAGGCGCGCTACAGCGCGCTGCGCGACACCGAGACCACCTGGAAGGACGACTACACCAAGCTGCCGGCGACCTGGTGCAAGACCGCCGCCCAGCGCCAGGCGCTGGCGACGACCTACGCCACCGCCGCCACGTCCCAGCGCGTGGCCGAGCAGCGGAAGTGGCTGACCACCCTGGCCGAGCGGTACGCCGTCTCCGACGTGCACGTCGCCGCCGGCTCCTGGTACGCGGTCCTCTACCCGCGCGGCCACGACAAGGTGAAGGGCATCATCCGCACCGACGAGCTCGACGACCTCCTCGACGGCGGTGGCGCCAAGACGCTGGCGCGGATCCGCGGCGAGGTGTCGGGCTACTTCGCGGTGGTTGGAGCCACCGAGGACGCCGCCACCCTGGCCTTCTACGACGAGCTGACCGGGAGCCTCGCCGACGTGAAGGCCAGGGTGGAGGCCAGCCTGCCGGCGTCGGTGTTCGTGGCCAAGGGCAAGGACACGGCCATGCAGAACGGCGGCAAGGCCGACATCAGCGGCAAGATCCTGAAGACGGCGGTGCTGTCGCCGAAGTGGGTGGTCACCGTCGACGAGAACGGCCACGCCGAGAACCGGGTCAAGATCGGCAGCATCGTCTACAAGATCGGCGGGCGCTGCATCTACCGCTCGTACGTGTGGAAGCAGTACCCGCGCGGCCGCGGCTGGGATGCCGGCGCGGTCACCGAAGCGACCGAGTTCTACCAGCGCTGCAAGTAGGGCGTCACGCTACCGGGACCGGCGGTGCCGGCGCAGCTCGAGCTCTTCTTGCTCGAGGGTGCGCTCACCGGTGTCGAGGCGCGCCCGGAACATGGGGCCGGAGCTGGGCAGATCGGCCCAGCGCAGGATCGCGGCCTGGGCGTCGCTCTCGTCCTGGCTGGTGAGCGTGGTCAGCGACGCGCCGTGGTTGGCGCCGGGGGCGATGTACTTGTACGAGTCGGACGCGGCGCCGAGGTCGACCGCGCCGGCGGTCCACGGATCGTTCTGGCCGTAGATGAGCATGATGCGCTCGCCGCTGGTCGCCAGCCAGGTCTGCACGTCCTGCATGGCGGCGCCCTCGTCGTAGGCCGGCGTCGGGATCGCCGCCGGGATGTAGGCCTGGGCGGTGTCCTGCGAGGGAAACTGGAGGCCGACCAGGTAGCTCTCGTCGGCCGCGGGGTAGCCGAGCTGGGTCGCGCTCTGGTGGTAGTAGGGCAGGAACGCGGTCAGGTCCTCGTCGCCGTAGGAGGCGACGCCGGCGGTGTTGTCGAGGAACGAAAACACGGCGGCGTCGGTGGCGGTGGGGCCCGGGATGGTCGAGCACCGCGACTGGGTGCCGTACTGCCAGAAGATGAAGGGGAGCTCCACCACCGCGAAGTCGAGCGCGCGATCCTCACCGAGGACCTCGGTGAACGTGGCCTCGCCGCGCATGCGGGTCTTCATGGCGTCGCGGCGGGCGAGCACGAGGTTCTGGAAGTCCTTCAGCTTCTGCCGGCACGCCGGATCGGTGCCCACGTTCTCGAGGAACGCGATGTAGCGGTTGGTCGGCGACTGGACCGCGTCGGCGGGGTAGTCGATCGGCGCGACGTAGGCGACCGTGCCGTCGACGTCGCCGGGGAAGAAGCGGCGATGAAAGAGCGACGTCATGCCGCCCTTGCTGGCGCCGGTGGTGAGCCAGCGGCCGCGGTAGATCCGCGCCTTGAGCGCCTGGGTGATGCGGTGCTGATCGGCGGCGGCCTGCGCGATGGTGAGCTTGGTCCAGTCGGCCGGATCGGGGCGCGACGGCGAGAAGTACCGGTGCTCCATCGAGAGCTGGTTGCCGGCGGTCAGCACCGTGAGCTGCGATCGCGAGCCGCGGGTCGACACCGAGTAGCCGCTGTTGTGCGCGATCACCGGCGCCGCGTAGTCGCGGTGCAGGAGCGTGAGGCGCTGGGCGAAGCGCTGGCCGGTCGGTGCTTCGTGGTCGACCGGCTGGTCGTACGTCATGACGAAGAAGCGATAGCCCTCGAGCATCGTGGGGCGCTCCTCGACGGTCAGCCCCGGGATGCCGCGCAGCTCATCGGCGATGTCGCCGAGCAGCCCGTCGGCGGCGTCGACCGCGCCGTCGGACGAGTCGCCAGCGTCGGGCGTCTCGCTCGCCGAGTCCGAGTCACCACAGGCCAGGAGGCCGAGAGCACCCAGGAGCCAGATCCGCGCCGTGATCCTCACCGTCCCTGGCTACCATGCGGGGACTTCCGCGGGTCTGACCCGCTCGAACACCGACTAACGCGGCCGGCCTCGGTCGATGCCGCCGAGCCTCTCCCGACGAGGCCCTGACTCGCCGTGCCATGACTCGCCGCTCCATGCCGGCAAGTCCCGAAGTGGTCTGCTGATCGGAGCGAGCGCGGGGTGATACCGGAGTCGTATGTCGATCGCTCGTACTAACCGTCCCGCCCGCGTTTCACCACGGCTCCTCGCCCTCACCGCCCTGGTCGCCAGCGCGGCCGGAGGCTGTGTCGATGACGGATCGCTCGACGAGGATCTGGAGCTGACCGAGGCCGCCGAGTTCTCGCGCCCGCCCCTGCCCGCCTTCACGACCGTGACGCTCTACTCCGAGGCCGGGCTCTGGGGCACGTCGCAGACCGTGACCCTCTATCCCGACAACCGCGCCGCGACCGCGATCGATCCCGCTCCGGGCCCGGTGCGCCAGAACAAGGCCGTGCAGTCATCCCTGCGCGGATCCGTGAGCTCGGCCCGCATCGTCTGCGGCACCAGCGCCACCGACGTGATCTTCTACGACGCCGACGCGAACGGCGCCCCCGGCGCGGCGGTCTCGTGCCGGCCGGGCGCGACCGTCAACACCAACTTTCACACCACCCAGGGATATCCGGGCGGCGTCTTGCTCGGCGATCGCATCGACGGCTTGAACGCCTGGCTCCGCCCCGATGTCGCCAACGAGTACCCGCTCTCGCAGGCGGTCCGGTCGATCTGGAGCGACGTCCACGGTCAGGTCGTCACCAGCGCCGACTGGTACGCGCCGCGGGCCAAGGAGGCCTATGTCTACGTCTACGACGCGAACACGTTCCTGGTCGGTCAGGAGTACACGACCTTCAACGACACGCGGGAAGCGCCGATCACGATCCACATCTACGTCCACGTCATGAACGACGCCAGCGGGTTCCGCTTCCAGACCGAGCTCCACTACTTCACGTGTACCCGCGCCACCGGCAGCTCGAGCGGGATCTCGTGCGGCGCCCGCGTCGACCAGCAGCGCAACCAGCTCGTCCAGCAGCTCCAGGGTCGTCTGAACACGCTCGCCAACGCCCTGCCCCACACGCGCCACGGATACCTGTATCCGACGCTCGGCGCGATCGAGTTCGGAGTAGGCTTCGTGCCGTGATCCTCACCGAGCGCCACGGCAACGTCCTGGTCATCCGTCTCGATCGTCCCGACGCACGCAACGCCGTCAACGGCGCGGTCGCCACCGGGCTGGAGGCGGCGATCGACACGCTCGAAGCCGATGACGCGCTGGTGTGCGGCGTCCTCGCTGCCAACGGTCCCATCTTCTGCGCGGGGGCCGATCTGAAGCTGGTCGCGGCCGGTCGCGGCGCCGAGATGGCGACCGAGCGTGGCGGCTTCGCCGGCCTGGTGAGGCGCCGCCGCACCAAGCCGCTGGTGGCGGCCATCCACTCCGACGCGCTCGCCGGCGGCGTCGAGATCGCGCTCGCCTGCGAGCGGCTGGTCGCCGCCGCTGGCGCCAGGCTCGGCCTGCCCGAGGTCAAGCGATCGCTGGTCGCGCTCGGCGGCGGGCTGGTCGAGCTGCCCCGGCTCGTCGGCGAGAAGCTCGCGCTCGAGCTGGCGCTGACCGGCGAGCCGATCCCCGTCGAGCGCCTCGAGCGCGCTGGCCTGGTGTGCCGGGTGGTGCCGGCCGCCGAGGTCGAGCGCGAGGCGCTGGCCCTGGCCACGCGCATCGCCGCCAACGGCCCGCTGGCGGTGCGCGCGTCGTACCGCATCATCCGCGAGACCCGCGACGCCGACACCGACGATGCGTGGGCGCTGTCGATGTCGCTCGGCCTGCCGGTGTTCGGCAGCAAGGACGCGCACGAAGGCGCGACCGCGTTCGTCGAGAAGCGCCCGCCGGTGTGGCAGGGGCGCTGACTGGAAGTCGGTGCCGGGTCCGTGCGAGGCTCCGCTCATGGCGCACCGGAGCACCTCCCCCACTCGTTCGATCCACCTCCTCGGTCTGTCCCTGGCGCTGGCGGCCGCTGCGTGCGGCAACGACAAGGCCGCCGACAAGGGCAGCCCGAGCGGAGGAACGGCCAACCCACCCACGCCGACGCCGACACCGACGCCGACGCCGACCGCGCCACCGCCGGCGCCGGCCGACTCGTTCGCCGACGGATTCTGCGAGTACACCGTGGACGGCGGCGCCCCCAGCAAGGGCGGCGGCGGCATCTCCAACGTGCAGTCGAAGCACTGGATGACCGCCGACCAGGGTCGGGGGCTGGCGTCGTACCTCCTGATCAACTGCGGGCCCGGACCGAAGATCAACGTCATGTCGGGAGAAGGCGCCGACGCCGACTACCCGATGGGCCCCAAGAAGTACGTGATCGCGCCGCTCAACAAGGCCGGCGCTTTCACCGTGTTGGGCCCCGACTTCATGGGCGGCGAGGGCGAGGTCGACGTGACCGCGTTCGACAAGACCCACGTGGCCGGCACGTTCTCGTTCACGCACGGCGGTAAGAGGTACGCCGGGGTCTTCGATCTGAAGTGCCCGCTCCGAGGCAACGGGATCTGCGAGTAGCTACCGCGGCGACTGACGAGTCGTCGCCGCGATCGCCGCGGCCATGGCGAGCCGGTGATCCTGCTGCCACGGCGGCCCCAGCGCCCGGCCGGGCGCGCGCAGCAAATCGTCGATCCTCGTGCGACCGAGGCTCCGCGCCGCGTCGCCGACGACGCGCCTGGCCTCGTACCGGGACACCGACCATCCTCGCGCCGCGGCCGCGTCGGCCAGGGCGTCGCGGTACATCACCGAGTCGGCGACGTTCTGCGCGCGGTAGCTGGTGAGTCGCTCGGCGACGGTCGGCGGCAGCTCCGGGCAGGTCCTCAGCGCGATGCCGGTGATCTTCGTCGCCACCTCGGCCGCGAGCGTCGCGAGGCGCGCGCCTGCACACCGGATCACCGAGGCGCGCACGCGCTCGACCAGCGCCACGCCCTCGTCGGCTGCAGGGTCAGCGCCTCGTGATGGTGCGGGAAGGGAGGGAGATCGTCGTCGACCAGCTCGACCCGCCGGCGATCGATCACGGTGCCATCGGCGTCGACGGTCACTATCACCGCCCAGCCCCAGCGATCCGAGACGCCCACGATCGCCGTCTTCTTCGGCACCGTCGTCCTCGACACGGTCACCGGCCCAGGAGGGATAGCGCCCACAGCCGCTCGGGCTGTGCCGTGGCCGCGCTCAGATCAGCGATCAGATCGCGGAACCAGGCGGCGAAGGGCGTCCCCGGACCGTAGCGAAGCCCGGTACGCGCCAGCCCCCGCACGGTCCCGGCGGTGGTGACGGCCCAGAACACCCCGAGCCCCGGGGAGGCCGCGAACACTCGCTCGTCGTCGCGCGGCTCTGCCCCGAGGCGTCGCGCTGCATCCGTCGCCTTCGCCAGCGAGAACCCCTTCGTCGCGACGAGATCGAGCGCGCCGCGGTGGAGCCGCAACCCCTCGTGTTCGCGCAGGAGCATCTCGAGGCCTGGGTCCGGCCACCGCCCGACGGCGGCCCGACTGCGCGTGCCCAGATCGTGACCGTCGCGCTCGGCGCGATCTGCCAGCTCCGAGAGCAGCGCGGCCAGCGGCTTCGGCCGCGGGCGCGGCGCCTTCGGGAACGGGGGCGGCTTCGGTCCCGTGCTGGTCAACGTGCCGGCGCCGCTCGCGGCCACGGGCTCGAGCGCGAACCAGCGCTCGTCACCGGCGTCCGCGAGGGCCTCGAACAGGGCCGCGACCACTCGCCGGCTCACGGTCGACAGGTCGCCCTCGATCTCGAGCCACGCGCACGGATAGCCGGCGACGGAGCGCCCCGTGAGGTGCGCCGCCGCGGCCAGCGACCAGCCCCGAACGCCGGCGCGACGGAGCCCGTCGGCGAACGCGGGCGAGCAGAGGAACGCACGCGCGCAGCCGACGTCGATCAGCGAATACGGAGGGACCAGCTTGCGGTCGATCATCGGGCGCGCTGGGCCCGGTTGCTGCTCTCCGGACGCGTCCGCGAGCTCGCGGACCTCGATGGGCGTGACCCGATACCAGTCCGCATCGAGCGCGACCGGCGCGTCGAGCGCCTCGCTCGCGCGCGCCGACCGCCGCCGTGTCGCCGCCGCAGCCGTGTCGCGACCGACCGCGGTCTTCTTCGTGGGCCTGGCCATGCCCTGCCGAGCCTACCGGCGATCGAGCGCGCCATGCACCGAAGGATGGTGTGTCTGTGCCGGCCCAGATCGCGCCTCGCGTGGGTCCGGCGGGGCCCGACCGGCCGGCCCATGACCGCACCAGACGCCGCCACGGGCTGGCACCGGCGTTGCTAAGGTCCGGCATCATGAACAAGCACGTCATCACCGCCGCGTTGCTGCTCTCGGTCGTCGCCTGTGGCGGCGGCGGCAAGGACGAGGGTCCCGGCAAGGACTGGAGCGGCAAGCCCCTCGAGGTGACCATCACCGACAAGGTCAAGAACGTCGGCTTCACCATCAAGGCGCCCAAGGGCATGAAGCTCGAAGAGCGCGGCGACCAGGGCGCCGAGGCGATCACCAGGAGCTGGGAAGCCGACATGAAGGACAACTGGAACGAGCCCGGCTTCTCCGTGTCCTACGCGGCCATCCCGGCCAAGACCATCGATGACTACGTCAAGCACGCGATGCTCGACGACAACGACGTGGTCGCCAAGAAGGAGGCGACCGCCGACGGCTTCGTGCTGGTGACTCACACCAAGAACAAGGGCATCGTCCGCGCTCAGGTGATGAAGCGGAAGGGCGAGGAGCACATCGAGTGCCGCGCCTCGCAGGCCGGCAACCACGGCCCGGTGAAGAACCCCGCCAAGACGCTGGTCTGGCTGGAGCAGCTCTGCAGCTCGCTCGCGTTCCAGTGATGCGATCGTGGTGGTCGCGCAACCCTTGCGCGAAACCTACCGGTTCCGCCCGGCACGCCAGATGCTTGTACGGGGCGAATGAAGCATCCAGGCCTCCGTCCCGCGCTTCCAGCGGCACTGCTGGCGGCGCTGCTGGCGTGTGTCTCGGGCCCCGAGCCGCCGATCGATCACGGCGGTCACGAGGATGTCCGCCGGATCGTGGCGGCGCTCGACGACGTCGTGGGTGAGTACCACCTGTCGGTCGACGACAGCGGCCACGTCGTCGATGCGGTCCGCCTTCGCGTGCTCGGGACGCTGATGCACGATGCCGAGGTCTACGCCCGGCGCTTCCCGCCCGCCGAGCGCGCCGCGCTGCACGATCTCTCCAGCGCGATCGAGGCACGGGCGGCGCCCGCCGGCGTGGCGGCCCGGGCAAGCTCGCTGCGCCGGCAGACCCTGTCCCGCCGGCGGCTCGTCCTGGCGCCGGGCGCCCCCCCGCCACGGGCCCGCGCCGAGGAGATGTGGCGCTCTCAGTGCGCCGGCTGTCATGGGCTGACCGGCGTCGGAGACGGCGTCCAGGGCCTGTACCTCGAGCCCGAGCCCAAGAACTTCCACGACGCCGAGGTGATGGCCGCGCTCGCGCCGTCGCGCGCGTTCAGCCGTATCGTCGACGGGATGCGCGGCACGGCGATGCCGGCGTGGGGTTTCCTCAGCGCCGCCGAACGCTGGGGCCTGGCCTTCCTCGTGCTGTCGTTCCAGCACGACGAGGTCACGGTGGCCCGGGGTCGCGTGCTCGCCGAGCGTCACCGCGTGGTCGTGTCACCGACCTGGCTCGCCGACCGATCGGACCCGGACTTGCTCCGTGACCTGGAGCGGCGTGGCCTCGACACGAGCGCCGCCGCGGACGTGATCGCCTATGCGCGCGCCGAGGCCGCGTTCGCGCCCACCGAGGGCGTCTTGGCCGACGTGCGCAGCGCACTGGCCGACGGGGTGGTCAGCTACCGCGCGCGCAGCTTCGACGAAGCCAGAGCGCACCTGCTGCTGGCCCGGCGCCGCCTGGCTCCGAACCTCGACCGCATCCGGCTCGGCGCCCCCGCCACGGCGGCGGCGCTGGAGCTGCGAATGCAGCGCGTGACCGCCGCGGCGAGGCGAGGCTCGATCGCCGAGATCGTCGAGCGCGAGGTCGCGGCGACCCACGTCCAGCTCGATCAGGCCGAGCTCAGCCTCCGCCAGCCTTCGCGCTCGGGGACGGCGCGGCTCGCGCTCGAGCGTGCGGGCGCTGCGGTGCTCGCGCTCGGCCTGTTGTTGAGTCGCCGCCGGAGACCCGCCGAGCTCGTCGGCGCGGGGGTGGCCGCCGGCGCGATCCTCGGCGTCGTCGTCGCCGGATCGCTCGCCATCGGCGTCCTCGGACTGGGGCTCGCGCTGGTCGTGGCCACGGCACACCTGGCGCCGCGGCGCGTGGCGCTGACGCTGGCGCTGGCGCTGCTCGCCGGACTCGGTGCGGGCGAGCTAGGATCCTCCCTGCCGGCGACGGACGCGACCGCGGCGGTCGCCGTGCTCGCGTTCACCGGGCTGGTCGGCGCAGCGCTCGGCCGGGTGATGCCGGATGCAGCCGACCGCGTCGCGTCGTTGCTCGTGGTCGTGGCGGCGCTGATGGCGGCGACCGCCGCGGCCGGACGCGGCGCATGGCTGGTCGAGGCCAGCGCCGGCGACGTGCGCTGGCTGAGCGTGCCGCGGGTCGAGGCGGTCGGGTTGTACCCGTCGCTCTTCGCGCTCGCCGCCGCCGGCGCAGCGCTGGCGCTGGGCGCGGGCGCCGCCATCGCGGCGCTCACGCGTGGTCACCCGGCCAGCTTGCGATAGAGATCGAAGCCGGCGCGGACGGTTCCGGCGACGCTCGGATACCCGGCGGTGGCGTTGGCCAGCCACAGATTGCGATATGGCGTCTCGGCCGGGACCCGGCCGAGGCCGACGCTGGCCGGGGTCAGGGCGGCGCCGTAGGCGTTGCCCTCGGGTGCGGCGCAGAAGCGCTCGTTGGTGACCGGCGTGCCCATCACCCGCATCTCCAGGTGACCGCGCAACCCGGGCACGTAGCGCTCCTCGACGATCGCCAGCATGCGATCGCGCAGCCGCTTCTTCTCGGCGTTGTAGCGCCGGCGATCGGTCTCGCGCAGGTGGCGGAAGTGGGCGTGAGGCGCGCTGGTCGCCAGCTCGAGGATCTGGTGACCGGGCGGGCACAGCCCGGGCGCGTCGGTGTGGAGCGTCGGCGTCGACATGAACAGCCACGGCTCGTCGAAGTTCAGGTCGACGAGCTGGCGCCGGTAGATCGCGTTGAGATCGTCGTGCGGGTAGTGCCAGACGTTGTGCGAACCGAAGCCGTGATCGCGCAGGTCGATGCCGGACACGCCCAGGTACAGGGTCAGGTTCCCCGACGAGTACGCGTACTGGAGGCGGCGGCCCCAGCCGCCGGGGAGTCGGTGGCGGTTCATCATCGCCGCGGTCCGACGCGGATCGACGTTCGACACGTAGCGGCTGGCGGTGAAGGTGCGGCCGTCGTGGGCACGCACGCCGACGACGCGATCACCGTCGACCATGATGCGCTCGATCGGCGTCGACAGCAGGAGCTGGCAGCCGGCGCCGCCACGGACGCGATCGGCGATGCTGCCCACCAGGTGCTGGAAGTGGCGCTCGGGGTAGTACGCGCCGCGGTCGTAGCCGCGAACCAGCGCGACGTGCAGGAGCAGCGACACCTCGGCGGGAGGCAAGAGGTAGTCGCCGGCCTGGCCGGCCAGCACCGCCTGCAACCGCTGCGGCATTCGCAGGTGATCGTAGAGGCGCTGCAGGGTCCACGTCCGGTAACGCAGGAGGTGTGGCAGGCGCAGCGGCGCCGTCATCAGCTCGCGCCAGCCGAGCCGGGGCGGTAGCCGGTCGAGCTCGCGGCCGATCGCCGCGACCGCGTCGAAGTAGCCGCGTAACGGCGTCACCGCGTCGGGGAAGCGGCGGATCAGGCGGTCGCGAAACTTCTCGAGGCCGTTGGGGATGCGGAAGCGCTCGCCGCCGATCACGACGTGGTCGAAGCCCTCGGGATCGAGGCGGTGGAAGCGCACGGAGTCGGCCAGATCGAGGCGGCGCAGCACCTCGTGCACGGTCTCGCCCTCGCCGCAGCCGAAGATGTAGTGGACCTGGGCGCAGAACCGGTACGCGCCCATCGCGAACGTGTGGGCGTAGCCGCCCGGCGTGTCGTGCGCCTCGACCACCAGCACCCGGCGCCCGTCGGCCGCGAGCAGCGCCGCGACGGTCAAGCCGGCCATGCCAGCTCCGATGACCAGATCGTCGAAGGAAGTGGTTGGATCGCCGGGCGTCAGGATGCGGCCATACCACGGACGCGCTCCACGACCGCGGTCAGTGATCTCGGCTCCCGCTGTCGCAGAGTCGAAACCGGTTGCGTGCAACGGCGGTGGCGTGCGATACAAAGTTGCGGGGTGGCGATCGTATGGTCGCCTGGAGGGCGCCGTCCGCCACGCATCCTGTTCGCGCCTCTCCTCGAGCCGAGTGGCACACCGTCGGCCACCGCGACGCTCGGCCGCGTGCTGGTTGCGGCGGTCGGCGGCGCCTTCGCCGGCGGCGTGTGGGGGATCGTGGCGGCGCGGCTCGGGCCCCGCGATGCCGTGGCCTCGCGCCGAAGTAGGCCGGCAAGCGCGTCATCGGTCGTCGCGCTTGCCGCGCAGCCGCTGCACGCCAGCGACGACGCCGACCACGATCCCGCCGGCGACGATCCCGGTGACGGCGCCGATGCCGGACGAGGTCAGCCACGCCAGCACGCCGCCGAGGGGCTCGACCTTGGCGGCGGCGGCGGCGGCATCCTCGGACAGGTGGTGCAGCGGGGGGATGCCGTGGACGAGGATGCCGCCGCCGACGAGGAACATGGCGGCGGTGCCGGCGATCGAGAGCACCTTCATCAGCCGCGGCGCACCGGCGAGGAGCGCCCGGCCGAACCCGCGCGCCATGGCGCCGGTACGGCGGCTGAGATCGACGCCCGCGTCGTCGAGCTTGACGATGCCTGCGACCAGACCGTAGACGCCGACGGTCATCACGGCCGAGATCGCGGCGAGCACCGCCAGGCGTATCCAGAACGTCTCGCCGGCCACCGTCCCGAGCGAGATCACGATGATCTCGCCCGACAGGATGAAGTCGGTGCGAACCGCGCCCTTGATCTTGTCGCGCTCGAAGGCGACCAGGTCGACCTTCGGGTCGGCCACCGCCTCGATCAGCTCCTTGTGGTGGCTCACGTCCTCGGCCTTGCTGTGCAGGAACCGGTGCGCGACCTTCTCGAAGCCCTCGAAGCAGATGACCGTGCCGCCGCTCATCAGCAGCGGGATCACCGCCCACGGCGCGATGGCGCTGATGATGACCGCGATCGGGACGAGGATCAGCTTGTTCAGCGCCGAGCCCTTGGCGACGGCCCACACCACGGGCAACTCGCGATCGGGTTGGACACCGGTGACCTGCTCGGCGTTGAGCGCGAGGTCGTCGCCCAGCACCCCGGCGGTCTTCTGGGTCGCGACCTTGGTCAGCGTGGCGACGTCGTCGAGGACACTGGTGATGTCATCCAGCAGCGCGAGCAGGCTCGAGGGCACGTGCGTACCCTATGCGAAGATCGGCCTCGCGACAGCCTCAGAGGTGGTTCCGGGGCGTGATAATTTCGGCCGATGCACCTCGATGCCTCGGACTTCGCCGCCATGGATGAGGCCCAGCGCGTGGCCGTCCTCGAAACGATGGTGGTCGGGCTGATCGCCGACGACAAGGTCACGCCGGCCGAGGTCAGGCGGTTCGACGAGATCGTGCTGGGGTTGCCATGGGGCGTCGAACGCGACGTGCTCGGCGCGATGATCTCGGGCGCGCGCGACCGCCTGCTCGCGCTCAAGACGCCGGCGGCGATCCAGGACTACGTGATGAAGCTGGCCACCCGCCTGCCGTCGCCGGCGCTGCGCGAGAAGGTCGTGTTCACGATGGCGACGCTGATGTTCTCCGACGGCGAGCTGGTCCAGACCGAGAAGAACGTGCTCGGGCTGTTCGTGGTCGCCTTCGGCATCACCAGCGATCGCGCCGCGGTCATCAAGGAAGCGCTGCGCCTGGGCCCGACCGGGGTGGACAAGAAGCCCGAGCCCGAGGCCACCAGCAATTGAGCTCGCACGACCCGCTGGCCGACGCCTTCGAGCGCGTGACGACGGGCTTCTATCGCCAGGCCGATCCCGAATCGGCGGGCCTGGCGCTCCGCCACTGGCTGCGCCTGCTCGCCGCGGCTGACGAGGCGCAGATCGGCCGCTTGCTGGTGCTGTTCTACGTGTTCGCCAGGATCAGCCAGGTGTCCGAGGCGGCGCGCGGCCACTTCGAGCCGATCCTGCGTGACTACGCGGGGGCCCACCCCGAGATCGTGCAGCGGCTGCTGCAGGTCTCCGATGACCCGACGTTCCCCGGCGTCCTCGATCGTCCGCTCGAGCGGCCCGAACAGCTCGACCTGCTGTGGGCCGAGTTCTTCGTGACCGGGCGTCCCGATGCGATCCTCCGCATCGTCAGCGTGCTCGACGGACCCGATCGAACCCGGCAACGACTCGAGGCGTGGCTGCACGAGCGCTCGCTGCTCGGCGGGCGAGCCCGACGCACGGCGGCGGACACGCTGACCTCGGTCGGACTGGTCGTCGATCTCGAGCGCAAGGTGATCGTGACGAGCGGCGACCTCGACGGGCTGTGCTTCGCGATCGCCGAGAAGAAGATCCCGATCTTCGGGCACCTCCCGTTCGCGCTGACCCCCGAGGAGATGCAGGTCGTCGGCCTGAAGGGCGCGGCGCTGTGGTCCCTGCGGCTCAACGCGCGGGACCACGAGGCGGTCGCCGAGATCTGTCGCGCCGAGAGCCAGCGTGCCGGCGGACCGGGACGGCTTCGCCTGACCGACGCGACCGACGCCGCGGCGCGGCCGTTCGCGCTGTAGCTCAGCCCCGCTGGTGATCAGCGCGGCAGCTCCTTCATACAGAGGCCGATCCGCACGGCCTGCTCGAGGATCTCGTCCTCGTTGTCGCGGTCCTTGCGAGCGGTGCGCTCGGCGCGATCGATGGCGTCGCCGCGAGTCTCGAAGAGCTCGTCGACACAGGCCTCGGAGGCGCACTCGCAGATATCGTCGGCGAACGTCCGGATCTCGGTGAGGGCGCGCGCCTCGGCGGCGCGCTCCTCCATGTAGTCGTAGATGGCGTAGCCGACGACCAGCGGCGCGCCGATGATCGCCGCGATCAAGAGCTTGCGGTCGGTGCCGGCCCGCTGCTGCTTGTTGCGCGCGATCTCCTCCTTCACCGCCGGGTTGCTGGGATCGTTGTCCCAGGCGCTGCGCTGCGGCGGCTGGGTGGCGCGGATGGCGTCGTCGAGGACCTCGTTCCGCGCCTGCACCACCGCGGCCGCCGCGGCCTCGAGCTCGGCTCCGGGCCGCGCCGCCACCGGGTTCCGGGCGCGGTAGGGACCACCGTCGGCGAGCGCGCCGGCATCGCCGTCGGTGACGTCGTCGAGGATCCGCTCCGACGCAGCCCGCGCCTTGCGGGCGGTGTGTCCGCGGCCGGTCGCGGCGACCAGGCGGAGCAGGGCGTAGGCGAACGCGGCCTGCTCGGGCGTGGCGGCGCCGAAACGCGCGACGTCATCGGGCGTGCGGCCGCCGCTCACCTCGGCGAAACGCTCCTCGATCCCGGGCCGCAACGCCTCGCAGTCGGCCCGGGTGCGGCGAAGCGGATCGCATGCGGCGCCGAACGCGACCTGGTCGAGGAACGCGCGGCGGCGCTCGCGGTCGCCGCGGATCCGGAACCAGGTCCAGCTCCACGCCGATAACGCGAGCAACGCGACCGCGGCGGCGATGCCGGGGATGGACAACGTGGCGCCGAGCCCGAGGGCGACCAGCGGCGCCCAGATCCGGAGATAGGCCGCGGCCACGCTGCGCGCCGACAGCTTCACGTCGAAGCCGTAGAGCTGGTCGCCGATCTGGCGCGACACCCAGCGCGAGCTGGTCGGAAACAGGGGCACGAAGTAGACGTGCGCGAACCGGGTGGCGAGGTGCTCGGCGCCGTGGCCGCCGACCCGACCGTAGTACCGCTGGCCGTAGATGATGATCATTTGAGCTGCCCTATCGGGGCGGCTCGTCCGCGGTTGCGTCCGGACCCGAAATAGGTCCTAAGGGCCTGGATCTACTGGGGCGGACGGTGCGACCGCCTCGAGCTCGAAACCGCCCGCCGCGTCGGTGAGTGTCACCTCGAGCGTGAGGGTGTCGCCGCTGGGTCCCCGGGCCGTGCAAGCGAACCTGGTGCCGGCGACGGCCGCGCGCACGCGCGCACCACAGTCGACCGTGCCGTCCTGGCCGGTCCGTTGCTTGAACTGCTTGCTGATGTGCTGCTCCAGCTTGGACGAGAAGGCGTAGCCCGCGCTCATCTCGAAGGCGACGTTGCCCTGGTCGTCGGTCTGCGTGACCTTCACCTTCCCGGGCACACCCGCCATCTCGGTCGTGCACTCGATGACCACGCCCTTCTCGAGCTTGGCCGCGGGGCATGTCACCTTGGCCGGAACTCCGCCGGCCTCCTCCAGGCGGCGGGCGAGCTCGGCCTCCCCCTTCTTGTGGTCGAGCTTCTTGCCGCCACAGGAGGCCTGGAAGCTGCAACTCGCCAGCGCCAGCACGCTGAACACCACGAAGACGGTGTCGCGAGGTCCCATCCGTCAATCGTACACGCGGTGCGGTGACTCCGGGCTCGATCAGGTAAGGTGCCGTCGTGCGCGAGCGGCTCGAGCGACTTCATGCCCGGGCTCGCGGCGCGCGGTGGCTGAGCCTGGTGGTGGTCAACCTGCGCTTGCTGATCGGCTTCGCCTTCGTGCCAGCCGGCCTCAAGAAGATCTTCGGCCAGCCGTTCACCGATCCGGACAAGAGCGGGACGTTCCACGACTTCCTGCATGCGTTCCATGCCACCGGCGGCTTCTACCGGTTCGTGGGCGCTCTCCAGTTGCTGGTGGCGGTGCTGCTGATGACGCAGCGGTGGGCGCGCTGGGGAGCATGGATGGCGCTGCCGATCATCACGGCGATCATGGTGTTCTGCTGGAGCACCAGCGTCGTCCCCACCGCGATCGTCGCGACCATGATCTTCTGCGGGGTGGTGGGCCTGGTGGTCTGGGACGCGCGGCCGGGACCAGCCCTGGTCGACGAGCGGGTCTGGCAGGTATGTGGCGTGGCGATCCTCGTCCTCTACCTGGCCGCGTGCGCGGCGACCGGCGAGATCTACCGGCCGCGCGGCGCCGAGTGGGGCCGGCCCGTGTACTACGTGCTCGTCGTGATGCCGCTCCTGCCGGTGGCGGCGTTACTGATCGAGCGCCGCGGCCGTCGCCGCCACGCTGCGATAGACGGCGAGATCGCCGGCGGGCGGTGACGCGAGCGCGAACCACGGCCGGGGCGGCAGCGGCAGGTCCACGCAGCCGATGCGGATGATGCGGGTGCGCGCGATCGGCTCGAGGTCGTCGAGCAGGCGCTCCAGGCGCTCGCCGCTGAACGGGCAATAGAGGAAGAAGACCGAGCCCTGGGCGAGGACCTCGGACGCGCGCGCCGCGTCGACCTCGACCACGCAGACGCGCAGCTCGGGCAGGCGCGCCGTCAGGTCACGGGCGGCGAGCACGAGCGCCGGCTGGATCTCCAGGCCGATCGTCCGGGCACCCGTGAGGAGGTCGACCAGCGCGGCCGCCCGCCCGACGCCCGCGCCCACGTCGACGAACACATCGGAGCCCAGCACGCCGGCGTGCTCCACCAGGCGCAGGAGCGCGTCGATCGGACATGGCAGGTAGGGCACGCCGCCGAGCGGGAGCTCGGGACCGTCGTCGGGGACCGCCTCGAGGCCCAGGACCCGATCGACCCAGGCGTCGCGTTCGCAAGGCGGCACCTCCATCAACGCGGCGCGGAAGGCGGCCGGGGTCGGCCGCGCGCTCGCCAGGAGAGCGCTGACGTGCGCGGCGCTCGCTCGATGGCGCTGTTCCACGACCGAGAGTGTAGACGTGACTGGGCCGGACGTCCGTCGCGAGCGCGTCGTGGCCGCTCACCTCGCGGGCCCGGAGCACGGAGGGATCGGGTATGAATCGGCATGCGCCGCGTCATCGTGATCGCCGTCCTCGGCGCCGCCACCGCGGCCGCCGCCGAGCCCACGGAGCCCGCCGCGCTCGCGGCGCAGGCCCACGCCGACCTGGGGCTCTCCGTCGTCGGGGTCGGCTACGAGCGACCGGTCGCAGCCCACGTCGCGATCGAGGGCCAGGCCGGCATCTTCGGCACCTACTTCCTGCCCTGGTTCGATCGCGGCGACGACGTGAAGGGACTCCAGCTCGGCGCGCGCGTGACCTGGTTCGCGCGGACGACCGGGCACGGCCTCTACGTCGCGCCGTACCTGCGCGGCGTGGCGGTGCGCGGCGGCGAGGGCGGCCAGTCCGGCGAGGGCCTCGGCGTCACCGCCGGCGTGTTCGCCGGCTGGGCCTTCCGTCTCGGCGCCCGGCTCGATCTGCGCGCCGGCGCCGGCGCCCAGGTCATCCACTTCGACGCCGATCCGTTCTCGGCCTCGACGCCGTTCGTCGCGCTCGACGTGCTGCTCGGCTACCGGCTCTGATCGTCCTGACGTACGATGCGCCGTGCGCAAGGATCGGCAGGGAGCTCGCGGGCAGGTTCACACGATCACCGTCGACAGCGTGGCGCTGCGTGACAACCTGCTGGGCGACCCGGCGGTGCGCGACGTCGCCGTGTACGTTCCGGCCGGGCACGACGGCGCCGGGTTGCCGCTCCTGGTCGACCTGGTCGGCTTCACCGGCTCGGGGTTCTCGCACGTGGCGTGGCGCAACTTCGGCGAGAACGTGCCCGAACGGCTCGACCGGCTGATCGCGGCCGGCATGCCGCCGGTGGTGGTGGCGTTCCCCGACTGCTTCACGCGGCTCGGCGGCAACCAGTACATCGACAGCGTGGCGATGGGACGGTGGGAGGAGTTCCTGTGCGTCGAGATGCTGGCCGCGGTCGAGAGCCGGTTCGGTTGCGGCGGCGGCGGGCAGCGCGGCGTGTTCGGCAAGAGCTCGGGCGGGTACGGCGCGCTGGTGCACGCGATGCGGCACGCCGACGTGTGGAGCGCGGCGGCCTCGCACTCCGGTGATGTCGGCTGGGACCTGACCTTCGCGAGCGATTTCCCGCGCCTCCTGCGCTCGCTCGCCAGGCACGGTGGCATCGAGGCGTTCATGACCGCGTTCGAGGCCACCGAGAAGCCATCCGAGGACGACGTGCACGACCTGATGACGCTGGCGATGGCGGCGTCCTACGACCCCGATCCGTCGGCGTTCCTCGGCGTGCGGCTGCCGGTCGATCTGCACACCTGCGAACGCGACCCCGTGCGCTGGGCCCGCTGGCTGGCGTGGGATCCGCTGACCCTGGTCGAGCACCACGCCGACGCGCTGCGATCGTTGCGCCTGCTCTATATCGACTGCGGTGATCGCGATCAGTACAACCTGGTCTACGGCTCGCGCGTGCTGCACCGCCGGCTCGACGCCCTGGGCGTCCCCCACGTGTACGAGGAGTTCCCGGACGACCACACCAAGGTCGACTACCGGATGGACGTCAGCCTGCCGCTCCTGGCCCGCGCGCTGACGCCGGCGAGGCTGGTAGACGGGCGAGGGCGCCAGGCGTGAGCGACGACGAGGTCGTGGCCGGCCGCGTCGAGGACGGCGGCGTGGCGGTGGCGACGCTCGAGGTGGCCGGGCAGCGGCACGATCGCGCGCAAGGCGAGGAGGTCGTGCTCTCGACCGGCGACGGCGTGGTCCGGGTCCGGCTGCCGGCGGCGGTCCTGGTCGACGAGGTCGTCGACGGGCCGTGGGGCGAGCTGGCCAGCCCGCGCCTGACCGCGCTGTTCGCCGAGGTCGCGCCCGGCGATCACGTCCACGTCCGCATCACGGGCGCGGCGGTTGACGTCGGTGACTTCGTGGCGGCACGGGTGCATCGCGACGCTGGCTCGGTCGTGGCCGTGCACGCCGCGGTCGGGACGGACGAAGCGGGCGCACGGGCGGCGCTCGCGCGTGTGGAGGCCAGCGAGCGCGCCAGCCGCGACGAGGACGAGCGCGCGGCGGCGGCGGCGGCGGCGCGCGAATCGAGACGGAAGCTCACGCCGCATCCTCCGTGGGCGCGGATGACCGTCGTCCTGGCGTTGGTCGCCGTCGGGATGATGGTCCTGAGCACGACGCTGGCGACGGGCTGGGACGGGTTCATCCCGCAAGGGAGAGACGCGGCGGGCACCTGGGCAGCAGGCGTGGGGTTCGGCGCGGCGACGTTGCTCGCGTGGCAGGCGCGTCACGACGTGCCGTTCGTGCACCGGGTCGGGGTCGAGCGACCCGGGTCCACGCACCAGTGGGTCGTGTACGCGCAGGTCTTCATGGTGTTGCCCGCGATGTCGTTCGCCACCGGCCGCAGCAAGATGGGGGTCGGCGAGCAACAACCCGAGGCTGGCCTGGTGATCGCGTGCCTCGTGCCCGCCGTCGTGGGGCTGATCGGCGTGGTCCGCGCGTTCCTGTCGGTGCGCCCGCTGCGGGCACTGGCCAGCGCGCCGCGCCTGACCGTCCCACCGCCGCCGCGCACCTGGGGCGTGATCGAGGGTGTGGTCGCCGGGAGCCGCGACAGCCCCGACCTCTCCGCGACCATCAGGCGCGGCCTGCGCAGGCTGGCCGGGAGCCGATACGGCTGGGTCGTGGAGGACACCGTCACCACCACGGCCGCGCCCATCATCCGCGTCGACGCCGGCGGCTGGCAGGCCGAGGTCCACACCACCGGGCTGATCTGGGCCGCAGCGCCGATCTGGCAGTCCCGCGCCGAGGACGGCGCGAGTCGCGCGCTGGCCGCGATCCGCAAGGGCGACGAGATCCGGGTCCTGGCGCGGACCGGCGACGAGGGCGACGTTCGCCTGCGCGCCGGCGGGCCGGAGTCGCTCTTCGTCGTCGCGGGCCAGCCCTCGGCGTTCCTGCGTCGCGCGCTGAATCCGCCGCTCGTGCTCTGCGCCTACGTCGCGCTGGTCGTGGCCTCGCTGCTGACCTGAGCCGCGAGTACAGTCCCGGCATGCGGATCGGCATCATCGGAACCGGCTGGGTCGGCGCCAGCATCGCGATCTCGGTGCTCCACGACGGGACCGCCCGAGAGCTCCTCCTCCACGACACCCGCACCGAGGTCGCCGAGGGCGAGGCCATGGATCTCCGCCACGGCTCGTCGTTCTATCCGTCCGCCGACGTCCGCGCCGCCGGCCTCGACGAGCTGGTCGACTGCGACGCCGTCGTGCTCACCGCCGGCCGCGGCGGTCGCCCCGGACAGTCGCGGCTCGATCTCCTGCGCGAGAACGCCGCGGTCGCGCGAGAGATCGGCGCGCGGCTCGCAGGGGCGCGCGGGATCATCGTCGTGGTGACCAACCCGGTCGACGTCATGACCCAGCTGGTCGCCGAGGCCTCCGGGCTGCCGCCCGAGCGGGTCGTCGGCACCGGCACGATGCTCGACACCGCGCGCCTTCGCCAGGTCCTGGGCCGCGAGCTCGGCCTCGAGCCGCGCTCGATCCACGGCCAGGTGATCGGCGAGCACGGCGACAGCGAGGTCGTGCTGTGGTCGTCGATCGAGATCGGCGGCCGCCGGCTGCGCGACCTGGCGCGCTGGGACCGCGGGCGCGAGCCGGCCGTGGCCGCCGAGATCCGCACCGCCGCCGCCGAGATCATCCGCCGCAAGGGCGCGACCAACCACGCGATCGGCCTGGTCACCGCGGCCCTGCTGCGCTGGATCCTCCGCGGCGAGCGACGGGTGCTGACCGTCTCGCGCGTCCACGACGGCGCCGCCGGCATCAGCGGGGTCGCGCTCTCGCTGCCGACGGTGGTCGGCCGCGATGGAGCGACCGAGGTGATCGTGCCCGACATGGACGACACCGAGCGCGCCGGCCTGGTGCGCTCGGCGGAGATCCTGCGGGCGGCGCGCGCCAGCGTGTCGTGACGATCGTCTCGATCGCGCCCCGCTCGGCTCGCTCGGCGCCTGATCGTGAGATGCGTGCTAGACCGACGCGATGCGACGTGTGTGGCCCGGGCTCCTCGTGGTGATCGCGATCCTGGGCGTCTTCCACCTCTACATCTGGTGGCGACTCGCAGCGCCGATGCCCGAGCCGTGGCGGCTGGCCGCGACCGTGCTCGTCGGGCTGGGCGCCCCCAGCCTGCCGCTCGGGCTCGTGGTGGCCCGCCGCCTGTCGCGCGCCGCCGCGCGACCGCTCCTGCTCCTGGTCTATCTCTGGTTCGGGCTCGCCACGTATCTCCTGCTCGCGGCGAGCGCGAGCCACGTCGCGGTGGCGCTGGGCGCGGCGGCGCGGACCGCCGCCATGGTCGCCGGCGCGGCCGCCGTGGCGACGCTGGTCCTGGGTCTCGCCCACGTGGCGCGCGGTCCGCGGGTGCGGCGCGTCGAGATCCCGCTGCCGGATCTCGGGGTCGACGCCTACACGATCGTGCAGCTCACCGACGTGCACATCGGCGCGTTCCTGGGACACGAGTTCGCGGCCCGCGTGGTGCGCGACGTCAACGCGCTCTCGCCGGACCTGGTGGTGATCACCGGCGACCTCGTCGACGGCCGCCTCGCCGAGCTCCGCCCGCACGTCGAGCCGCTGCGCGGCCTGCGCGCGCGCGACGGCGTCTTCGCCGTGACCGGCAACCACGAGTACTACTGGGAGACCGAGGACTGGCTCGTGCACCTGCGCTCGCTCGGGATCCGCATCCTGCGCAACGAACACGTCGCCATCGGCGGCGCCTTCCAGCTCGCCGGCGTCGACGACTCGACCGCCGGCGAGGACGTGCCCCGCGCCGTGCGCGGCCGCGACCCTGCCCTGCCCCTGGTCCTCCTCGCCCACCACCCGAGCACGATCGCGCGGGCCGCGGCCGCCGGCGTCGATCTCCAGCTCTCGGGTCACACCCACGGCGGTCAGCTCCTGCCGCTGGGCTGGCTGTGCCGGCTCTTCGAGCCGCTGGCCGCGGGCCTGGCCCGCTTCGACCGGACCTGGCTCTACGTCAGCGAGGGCACCGGCTACTGGGGCCCGCCGATGCGCGTCGGCACGACCCAGGAGATCACGGCGATCACGCTGGTCCGATAACGACTCGTTCGCGGCTCGCTACCGCTTGCGCGGGCGCGCCACGCCGTACTGGGTGAGCCGCTTGACCAGCGTGCGCAGCGGCATGCCCAGCATGGCGGCGGCGCGGGTCTGGTTGCCCTGGCACTCGGCGAGGGCGTTGACGATCCGCTCTCGCTCCAGCGCCGCGAGCTGCTCGGGCAACGGCGCCGCGGCGGTGGGCACCGTCGCCGGCGCGGTCGAAGGCGGCGGCGCCGCTGACGGCGCGGTCGAGCGCGGTCCCGCGGACGCCGGCGAGAGCGTCAGCTCCGCGACCGTGATGCCGGCGTCGCCGGCCAGCAGCACCGCGCGCTCGAGGGTGTTGCGCAGCTCGCGCAGGTTTCCGGTCCACGGATGGCGCTGCAGCGCCGCCAGGGCCTCGGCCGACAGCGGCGGAGCGCTCCGCCCCAGGCGCTGGGCCGCGTCGGCGGCGAACGCCCTGGCCAGCGCCTCGATCTCGTCGGGGCGCTCGCGCAGGGGTGGGATCGCCAGCACGGCGGCGGCGATCCGGAAGTAGAGGTCGCGGCGGAACCTGCCGGCCGCGACCTCGGCCTCGAGGTCGCGGTTGGTGGCGGCGATGAACCGCACGTCGATGGGCTGCGGGCTCGACGAGCCGACCCGGAGCACGGCGCGCTCCTCGACCACCCGCAGGAGCTTGGCCTGAAGCGGCAGCGGCAGCTCGCCGACCTCGTCGAGCATCACGGTGCCGCCGTCGGCGGACTCGAGGAGCCCGCGCCGCTCGCGCGCCGCGCCGGTGACCGCGCCCCGCTCGTGGCCGAACCGCTCGCTCTCGACCAGGCTGTCGGCGAAGGCGGCGCAGTTGATCCGGACCAGCGGGCGCGCGGCGCGGGGCGAGGCGCGATGGACGAACTCGGCGAGGACTTCCTTGCCGGTGCCGGGCGCGCCCGGCACCAGCCCGCTGATGGTCCCGCGCGCCACCCGCGCGGCCAGCTCGTAGAGCTGGCGCATGACCGGATCGCGCACGATCGGCTCGAGCCCAGCGGCGGCGGCGACCTCACCGGACGGACGGCGCTCGCCGGGGCCGCTGTCGACGATCGGGCGGACCTCCTGGACGACCAGCGTGAGATCGCCGACCCCGAGCGGCTCGTTGGCCGCGAGCTCGACCGCGACGCGCGCCGGCAGGCGATTGCCACGCAGCGACGTGCCGTTGGCGCCGCCCTGATCGATCGCCTCGACCAGATCCGGACCGAGCCGCAACACCAGGTGGGTGCGCGAGATCGAGGGGTGGTCGATGAGCACGTCGCTGCCGGGGGCGCGGCCGATGGTCACGTCGCCGGTCAGCGGCAAGGGCCGCGCCTCGACCTCGTCGCCGTTGATGACCAGCAGCGTCCGTCGACGCGTCGGCCCGCTGCCAGCACGTCGCGGGGCCGTGGCGGCCATGGTTGCGTCAGTCACGCGATGATGGTGCCACAGACGAAGACCGCGTCTATGATGGGCCGGTGCGAGGATCCGTCGTCTGTGGTTTGCTGGTGATCACGGCTGCGGCCTGCGGCGGAGGTCCGGCGCCGGCACCAGGGACGCCAGGCGCCATGTCAGGCACGGCGTCGGGCAACGCGTCGGGCAGCGCGCCAGGCACCGCGGCACCGACCCGCACCGGCGCGCCGGCGACCGCGGCCAGCGCAGCGACCGACGGTGACATCGTCACGAACTGGTCCGAGCTCCAGCCCCGGCTCCATGCCGTCTACCGCGGCCGCCTCGCCGTGGAGTCCGGCGAGGCCTGCGCGAGCGACCTGAAGGCCGTGCTCCCTGCCGACGCGGCACCGCCGGCGCGGCTTTGCACCCCGCTCCTCGAGATGGTCGCCTGGCACATCGGCCACTCGGTGGGGATGCCGACCGGCGCCGATCTCTGGATCGCCACCACGCGCGACCCCGCCGGGCGCGAGCGGGTGGCGGTGGCCAGCGGGGTCTGGGAGCGCCCCGCCGTCTTCGGCGCATCGGACCGCGCTGCGCTGGCCGCGCAGTTCAACTGCGGACAGCTCGCGATCCGCTGGCGCGTCCCGGCCGCCGACCTCGCCTGCACGAACGACGCTGACTGCCGGGTCATCGGCACGAAATGCTCCACGGTCGCCGTCGCCGAGCGCGCGGCGGCGCCGTATCTGGCCCTCCACGCCCGCTGGGGCGGCACCTGCGATGACCCGCTCGGCGGCGTCTGTCCGCCCCCGCGCGTCGGCGCGGTCTGCATGGAACGCATTTGCACGGTGGACTGACGCAGCCCGGGCGTCGCGCCTCGCGCTCACTCCAGCAGATCGCCCAGCTCCAGGCCGTGCCGCCGGCAGCTCCGCACGATCTCCTCGCGCAGGAACGTGGCGTCGCGAGGCACCATGGCGAACGTCGCGCGGGCCCGGCGCTCGTCGCCGAGCCGGCAGGACATCGCCATGCTGACCGAGACGGGCTCGACGTTGCCCAGACGCCGGCCGTAGGGGATCGCGCGGTCGGCGGCGGCCCTCGCCTCGCGCAGATCGTCGCGGCCGATCGCGTCCTTCCACGCGCCGTTGAGCTCGGCGTATCGTGCTCGGACCTCGTCGGGCGAGAGGCCGGCGACGGGATCGGGTGGCGGCGGCGATGCGCGGCGGGTGGCGTCGCGCGCGGGGTCCGGTGACGGGCCTGCGTCGATCGGCTCGGCCGCCTCGACCGGGTCAGCCGCATCGATGACCAGGGCCGCGTCGATGACCGCAGCCGAAGCGACGGGCGGAGCGACGGGCGGAGCGACGACCGCGGCCGCGTCGACGACCGCGACGGTGGCCACCCTGGACTCGGTGGCGCCGCCGCCGGAGCGGGTCGCGGCGACCGTGACCCCGCCGATCGCCAGCGCCGCGCCGAGCACGGCCGTGGCCGCGATCATCGCCCGACGGCGCGGCCCGGCCCGCAGCGCCGCGAGCAGCTCGTCCATCGAGCCGAAACGCGACGCCGCATCGGCGGCCAGACCCCGTGCGACCACCGCGTGCAGCCAGCGTGGGACCGGGCGCAGCGGCGGCGGCGGCCCGGCCTGGATCGCGCCGACGAGCTCCGACGTGGTCCCGCCGAGGAAGGGACGGCGCCCGTGGAGCGCCTCGTAAAAGGCGGCGCAGAAGCCGAACTGATCGCCACGGGCCCCGGCCGCATCGCCGATCAACCGCTCCGGCGGCATGTAGGCCGGCGAGCCGATGGCACCGGCGGTGGTGGTCGCGGTGGTCGCGGGCTCGTCGAGCGTGCGGCTCACGTGCGCGACCCCGAAGTCGGCGAGGCGCGGACGACCGTCGTCGCCGAACAGGATGTTGCTGGGCTTCACGTCGCGGTGCACGAGCCCCTTGGCGTGGGCCGCCGCCAGGCCGGCGCCGACCGCGCGGAACACGGCGACCACCTCGCGCCACGGACGCGGCGTCGCCAGCCACGCCGACAGCGGTTTTCCGCGCACCAGCTCCATCGCGATGAACGCGCGGCCCTCGCGCTCGCCCACGTCGTAGACCGCGACGACGTTGGGGTGGGAGAGCCGCGCCATCGCCCGCGCCTCCACCGTCAGCTGCTGCTGGTGGGACGCCGACAGGTAGCGTTCGTGCAGCAGCTTGACCGCGACCTCGCGATCGAGGGAGCGATCACGCGCGAGCCAGACCGTGCCCATGGCCCCCCGGCCGATCTCCTCGATCAGCTCGTAGCGCTCTCCCGCATCGCCGTGACGGTCGCCGACGCTCGACTTCGCGCCCTCGGCGGTCTCGCCGGTCGCGCTCGGTCGTGTGCTCGCTGTGCCTGGCTCCACTGAACGCGACGATCCTAGCAGCATCGGCGTGCAAGATGACCTGTGGCCTTTCGCGACGACCGCGACGCGCAGCTCGCCCGCGCCGAGGCGCTCGACCGCGAGAATGAACGCCTCCGCGAGGAACTCGCCAGGCGAGAGGCCGGGGCGGCCGATGCCGTCCGCGAGGCCGAGGCTCGCGGACGGGCCGCTGGCGCGTCCAGCGCCGAAACCGACGCGGCGCCCCTCGAGGAGGAGAACGCCCAGCTCCGCGCCAAGCTTGCCCGCGCCCGCGGCCCCGGCCTTGGCCGACGCCTCGCCTCACGCATCGCGTCGCTGAGGCTCGCCGAGCCGCCGGCGGAGACCGGCTTCTGGCGGGCCGCGGACCAAGCGTGGCGACTCTACCTCCCGATGCTCGCCGGACTGACGCTACCCGCCGCGTCGCTGGGTGGCCGCACGGCCTGGGCCACGCTGCTGTTCGCGGTTGGCGCGCCCGCCCTCGCCGCGCTCGTCCTGGCCGGGGCCTGGTGGCTGCGGCGACGCCGGCCGGTGGTGGCCGGTGCGATCGCCGGCGCCGCGCTCGGTCCCGCGTGCTCGCTCGCGCTGGCCGCGCCCCTCAGCAGCGGCACGGGGCTTCGCCTCGAAGGCGTCGGCGCCATCGCCATCGCGATCGTGCTGATGCTCGTCACACGCACGCTGCGTTTCCGGGATCTGCGATTTCCCTGGTTCATTCTCACGCCCCTCCGGTTGATGCCCCTCCCGTTCCAGCTGATGAGCTGGTTCGGGTTCGGCCACCTCGGTGCGCGCCTCGTGGATCCAGCGGTGATGAACGACTGAACCACGGTCGCACGCAAACCAACGTGCGGCCCGACAGCGTGGCGCGCGATGCCGGCTTGACGGTCCGGGGCGGATGCAGTTCCGTGCGCGACATGTCGTCGCGTGCGCTGGTCGTGGTCCTGGTGTCGGCGCTCGGTCCTGGGCTGGGCGGGTGCGTTTCCGTCGAGGAACCGGTGATCGCCGGCGACGAAGCCGGCGAGCTCGTGGTGTCGCCGGTCACGCCGGGCTACGCGCCGCTGGTGCTGAGCCTGACCTTCGACGACGGACACGCCGAGCACGTCCAGGCCGCCGCCTGGCTGGCCGGGATGCCGTCGACGTTCTACGTCAGCTCGGGGCGGCTCGGGGAACCGGGTGGGTTGACAGCGGCCGACCTCGATCGGATCGCGGCCGGCGGCCACGAGATCGGCGCGCACACGCGCAATCACGTCCACCTGCCGGCGCTGGCCGGCGACGCGGCGCTGGCCGAGATGTGCGACGACCGCGACGCGTTGAGCGCGCTCGGACACGTGGTGTCGACCCTGGCCTACCCGTTCGGCGACGACTCCGCCGCGGTGCGCGAGCTGGCCCGCGTCTGCGGCTTCGACGGCGCGCGCGACGTGGGCGGCCTTCGCAACGTCGATCCGTGGGCCGGCAACGCCGGCTACTGCGGAACGACCGCGTCGAGCGCGTCGCGTCCGGCGGCGGAGCGGCTGCCGCCGACGGACGCCTTCGCGATCCGGTCGCGGGCCTCGATCCGCTCGACCTGCACCCACGACGATCTACGCCACATGGTGCTGGCCGCCGCGTCGGACGCGACCGACGTGGCGATCCGCGAGCCGCGCTGGCTGGTGCTGAACTTCCACCGCGTGTGCAGCGACTGCCCGGACGACGCGTACGCCGTGACGCCAACCCGCCTGCGCCAGCTCGCCATCTGGCTGCGCGCCCGCCAGGGCGTCATCCCCGTCCTCGACGCCAGCGGCCGCGTGATCGCGCGCCGCCCGCTGGTGTTTTCGACCGTCGCGTCAGCGCTCTGACGAAGGGACTGGTGCATCATCCGATCGGGGCGACCGTCACGATGAGCGTATACGCATCGCCATCGGGGCGGAAGCCGTCGATCATGATGAAGACGTCGACCGCCGCGTTGGTGGTGTTGTCGTAGGTGATGGCGTCGTTCGCGCCGTCGCCGCCCGTGTCGTTCGACGCCAGGCAGACGATCGGCATCGCGTCACAGCTGGCCGCGGGGCCGGCAATGACGAAGATGCCCGGATCGAACGTGGTCGCGGTCGGGTCGACGGTGGCCGTGAGTCGCTGGCCGGCGGGGACGGTGATCGAGTGGACGCGATCGTTGCCCCCCGAGTTGGTCTTGGCGCAGACGCCCGGCTGGTAGTTGTGAGTGAACGGCGCCGCGGTGGTCGCCGTGACGGTGGCGGTGCCGCCGGTGAGTGTGATGGGCTCGGCGCTGCTGCACAGGTCGCCGGCGACCGCGGTCGGCGCGTCGACCGCGGTCGGACCGTCGATCGCGGGAGTGTCGAGGATGGTCGCGTCCACGGGGGCACTGCCTTCGTCGCTGCAAGCGGCGGCGAGGAGGGCAGCCAGGAACGGCCACAGGCGCAGGGCAGCTCGGGTGCTCATACCCTATGGAGTGTAGCGTGCACACGCTCGCCGTGCTGTCGGTCGTCGCGTCGACGCTCTGACCTCACGCCGCGCGTCAACCCGGCGGCAGGCAGCGGCGCAGCAGCCTGGCCTCGAGCGCGGCGGGCACCGGCGCGCCCAGCAACGCCGCCGGTGGCGACGCGTACGAGCACCACAACACGGCGCGGCGGAGGCCGTGGGCGCGGCCGTGGGTCAGGAGCCAGGCGGCGGCCTTGGCCACGTACGTGCCGTCCGCGACGACGCCGTCCTCGGCCAGGAGCGCCGCC